>MDTD01119445.1_pt1 | contig 325313 bp, 256 predicted proteins | sample 811221 | NCBI WGS metagenome assembly MDTD01 (sample SAMN05326646, study PRJNA326480) | marine metagenome | isolation source: seawater | place: Pacific Ocean: South West | collected 2011 | reverse complement strand
ATCGCGCTGGCTGCGCTTAGTCTTTGTTCCTTTTTGTGTTGACATTTTTAAGTCTAAATTGTGTCAACCTATTTCAGGACAAGACATAGCATAAAAAAAAGGCCATCCCAACGGGATGGCCTTTTACATTCAGAGATGTTTTTGTCTCTTAGAAGTTTTTCGCTTCACTTTTTGGAGCATCAATAGCAGGAGCATTGTCCATTTGAGCAGGAACAACATGCTCAGGATTAGCTACTTTTGCACGTACTTTTAATCCTGCTTTGTTTGCAAGATCAGTCCAGGTGTTTGCACCACTTGCAGTACCAGCTTGTCCTGCATCATCAGCACCACCGAAGGTGTAGTTCTCTAGTCCAAGAATTTCAAGCTCAGAACCAGGAACAGCATAGTGTAATGCAGTACCGGCTTGAAGCAGGTCATGACGTCTCATAAAGAACCACTGTAAACCACTTCCGCCAAGTAGATCAAGTTCCACAGAATACTCTCTTAAAAGAGCCCACTGGAATTCAGCAGTTGATTCAGCACCGGTCATGGTGTGTCCACCTGCAAGGCTGTTCTCTGCTACGTAACCGTAGTAGTAACCCGGGAGGTCCCAGCTGAGTGCCGTTGCTTCGGTACCGGAAGAAGAAGCATTTAATGTGGCAGCTGCACCGGCAGCGTTACCAGACATTAACTGAGCTTCAGCACGTAACAGATCAACTTCAGTTTCAGTGATCAGAGTCACTTTGAAGATGGATGGCCACCAGTCGTTTCCGGCAAAGTTACGGAAACTAAAATAGTTGGTGAACAAGGTAGCATTACGTGATGGGTTCAGGTAACCTGGGTTTGGCGTGTACTGGAAGTATGCCAAACGTGGATCATCTGAAGTTGCAGGTGCTAAACCGGCTACAGAAGCAGAAGCCTGATCTGCAGGGTAAGCAGTTGGGTAGGTCGGATCCAGTAAGTGAATTTGTTTCACATCAACAGGATTGTAACCGGCACCACGGTCATCTTCAGCAGTAGCAGGATCGTCATAAGGAGAACCTGTTACGATGAAGTTTAACCAGTCAGCTAAGTAGTTAGCGAATTCACCGGAAGAACCAACGTTGCTTGGGCTGAAGTCAGTCAGGGTAGACTGTGCATTAGGTCCGCCAAGACCAGCATCGGCATACGCTTTAATAGCAGCCCAGTCTAAACTTGCGGCTTCAGAAGCAGTTCGTGCTTTACCGGCAGCAATTCTAGCAGCGAATGAATTCGCAATGTCAAGGAACTGAGCTTTAGTCCATACATCATCACTATTAGGCATTACGTTGAATGTAAAAGTAGATGAAGCATCAGCGAGGGTGATCGCTTTATCAAGATCTGCAACAGCAGCATCAATGATAGTAGTATATGGTACGAATTCAGCTTCGTCGGTAGCAGCATCGAAGTTTTCATCGATGAGGTACCCCTGATCGTACATCAATCCCAGATAACCTCGAGCAAGACCTCGTAAGAAGTATGCCTGAGCAAGTACGTCATTAGTGATATCTGTAGCACCATCTAATATAGAATTACCATCTACTTCGATACTTTTGATAAAGATATTTGAAGTAGCAACAGAAGAGTTAAAGCCACCAAAGAAAGAAGTGAAGGTAGCGGTTGCACCATACGTAGTGGTGTTATTTAACTGCAATCTTGGTTCTTCTGAGAAGTTCCAATAGTTACGGAAAAGGTTAGTTGAAGTAGCCTGATCGGTAAACATATGCATTGCAACACCCCAGGAAGTTACGATGGTAGTACTAAAGTCGTAATAACCACCTGAAAGCAACTTCAGAGTGTTAGCCGGATCCCCCAGAACAGATTCTGCGGTCGGCTCATTCGTATTTTGTACCGAAAGATCGGCACAACTCGCCATAACTACCGCGAAAGCTAATAGTAGGGTCGAAAGAAATTTAGTTTTTGTTGTTTTCATAATGAGATAACTCGATTAGTGATTAAAATCTAACTTGTACAGCTGCACTGAACGTACTGAAGTTTGGATAAGAGTACTCATCCAGACGGAAGTTGGTTGAGTTAGTTCTTAACGCTACTTCCGGATCATAACCTGAGTAATCAGTGATAGTTAACAGGTTTCTACCTACAAGAGATACTTTGATGTCCTGAATGCTGCTACCAAGGTTTCCTAACATTGAATTACCAATGGTATAAGAAAGAGATAATTCACGCAGTTTGATGTACGAAGCATCTTCAACGAAGTGAGAAACGGCATCAGAACCATTGTAAAGACCATCAGCAGCTACTGCATACTGTCTGTCGATACCCATTCTGGTGTAAGTTTCCAGGTCGCCATGTCTGTCACGGTTGTATAATAACTGACGAGAGTAGTTGTATACTTCACCGCCTTGAGAGATATCCCAAACCATGTAGAATCCGAAACCTTTGTAGGTCATATCACCTGAAAGACCGATCTGGAAATCAGGGTTGGTACTACCAATATTTAAGATCTCTTCGTTTCCGTCTTCATCAGTCATGTAGATCGGACGCTCATCAACAGTTCCTTCAGCAGATGCAAGGATTACATGACCAAGTTGGTTGATCTTGAAATCATCCACAGTGTATCCACCGGCGATGTTTGCAACAACACCATCAACCACAGTAAGGTCGCTGAGAGAGGTAGCAAGCTTAGAACCGTACATGGCACCGTATTCTACACCTTCTTCGAAACGGAAAAGGTTGATCGCACCACCTGCAGCTCTTGTGAAAGCAGGAGTTCCGCCAAGATCAGTTACTTCAGTGCTGTTCATGTCGTAAGTAAGATTGAAACCGGCCTGGAAGTCACGGGTATTAACTAAGCGACCTTCGAAAGCAACTTCAAATGCATTACTCTGAATTTCACCTACGTTCTGATACTGTGCACTGAATGCAGAAATACCGGTAAGTGGAACTAACAAATAATCGTTGGTTACAGTAGTAGTAGCGTAGTTAACCTGCATGCTGAATTTATCCAGGAAAGCAACATCAACCCCCAATTCAGTTTCTGCAACTACTGAAGGCTTGATCTCAGAGTTACCTAAGTTACGAGGTACGATCACTGTACTACCGGCAGAATAAGTTTCATACTGAGCAGCAAATGGAGGACGCTGTCCTGATGTACCGTAAGAAGCACGAACTTTTAATTCCTGAATGTTATCTATTTCAACATCTTCAGTGATACGGTAAGCGATAGATCCACGGTAGTAGAATTGGTAACGCTCATCAGCACCGAAAGAAGAAGAACCATCACGTCGACCCATGATACCTAAGATCAGTTTGTCATCGTAATCGAATTCAGTATCAAGAATAAAGTTTTCTGCTCTTTCAATTGAGCTGAAGTTACTGATAGAATAAGTAGCCTGATCCAGTGCATCGAAAGAACGGATACCGGATACAGAATAGTTGTAACCAGAGAATGAATATCTTTCATACTCTCTGTCTTCGTAGAGGTACTTACCAATTACACGGATACCTAATTTGTCTACTTGCCAGTTGGCTTGTGCCCATAATTCAGTAATAGCATATGAGTTACTGAATGTCCAACGATACTCATACCCGTTATTAAGGGACTGAGAAGGAGTTGGAGTTTGGTAACCAACAGTAGTGTTCTGTGTATTGGTTTCATATCTCTTATCCAGAGACTGACGTGCATTTACAGATAACCAGTCAGTTAAGTTGTAAGCAGCAGTGATACCGAAGATGAAACGATCACGATCAGTAGTGTTGTGAAAGTTCTCAGCCACATAAAGTGGGTTCTGAACGTTATCACCAATTACGCCCCAACCGGTTGGGTTGTTTGTATAACTTCCATCAGGATTTTTTTGAGTGAAATCCAGGATTGGAGGAGCAGCAAGAGTAGAGAAGAAGAAGTTTGATCCCTGACCTTGCTCAGAAACTTCAGGATAGCTTGTGTTTACATAGTTACCACTGAAAGAAAGCTTGAATTTTTCGTCATATAAATAGTCAGCATTAAAGCGAACTGAGTTACGCTTGTACTGCTCCAGATTTTCAACAACACCACTCTGAGTCATATTTTCGAAAGAAGCGAGGTAGTTAAAATCTCCGGAAGAGTTGGAGATACTCACATAATTAGAGTTGTATGGCTGACCAGTGTAGATAGCGGCACCGTTATCATAGAATACAGGGTATTCATTGTCATAGATACCATCAGCATCTACTGTACCGAAACCAGGCCATGAAGTTACATACCCATTAGCATCAACAACTACATCGTTTACCCATGGATGAGTAGTAGCGATCGGATAGTTGTCTTGCAATAAGGTTGAGTAGCCATACTCAGAACGAACAGTTACACGAGGCTTATCGATAGATTGAGAAGCACGTTTTGTGATGATCTGAATTACGCCGTTACCAGCAAGTGAACCATAAAGAGAAGCACCTGCGGCACCTTTTACAATCTCTACAGACTCAACATCCTGCATGTTAATATCAGCAAGGCTACCGTCAGTGATCACACCATCCACAATAATAAGTGGAGACTGATCATCACCAAGAGAAGTAGAACCTCTTAAACGGATCTGAGCAGCAGCAGACGGGTCACCGGAAGCTTTCACGATAGTTACGCCCGGAACCTTAGAACGAAGTGCAGTTCCAACATCAGCGGCAGGTACCTCATTTAATTGTTTTTTACTTACTTTTGATACTGAGAACCCAAGTTTTTGAGTAGAAGTACCGGTTCCCACACCAGTTACCACGACCTCTTCGAGACCGAGGATATCTTCTTGAATGGCAACATCCACTACGACTTCACCTGAACCCACAGTTACTTCTTCGGTATGAGCTTTGAAGCCCACAAAAGTAACTTTGAGAGTATAAGTTCCCGCAGGAATGTTGTTAATAGTGTATTCACCGTCGATGTCTGTAGCTGTACCCATCGATAATTCAACGATTTGTACGGTTACAGCTGGCATTGCATCACCGGTTACTGCATCAGTTACAACACCTGTAACTGACCCACTTTGAGCAAATGCATATGTGCCAACGAAAAGCGACAGCATAGCTATTGAGAGCAGCTTTTTAAACATAGATGACCTGTGTTAATTAATGGTTAAATAAAAAGTTTTAATGTAAGGTATTCGCATTCATAATTAAAATGACATACCCGACATTTGCTGACTTAGAATCTACTTAGTCCCCGATTAATCGGCAACTATATAAAGTCAGACAATTAATGAATGCAGATAATACTAATAACCTAAATAATACTGAAATAAATTCCTTCATAATTTAACTCTATGAGGCGCATAGTTAAATTAATTTAAATATGAAGAGCTTATGAAAGCGGTTTCTTTATTTGGATGGGAGTAGAGTTGATGAAACGGCCTGAATAAAATCAATAGATAGAGAGTATCTGCTTTTTCTTAGGAAGTTAAAATTTGAGAGGAGAGTTGCTATAAATAAAAAAAGCACACTTCAATTGAAGTGTGCTTTTAGAGAATTGATGGAGATCAATTCAAATTAGTTGTCCCACCACAGGTTCGTGGTAGTATCGTCAGTTCCCTGAGCACTTACAGCTGCTTCATAGCTGGCTGAATTTAACTGTGCTTCGCTGGTTGGGTAACCATGACGAACAGGAATTTCACCTGACTGATTTAACGGGAATGGGTGTGGAGTTAGTTGCGGATGATCTAAACGTCTCCATTCTGACCATGCTTCATATCCGTTACCGTAAAGAGCTACCCACTTCTCGTAGGCGATCTGGTCCATTCCGGCTGCGCCACCTGCGTAAACAACTTCAGGATTTGCCATGTAAGCAGTTAAAGCAGTACCGTCTCCGGTTACGCCCCACTGATCCCATGATGCTGCAATACCATTTGCATAGTGAGTAGCAGCAGTACCGGGAGTGGTCCAGCCATTCTCAGCAGCTTCAGCCATAGCTAATTGCATTTCAGCAACAGTAATAATTGCTAATGGTGCATTTTGAGCTCTTAAAGCTTGTCCCGGGAAAGAAACTTCATCGTTTGTTACTTCACCTGGATTCTCCAGTCCATAATCAAGCCCTATTACCTCAAATAATTCTGTACTACCATTGGCATTACTTGTGTCAGGAGCAGGATCCGCAAAAGCAGTTGCTCTCATATCACCTAAGGCTTTCAGGGTATCTGCTAATACATCAGAGATGGCATAGTCAGTACGGGTGATAAATCTTGCATACCATGGATTTTGGTTATCTGAAGAAGATAGGTATGGGTACCAAACATCAGCTGTGATAACACCATCGCTTATAGCATCTTCAAATTCAGCCTTAGCTGTAGCAGCCATACCACTTACGCCAGACATTCTGAGTGCGATGCGTGCTCGTAATGAATTTGCGAATTCAGCCCAACGATCCATGTCGCCACCTAAGATGAAGTCACCGGCAGAAACATCACCACCGTTATCCATCTGATCAACGGCTTCTTTCAATTCAGTGATCAGATCCATATAGATCGATTCCTGACTGTCGTAAGCCGGAGTGAAGTTATCACTACCTTCTAAGGCCTCAGAGTAAGGTAAGTAACCCCATCTGTCGGTCATTAACTGGTAGAAATAAGCTTTCATGATACGTGCAACAGCGATCTGATTGTTGTTACTACCACCTGTTGTAACCGAGGCTTTGGTCTCATCATTGGTATTTAATTCAATAATGGTCTCAAGGTCACGAAGAGGACCGGTATAGTATCCACTGAAGTCGTAGTTAACACCCTGATAACGAGAAGACTCGTTGTACTGGGTTTCTGACATATGCTGTACATAAAGTACAGGATCAACAGCAGCCAAAGGACCACTGATAGAGCGTAATGCGTTGGTTAAAAGTAGTTCTGTTTTAACTGCAGAAGGGTTGTTTGGATCGGTATTGATGGAACCGAAATCATTACAACTCACCATCAGCAGGGTAACAACAAAAACTACACCAAGTTTTTTAAATGAGTTCATGTTCTTTTTGTCTTTAAAAAATTTCATGTTAATGCTTTGCTAGCTTTTAGAAGCTTAAGTTTACACTGAAACCAAGTGAACGAGTACCTGGCAGTCCACCACCTTCCCAGAAAGAGAAGCCGGTTGTACCATTCTGAATAATTGATGGATCAACACCATCAGTGCTTGCATAAAGTAGTAATGCATTTTTCATGCTTACAGAAACACTTGCTCTGCGAACAGGAACGTTAGATAACATACGCTGTGGCAGATTATAGCTTACGCTGATCTCGCGGAGTTTTACGTAGCTAGCATCGAACATCCATTCTTCTTTATTGTAGAACATGTTAGCATGGTGAGATACTGCATCATATAGATACTGAACAGGATTTCCATCCACATCAACACCAGATACAAGCTCTCCACCGGATCCGGCACCAGCCTGATCAAGAGCAACATAAAGAACTTCGTTTCCACCTGAATCAAGTACAGGGTCACGAACCGGGTTTCCAAGAGTATTGTTACCTACAGTTTCGATACCTAAACCTGAGTAGTTATTGAACATTTTAGAGATAGAGTAGAACTGTCCACCTTTCTGGAAGTCGATAAATGCTCCGAAAGTGAAGTTTTTGTAGTTGATATCAGTTCTGAAACCACCAGTCCAGTCAGGAAGGATATTTCCTAACTCTTTATTGAGGACCAGATCATAATGTCCATCAACAATAATTGGTTTACCATTTTCATGGTAGTTGTATCCGTAATAACCTTCTGCTTGTGCAAGACCCCATTCTTCGCCTTCAACAGCGTAAAGAGAAACACCGAAGTATGCATCTTCGATCTCTTTAACTTTTAAGTCCGGGTGTAATTTGTCAATTACAGAGTAGCTTTTCGCCCAGTTGATGGTGAAATCAACATTAAGATCCTGAGATCTTACTGCAGAAATACCGAACTGAGTTTCGAGACCGGTTGTAGTGAATTCACCGGCATTGATATATGCAGTGCTGTATCCACTTGCACCAGAAACGGTAAGGTCAAGAATTTCATCTTTACGTTTTGAGATGTAATAAGCAGCATCCATTCTTAAACGTCCTTCTAAGAAACGCAGATCTAAACCAACTTCGTAGTCAGTATTGATCGCAGGAAGGATATTTGGATTAACCAGTACGTTAGGTACAGACTGAGCCGGGTAAGAACCATAAGCAGTACCGATATTGTACACACTACTGATTGAATAAGGAGCAATATCATCACCAACCTGTGCAATAGAAGCGCGGATCTTACCAAAGGATAACAGATCCTGATCTTTTAATGCGCTGAACTCAGTAAATACTAAACTGGTAGAAAGTGCATAGTACAGGTAAGAGTTGTTGTCTTTTGGAAGAGTTGATGACCAGTCATTACGGGCACTTGCCTCGAGATATACAAGGTCAGCATATCCTAAAGTAATGTTACCGAACAAGCTGCGTACGTCACGCTCTTCAATATAACTTGAAGTGCTTGGTCTGTCGATAGAAGCAGCAATGTTGAAGTAGTTAGGAGTACTTAAACCACCTTCTGTACTTTGGTACACGGAGCTGTAACGATCCTGTCGGATGTTACCACCGGCAAAACCGCTGATAGAGATCTGATCGATATCTTTCTTGAAGTTAGCAATTGCTTCGTAGTTAACTTCTCTTTTCTGACGCTGCTGAATGGTATAATCATCTAATTCAAGACCGCCTGAAGCAATTCTGTCCTGAGTTACAAATGAGTATTGGTCAAGGTGAACTTTACCTACGATGTCAACATTTGCATTTACATTGTAGGTGAATGAGTAGTTACCATAAACACGGTCACGGTTATCATTCGCATAGTTTTCATAAACTGTGAAATAAGGGCTGTCCCAATACAATGGACGGGTGTTGGTTGCAGAACGGATGTTCCAGGAAGCCATACCGTCCGGAGTTTCGTAGTTCTTCAGGTAGTCCATGTTGATCTGACGCTGGAACCACTGGTTAAATGACTGAGCCACACTACCTACAGCCGGGCTGTAACCCTGAGCAGGACGACCGTCACCTTTGGTGTTCACATAATTGAATGTGATCGCGGAAGTGAATTTGTCGTTGTGTGATAGAGAACCATTAAAGTTCAGGTAGGTTTTATCTAACGCTGAGTTAGGAACCACACCTTTTGCCTGAGAGTTAGAGATAGAAACTCTGTATGCAGCATTATCGCCACCACCATTAATAGAAATAGTGTTTTTAACAGCAACACCAGTTTCGTAGAAATTACGAACGTTATCAGGATTTGCAGTTAATGGGATCTCAGTACCATAATCATCAACACCGTCACCGGTGAAATCATCGTGGAACCATGACCACCATGGGCGATACATGGTACCATCCATTCTTGGACCCCAGCTCTCATCAGCTGCGTAGTTCAATACATTATAAGTATTACCATCTTCAGGGTCGGTAGCAGTTAGGAAACTCTGAGTATAACCTCCACCATATTCATTCTGATATTCCGGAAGAATGAATACTCTTTCGAAAGTAGTTGAGTTAGAAAAATCAACCTGTACAGCACTTCCGCGTGTTCCTTTTTTAGTAGTGATAAGAATTACACCGTTTGCAGCACGGTTACCGTACAGTACAGATGCAGCTGCACCTTTAAGTACAGATACGTTTTCGATATCCTGAAGGTTTAAATCCTGTGCAAGGTTACCGTAGTCACGACCACCTGCGAAACCGGAGAAGCTTCGGTTGTCGATTGGAGTACCATCAACAACAAAGAGAGGCTGACCGTCAGAAAGACCATTAGTACCACGAATACGGATCTTTTCAGATCCACCTAAGTTGGCACCGGCAGAACCGATTACCTGAACACCGGAGATCTTACCGGAAAGGGCTCCAACAATGTTGTCGTCCTGTACCATGGTAACATCACCGCCTTCAATGTCCTGAACGGCATAACCAATAGATTTTTCTTCGCGAGCAACACCATAAGCTGTTACAACAACGTCTTCCAGACCAATTACATCCTCTGTGAGTGAAATATCAAGAACCAGTTCGCCAGAACCAACGGTTATTTGAGTTTCGAAAGGAGTGTACCCTACGAATGATGCACGTAGAGTGAAGGTACCGGCAGGAACTTTATCGATGGTATACTCACCATCAATAGTAGTAGCAGTACCCATGGATAATTCAACGATTTGAACTGTAACAGCCGGCATTGGATCGCCACTTGTCGCGTCTGTTACAACTCCGGTAACAGAACCGCTCTGCGCAAGCGCAGAAACGCTAACAAATAACGATAGCACAGCTATCGAGAGTAGCTTTTTAAACATAGATGACCTCTATATTAGTTAGTAGTTAAGTTTGTGTGTGAAAGAAAGCCATAATACAAAACATTGGCAATACTTAAAGCGAAAATTGTAAATTGCTTAAACAAGTAAATGGAAGCGTTTTTCAAAGGTTATCTTTTAAGATAGTACCCGTAAGCCATTTTTGGATCTGCTGATACTGCACATTAAAGTATTGGTGATTCCGAGCGAGTAGATAATTGTCGAAAGGAAAGTATTTAGTATTCAGCTTAGTTCTTGTAAAGAAAAAGTTTGTCTCAAAATCTTGCCGGTTATAACTGTACGACCACATTACTTCATCAATAGACCGGAAGGTATACCACGGGGGACCAAACAGAATGTACATCATGCCCATATCGGTCTTCCAACCCTCTTTAAAATTTGAGAACTGTTTGTTAGCCTCTTCCACTCTTTCATAGTATAAAGAGATCACTCTCTGTGCGATATTTGTGTTCTTTAAATTTTTGAGCCAGAATTTATCGATCGCTTTTTTAAGTTCGGCCTCATCATTAATGGCCATCATTTTCTTATACTCTTTTTCATCCATTAAATAGTATAAGGGTGCCGCTAATTCTCGTGGGGTTTTTAAGGCCGGGTAGTTTAAACTCTTTATACTGAAGTCACGACCTTTATATAGCTCCGGCTCAACTCCTTCCGTTCTTATCTCGAAACGATAATTACCTCTTTCAAGATTTGGAAACAGAAATTCAATGGTTACCGTACCCTGCTGACTCAATATTCGGGTTGATGTGTTAACGACTTCGTATTTATCGTAATCCACTCCTTTAAATGAGATGCTGGATGCATTGTAATCAGGCCAGCTCATAGCCCGGGCTGGAGTTGTATCCGATCTGAATTTCATCAGGCGGGTATTAATAGTGATGGGATTGTCTACCTTATTATTAGTTACCTGAAATTCGAATCGGATAGAATCTGCCTGATTTGAAAGGTCATAGGTGGTTACAGGCTTATAATTCTCATCAAGGGTCGCATCCTTAGAAAAGACCTGAATATTAGTAATGTTAGAAACCGGATCGTTCGGATCGGGAATAAAGGCAGTACCAACTCTGATGGTTTCCCTGTTGTTGCTTAGATCGGTTACAGTAACATTTATGGTATAATCTCCGGGTTCTATATAAAAATTGCGTTCAAACAGGAAAGAATCCTGACTATTGGTGATCCGGGCATTTTGCTCAACCACCGAAACGGAATAATTTTTGACCTTATATATCTTACCGGAATTGAGGTTATTCAGTATTTGAATGTCGATGGAAATATCCGCAACAAAATCGTCTTCCACTTTTTTGAAAACCAGACTGCCGTATACGATCTCTGCCGCTATACTTATATAGGTACTGTCATGTTCATTATCTACCAATCCTGCAGTGGCAAGCCTTACTTCCGGGTAGCCGGGTCGGTATTCATAGCCCCCGGCCCGGTCAATTTCATCCAGATACGCCGTATTACAGGCATGCAGAAATACTCCGGATATGGCAATCAGTAAAAAATGTAATACTAATTTATCTGTGTGGCGGAATATTCGTAATTTCAGGGGTTGCATATTCAAAGTTGGGATTTTAGCTCGAATACCTCTTCAGTTCAAAACTTTATAATAAGATAGCATATTGTGTCTTATTTTAAGCCTATCTTTGAAACTACATTTAAAAATCTATAACGACATTAACAAGTAAATAATCAGAATTTATGATAACCCCACTTCGCCGTACCAAGATCGTTTGCACCATTGGACCAAGCTGTTTTTCTCAGGAGGGGATAATAAATTTGTTACTCCACGGAATGAATGTCGCACGGGTAAATTTTTCCCACGGAACGCATGAAATTCATGAGCGAACCATAGGGTATATCCGTCATGCAGCCCGTGAATATGATTACAGTATTCCCATTTTAGCGGATCTTCAGGGACCAAAGATCCGGGTTGGACAGATGAAAGATGGAGGCCAGATGCTGGAAGAAGGTAGCATGGTCACTATTACACCGGATGATGTAGAGGGAACCAGTAAGGTTATCCCAATTGACTATAAAAAATTACCGGAAGAAGCCGAAGAGGGAAACACTATTCTGTTAGACGATGGATTACTTGAATTCAAAGTGATCAAATGTGTTGGCAAGAATATTGAAGCCAAAGTATGCGTAGGTGGTTTACTGAAATCCCGAAAAGGGGTTAATCTGCCAAATGTTAAGATCTCAATTCCATCGCTTACAGAAAAAGACAGAAAGGATCTTGATTTTGCTCTGAAACAAGATGTCGATTATGTAGCATTATCCTTTGTCCGTTCAGCTAATGATGTGATCGAACTTAAGAAGTTGATTGCAGATGCTGGCAGTGATGCCGCAGTGATCTCCAAGATCGAAAAACCAGAAGCTATCGACTGTTTAGATGATATTATTGATGCATCTGACGGGATCATGGTTGCACGCGGTGATCTTGGTATTGAAATTCCAACAGAGGAAGTGCCTTTCATACAAAAAAGAATAATTGAGAAATGTCGTGCAAAAGGGAAGCCGGTGATCACCGCAACCCAAATGCTGGATTCAATGATCAATAACCCTCGCCCCACACGGGCAGAAACTTCGGATGTGGCCAATGCTGTATTGGATGGAACGGATGCTGTAATGCTATCGGGAGAGACTGCCGCCGGTAAATACCCGATGGAAGCAGTGAATGTAATGAACCGTATCTGCCTGAAGATAGAAGAACGTTGGGACCGTCTTTACAACTCACTCGAGTATGACCGGCCGGATAACAAAGAGAAGCAGATCATCGAATCTCTTGCGCATTCCTGTATTTTTATTGCAGATAATGTGGAAGCTAAAGTGATCAGTACCATTACTCATTCCGGTAGTACTGCCCGGAGAATTGCAAAATTCCGTCCCAAAGTGCCAATTTTTGCATTCACGGAGAGTCAGAAAGTACGCAGACAATTGAATCTGGTTTGGGGAGTGCGCTCCATTCGTATAAATGAATTGTTCGATACGGATCGCAGTGTTAAGATCATGGAAGATTATCTGAAAGATAATGGGATCGTTAAAAAAGATGACAGAGTGATCATTGCAACCGGAATGCCTACAGCAAAAAGGGGTAGAACAAACATGGTTAAAGTAAGTACGATTGAGTAAACTGCTACGTTTACCCGACGTAATTATTTAACTATGAGAAAACTGGCTGTTGTTTTAGGACTTATAATAATGCTTGCAGGTTGTAGATCTGCATTTAAGTCGAAATTCAACAACTTCAACGCCTATTATAATACCTTCTATAACGCGAAGAAAAGTTATAACGCCGGTCTGGAAAAAAGCCTTGATCAGAAACGGAATTATAATTTCCTGCAACCAATACGCATCCATCAAACACCGATGGGAGCGGGTGCTCAGGATTTCCAGAAAGCCATAGATAAAGGGGCCGATATCCTCCGGAAATTTGATGAGACCAAATGGGTGGATGATGCACTGGAGATCATTGGGAAGTCCTATTACTATCGAAGAGAGTATTTTTCAGCAGATCAAAAGTTCGACGAACTAGCGCTATCATCGGATAGTGAGGAAATGAAACAACGGGCTGTGTACTGGAAAGGCAGAATTCTGCTGGAGCTGGAAGTGTATGGTCAGGGAGTTCAATATCTGGAAGAACAACTATCGGTGTACGACGGGCAGTGGAAGAAACGACTGGAATTTCAGGTCCGTGCTGTGTTGGCAGAACATTATATCGAACGCGAAAATTATGTGGCGGCACTTGATCTGCTTAATGAATCGATCAATAAATTACCGGAACGAGCCCAAAAAGAACGCGGATATTTTCTGATCGGGCAACTGAATGAATTATTAGGTAATTCTGAAGCGGCATTCGAGGCATACGATAAAGTCGCTGATTATTATTCTGAGTATGAATTACAATTCGAGGCCAAGAAGAAAAAAGCGGATGTAGCCCGCCAATTGGGGAAAACAGAAGAGGCATATAAGGTCTTCTCCAGCATGGTGCGGGATGATAAGAATACAGAATTTATTGCGGATCTGAATTACGAGCTGGGTAAAACAGAACAGGATCGGGGGCGATTCAAACAAGCGGAATCCATTTATCTTGGAATTCTAAGAGACCGGCGAACTAAACCCAGTGCAGTAACAAAAGCAAAGGTCTATAATGGTTTGGCAGAAGTGTATCGCTTCAATTACGATGATTTTGCGATGGCAGCGACGTACTATGATTCGGCAGCAAATGTTGGGGTAAAAAAAGAAGAACTACCGGAGAGCTTCGAAGCGAAAGAATTGGCCGTTTCGTTTGGGGAATATGCAAGGCTTAAGTTTGAAGTACATGAATTAGACAGTTTATTATGGATGGGAATGCTTCCTGAAGCAAAGTTCGATTCGGTGTTAGCCGTACTTGAACAACAGAAAAGAGAAGAGTTAGAGCGCCTACAAAAAGAACAGGAAGACCGGGCCAATACCATGATAAATGTTGATTCCAGAAATACAGAAAGTGCGGCAGCTTCCTCTGAACGTAATGGATTTTTAAATGTAAAGAATCCGGTAATGTTAGCAGATGCCTCCCAGCAGTTTAAAGCAATATGGGATAACAGGCCACTGGCCGATAACTGGCGAGTTGCTTCCCTGATCGTGAATACGATTTCTCAGGACAGCACCGGAGGTTCAGGTACAGATGGTTTAATGGGGGATCAGCAGGCAAAATCAGTGGTTACCATCGACTTGAGCAGAGTTCCATTTACTGTTGCAGAACAAGATTCAGTGAGGGATGAGATCGCTTACAGGCATTATGAATTAGGTAATTTATTCTTTCTTTCTCTGAACTTGCCCGATAGTGCCCGCAGATATTTTAACTATGTGATAGATACTCGTCCTAATAGTGATGTCGCACCGGTTTCACTTTATTCATTGTCAGAGATCAATGATATACAGCAAAATGATGATATGGCCAGGCAGCAGGCTGTACAATTAGTCGATAGATATCCGAATTCTATTTACGCGGAAAGATTAGCTGAAAAATTTGATCTGGTGCGAAATATGGAAGAGGAGCAGGTTGAACATGATCCGATAGAAATATATCTGTCAATTTCAGAAAATGATACACTCGACAAGGTACTGAAAGCTGATTCACTGGTACAATTCAGCAGGCAATTTGATGATGAGAAGATCGCACCCAGAGCGATGTACGACGGTATTCAACTCTACATTTCCAAAGCAGTAGAAGATCCCGGTTTCAAAGAGGAAAAAAGAAAGTACGATTCAGCCATTACTGAATGGGATAGCACGCGTTCAGCATTTGAAGTGTTAAAAGATTCCGCAAAGATCGCTTTAAATGATTCCTCGTTGACCACATCCGACAGTTTGATGTATACAGGGATCATGGATTCTGTACTCACCGAACCTGATTTTACTGAACTGATTCCTTATTACGGCACCTATTGGGATTCCACCAGATCGGTTGTGGAAAATTATTTGTCCTTATTCGGGCAGAATTCCACCTATGGAAAACAGGTGATCACCTTGAAAAATGAACTTGAATTACCGCAAGAAGAAGCTGAAACAGTGGCGACGGATACGGTATCTGTAGAACAAGTGGTTGGTGTGGAGCCCGATCTGGTAGATGGTTCTCTGTATCGGCCTTGTACAGAATTTGATCAGGAGCTGAGCATACGTGGAGGAAAGGATCGGTTTATGACGGCAATCCAGATCCCGGAAGGAAATACAGAAGATTCGATATCCTTCGTTTTCTTTATCAATCAACGCGGAATTATTGATGAATTCAAACTTTCGTCTGCGACTACCGATAAGGCGCTGATCGATGAATTTGTGCTTAAAATTGAGCGGGCAGTATCATTTGAGCCTATTTTAGTAAACGGCGAGGCTATATCGGTTCAGTGCGAAGTTACTTTTCCACTCAAGTAAGTTCAGCAATCACAGAGTTCTTTTTTGATGGACTGAATCAGTCCCGGGCCCTCGTAAACCATCCCGGTGTAAACTTGTAACAGATCTGCTCCGGCATCCAGTTTTTCCCAGGCAGCTTTCGGACTATCGATGCCGCCCACTCCGATGATCGGTTTACTTCCCTGTATCACATCAGCGATCCAACCGATCACTTTAGTACTTTGATCGGCAATGGCCCGGCCACTTAATCCTCCGTTTCCAATGCTAATAATTTTTTGTTTAGGAGAATGGAGCAAGCCATCCCTGCCAGAAGAGGTATTCGTTGCTACATAACCGGCTATTTCAAAAGATTCGCAGATCTCCAGTAATTCAGTTAAGGCTTCACGCGGGGTATCCACCGAAAATTTCACCAGCGTTGGCTTTCGATTTTCTTTTTGAGGTTTCAGCGTTTCGAGCAGCTCTTTTAATGCTGAAGGATCTTCAAATGTTTTCCCTTCACCGGTATTGGGGCACGAAATATTAACCGTAATATAGTCGGCAACGGTATTCGCTAATTCATAACTGATAAGATAATCACGAAGAGCGTCGTCGCCCTCTATGGTCATATCGTTTGTTTTGGCAATGTTAATACCAAGCGGTATATCGAGCCTGATATTTTTTAACCGGTTTACGACTGCTTCAGCTCCTTCATTATTCAATCCCATCCGGTTAATAAGTGAATGATCTTCAGGAAGCCGAAATGCCCGCGGTTTAGGATTTCCATTTGAGGGTTTTGCAGTGATGCTGCCAATCTCAACAAAACCAAAGCCTAAAGACTGCATGGCTTTTGGTGCCACTCCGTTTTTATCAAAACCTGCGGCCAATCCAACCGGATTAGGAAATTTCAGACCAAAAAACTCTCTCTCAAGCGAAGGATGCTCAAAACCATAAATATCAGAGGCTATTTTCCGGAATAATGTAGAGTTACTGGTCAGGTCCGACACTTTAATAGCAGCTTCATGCGCAGATTCCGCATTAAGTTGAAAAAGAAGAGGTTTGAGAAGAGATTTGTAGAACATCAGAGTTTTGATCCCAAAATAAGGAAAAGTGAGTAATAAATGAGCTTTTTCCCGTATTATTGCGCCTCAATATGGCACAAATGAAAACAACAATTGTTGACTGGGTACATCACTTCAGAAAAGAAGGTGAAGTGGTCCTGCTGGAATCTCAGAAGAAAGATCATCCCGAAAGTAAGATCAGCTATCTAGCCGCACGACCTAAACGAATTATCAAGTCGTATGGCGCGAATATTCACATTCAGGATAAACATAAGGAAGAAGTACAGATCAATGACAATGACCCGTGGACTGCACTTAAAGCGTTCAGGAATCAGCAATCGTGGCTTTTTGGGTATTATGGCTATGATCTTAAGAATTATTTGGAAGACCTGAAGTCAGAAAATTCTGAATTTTATTCTGCCCCTGATATGTTTTTTATGGAGCCGGAAGTCCTGATTCAATTTGAGGATGGGAAGTTACCCGTCTTCATATTGGGTGATGAGATGCAGGAAGCACCGGAGGAACCTGTGTTTTCACCATTTTATCTGAAGGAAAAAAATAAGATCAGCAAGCAAGATTATTGCCAGAGGATAGAGCAAGCCAAATCAGAGATCGCGGAAGGGGAATATTACGAGATCAATCTTTCCCACGCGATAGCTTATGATTTTAAAGGGGATCCACTAGCGCTCTACACCGAAATGAATAAAGTGGGAGAAGTTCCCTTTGCTGCGTTTTGTTCTTTCAAAGACCTTTCTGTGTGTTGCCAGTCTCCGGAGCGATTCATCAGGAAAAAGGGCAACAGGATCTGGTCTCAGCCGATCAAGGGAACCATATCGGCAGATGGTGATGACGCATCAGAAAGTGAAAGAAAGCTGAATACAGAAAAGAACAGAGCTGAAAATCTGATGATCGTGGACCTGGTTCGAAATGATCTGAACCGAATAGCCAAGCCTGGCAGTGTGGAAGTATCGAAATTATTTGAGATCCAACACTTTAGTACTGTTCATCAGATGGTATCAACTATTGAGTGTGAGATCAGGGATGAGATCGATGAAATTGAGGTGATTAAATCGTGTTTCCCGATGGGATCTATGACCGGAGCTCCAAAAATATCAGCTATGCGAGCTATCGAGAAATTGGAAGACCACAAAAGAGGGATCTATTCGGGAGCGATCGGATATTTTGACCCGAAGGGAGATTTTGACTTCAATGTGGTGATCAGAACAGCAGTGATTCAGGGAAATACACTCACTTATGCAGTAGGAGGTGCTATTACCAGCGACTCAGATCCGGAAGAAGAATGGGAAGAGACTTTATGGAAATCTCAGGCACTTCGAAAAACTGTAAATAACTCCGGTTAAACTGAATGAAATCTCAATGGCCTTAGTTAGGCATACACTAACAGTTTAAACAAAGGCAATAATGGATCTTCACGAAAAGGTTAAGACGCTTGGCGAATTAAAAAAAAGTGACTGGCAATCATTATCAGTAAAACAAGAGATACGCAAGAATCTTATACGGAAGCTTAAAAGCGGTGAGCAACTTTTTGAAGGAATCATGGGGTATGAAAAAACGGTACTCCCACAGATCCAACATGCATTACTATCTAAGCATGACATGATCCTGCTAGGTTTAAGAGGGCAGGCAAAGACCAGAATGTTGCGTAAGCTGGTTGATTTTCTTGATGAATATATGCCCATCGTGGAAGGATCTGAGATCAATGACGATCCTTTAAATCCATTATCAAGATATGCGGTTAATCTGATCAATGAGCATGGGGATGATACCCCGGTGGCCTGGGTGCACCGATCCGAACGTTATGGTGAAAAACTAGCCACCCCTGATACTACAGTGGCCGATCTGATCGGTGATATTGATCCGATCAAAGCGGCTACCCATAAACTGAATCTGGCAGATGAAAATGCGATCAATTTTGGTCTGATCCCCAGAACAAACCGGGGCATATTTGTTATAAATGAATTGCCCGATCTGCAGCCCAGAATTCAAGTTGCTTTGCTTAATATTATGCAAGAGCGGGATATACAGATCCGCGGATTCAAGGTGAGAATTCCCTTAGATATTTCGATGGCATTCTCAGTAAACCCGGAAGATTACACCAACCGTGGAAATATCATTACCCCTTTGAAAGATCGGATCGATGCACAGATCATTACTCATTACCCTAAAGAGTTGGAAATCGGAGTGAGTATAACCAGACAAGAAGCCTGGGATGACAGGGGAGAAAACATCAGGATCCATATTCCGGATGTTTACCGGGAAATTGTGGAAAGAGCTGCCTTTGAGGCTCGTGATTCTGAATATGTTGACCAGAAAAGCGGGGTTTCTACCCGGATGACCATCACTGCAATGGAGCAAATCATCTCTTCAGCCGAACGCCGGGCTACGATCAATGATGAAAAAGAAGCTACCGTACGTATTGCTGACCTCTATCATATGGTACCGGCGCTCACCGGTAAGCTGGAATTGGTATACGAAGGGGAGCAGGAGGGCGCAATGAATGTGGCTAAACACATCATTGGTAAAGCGATCAATTTAACTTTTAAGCAATATTTTCCAGATCCCAACAGTCGATCAGAAGATGAAAAAAGCAGCTATAAAAGTATAACGGACTGGTTCTCTAAAGGTAATGATGTAGATATTTCTGATATGATGTCGCATGATGACTACGAACGCTCTTTACTGGAAATTCCCGGCTTAAAGAAGCTGGTACAGCAAAAGATCAGTAGTTTAAATAAAGAAGATCTTGTATGCTGGATGGATATGGTTGTGGAGGCTTTACATCAGAACTCTATGCTTAGTAAACAGGACCTGGATGATCATGTAACTTACTCTGATATGGTCGGTAGTATGTTCTCTTCATTCAGTGATTCGGGTGAAAAAGGTTTTGAAGACTTTGATATATAAATTCGTTGAATTGGGCTGTAATTATTCTTATTTTAGTTGCCTTTCCAAAAAACCGTAGGAAGTAAAGAATATGAAAAAAGGAATTCATCCAGATTACAAAGAAATTACCGTAGTGATGAGTGACGGGACAGAGATCAAGACCCGAAGCACAATGAATGCTACAGATGGTGTATTTAAGCCGGAGATCGACTCCACTAATCACCCATTTTATACTCGTAGCAACTCATTTACTACCAAAGCCGGTCGTGTAGACCGCTTCAAAAGAATGTACGCAAAGAAGAAATAATTTCTTTTTGCTCATTGATTTAATTCTATTAAGGATGCACCAGAAATGGTGTCATCCTTTTTTTATTTATTCAATATGAATATCCACAAATTTGTCGTAGGTCCATTTCAGGAGAATACCTATCTGTTAACCTCAGATAGTAACAGTATTATTATCGATCCCGGTTTTTATAACGAATCTGAGTATAGTGTATTCGCAAAAACTCTGGCCGCGTCTGATACAACACTTAAAGCAGTGGTATTAACACATGCCCATGTGGATCATGTATTAGGTTTGCAGCGATTGATGAAAGATTACGATATCCCCGTGTATTTAAATCATTCGGATCTTTTTTTGTGGGAGAATTTTGGGAGTCAGGCCACTATGTTTGGTTTAAATCAGGTTCAGTTTGGCTTCGATACAGAACCGCTTCCTGCAGATGATGAGTTCAATGTCGCCGGGTTTGATTTCACGTGTTTATACACTCCGGGACATGCCCCGGACCATACCTCGCTATATTTTAAGGAAGAACAGGTGGTAATAAGTGGGGATGCTTTGTTCAGAGAAAGCATTGGAAGAACAGATCTTTATAAGGGAGATTTTGAGCTCTTAAAAGAATCTATTTTAAAGAAATTGTATACCCTTCCGGAAGAAACGATCGTGTACCCGGGACATGGAGAAAAGACTACCATTGGGTATGAGAAGCAACATAATCCGTTTGTAAAAGCGGAGTAGATCAGTCCTTTTTTAGTTTATCTATCTCTGATGTGTAGTGGTCCGCCCTGTCACTGTTTTCCACAATAAGACGCTCGTACATTTTGATCGCTTCCTGAGTTTTACCCTGCATCACATGTATTCTGGCCAGTGTTTCTGATACTATATCTTCCACATCAGAGGCTGAATCACTAAGGTCTTCATCAGAGACTTCAGACTCGTCGTCTGGTAAGCGAATACTTTTAGACTCCACGGCTTCCAGCATTTCTATGAGTCGGTCCAGATCAAGTATCGGGGATGAACGATGAGCTTGTTTCAATTTCTTTTCATCGCTATAGCCGGATTCAGGAACAATGGCATCAAACAATTCAGGATGAACCAGAAAATAGTGAAGATGCTCCATTAACGGACTGCCCGGCGCATAATTCTTTGCAATAAGAGCTTCCTTTATAGCCTCCTGATTTTGTTCCTGAATATGATAGAACCAGGCCAATAAAAAATGTCCCACTGCATCAGGGTCACGTTTTTTTACGTGCCTTTGTAGCTTTTTAGTCGCTTTAACCGGGTCGTTGTCGAAGGTTTCGACATAGGAGGATAAAGACTTTGGGATATTGAAGGGAAGTTGTTCCATAGACCTGGCAATAATACGTTGCCTGCGCATCACATTCAAAAGCTTTTACCAGCTACTTACCGCATCATTGAACATATTATTGGCAATCTGCTGTAGTGCTTCGGATATGGCTTCATTTTCTCCGGCTACAGGGTCCTCAGTCGGATCGAAAGTAAAGTTCCCGTTAAAGTTTTTGTTATAAACCGCCTCTTCCTCCGTTGAATATTTAAAGGTGGCTTTTACGCCGATCGAAACCTGATTCTGAGAAGCCTGTTCATCTCCGCTGATACTAAAGGGACGATTACTGTAACTTGTGATAGAGCCATTGATCACAGCATCTGCACTTTCTTCATCATTGGCTAGTGTTAACCGGCTTTGATTCACAAACCGATCGATGAGTTCTTCATTCAACCGGTCACTCAGATCCCCTAAACCACTATTCGACTGATCCGGGAAAAATGGGATGAAAATGGTGTTTACTCCTTCGGGTATGGAAGTCCCGGTAAAGCTATACCGAAGACAACTAGCGGATGTAACTATCAGGATAGCTAAGAAGGGTAAGAATAGTTTACGCAAGCCCATATTGATCCAGTTTTCTGTATAAGGTACGTTCGCTTATTCCCAGCGTTTCTGAGGCTTTACGTCGGTTTCCGTCAAATTTTTCCAATGCTTTCCTGATCAGGAATTGTTCAGTCTCTTCAATACTGGGAATTTCGTCTCCATCCAGGAACTGAGCTAACTCTGAAGATTCCTCTGCTACATATTCAGGTTCATTTTCTTCTGATTCAGGTCGTTTTCTGAGCCCGAGTGAAGCATGATTTCCAAGATCAATACTCAGATCTTCCTTATCCAGTTCATCTTCATAATTGCTTTGTACTGCCGGTGGTAAAGCCGTGTAATTTTTATTCGGAAAGTTAGAATACATCATACTGGCAAGCATCTTTTTTACATCGCCCATATCGTTACCCAGATTAACCAGAGCTCGGTAGATCATCTCACGATCCCGATGACCGAAATCTGATTGAGAGGATTCACTCCTCTGACTTTTATCAGATACCATAGGAAGATTATCAGCAGAACCTTCATGCTGGCGACCTTTCAGGTATTTTTGAAGACGTTCTTTATCGATGAATTGAGATTTTTCCAACACTACCAGTTGCTCGGCTACATTTCTTAATTCCCGGATATTACCCGGCCAGCGATAAGAAATGAGTAATTCGCGAGCCTCATCCGAAAATCCTTTAAAGGTAGAGTCATATCTGGCTGAAAATTCCTGAACAAATTTTCTGAAAATCTCGATTATATCTTCCGGTCGTTCTCGCAGGGGAGGGAGATGTATCTGAACAGTATCGAGGCGATAATAAAGATCCTCTCTGAACGAACCTTCCTGTACTAATTCCCAGAGGTCTTTATTGGTTGCGGCGATCACTCTGGCATCCGTGGTTTGGATCTTACTGGAACCTACTCTGAAGAATTCCCCGTTTTCCAGCACACGTAACAATTTCACCTGAACATTTTTGGGTGTGTCTCCGATCTCATCAAGAAATATGGTCCCGCCATTCGCTTTCTCAAAATACCCTTCCCGGCTGTCGTTTGCACCCGTAAATGCACCTTTTTCATGTCCGAATAACTCACTTTCAATGATTCCTTCGGGAATTGCTCCGCAATTCACGATCACCAGGTTCTTGTGTTTGCGTTCGCTCATGCCGTGTATTGCGCGGGCAGTAACATCTTTACCAACGCCGCTCTCCCCCTGTAATAATACCGTGATGTCGGTACGGGAGACCTGCATGATCTTGTCTACTACCTGTCGAACGGCAGGCGATTTACCTAATAATCCAAATTGTTCCTGAAATACTTCGCGATCCATATATTTATAGTAAGTCTGTCAGATTGGCGTAAATGTAACGAATCTGTGACTCTGATATTAAGCGAAGAAGTAAAAGGTAGTGATTATTTTATCATTTCTGTTGCCTGCTCTATAGGCAGGGTACGGGTTTCTTTAAAACTGGAGAGCACTAGATTAGATCTTGTTTTATCAACCCCTTTCCATGATTGGATCTTTGAGAGAAGGCGTTCGAAAGAACTGGTGTTCTTTGTTCGAACTTTAAGTAGGTGAGAACCATCCCCTGTAATGGAGTGACACTCCAGAACCTCAGGTTCGGTGGAGACCTTTTGAACAAATTCAGGATAATTCTCGGAACCATCTACCTGTACAAATAAAAAAGCCGTGATATCAAAGTTGAAGTCCTTGCTATTCAATATTGCATGATACCCTTGAATTAAGCCTCTTTCTTCCAGCTTTTTCATACGCTCTGAAACTGAAGGGACTGATAATCCAACCAATTCTGCGATTTTATTACGTTGAGCACGGCCGTTTTCCTGCAGATGATTCAGGATGGAGATATCGATTTCGTCTAAGAAGTGAGTCATGCAAGTACTTTTAGGTTCCTTAAAATTCTATGAATATTCGAAATTAACCTAAATAATTTAGGGTATCAAGTAAATTTATAGCATTTCTAAAAGTTTTTCTAATTTTTTGTTTGATCGAAAAAAGTATTCAATGATTTATCCTACACATCGTATCTTTGAGCCTAAATTTTCATCCGTTTAAAAACAAGGAAATGCTGGATATCAACTTCATACGAGCGAATAAAGAACGAGTAGAACAGGGAATGCTGAATAAAGGAGAGAAAGATATTTCCATCGTTTCAACCGTTCTGCAAAAGGATGAAGAATGGAGAGCTCTGGTACATAAGACCGATACCCTGAGAAGTGAGAGTAACGCCAAAGCGAAAGAGATTGGCAAATTGATGGGGCAGGGAAAAAAAGATGAAGCTCAGGCTATCATTGCGGAAACATCTAAAGCTAAAGAAGAGATAAAAGAGCTGGAAGATGCTGTAAAGAAAGTGCAGGACGAGAAAGAATCTTTACTCCTGCGTATTACGAATGTACCTCATCCGAGTGTCCCGGTTGGCTTTACCGAAAACGATAATGAAGTTTTTGCCACCTGGGGCGATCCAAATAATGAAGAATGGAGAAAACCACACTGGGAAATCACCGAGCGATATGGCTGGGTGGATTTTGAACGTGGCGTAAAAGTAACCGGTGCAGGCTTCCCATTCTATGTGGGGCCGGTAGCTCAGTTACAACGGGCACTGATCAATTTTTTCATTAACGAAGCGGGGGCAGCCGGATATACCGAATTACAGGCTCCGTTTTTTGTGAATGAAGATTCAGCCCGTGGTACCGGACAGATCCCTGATAAAGAAGATATGATGTACGTTATTCCCCGGGACGAGTTCTTTGCGATCCCGACTGCAGAAGTACCGGTAACAAATTTTCACAGAGATGAGATCTTATCGGCGGATCAATTGCCGGTAAAATATGCCTGCCATACGCCTTGTTGGAGAAGAGAGGCGGGTTCGTATGGAAAAGATGTGAGGGGCCTGAACCGACTCCATCAGTTCGATAAAGTGGAATTGGTGAAGATCGTGAAACCGGAGACATCGTATGATGAGCTGGAGAGTTTGAGGGCACATTCTGAAATGCTTCTGCAAAAGCTTGAATTACCGTACAGAACGTTATTGATGTGTACCGGTGATATGGGCTTTACTCAAAGCAAAAAGTATGATCTGGAGGTTTGGAGCCCGGGCCAGCAGCGATGGCTGGAAGTGAGTTCCTGTTCGAATTTTGAGGGATTCCAGGCCAGAAGAATGCAGCTACGCTATCGGAATGAGGAAAACAAAACCGAGATCCTGCACACCCTTAACGGAAGTGCTCTGGCTTTGCCCAGAGTTGTTGCTGCCTTGTTAGAAGCCTATCAGGAAGAAAATGGGAAGGTACGTGTCCCTGAAGTACTGAAACCGTTTATTGGAAGAGATTATTTATAGTGATTAACGTAGTGGCGTATTTCATTATGCCACTACTTCTTTTTCACTAAATACCAAATCAGCCATCCCAGACCAACCATTGCAAGTGCAATTCCAAAGCCTCCAAGGAAAGCGTAAAGTAAATAAGGGATAATTACACTGATCACGATTCCGGTAATGGCTTTAACCGGAGATGCAGCCACTGCTCCGGCTCCTAAAAATGACTTTAACACTCGAAGTACTCTGCTTAGCATATTTCTTCCTCTGAACTGATATGAATGATTCGGGAATGAGGTACGAATCACTTTTTAAAAAGATTCATACACTATGAACGACTTCCGGAGATGAGTTGTCATTCTCAACTTACAGCGAAAAACTCTTCCTCTTTATAATTGAGTAAGATCTCAAGGATCGGGTCCATTTCATCATGTTCCATTAAAGCCATTCTTAGTTTTTTGGCATTCCTGATCCCTTTCAGGTATTGACCATAATGTTTCTTCATGATGATAACCCCATATCGCTCTCCCTGATGTTCCACAGAAAGTCTGAGTTGATGTGCGGTAAGTTCCAGTCGCTCCCGAAGTGTTGGTTCTGGTAATAATTCTCCGGTCTCCAGATAATGTCGGGTTTGTTCAAAGATCCAGGGATTTCCAATAGCTCCACGACCAATCATTACACCATCCACACCGGTCTCATCGAACATTTTTTTTTGCAAGCTCGGGTGAAGTGACATCCCCGTTTCCTATAATCGGTATTTCAAGTCCGGGAGTGTTCTTCAATTTTTTCAGATAACTCCAGTCCGCATCACCTTTGTATTTTTGAGCACGGGTACGTGCATGTACAGTCAGAGCTTTTACCCCAACGCTTTGTAACATTAAGCCGACTTCCTGAATTTTGATGGAATTGTCATCCCAACCTAAACGGGTTTTAACGGTAACGGGTTTATCTTTTACCGCATCCACTACGGTACCAGCCATGCGTTCCATCATATCAAGATCTCTGAGGCAGGCAGCTCCGGCCCCTTTATTTACCACTTTATAAACCGGGCAACCAAAATTTATATCCACCAGATCAGGATTATTCATTTCAGCCACTTTAGCGGCTCCCTCCATGGCTTCTTCACGACCGCCAAAGATCTGAATTCCCAGAGGGCGTTCGCGCTCAGTATAACTCATTTTGTGCATGGCAATATCCGAGTCGCGGATCAAAGCTTCAGAGCTAATGAATTCTGTATAAACAATGTCGGCTCCTTTGTCTCTGCATATCTGTCGAAAGGGAGAATCAGTGACATCCTCCATGGGTGCAAGAAAAAGGGGTTTTTCAGGTAGTGTGATATTTTGTATCTGCATAGTTCATTAAATGTTTACAAAAGATAAGGATTATCATTTGTTTCAGATAATGGAATCGTACCATTATGTAACAAGAGTTAGTCATTTCGTTGATTATCTCATATATTTTCAGACCTAAAAACTAATATCAAATCAGATAGATATGTCACTCGAATTATCAAAAATCGAAGAACTATTAGGGGATGAAGCCTCCTATTTGTTGGAACACGAAAGTAAAACGGTTTCAAAAGACAATCTCGTTTTACCTTCACCTAATTATGTTGATGAAGTTTGGTACCATTCCGACCGAAATAATAGAGTATTAGGAAATTTACAGTGGTTAATGGAGTCAGGTCGTTTAGGCGGAAGCGGCTATGTTTCTATTTTACCTGTTGACCAGGGCATCGAGCACTCTGGTGGCGCTTCTTTTGCTAAGAATCCAATTTATTTTGATCCTGAAAACATCGTTAAACTTGCTGTTGAAGCTGGTTGTAATGGTGTAGCTTCTACATTTGGAGCATTACGTTCAGTATCCAGAAAATATGCTCATAAAATTCCGTTTATCGTAAAAATTAACCACAACGAACTACTTACCTATCCAAACACATTCGATCAGATCATGTTTGGAACGATCGATCAGGCGTACGATATGGGAGCTGCTGCAGTTGGCGCAACCATCTATTTCGGTTCACCTGAATCTAACCGACAGATCCAGGAAGTAGCTCAGGCGTTTGCTTATGCTCACGAATTAGGTATGGCTACCATTCTTTGGTGTTATACTCGTAATAACGCATTTAAAGTTGATGGAGTGGATTACCACTCATCTGCAGACCTCACCGGTCAGGCAAACCACATCGGTACTACAATCGGTGCCGATATTATCAAGCAAAAGCAACCAACTAACAATGGTGGTTACAAAGCATTGAATTCAGGTGATTCAAGCTATGGTAAACTTGATGAGCGCATTTACACCGAATTAACTACTGATCACCCGATCGATCTTACCCGTTATCAGGTTCTTAACGACTTCAACGGTCGTGCAGGTCTGATCAACTCAGGTGGAGCTTCAGGAAGCAACGACTTTGCTGATGCTGTAAAAACTGCAGTGATCAACAAACGTGCTGGTGGAATGGGACTTATCAGTGGTCGTAAAGCATTCCAACGTCCAATGGGAGAAGGTGTTAAATTACTTAACATGATCCAGGATGTTTATTTGAACGACGAAGTAACTATCGCGTAACTTTTTCGTAAAATATTTGTAGCCTTGCAGGGTTTCCTGCAAGGCTTTTTTTATACTTGGCAGTAACTAAATTTCATATTGGCAAATAGTTCAGGCAACATAACATCCCCGCAGAATCTTATATCTAAAAGGTATATGATCCTTTCAGTATCGCTAAGCGTACTTACTATGGCGGCGGTAATTTATTATACGTATACACCGGGCGTATTAAATCATCTTGCTCCGAAGCGTATGCCCGGTTTGGTGATCGCACTGGTGGTATCTTTTTTAAGAGTGTGGGCTACTGCGGCTAAATTCAGAGTATTATCAGAGAAAGTAATTAGCTGGATGGGGGCATTCAGAATTGTTCTCACCTGGGATTTTACCTCTGCAGTAACTCCTTCCACAATTGGTGGTGCTCCTATGGCAACCTATGCCATGACCAAAGAAGGGCTTAATCTGGGGGAGTCGACCGCCATCATACTGTATAGTGTACTACTCGATCAGATCTGGTTTGCGATTGCTATTCCAATACTTTTGATAAGTGGGATATTTTTTGAAGTAGTTCCACCGGCTGTAGGATTGATCGGAGAAGCTTCGATGATCACGCTTTATGTAGTGTTACTCAGTTATGCGAGTTTACTTGCATATGGGGTGTTGGTAAATCCATCCGCAATAAAAAAAGTTGTAAAGACGGTCTTTAAACTTCCATTGTTAAATCGTTATCAGGATAAAATAAGTTCTGAAGCTGAAAATCTGGAGAGCTATGCTCATCAGCTTAGGAAGAAGCCGGTCTCATTTCTATTTAAAGCATTTTTCTACTCTACAATGTCATGGCTGGCAAGGATCGCATTGCCAACAATCGTGATCCTGAGTTTATTACCGGCACCGGAAATTCTATCTATATTACGTTCGCTGGCAATGAATCTGGCTTTTCTGGTGATCCCGACACCGGGTGGAAGTGGTGGTGTTGAAGGGTTATTTGTGCTTTTTCAGGGACCGTTATTTTTTATGTCACCTTCACTGATCGCAGAATCTGTCCGTGAATCATTTATCGGGCTGGCCCTCTTTTTGTGGCGGATAATCAGTTATTATATCACTATAGGTTTTGGGATGGCAGCTACCACCTGGTATGTGCGCCAGCAAGTAAAGGAAATCCAAAAGAAGGATTGATTTGGCTAAATCTACTGTAGAATATGAATGTTCGAATTGTGGATATATATCTCCAAAATGGGCGGGAGTTTGTCCGAGTTGCGGAGAATGGAATACTTTTTCCGAAAAGCTGAAACAGAAAAAATCAGCGAAGGCAGAAGATCATAAAGCCAATATTGCCGGCCTTGAAACTTCCTCTGAGCCTCAGAAATTATCAGAAGTCGAAACCTCCGAGAAATCTCGCTTCACCAGCAATATCGCCGAATTGGATAGGGTATTAGGTGGTGGGTTTCTACACGGAGCCTACATCCTTATTGGGGGCGAACCGGGAGTTGGAAAGAGTACACTCACGCTTCAGATCGCAAAATCTAATCCGGGTCTGAAGATCCTTTATTGTGCAGGTGAGGAATCTGCCGGTCAGATAAAACAGCGCGCTCAACGGTTGAAAGTTGAATCTGAGAATCTGCTCATATTCAACGAAACACATATTGATAAGATTTTGGAACAAGCTCAATCTGAGCAGCCTGATCTCCTGATCGTTGATTCCATCCAAACTGTTTATCGTACAGAACTTTCAAGTATGCCGGGTAGCATTCAACAGGTAAAAGAATGTGCGGCATTATTTCAGCAACTGGCAAAAAAGAAAAATATCACCACCATTGTAATTGGTCATGTAACTAAAGAGGGAGACATTGCGGGGCCACGGGTTTTAGAACATATGGTGGACACAGTTCTGCAGTTCGAAGGGGATAAGAATTATACCTACCGACTACTCCGAAGTCTCAAAAATCGATTCGGGCCGGCGCAGGAAGTGGGTGTGTTCGAAATGATGGAGCACGGACTTTCCGAAGTTAGTAATCCCTCCGAACTTTTTATTTCAGATAAAACAGAAGGAGTGAGCGGCAATGCAGTGGTTTGCACGATGGAAGGGAGTAGACCCTTGCTGATTGAGGTGCAGGCTTTGGTAACCGGAAGTTCGTACGGTACACCTCAGCGCACAGCAAATGGGTTCGATCGGAACCGGTTGTTATTATTACTTGCCGTACTTGAAAAGCGCGCCGGTTTCAATTTCTCAAATCATGATGTCTATCTGAATATTGCCGGTGGATTTCGGTTAGGCGATCCGGCAGGAGATCTTGGAGTCTGTATTGCGTTAGTTTCCAGTTTGTTGGATAAAGCTATTCAGAAACAATCTGCTTTTATAGGCGAAGTTGGGTTAGGCGGGGAGATACGAACTGTTCCTCATATTGAACAGCGGCGTAAAGAAGCTTCCAAGCTTGGATTTAAACAAATTGTTTCTCCTTCCGGCAAAGGATTAGAAGGGGTAACTTATTTAAGGGATGCCATAAAAAAAGCCATACTGAATTAGTATGGCTTTCAAAATTGTGATAACAACGAATTAGTAGTTATCTCGTTGACGACGACGCTGCTCGCGAACGGCTTTTTTCATAGCCTCGCGTCGTTCAATAGATGGTTTTGTAAACTGCTGACGATCCTTATACTCGTTAAGGATACGGGAGCGGGTTACCATCTTCTTGAAACGGTTGATCGCACGTTCAACGCTTTCGTTGTCTTTAACTTCAACGCCTAGCATTGAGCCTCACTTCCTTTCATTTATTTTATTTCCCATAATCGGGAGCCCTAAATATACAAATAATTCACAGAAAATTTAATTGGTGTTATTTAATAAGCTGTAGGATACCGTGGGCTTATCAGTATTATTTAAACCATCGATAAATGGAGAATCACGGGGCAGGGTTAATTAGGTACGATTCGTCAACGAGTTCGGGTTTTACTCCTAAACCAAATAATGCATAATCATACTTTGCCGGATCTTCAGGATCGAGTAAAGTTAGTTTTTCGTTGAGTTCCAGAACCGATTTCCAATCGTTTTGATAACGGGAAAGCAACCCGATTTTACGAGCCTGGCGGGCTACATGTACATCCAATGGGATCTTCAATTCTGCGGGAGATATGAAATTCATTACCCCGAGATCCACACTACTTTTACGAACAGTCCATCGTAAATACATATACAGGCGTTTACAGGATCCACCTTTATCCGGATTGGAAATATGTTTATAAGAACGTTGAGGGATTTCCGGATGAAAAGAGAAGAATTTTTCATTGAAAACACTCATTAATTCTCGGTCTTCCACTCGGGCCTGCTTTTGGCAATGCGCCCAAAACCCTTCAAAGGAGCCATGCTCCAGCAGAATGCTTTGCATGGTTTTGATGAACCAATAATGATCGATCGGTTTGAATGTACGATGTTTGAACCCATCAAGAACAGAAGTATCCGATTCCGTGAAATTTCCAATAAATTCAGCCGGGCGATAGTTAAGTCTTTTTAAAAAGTCATCCACTTTGGCGATCACAATCTCACGCCGCCCCCATGCCATGATCGCTGTAAAAAAACCGGCGATCTCAATATCATCTTTATCCTGAAAAGCATGTAGAAACTGGATCGGATCCGAATCGATATATTCGGGAGTTTCCATTTCCTCCACAAGATGGTCGAGATAAGGTTTTAACTCAAGGATCTTTTTTCTGGAAAGAAGTTTTAACTTTTTGCGCTTTTTCATAGCCCGAGTTCGCCCTGACCTTTCCCCATCAACTTTTCGGTGAGACTTTTATTAGCTTTCGGAAAGGGAAACTGTTCAAGTTCATTAATATCAACCCATCGTATTTCCTGACTCGATTTTGGCTTCGGTTCCCCGGAGATCAGTTTGCATAAATAAGCATGTAAGGTTATCGAGAAGTGAGAATACACATGCTTCAGCTTCATGAATTCTTTGAATGCATAAACCTCCACACCCAGTTCTTCATTCAGTTCCCTTTCCACAGTCTTTGAGATAGATTCTCCTTCCTCCTGCTTACCACCGGGGAATTCCCAGAGTCCACCCAGCATGGCATTTTCCGGCCTTAAAGCGATCAGTACCTTGTCGTCGTTGCGTTGAATGATACCAACCCCGATATGCTTATGAGGCTTTTTTTTTGCGGGAGATTTGAAAGGAATGGAATCAGTTCTTGCCGTTTTCGAGGCAATACAACCATCACTGATCGGACAGTTTAAACAGTTCGGTTTGGCAGGGGTACAAATAGTCGATCCGATTTCCATCAATCCCTGATTAAAATCTGCGGGATGCTCGTTACTGATCAAATCATTTACATGTGCCTGAACCTGCTTTATGGTCCTGGTGCTCCGTATATCATCCCCGATACCAAAATAACGGGTGATCACCCGGATCACATTACCATCCACCACTGCATTTGGTTTTCCAAACGCAATACTGGTAATTGCGGCAGCGGTATACGGGCCAATACCTTTTAGTTTGATGATCTCATCGTAATCTTCTGGTAACTTGCCGTCATAATCAGTAACGATAGACTTTGCTGCTTTATGGAGATTTCGGGCTCTGCTGTAATATCCTAATCCTTCCCACGCTTTTAATACTTTTTGCTGATCTGCCTTCGCCAGATCAAATACAGTGGGAAATTCACCAATAAATCGTTCGAAATACGGCCATGCCTGATCCACCCGGGTTTGTTGAAGCATAATCTCGGAGATCCAGATCTTGTACGGATCTTTAGTTTCTCTCCATGGCATGGGGCGTTTATGCTCCCGATACCAGCTCAGAATATTTTCTGCGAACAAATTATCCGGCATAAATACTGACCCTATTGCCCCAGATCAATCACTTTGAGAGTAAGCTCGGTAGAAGAAGCAGCACCTTGTTCATCAGTTGCGATCACTTTAAAAGTATGTTCACCTTCTTGCTGAGCGGTTGGCGTCCAAGTAAAAAGCCCCGTCTTCTCATCCAATACCGAGCCATCCGGCAGGTCAACGCCTAAGTACCGGATCAATGAATTGGTTGGGTTTTCCGGATCTATAGCGTTGAAGTTGAGTTCGTATTCATCATTAGCAACAATAGACGAGCCTCGAACCGGACTGAAGCGTGGAGGAGCATTAAACGTTCTCACATCAACATTAAAACTTGTGCTGTCCACAAAACCGGCTGAATTTGATGCTACCACAGTAAAAGAGTGCAATCCGATCTGATTAACAGTTGGCTGCCAATAAAAACCTTGTCCTTTTATTTCAGCATTTGCAGAATTAGACCGGACAATAAATTCTACATTTGCGGGAGATCCTTTTTCCAATTCCAGGGCAAAGATCAGAGGAGATGGATATGTAAGTATTTTATTTTCGATCGGTTTAATTTCGATCTCATCTGAAACGGTTGCATCAGATGACTCACCTAATATCAAAGGAGTGAGTTGATCGAAAACACTGATCCAGGCAATGTTTTTATTTTTGGTGATATAATTCCCTGAGGCTGTATTTTGTGTCCAGGGTGTAACTTTTCTTCTATTTAAAGACACCCATATCTTACCGGATTCAGTTCGTACGATCACTCGTTCGTTCCACTGTATAAGGTTCTCGATTTTCTCGTCAACACGACCGAGCGAACGGCCAATTCCATCAGCAGTAACTTCAAAAATATCCCCGCTATTCGAAGTACCCCAGATCAATTCGTTATCTACAAAAATGGAGTGTATCGTCTCACTCAATTCAACCGAAGTGCTATGAACAGCTTCATCATCTTTTAGAGTAAAAACGTGAAGTTTCTTATCGTTGGTAAGTACAAATAACTGATTACTGATGATGGATGACGCTACATCCAAAACATTGGCACGTCCAATAATTGCATTAGCTACGATCTCTACCTCAGAGTCAACAGTTTCTGGAGTTTTAAGGGAGAGTGATCCCAATCCTTCTTCGCCAAGTGCGATGTATAACTTACTACCGAGTCGGGCCACACCAAGAGGAGGCCGAGGTAACATTGTTGAGGAATAAACCCCGAGCACTGAGGTAGGTTCAAGTACGGTTAAGCGGCGTGAATCACCGTATTGATAGGCAAACCGGATATCAGCTTTAATAGTAGAACCACGGCGCTGCATCCCCGAAGAAGTATATAACCATTGAAGGGAGTCTGGATAGGTTCTGAACACGGCTAAGCCTTCAGTGGCTGATAATGCATAAAGATGCGTGGAACTTGCCTCCAGTTCGATAAGGTTTGGAATAGACATCAATCTGGAATAATCTCTCTGAATAGATTGCTGAGCAATAAGATTAACGGATAAAAAGATCCCAAAAAACAGGGAGAGAATGAGACGACTAAAACTGATATTCATGTAAATTCTTATAACCAATTATATTTTTTATACCATCGTATCGTGCGAGAAATACCTTCTTCTATAGTTACAGATGGTTCATAGCCCAATTCCTTCCGGGCTTTATCCGACGAACACACCCATTCGAGGATCATTTCATTGGCCTTTTCCTTATTCACAACGGGATAAATGCCAAAAACTGATGCTGTATTCTCAATTACTGCTGCCAGCTTTTTTACCCAATCAGCTTTTAAGCGAATATGCAGAGCTTTTTTACCAAGTACTTTCGCGGTTATTTCACTGATCTGATTCCAGGTATAAGCATCTTTCTCACCACCAATAAAATAGGTGTGGATCCCTTTATCTACTTTTTCGGATGAAAGAAGAATGCCATCAACCAGATCTTTCACATATACCATAGAAACTTTTGGGTTGTTCCCATCCCCAACGATCGGGCATAGTCCTTTACTGTATGTCTTAAAAAAAGTGTAAATGTCGGCTTCCCGCGGACCATATACTGCCGGTGGCCGTATGATCTTGATACTGTCATCCGGACCGGCGATACGATGGATCATCTCTTCCATTTCCTGTTTCGATTCCCCGTACATACTAACCGGATGGAAGTCGGCCGTTTCATCAGTTGGGGTGCCATTACTTGGCCCCACACCTGCAAGAGAGGAGAGGATCACCATGTTTGTGATTCCTTTTTTCTGAGCTATCCGGATCAGATTTTCAGTAGCATCCACATTAGCCAAAGTAAATTCTTTTTTCTCAGGCGCACGAACAACACCGGCTACGTGAAATATTACATCTACATCTTCGAGAGCCTGACTGATCGTAGCGAGATCGGTTAGGTCACCGCTCACTTTGGTGAATTCCATATCGGAAAGCCATTTTTCGGAACTACGTACTAAACAGCGAACTTCGTCGTACTTTGGGTCGGCAATTAATGCTTCCGCAAGGTGACTGCCAACAAAACCTGTTCCACCGGTAACAAAGGCTTTCATAAATGCGTATATTGAAAAGATTTTAATTAGTTGAAATAGTCAGAATTTGCACGAGACAAAGCCTGAAGATACGAATCTGGGCTTTGCTTTTTAAACTTTTATGAAAGAACTCAGAGTTGCCTTATTTACCGGCAATTATAACCATATCAGAGATGGAGTCTCGCTAACACTGAACCGATTGGTTGAGTATCTGGAACGTCAGAATATTCCGGTGATGGTATTCGGCCCCAGCATAGATGAACCCGCCATTAAGCATAATGGTGAGCTTGTTGTAACTCCGTCGATCCCAATGCTGGTTCCCGGTCGAAAAGAATATCGTATTGCAACCCATTTTTCCCGGGCAGCCAAAAAACGTTTTGTTGAATTTAACCCCACATTGGTTCATATTGCAACTCCCGACGGTCTTGGGATAGGAGCTCTTCGATACGCTAAGAAAAAAGATCTGCCACTGGTAACTTCTTATCATACTCATTTTTTAAGCTATACCAAGTATTATTCGTTCTATCTGGCACCCGTTAAACCATTTTTTGAATGGATGATGCTTTGGTTCTACCAACAATTTATCCATACATACGTGCCTACTCCGTCCATGATCGACGAGTTGAAAAATCTGGGACTGGAGGCAAATATGAAGATCTGGGCACGCGGTATTGATACTGAACTCTTCAGTCCGGAAAAAAGAGATATGGAATGGAGAAGAAAGGCCGGTTTCAAAGATGATGAGATCGTAGTCACTTTTGTATCCCGACTTGTCTGGGAAAAGGAATTAGGAACCTTTATCGAAAGTGTGAAACGGCTGCAGGCCAAGAATCCTAAAGTCAGAGCGTTGGTTGTGGGCGATGGCCCGGCTAAGGAAGAAGCTCAAAAGAAGCTTCCTCAAGGTTATTTTACGGGATTTTGTAAAGGAGAGGATCTTGCCAGAGCTTATGCAAGCGCGGATGTATTTTTGTTTCCATCCCATACTGAGACCTTTGGAAACGTAACCCTGGAAGCAATGGCAAGTGGACTTCCCTGTCTGGTAGCTGATGCGATTGGTAGTAAATCATTGGTGGATCACAATGTGAATGGATGTCATGCAAGACCCGAAGATATCGATGACTTTACCCGGAAACTCGAGGATATGATCAGCGATCCGGTTCGGATGAAGGAAATGGGGCGCAGATCACGAGAGATGGCACTGGATTATCAATGGGATTCCATCAATGGGAAATTGGTTGAGTATTACCGGGAAGCATTAGAGAAACACTAAGGATCTGAATTTTGCGCATTTTATATATTAGTCACTTACATCCTCCAAAAGACGCACCACTCAAGAGTATTGGCGGCATGCAACGGGTAAGTATGCAGTTAGTGGAAGAACTGGAGAAGCGGGATGATGTGACCATTCGAACGATTATTCAACACGCTCCCTGGAAAGGTATCGAAATACGCACGTCGTTCTTTCTAGCCCGATTAGTGCGACGGTTACCAAGAATTGTCGAAGAATTTAAACCGGATGTGATCCTGTTCTCATCAATGGTTACAGCAAGTCTGGCAAGGTTAACCCGCACCAAAATTGATGTACCTATGGTAACGATCAATCATGGACAGGATGTGAAAATGCCGATCTCTCTTTACCAGAAATTTGTACCTAAGGTTTTTGAAGCGTTGGATGGGGTGATCTCGGTATCACAAGCTACACGCGAAGAATGCATTAAGCGTGGGATGGCCCCGGAGAAAGGTGTGGCTTTACCTAATGGTTTTGATATGAGCCATTTAAAAGAATCTCCGGAAAAAGAAGTGGCGCGTAACCATATTGAAAAGGCATTTAAACTCGACCTTAATAATAAATATTTGTTACTCACGGTCGGTCGTCAGGTAAAACGTAAAGGTCATGCCTGGTTTATTGAGAACGTGCTACCCGAACTTCAGTCTGATGTGATCTATCTGGCAATAGGGGAAGGTCCGGAGCATGAAAATCTGAAGCAGATCGTGCAGGAAAATTCATTAGAAGAAAAAGTACTGTTAGTGGGAAAACAACCCGATGAGATACTCCGGTTTGCATATGCGGCTTCCGATGTATTTATAATGCCGAATGTACCCGTTGAAGGAGATATGGAAGGTTTTGGTATCGTATTACTGGAAGCCAATCTGGCATCAACACCGGCAGTTGCCTCCGATCTGGAAGGTATAAAAGATGTGATCGCGAATGGTAAGAATGGATATAAGGTTCCTGTTTATGACCATGAAAAATTTGCGACTAAAGTGGATCACGTTATTGAAAATGAATTAGAAAAAATGTCGGCAGTAAGCCGTTCATTCGTAACCGAAAACTTTTCCTGGAGTCACGTAGCTGAACAATATATTTCGTACCTTCGGAAAGTTATAAGCAGATATTAATCAAGCAGCCGCCACCTGTATTACTTAACACAAATTTGATGAGATAGTAATACTGGCTATATTACAACATTTACTTAGAAACACTGGTAAGGATCAACCGCATGGGCGACAACAACAAGAAAGCTACGCAGGATATTTTTGAAAAAGCTTTCAATTATACTAAAGCAGACGAAGTTAAAGAATTAGGACTCTATCCATACTTTAAACCCCTCGAAGCAACAGACGGTACTATTGTAGAAATTGAAGGTCATGAAGTGATCATGGCCGGTTCCAATAACTATCTCGGACTCACCAACGATCCGCGAACGATCGAAGCAGCACAGAATGCTCTTACGAAATATGGGACCGGATGTACCGGCTCCCGCTATTTGAACGGAACGTTGGATATTCACCTCGAGCTGGAAGAAAAACTAGCCGAGTTCATGGGTAAAGAAGCTTGTGTGCTTTTCAGTACCGGATATCAGACCAACGAAGGTTCTATTCAGACCATTGCCGGCCGCAAAGACATCATCTTCTCTGATAAAGATAATCATGCCTGTATCGTGGTTGGGACATTATGCTCCAATGCGAAAACGGTTCGATACACTCATAACGATGTAGATCAGCTCCGTATGTTTTTAGAAAAAGCTGATCCCGATGCCGGAAAGATCATCATCAGTGACGGAGTATTCTCCATGTCGGGTACACTGGCTAAGATTCCCGAACTGGTTAAACTGGCCAAAGAATTTGGTGCACGTTTGTATCTGGATGATGCTCACGCAGTGGGTGTTGTTGGTGAAGGCGGACGAGGTTCTGCATCCGTGTTCGGTTTAACAGATGAGGTTGATCTGGTAAGTGGTACTTTTTCTAAATCATTTGCCTCTCTGGGAGGGTTCCTGGTTGGTGGACGTGAAGTGATCGAGTACATTCGTCACCATTCACCGGCGCATATTTTTAGTGCATCCATGCCTCCAGCTAACGTAGCTACTGTTTTAAAAGCTCTTGAAATTCTTAAAGAAGAGCCTTGGAGAATTGAACGTCTGCATGAAATCTCTGTGTACATGCGTACTGAGCTCGAAAAAATGGGCTTTAATGTGTGGACCAGTCAATCTCCGATCATTCCTGTAGTAATTGGTGACATGATGGCTTGTTTCAGGTTCTGGAAAGATCTTTTTGAGGAAGGTGTTTATGCAAATGCCGTAATTCCTCCGGCAGTACCTCCGGGACAATCACTCCTTCGCACCAGTTATAGTGCCAGCCATACCGACGAACATCTGGATCGAATTCTTGAAGCTTTCCGCAAAGTTGGTATTAAACATGGTATTATTGATCAAAACGGACATTCAGGATTAGAAGGATAACATTATGAGTATGAGTGGTGTTACTATCGTAAGTAGCGATAGTGAACGAAAACAATTCATTGATTTTCAATACGATCACTACAAAGACGACAAATACTTTGTACCGCCACTCAGAATGGATCAGAAGAAACTGATCGACACCAAAAAGAATCCTTTTTTCAATAATGCTGAAATAGCGTTGTTCATCGCAGAGCATAATGGACAAGTAGCCGGTCGAATTTCTGCAGTAGTTGATCATCGCTTTAATGAATATCATGGAAGAAAGACCGGTCACTTCGGCTTTTTTGAATGTATCGATCATCAGCCAACAGCAGATCTTTTACTAAGAGTTGCTGAAGATTGGTTACGTGACAAAGGCATGGAAGATGTATTAGGTCCTGCCAGTCCGGGAATGATGGATGTTCTGGGGTTTTTGGTTGACGGGTTTGAAAAATATCCTTACATCCTGATGCCTTACACCAAACCTTATTATGAGAAACTGGTATTGAATGCCGGTTATGATAAGGATATGGATCTTCTGGCCTACCTTGTTGATAAAGAGAGTATTTCTCTGGATAGGATGAATAAAGCCAAGACCATTGTAATGAAGAGAAATCCCGGTCTGGTAATACGTCCGGTAAAGCTGAAAAAGCTCAAGGAAGAGATAAAGATCGTTCAACACATCTACAACAAGACCTGGAAAGATAATTGGGGCTTTCTTCCGTTAACCACCGAAGAGTTTGAAGTTCTGGCAGAGGAACTCAAAATGGTGCTTGATCCCGATTTTGCACACATTGCAGAAATTGATGGAAACCCGGTTGCTTTTTCGGTTGCTATTCCAAATTTGAATGAGATCTTCAAAGATATGGATGGACGTTTATTTCCATTTGGGATCTTTAAATTGTTATTAGGTAAGAGAAAGATAAAGGGAGTTAGAACTGCCTTGATGGGAGTTCTACCAGAATATCAGGGAAAAGGGATTGATGCGCTTCTTCATCAGAAGTCGATAGAGAACGGATTTCCAAGAGGGGTAACAGAATCTGAATTGAGTTGGGTTCTGGGGAATAATAAAGACATGATCAGAGTGGCAGAAAGAATTGGTGGAAGAGTGGATAAAGTATACCGTATGTATACTAAGAAATTGTAAGATTCTTCATTCCCCCTTCATACCCTGCCTGCACTTTTGTATTTTAAAATGTTATTGAATTAGCATTTTTAAAATAACTACCTAAGCCAAATAAAAATAAAATAATGAGCGATTTTAGAATTGAAAAAGACTCCATGGGAGAAGTTCAGGTTCCCGCGGATGCTTTATACGGAGCACAAACTCAACGAGCACATGATAATTTTCCGGTAAGCGGAATAAAGTTTAGCCGCGAATTCATTCAGGCGGTAGGATACGTTAAAAAAGCTGCAGCGCTGGCAAATAATAAACTCGGTCTGTTAGACGACGAGATCGCAGAAGCAATTAAAAAAGCAGCACAGGAAGTGATCGATGGAAAGTATGATGATCAGTTTGTAATAGACATTTTTCAGACAGGATCCGGTACTTCCACAAATATGAATGCCAATGAAGTGATCGCTCACGTTGCAAACGAACTGAAAGAAAATACCGATGTTAAGATCCATCCAAATGATCACGTAAATTTCGGACAGAGTTCGAACGATGTGATCCCGACCGCGATCAGAATTGCAGCGGTTACCGCGGCTACTAAAAGCTTGATCCCGGGTCTGAAACACCTTCAGGAAGCCTTTTTGGCAAAAGGGAAGGAAAATGCAGATGTTGTTAAAACCGGGCGAACTCACCTGATGGATGCAATGCCCGTAACCATTGAACAGGAATTCGGTGGATATGCACGGCAATTGGAACTTGGTGTTCAACGTGTTGAGGATGCCTTAAAACGTGTTACTGAATTACCTCAGGGTGGCACTGCAGTTGGTACCGGTATTAATACACATCCGGATTTTGGTAAAACCTTTGCAGCTGAAGTTTCAGCCCTTACAGGAATTGACTTCAAAGAAGCAGAGAATCATTTTGAAGCACAAGCTACAGTAGATGCACCCGTTGAATTAAGCAGTCAGCTTAAAACAATCGCTGTTAGTATGATGAAAATGTCGAACGATCTGCGCTGGATGAATTCAGGTCCTAACAGTGGGATCGGAGAAGTTCAGTTAGCTGCTTTACAGCCGGGATCTTCCATCATGCTGGGTAAAGTAAATCCGGTTATTGAGGAATCGGTAAATATGGTAGCAGCACAGGTTATCGGAAATGATGCAGCAATCACCGTTGGTGGCCTGAATGGTAACTTTGAATTGAACGTGATGTTACCGGTTGTGGCTCATAATCTGCTTCAATCTATTATGATCTTAGGAAATGCAGCTCGTAATTTTGCTGATCGATCTGTGTCTCAGTTAACTGTGAGAAAGGATGTAATTGCTGATAAAGTAGGACGTAATCCAATACTGGTTACAGCCCTTAATCCGATCATTGGTTATGATCTTGCAGCGAAAATTGCTAAAAAAGCTTTTGCAGAAAGTAGGCCATTAAAGGAAGTTGCAAAAGAGATGACTGACCTGAGTGATGAGGCGTTAGATCAGGCGCTTGATCCAATTAAAATGACCAAGGGCGGTTTTACCGAGTAACCCTTTATTAGTCATTGTTTTTACAGGTTGTAAAGAGTAAGCTATTGAGCTCGGTTTATGGTTTTTAACTTTAAATTGAGCTCTGTTTATTCTATATTGAAAGCCCTTCCACAGGGGTTAAGTAAAGTATTAAAATTATCCGATTGACATGAATGAAGTTAAGGCAAAAACTCCCGGATCAACGTTTACTAAAGCTCAGACTAAAGAAATTTTATCTGATTACAAGCTAGGGTGGACGAGCCGGTATATGTCGCTTATCGGAAGGAAAGAAGTTCTATCCGGCAAAGCGAAATTCGGAATTTTTGGTGATGGTAAAGAACTACCACAGATAGCCATGGCCAAGGTTTTTCAGAATGGAGATTTCAGATCCGGATATTACCGCGATCAAACCTTCATGTTAGCCATTGGAGAGTTAACGATCGAGCAGTTCTTTGCGCAATTATATGCTCATCCTGATGAAAAAGCCGATCCATTTTCTGCCGGGCGACAAATGAATTCGCACTTTGCAACACGCCTGGTGGATGAGCATGGCGAGTGGATCGATCAGACTAAATCAAAAAATACGGCATCAGGGATCTCACCAACTGCCGGACAAATGGCCCGGTTAGTCGGTCTTGCTCAGGCATCTAAAGTATATCGTGAGAATAAAGCTCTGACCAAAGGGGAGTGGAAGAAATTTTCTAAAGGGGGCAACGAGGTAGCCTTTGGAACTATAGGTGATGCCAGCACCTCTGAAGGTGTTTTCTGGGAAACCATTAATGCCATTGGTGTTCTACAGTTACCCTTTGTTATGTCGGTTTGGGATGATGCATTCGGAATTTCCGTGCCTAAAAAATACCAAACCACGAAAGAAAGTATCTCAAAGGTATTATCAGGTTTTCAGAGAACAGAAGACGAAGATGGATATGAGATCTTCACAGTAAAAGCCTGGGATTATGTTGAGTTGATAGAAACGTATCAACAAGCTTCGAAACTGGCTCGCGAGGAGCATATTCCGACGTTAGTGCATGTTGAGGAAGTAACACAACCTCAGGGACATTCTACATCCGGATCGCACGAACGGTACAAAAGTAAAGAGCGGCTGGAATGGGAAGCAGAGTATTGCTGCTTAAATCAATTCAGAAAGTGGATACTGGCTAAGAAAATAGCCTCGGAAAGTGAATTGGAAGATCTGGAAAGTGACGCGATGAACGATGTGATCACAGCGAAAAATCGTGCATGGCAGGCGTACATCACTCCGATGAAGAAAGAAAAAGAGTACGTGATGAAACGGGTTCAAACTCTGGCAAAAGAAACCGGAGATGAGCGATTAACCGCTTTGATCAACAGAATCAAGATCATTCCGAATGTGATCAGAAAAGATATCATACCTGTTGCTAAGAAAGCTGTACGGTACACTGTAGGTGTGGAACATAAAGCACGTACCGAGTTGAAATCATGGTTAAAGGAATTAGAACCGTTGAATAATGAACGCTATAATTCTCATCTGTACAGTGAAACGCCAAAATCACCGCTTAAAGTAAAACACATACCGCCTAAGTTCGGAAAGAATGCACCTACGGCTGACGGACGAATCGTTGTTCGGGATAATTTTGATAAACTATTTGAGAAATATCCTCAACTTCTCACATTCGGGGAAGATGTAGGAGCCTTGGGTGATGTGAACAAAGGACTGGAAGGATTACAGGAGAAATACGGAGCGCTCAGAATCACTGATACCGGTATCAGGGAAGCTACTATTCTTGGCCAGGGTATTGGAATGGCTTTAAGAGGTTTGCGACCGATCGCTGAGATCCAGTATCTCGATTATCTGCTGTATTGTTTTTATGTGCTAAGTGATGACCTGTCAACTCTTCGATACCGTACGAAAGGTGGTCAGGCTGCACCGGTTATCATTCGCACCCGTGGTCACCGATTAGAAGGGATCTGGCATTCCGGATCACCGATGGGGATCATTTTAAGTGGTGCCAGAGGAATTCATCTTTGTGTACCTCGAAACCTCACAGAAGCAGCCGGTTTTTATAATACTCTGTTGCAAGGTGATGATCCGGCTATTGTGGTAGAACCATTAAATGCCTATCGCCTTAAAGAGAAAGTACCGGAGAACCTTGGTGAATTTACAACGCCACTGGGAGTACCGGAAGTTTTGAATTCAGGGTCTGACATCACAGTGGTTTCCTACGGTTCTACTCTGAACATTATCCATGGATTACTTCCACAGTTACAGGAAGCCGGTATTTCTGTTGAGTTGATCGATGTACGAACACTCATGCCATTTGATATTAATCACAGTATTGTGGACTCGTTGAAGAAAACAAACAGGCTGTTGGTTGTTGATGAAGATGTGCCGGGTGGGGCTTCAGCATACATATTGCAAAAGATCCTACAGGACCAGAAGGGGTTCTATTATCTGGATTCTGAGCCTAGATGTCTTAGCGCCAAAGATCACAGACCGGCCTATGCATCGGATGGCGATTACTTCAGCAAACCAAATGCGGAAGAGATCTTCGATGAGATATATTCGATGATGAGGGAAGTGAATCCGGGGAGATATCCGGAGATTTACTAGAAATTATTAATACGTTTATTATTCAGTGTATCTTTCACCTTCCATCCATTTTTCGTCGTCACTTACAGAATAGAACATGATTCTGCTCATTGAAGGCTGATAGGCCGCACATAAATTTTCAGTGGGTGAGCAGCGTAAATCTGAGATATCAATTATTGGTAGAAATGTTGCCTCGTGATAATCAATGGTAGAGAGCCGGTTTAGAATAAGTATGTTGTCATCATCGTAAGAGAGAGCATACGAATCGTCGTATGTTACATTAATAAGCTCAGTTCTGATACTTAAAATAGGTTCAAAGGATGGTACATCGTAAACTATTCCTCTGGTAAAGTGAGAAATGTATGACATCGAGTTACCACTTCCGGAGAAGCTAACATAATTAGATACACTCCCCAGATCCCAGGTATTTACAGATAAAAACGAACCCAGTGAATCCATAATTTCAACATTACCATCCGCATTCACACCTATCATATTTCCTCCAGGGTGAACAGCAATTCCCCGGTAGCTCCCTGTTGTTGAACTTACAGCCCGTGTAATAAAGGCATATTCATCGTTTTGAATATCATATTTACGTACTTCAGAGCCCCATGTGTTGGTATAGAGGTACTTTCCATCAGGCGAAAATTCCAAATCATATACACCATAGGTTAAAGCTTCTGTTTTTTTTGTGACAACTACCGTTCCGTCAGAGTAGTCAATAATTCCAAATTGGTTCTCAGTATTTGCTGCATATGCAACATATTGGTTGTTAGTATCTATATCTACATTCGAGATACTAATATCATCAGAAGGGAAGGTATATTTAAAGATTTCAGCGTTGCTACTCAGATCATAAACAACCATATCGTATTTAGACTCGTTTTGGGTGTTTTTTCCAGAATAAACGAGATAGTTACCGTCATTACTAAATCTGAAACTGGCGTTGAGATGATGGTTCAGGTTAATTGATCTGTTTTCTTTCAGATAATTCGAATAAATGAATGTTTTTTCATTCGAGTATCTGGAGTATTCTGATTTGATTCTATAGGAATACGAATTATTGGGAACTATATTTGTATCGTAATAGGAGGTCGTATTTTCGCCAAGTGTTTGGTAATCGGTAAATGCATTTCCATTAATACTACGCTGTAGAGTATATGAGGAAGAATTATTATTACTCCATCTTACTTCTATTCCTGTATTTGTCAAATTACCGGCATATAAAGTCGGAGTGCTTTCAAGTTCAATGGCCACGCTTTTTCCAAAATCTCCCGAACTCGAGGTACCTTTAAAGGCACTAATACCATAATTGATACTTATATAATTTGAAAAAGTACCAATGGGAGCATCATCAAAGGGGTTGTCTGTATCAGAGTAATGAGTAGTGTTGGGAGGTAAAGTTGCTATTAATTCCCATTCATCAGAAGACACATTGTAAGTTTTATATATTCTGAAACCCTCTTCAAAATATGAATTATCTCTCCATTTTAATTCTATTTCGTTATAACTAATTATTCTTGCTGAGTAAAATTCCGGATTAAACTCCATCGACTGTTCATATATATGATTGATACTACCAATAGTTTGGTTGTTGACCGTATCAGAAGCGTTTATGTATGCATATACGTCAATTCTAATATATTCAAAGCTTGGCTCAAACGGTATTTCCAGAGTGGTTTCCATATTTTCAAGGGAATAAAATTTCGTACTGTCTTCTCCAAATGTTAGGTGTATCCGGGTGATGTAATCCCAGTTGTACTCATAAGCCCAATTTATCGTAAGCGTGCTTTTTGCAGTATCTACATTCATTCCGCGTTTAATAAGAGTTCCGAAATCAACTGTTTTTGTAATCCATTCGGCCCGGTTTAATGAGTCTTTATTAAGTACAAAAGAACTGATTTTATAAGTTGATTCGCGGGTTGGGGAAACCGTAGAATCAATAAGAGAAGAAACATCACTGGAAAGGGTATATGATTTGGTCTCATTGTAGTCATCTGCAAGTCTGATTATTTCAAACCCATCGATGTAACCGGTAGTATCTTCCCATGATAATACCAACCCTCCTGAGGAGTGAGGATTTACATTAAAAGAAACAGGAGGAGGAAGTTCAAAATTTATATTTTGCGGGTCGTTGGGCTGGTTTCTCTCAAACGAAGTAATGGAAGCTTCTCTACATGAGAAAACACTGAGACCGACACAAAATGATAATACAATCAGATACTTATTCATCATAGATCCTTTGAAATTTTAATCCCGTATAATCGTCCCTCTGTTGCTTCGTAATCAATAAATGGATCGATATCCCACCCTTTATAATACCCTCTTCTTGGTTGTAGTAAAACGGCGTCCAGAATATTTAGCAGATAAAAGCCTCCGGTTGCTATCATAGCCATATTAGTATTGTCCGCGTACGTCTGGGAATCACCCATACGTTTTTCCAATTCACTTGCGTACTGATTAATCAGGCTGACATCTGTTGCAGTTCTGTAATTTTGCAATAACTGTTCAGAATCTTTGTTTGCCTGATTTAGCTTGTGGTTATAACTAATTGAAGTAACCAACAGCGCGGAAAAACCAACGGAAAAAATAACTCCTTTTAAATAATCCTGTTTGTAAAATTGACTTGCTCCGGGAATTAGTGAATAAGCATAGGCTTTTTTCTTAGTAGGAAGAGTATGCAGGTTTAAGACATTTAAATTTTTATCATAATTGGAGTAGGTTATTGTTTTTTCGTAGGAATCACTCTTAACTGAAATTGAATAATTACCTTTATCCAACAACAATCCCTGGAGGCCGGTACCAACATATGTGTCATCTACAAAAATGTCGGCATTCTTATCACTCATTACGATTAGATTCGCATTCCATTTAAATCTAGGGTAGGAACTACTTGTTGCTTTAAAAAATCTTGATATATGAAAATTCTTAAACCTGGTAGTAGTTTCTCCGGGATTAATCGTAACATTGAACACGTTATCGTTAATTTTTTCCGCAATCATACTTATTTGATGGATACCGGTCTCCAATTGGATTGAATCCCCGGAGCTGAGGTGGAATTCATTGTTGTAATTACCATCAACGACAACATAAAAATCATCCAAATTCGAGTCTATTCTCAAATATCCCGAATCCTGAGAATACGATGTATTAAACAATAGCAGAATAATGGAAAAAGTGAGTAAATATTTAATCATATAATAAAGATAATAATGAGTATAAGTATAATAATACTTGCACTCTAAGAGTAGAGAAATTTTAAATTATTAAGAACAGCTTACTCCGGTCCGATCAATTCAATAAATAAACCGTTGGGATCCTGAATGAGTACAAACTGACGACCATTACCAAGTGGGGTAGGGGTTTCCCCTCTGTATTCAATGCCATATTCATCAATACGATCAATAAAAGGCTTCATGCTTTTTACCAGAATAGTAAGGTATTGAACCCCTACGTTATCCTGAATGAATTCAGATTTAGTGAGTTCATCCGGATTTTCAAAGCTGGTTATTTTTATCTGGGATGAATTTGGATCGTCTGTGAGTCGTAATACTGTTACGTCGAAAGGTACTCCATTTGAGAGACCGGAACGCTTCCCGAAAGCTTCATCAATGGAAAATTCATCTACCTTTTGCATTCCCAGAATCTGTGTATAAAAATCGAGGGTTTCATTAAAGTCGTATGCGACGATCGCAAACGTAATCACAGGACTCGAATATTCTCCGCTAAAAGCATTCTCCTGAGCTTGGATGGCGCATGGTAAGATTAGCAGAAACAGTAATAAAAATGTACTTAATGTCTTCATGTCGAAATAATTTGAATCTGGTTTATGGAGTTTCGGTCAATAACAGGTAATCAAAATAGTTTAGATCATACCACGTGATTTCATTTCCAGATATTTGTTAATGGCATTTATGGAAAGTTCTTTAGGCGGGGTTAAAATGGTTTGAATACCATATCTGTTCAATGTTTTAACGATCTGCTTTTTCTCAAACCCAAATTTTTCCGCTACTGTTTTAACATACACATCATCCACATTTTCGGCATCATTTTGAATCAGTGAAGTCAGCTCGGTATTCTCAAAAAAGATGGCAACAAGCAGGTGGTCGCGAGCAATTCTCTGCAGATAAGGGAGTTGCCGCTCCATAGACGATATTGTTTCGAAATTTGTGTACAACAATACCAATGAACGCTGATTCAGGTGTGTTCTAAGATTCAGCATTAATCGTTCATAATCCGATTCCATGAAATTGGTATCGATGTTATACAAGCCTTCCTGAATTCTGCGAATATGAGTTCGTTTTTTCTCCGGTTTAATGATCAGTGAATCCTTGTTGGAGAAAGTGAATACGCCTGCTTTATCTTCTTTCAGTAATGCAATATTAGATATAACCAGGCTTGTATTAATAGCATACTCAAGCAAGGTTAGTCCGTCGAATGGTAGTTTCATAACACGGCCAATATCGATGACATTAATGATCTGCTGAGATCGTTCATCCTGATATTGATTGACCATGAGTTGCTGTGACCGGGCGGTTGCCTTCCAGTTGATAGATCGTATATCGTCGCCGCGCACATACTCTTTGATCTGATCAAATTCCATGGTATGCCCCAGACGTCTGATCTTTTTAACACCAATATCAGTGAGGCGGTTACTCATGGCGTACATTTCAAACTTACGCATTTGTATGAATGACGGATAAACAGGCACCATATCGGGTTGGTGTATCACTACTTTTCGTGAGACAAAACCTATTCTTGAGTGAACAAGTATATTGATATTACCGAAATGATATTCGCCTCTGGATGTAGGAGTAAGCTCATAGCTGAAGCTTTCCTTCCCCTGTTTTTTAAAAGTATGAGTGATTAAAAAATCCCTGATCTGAAACTGATCCGGAATCTCATCGATCAAAGATACAGAAACCTGAAAAGGATAATCGGAGGTACACTCTATATGAACTTTATTCGCATCCCCGTTAGAAAAACGCTTTGGAGTAGTTCTCTTCGCTTCGATCGCGTTACTTCTGCTAAACAGTAACAACAGGTCTGCAATGGTGGTTACCAGAAAAACCAGAAGTAGAACATGGCCCGCAACCTCCAATCCCGGATTAAAAAAACCGGTGATGTACGTAGCCACGATAATGGCAAGCACTACAAAAAAACGTACCCTGAGAAATATGCTTCTAAAAAAGTTCACTATCTGGGTACTTCCACTTTGTCGGCTAGTTGTTTAAGAATGGTATCAGGTAAAACACCTTCCATTTCTCTTTCGGGCGTTAAGGTGATTCTGTGGCGAAGTGACGGGGCGATAATTTCTTTTACATCTTCCGGAGTGATAAAATCCCTGCCTTTCATAGCTGCCCATGCCTGTGCTGCTCTCATCAGATAAACGGAAGCCCTTGGAGAGGCTCCAATTAAGATAGAACTTGAATTCCGGGTTTCATTTACAATTCGCGCAATGTATTGCATCAATTCTTTTTCAACATGCACTTCACTAACGCGTTCTTTCTGGCTGTTCAGTTCTTCTGCTGTTACTACAGCATTTACTGATGCGATATCAGAATCGGTCTTTCGTTGATAAGCTCCTTCTAAAATAGCTACTTCATCGTCCAACTCAGGATAACCCACATCCACTTTAAAAAGGAAGCGATCTAACTGAGCTTCCGGTAAGCGGTAGGTACCTTCATGTTCGATCGGGTTTTGAGTCGCGATAACCAAAAATGGACGTTGCATTACATGGGAGACACCATCAACGGTTATTTGTCGCTCCTGCATCACTTCAAATAAAGCAGATTGAGTTTTTGCCGGAGACCGGTTTATCTCATCGATAAGCACCAGATTAGAAAATACCGGTCCTTTTTTGAATTCGAAATCAGCGGTTTTTGAATTGAAAACACTGGTACCAATGATGTCAGCCGGCATAAGGTCAGGTGTGAATTGAATGCGGGAGAAGTTGGTATCCAATGTTTTGGCAAGTAATCGGACGGTAAGCGTCTTTGCTACACCGGGAACACCTTCCACAAGCACATGACCGTCTGCAAGTAATCCACAGATCAGCAGATCGATCATCTCATCCTGACCAACGATCACTTTTCTTATCTCTGCTCGGATCTTTCCTACAAGAGTTTGCACTCCACTCAGATCGATTCGGTTTTTGAATGGTACTTCCTGTGATGATGGTTCTTCCTGCGGAAGGTCAGTATTTGGTATGTCACTCATCGTTGTGATTGTTTATAGAAGTTGTCAATTTTTTGGTTGATCTGAACCAATTCTGAATTTGAGATCTCAGTTTTAGCGAGCATGGTACGGATAGCAGTAAACAGGTTCTGAATTTCAGATTCAGGAATACCTGATCTTGCAGCGATCGTTTCATGATCTGCATTGTCGGCATCTGCGATCTGAATATGTAAATTTGTACGGATGTAATCGAAAAGAAAGGTGACCTTTTTCTCCAGAATATCTTTATGTGTACCATTATTCAGATACATATTAGCAATGGTCTCGGTGAATTTAATACTGGTATTCCGGATAGGTTTGATCTCCGGGATCACTTTCTGAACGCGTTTACTATTGATCACCAGATACAGGATGATGCCACACAGAGTTAGTATCCAGGCATATTTTAAATTCGGTTTCGAAACCACATATTGCATGGGCGAGCTGATGGAGATACGACCCGGCTTATAGTATTCATCCCAAACCACAGGATAATCGGGTAAATAAGAAAGTGCACTGAATGCATACTGGTAATAATCCGGATCCCGTAAATAATAATTACCAAACAACATGGGATTAGAGTGCAGATACACGTAGCTGGAGTCAGTTTTGATCCGAATAAAATTCACTTCTTTCTTTTCCGTATCTGAATAACCAAGAATTTCAGTTCGGGTGGTGTCAAATTCGAGAAAGTAGGCTCCTGTAAGGGTAGAGGGAAATAACCAGTCATCTTCTTTCCGGATATGTGCGTTTGTAAAATTTACTCCGCTCGAAATAAGTGAATCCAAAGAATTAGCGGTGGTATTGATCTGTGGAGCGGATGGCATCATTCTAATGCCTAAGGTATCGGCTAATGGACCACTAATCTCCCGGGAGGCAATAAACAATACATCCCCATAGGACAGATAATCGATTAAAATATCGGTTTCAAAATCATCAATTGAAAAAGAAGGAGAGATGAAGATTGAGTTCTGTATATCGTATTCAGGTATACCTTCAAAAATAGATTCATTGGTAACTGCGATCTCAGACTCGGGGAAGGCATCATCCAACAGATCAAAAAGGATATAAGCTCCGAATGGTTTCTTTTCTGAATTGGAATATCCTTCACTCCAGTCGATAGGCTTTGGCTGATACATACTATAGATCACCCCAACCAGAGTGATCACGATCAACATAATGATATATTTGCCTTCGGCTCTATTCACCGGTTACCCCCCGCTGTAATTTGGTATAGAATGCCTTTACGTCCTCATAACCATATTTATCGATACTGAAATCTCCATATTCCACATAAGAATAATACAGTGTTAATTTTCGAAAGGGATTAAGAATGGGACCAGATCCAATTTCCCGTTCATAATCCAGATTTGTTTTTTCAATACTCCATTTTATAAATCCTCGATCAGCCAGGTTTCTGAGGGCGAGCAAATACGTATAACGCGTGGCGGCATGATAATCAGAATTAATAACGGCTGTCTTTATCATCTCCTCCAGATCCAGTTCATCGAGCTCTTCTTTTTCTATATTGATCTGAGTTCCCTTATTTGATCTTCTCCGGGTAACAATACTAACCAACTCTCCACCGGTAATCTGATTCAGAATTACTATGATAAGCCCGATGATCGCACCTACAAAGATGGCTTTCATAATAAAATTACCAAGGGGTGTACCAAGAATAAATCCTAACCAGGCAAAAACATACCCGAGAATACGACTCACTATTGAAGTTGTGTTTTTGGGGGCATCATTATTGTAAGCAAAATCAGGGTCGTTGGAATATTTATCTAAGGCTGATGCATCCGGCACACGAAGTTGAAGCGAATCAGAAGTATCGATCTGCACCGCAAGCGAATCCTGAGCATGTAATAGAATGCTGTCATTTGGAATCAATGCAGATAGTACTAATACAACAAAAACCGCTATAAGAACTCTGGGTATCAACTCAGTCCACCAGCCCCTCAATTCTGGAACGTAATGAGCCGCCTTCTTTTCGTTCTGCCAGATTGTATAGATGCAGAGAAGTAGCAATTAACATTACCGAATAGGTGAGGGCAGATACTGCTGTGAAAACGGCATTAATTATCGTGTAGATAGAAGTCCAAAAAGTGCTGTCTGTAGCTAATCCCGATTCTGCTGTGAATGCTGACAATATAATAGTCGGGATCAGTACGGAATAGGAGACCATGAAAGAAATGATATACATGATGATAAGCAGAGCAAAAGTGACCCACCAGTGGTCTTTGGTCAGTTCCCAGGAACGGCTGATGGCCTCACTGATCGAATTGTCTTCTATGATCAGTGCACTGAAAGAGAGACTGAGTTTAACCGCCATAAAAATACCCGGGATAATAAATAACAGCATGGAAAATCCTGAAGCCAGACTGACGAGTGTGTACAACCAAATAAACCGGAACATATTCGGTATGGCTCCTTCCGAAAGGTTACCCAAGGAAGGCTCTTCGGATCTGGAAGTCAGGTTGATATGTTTCAGGGTAATTACGGTCATCATCGACGTGGAGGCAATTGACAGGAACAAACCTAAGAAATACTTCCAACCGAAAATAGAACCGGGACTAATCGTATTGGTAGGATCAAACATCTGGGAAAATGCCTGAGCCTGATAATCTTTAAGTAGAAAGAATTGAATAATGTATAATGGGATCACAAAAAAGAGAAAGCCTTTACCGAGCGTTTTAAAATTTTCGCGAATGTAAATGAATGTATCAGTAAGTGTGTCCCCGATATCTCTGGATCTTTTGTGTACAAATTCAGACATGTGCTGCTTTATTTCGTGCTAAGTTTATTTTTAATGGCAGTATGATGTAATACCCGATGATAAATGCGAATGAACCGAAAATGATGAACAGGCTCAAAAACAAAGGCATTTCTGTGTATCGTGTTACAAACGATTCAAGAAAACCTGCGGCTATGAAAACCGGAACCAGGCTGATAAGCATTTTAATGCCTTCTCTGGCGCCCCGGGCAAAAGCTTCGGTACGTTTTAATGTGCCCGGAAATAAATAACTGTTACCCAGGGTAAATCCTGCTACAGCAGAGATAGTAATTGCACTTAATTCCAGCGCCCCGTGGATAAATATCACCAGCATGGCCTCATTTAACAGATCGTAGCCAGCAAAGAAATTCACAAAAACACCCACCATAATGGCGTTTTTCATCAAAATATATCCTGTGCCAAATACGGTAAAAATACCCATCACAAAGTTTATGAAAGAAACCCTGATGTTATTGAATGTGATGGCGAAGAACATATTCATTTGAGTGTGTTCTTTATAGACCGCAAGCGGATCCCCATCTTCAATGTTGGTGATGGTCATGTTTACGTAACTATCACCGAGTATGAGTCGGGCAAAATCGTTGTTTCCTTGCTGCGAGAGTACGCCAACTGCAGTAAAGAACAGAAATACAAGGATCGCTGCGGTAAGTTCTTTTAGCCGGTAAGAGAAGATCTCAGGAACTTCTTCGGTCCAGAATGTGATGAACCGGGAGGAACGCTCTTTCTTATTCCGGTAGATCGCATTATGTGCAACAATACTCAGATCATTTAGATATTGAGCAGTTTTAGTATCGGGATAACAGCTTTGGGCATAAGCCAGATCATTATTCAATTCAATGTACAGCTCAGCCAGATCTTCTGCTTTCTCTTTGGTATGATTTTTTAGTTGTGCCTCAAATGTTTTCCACTTTTCGGCATTCTTTCTGAGGAAAGTAACCTCACGCATAGTTAAAATTAACTGATGTTCTTTTTTTCACTGAAGATAAATCGTGTATCTTCAGTGAAATAGTAACTCTTTCGGCATTAATTACAAACTCAAATATGAACCAAATCGGGATTGAAACCACCCAGCATGTAAAGCTTTATTATAACACGGCTCAGGTAGGTGACAGGATCATTGCTTTTTTGCTCGACGGCATCATTTTGTTAGGGTACTATTTTGTGGTTTCTCTGATGTTTGGAATTGCTGAGGATATGGATTGGATCGAACCCACATTTACTACCGATTATATGTGGCTAACTGTTCTTATTTATACCATACCCACCTTTCTTTATCACCTGGTGATGGAAGCTACATGGAACGGGAAAAGCTTTGGAAAATGGCTGATCGGACTACAAGTGGTTTCAGTTGATGGTGAACCCCCGACATTGGGTCAGTATCTTATCCGCTGGTTATTAAGGTTGATCGAGATCACTATGTCGATGGGACTAATTGCGTTTATTACCGTACTATCAAATGGCAGAGGGCAGCGATTAGGTGACTGGGCAGCTAAGACCTGTGTAATTAAAACTAAGAAGAGCGTAAAACTACGTGATACGATCTATTCTGAACTGGGCTCCGGTTTTGAGGCTAAATATCCGGAGGCGGCACAACTAACTGACAAAGACATAAGTACGATCAAAGAAGTGCTGAGCTCTAAAAAGGTATACGATTATTCTACGTGGTTCGTAATGATTCAGCGAACGGCGAATATCATACAAAATAAGATCGGTATCAGGAAATTTGAAGTAAATGCAGATCAGTTTTTACAACAGTTGATCGATGATTACAATCATCTTCACAACGAGTGATCAAAAGAGCATATCCACAAATACAGCCACCCAAATGAGGGGTAGATATGCAATGGATGCGAACATTAGTTTTCTTGCATTCTGAGGGGTGCGGTCTTTTGCAAAGCGAATTCCATAAACCAGAAAAAATACAGCAAGCACTAATCCTGTAATTAGGAAAAATAAACCTGAGAAATTCATGGTGTAAAGCAAAATAGTAACAGGAAAGAGTAACACAGTACTTAACAGTGCATAGAAAGCAGTCTTTATTCCTTTGCTGTCATTCTTTGGGAGCATTTTAAATCCGGCGCCTTCATAATCATTTTTGCACATCCAGGCGATCGCCATTACGTGCGGAACTTGCCAGAAGAAAACGATACCGAACAATAACCACATGCCCGGATCCAGAATATTGCCGGTTGCAGCTGCCCAACCACCAACAGGAGGCAGGGCTCCCGGTATAGCTCCAATGATGATGTTCGTAGCTGAAATTCGCTTCATAGGTGTATAAGCAGCCAGATAAATAAACGTTGTGGCAAAGGACACCAACGCAGCTACCGGGTTAACCAGTAAAGCAAGATAGGTTAAACCTGTAAAGATCAGAGTGAGCGAAAATATACTTCCATTCCGGGCGGAGATGCGCTGACTCGGTAACGGTCGTTCTTTCGTACGGTTCATTAATCCATCTAAACGGCGCTCAATAAATTGGTTATGAGCTCCAGTTCCCGCAGAGATGAGATATGTTCCAACGATCACATGGATCATTAATACAAAATTGATCGTTCCCGCACTACCTAATACAAATCCCACCAGCATGCTTATGAGAACCGCAAATGTGATTCCCGGCTTGGTCAGTTGGTAGTAATCTTTGATCACTGCCGATAAGGAACGATTTGAAATAATATTATCTTGAGCTGAATTCATGTAATTATTTGAATAGAACCGTAATTTAGGCGGCCCGAAAGTTAAAGATTTTAGGGATTAATTATTGACGGATTCATAAAAAATTCACAATGAAGTTAAACGCCTTCCAAAAGACAGCCATAACCACAGTTTTAGCCACTTTGTTCCTTATTTTCGTTGGAGGATTAGTTCGGGCTACAGGAGCCGGTTTAGGATGCCCCGACTGGCCTAAATGCTTTGGCACATGGATACCACCAACATCGCTGGCCGATCTGCCAGCTGCATTCGATGCTTCTCAATTTAATGTGGTAAAAACCTGGACAGAATATATAAACCGACTGATTGGTGTGATCATTGGTTTTTTAATAACAGCAACATTTCTTCTCTCATTCAGATACAGAAGAACCAAACCCAGTATCTTTTATAGCTCGTTGGCCGCTTTCCTGCTCGTATTGTTCCAGGCATGGTTGGGCGGACAGGTAGTTAAGAGTGGGCTGAGTCATTATATGATCACACTACATATGATCCTTGCTCTGGTGATCATGAATGTTCTGTTATATGCCACATTTCGGGCTACCCGGGAATTTGTGCACATTTCGTTGGATGCTTCACATAAGAAGACCATATTCCGAGTTGGGTTAGTACTTCTGGTATTTACTATGATCCAATTAGTATTAGGAACACAAGTACGCGAAGAGATAGATCTGATCAAAGAAGCAGCTATGGTCCCTGACCGAAGTACCTGGCTTGAGAGAGCGGGAGAAATTTTCAAGATTCATCGTAGTTTCTCCTGGATGGTACTCGTTTCGGGTATATATCTGGGCTATTATGTGTGGAAAGAGAAATTAACCGGACTCATCAAAAAGATCGGTTATGCAAATGTAGGGCTGATCATAATACAGATATTGATCGGAGCCGGGTTACAATTTGGAATGCCCAAAGTACTGCAGATCATCCATCTGGTAGGAATTGCAGTAATGGTAAGCATGCAGTTTTTAATGTTACTCATTCTTAAAATGCGTACTCAGACAGAAGGATAGGATGAAACTGAGTACGGCAACATACTCAAAGATCAGGGAAGCCGGATTGGACAGATCTATTGTTGAGCAAGCTTTAGGTAAACGCATTGTTGAGAATCTTGCAGAACAGTTGGCTGATCAGGGCGGATGGCCTATGAATGAGCACCTGAAAGTACATGGAGTGGATCAAAAAGAGGATAGGCTGCTGCTAACCTGTACATTTCAGTTCGATGAAGTGGTAAGCTGTGGGTGTGGCCGGAGTATGGTTCCGCACATCCATACGATCGAACTTCAAATTTTAGAGAGCGGAGAGGTCGAGATAGTAAAAAACTAACTCAGAGCCGTTCAAGCAGAGTGTTAAGAAACACTCTCATTTCAGTGAGGTCTTTGCGCAGATCCGTGGATAATTCACTTTCTGTAACTACTTGTTCTCCATTCAGAACCTTCTTTACTCCTTCGCTCGTAAATTTCTTCTCTTCGATCAGCTCTTTGATCTGGAAGATGAGATTTACTTCCTCATCGCGATAGGCACGGTTGCCAGCGCTGTTTTTCTTAGGATTTAACTGAGCATAGGTCTTTTCCCAGTTCCGGAGAACATGTGGAGCGAGCCCGGTGAGCTTGCTAACCTCACCCATCGAGTAATACAATTTTTTCATAGCAAGGAGAAAGTGTATTTTTGCGGAGTTTAATTTGATAAGAAAATCATTTCTAATCTTTTTTAAAAGAATACATTTTGGAAGATAACAAAGATTCGAACCTGCCGGACATCAGTATTGTAATTCCTTTATATAATGAAGAGGAGTCGCTGAGAGAACTTCAGGAGGCTATAAAAGCGGCTTTGGCCGATCAATATACTTTTGAGATCATTTTTGTAAATGATGGTTCCAGTGATAAATCCTGGGATGTGATCAAAGAACTGAGCGCACAGAACAAGAATGTGCATGGCATTAGTTTTCGCAATAATCATGGAAAAAGCACAGCGCTGCAGGCCGGTTTCGAAAAAGCATCGGGAACTTATGTGGTAACCATGGATGCTGATCTGCAAGACGATCCTAAAGAAGTGCCGGAAATGGTACAAATGCTGAAAGATGGGTATGACCTGGTAAGTGGATGGAAGAAAGAACGGTATGACCCGATCTCGAAGACCATTCCGTCTAAATTCTTTAATTTTGTAACCCGGGTAGCTGCAGGGATTAAACTCCATGATTTTAACTGTGGGCTAAAAGCATATAAAGCGGATGTAGTAAAAAGCATTTATTTATATGGTGAGCTTCATCGCTATGTACCCATGCTGGCAAAAAGAGAAGGATTTAGTAAGATCACAGAAAAAGTGGTTACCCATCACCCCAGAAAGTACGGACACACAAAATTCGGACTTTCCCGCTTTATAAATGGCTTTTTGGATCTGGTAACCATCTTGTTTGTACAAAAGTATCTACAAAAGCCTATGCATTTCTTTGGAAGTATCGGAGTGCTTTTTCTTGGGATCGGCGGAGCCATTAATATTTATCTGGCGGCCATTAAAATTCTGTTTAATCAGGGTATCGGTCAACGGCCGTTACTTTTTCTGGGTGTTCTGTTAATGGTATTAGGGGTTCAGTTTTTCTCTACCGGACTGCTCGGAGAGCTCATCAATAAAAATCATGTAGAACATCAAAAGCCGGGAATAAGTGAAACGGTTTAACGTTTCGACTATTAATGGAGAATAATTTAAGGTGATGATGCGATTGTTAAGATTTGCTTTATTGATAGTATGGGTGTTTGTGGCTGCTCGGGTTGCCGCTCAGGATTCAATTCGAACAGATAAGTATCCTAATGACTGTTTAAATGAGGAGTACAGCAAATCCCTTGTTTTAAAGGAAACACAGAAATACTTCGAAGAGATAGATCAGCTGATCGAATCCTCAAAAAAATGTGATCAGGGATATTTACTCTATACAGAAGTATCACTCAAATATCTTGAACTCGGGGATAACACATATAACCGGGAACAAAGAGGGGATTCCAGAGACAAATCCTACTATTTTGAAAAAGGTCTTGAGTGGGCAAGAAAATCCATTCAGGCAGATTCGACCTATGATATCGGTTACGAAATGATCTCTACTTCATACGCAGCCATCGTATCAGTTTCAGGATTGAGGAAACAATCACACCTTGCGGACAGCGTTCGCATTTACGCTGAGAAGGCATTGCATTACGGTCCCGAAAATGATCGGGCTATCCACATTTTAGGCAGGTGGCATTATGAGGTCTCTAAGCTGAGCTGGTTTACGAAATTTATGGCAGGGCTGCTTTTTGGAAATAAACCAGATGGGGACATCAACAAAGCCATAGATTATTTTAAGATGTCTGTGGATCTTGATGACTTTCCGGTTCATCGATACTGGCTCGGAAAAGCTTATCTGGAAGCGGGTAAAAAAGACAAAGCCATTAAAGAATTTGAGTATCTGCAAACCTTGCCTTATGCCCAGAAAAATGATGAATACTTCAAAGAAGAAGCTCGAAAATTAATCAAAAAATATTCCTGATCAGGTTTGAAAGATCTTTACTCTAAACTGTTTGTCTTAATTATTATTGGTATCAGTATGTGCGGTGGTTCTTCGCTGTATGCGCAGGATTCGCTGCGAACCGGTATTAAATATGGCTTTTTACCGGCATTATCGTTCAATTCTGACAATGGAGTGTATCTTGGTGCCGAAGTAAAGAGGTACGATTACAGAGATATGGTACCCTTTCGTTCCTACACTCGATTTGCTTTCAGTTATCAGACCATTGGCGTTTTTAACTTCTCAGTGTATCGCGATCAGGTGAAGAATTTTGGAACAGACATTCGGGTTGGCTATGACCTTAATACCAATCAAAGTTTTTCGGATTATCATTTGGGAGACACTGAAAAGAACCCGGTCGATCGCCCTCGGTTTGATTCTACATCCTATTATAATTTTAAAGCATTTAAAGTGAATGTTGGTGGGAGTACGCGTTTCCCGATCTCTTTAGGAGAAGGTATTGAACGAATGGATCTGTTAACAGGATTGAGATTTGTATACGAAAAACCATGGGGAACTCCAGAAAACAGGTACTTATACGAGCAGGATCTTACAGGTGCCGATGGAGCATTTCTTACCTTTCTGGAGCTTGGGTGGGTATTGGAGAGAAGGAATAACGAGTTTCGGGCTCAGCAGGGGTATTATGTAAATGCCGGAACAAAGATCGCACCCCCGCTAATAAGTACCCATACAACCGCCGAGTTTTATACCACCATGCTCGGCTACTTACCCATTTTTAAAGATGATCCATCCTTAACTCTTGCAGGAATTGTACGGCTAAGAAGTACTGTGGGTGATACCCCTTATTGGTTTATGCCCTATCTTGGGGATGGATCCACGCTCAGAGGATATATGTACCGGAGATTTAGTAGTGATAACTCATTGTCATACAGTGTAGAATTGAGATCCTGGCTGCTTAAGATTCCGTTTAAAAATATTGAATTAGGTGTGAATTTATTTGCCGACGGTGGCAGGGTTTTCACTAACGAGAACTGGGATTCGATCTTTAATGAACATAAACTTACGTTGGGTTTCGGTGGAGTTATGTCTATCTTCACACCCGATTATATTTTAAAGTACGACATAGGATTTTCAGACGACGGGATTGGTATCTATTTGGGTACAGGATACTCGTTTTGAGAACTATGAAATCTGGAATCATAAAAATAAAGCGAGGTTGTTTTCTGTAATAGGAATTCAACTTAATTAGATGTTAAATACGCCAATACCTGAACTTATAATTGGGCTGTATTCAGTAGCGGCTTTCCTGATCACCTTATACACTCTCGGGCAGTTTAATCTTCTGTATTATTTCCTCACCCCGAATAAACCCGACAGGTATCATCCAAAACGACCGGATTATACATGGGAAGAGTTACCAACGGTTACGGTACAGCTCCCAATGTACAACGAATTTTATGTAGCCAAACAAGTAATTGATGCATGTGCTCAGCTAGAATATCCTGCCGATAAACTGGAGGTACAGGTAGTGGATGACTCAACAGATGAGACCGTGGAAATTGTTCGGGAACGAGTTGAATATTGGCAACAAAAAGGGGTGGATGTTAAAATGGTGCACCGTGAGAACCGACAGGGATTTAAGGCCGGCGCACTTAGAGATGCAACACCAATGGCCAAAGGGGAATTTCTGGCAATTTTTGATGCCGACTTCCGCCCGCATCCCGATTTTTTACTGAAAACCATTCCTTATTTCCAGGATGAAAAAATTGGTATCGTTCAGGGCAGATGGGGACACCTGAACAGAGAATATTCCTTTTTAACCCGATCACAGTCAATCTTCCTGGACATGTTTTTTGTGATTGAACAGCAGGCCCGGTCGTTGAAACAGTTCTTTCTCAGGTTTAATGGTTCCGGTGGTGTTTGGAGAAAATCATGCATAGAAGATGCAGGAGGTTGGTCAGCCGATACGTTGTCTGAAGACCTTGATCTTTGCTTCAGAGCTCAGTTGAAGGATTGGAAAATTATCTACGATACCACCATTGAAGCTCCGGCCGAAATTCCGGTAACCATGCTGGATTTTAAAGCCCAGCAATATCGCTGGACGAAGGGGAAAGCACAGGTTATCAGAAAACTTACCGGGAAGATCAGAGCTAAAAAGCTGCCATTTTTCGAGAAGCTTCATATCTGGTTCGATCTTTATAACATCCTTGCCATCCCGAGCATTCTTATCATTGCCGTGTTAAGTATTCCTCTTACACTATTGATGATGGAAACCCGGGAGTATGATGTATTCCTTAGTATATTTTCCATAGCTCTCACTAATGTGTTGCTGGCCCCCTGGTTTGCCTGGATCGTAATTCGCAAACATTACTCAGATTCCAGAAAAGCCGCACTCAAAGAAATGCTGAAGTTCTTCTTTCATTTCATCAGTATGCTGATCGGTATCTCATTATTCCAGTTCATTTCTATGGTGGATGGATTTGTAAGTAATAAGGCCTTTTTTAAACGGACCTCTAAATACAACATCACCAGTAAGAATGATACCTGGAAAGATAAAGTATACCGACCGCATGAGGTGCCATTAGTTACCTATTTAGAAGGTTTATTTGCGATCTATTTCGCATGGGGCATCTACATTGATATCAAATATATGGCAGTGGCATTTCTTCCGTTTCATATCATTCTGGTTGTGGGATACACCTATGTATTTCTGAGTTCCTTCAGAAAAGGTTGATAATTCCCTTTTTTAGCAAGAGTTAAAATGGCTAAGTTCAGCTGATTTTTTTGATCAGTAAGAAACAGCTTTACGATATGGCTAACGATTCTAAACAGACGCAGACTTCTCCGGTAAAAAACCTGATCTTCTGGGTGGTTACAATAGCATTTCCATTCATTTTGCTTGCACTTGTTGAGCTGGGTTTACGCATAGGCGGATATAATGAAGAAGCTCGTGATCTGTTCATAGAATTGCCCAATAACCCGGAGTATCTGGCGCCAAATCCGGCTTTTTCCACTCGTTATTTCCCGGCTTTCCAACCTCAGATCGCTCCTAACATCTTTCTAAAGGATAAAGAACCGAATACGTTCAGGGTTTTTGTGTTCGGTGGCTCATCAACACAGGGTTTCCCGTATAATTTTTACAATGCCTTTTCCGGTCGACTTGAAGAGATGTTATTGATGAACACTAAAGACATCAATGTTGAGGTGATCAATCTTGGAATGACCGCTGTGAACAGTTATGTAGTCTGGGATCTGAGTTCAAGAGTGTTGGAATACGAACCGGATGCAGTAGTTATATATGCGGGTCACAATGAATTTTACGGTTCTTTTGGAGTAGGTAGTTCTCAGTTTGGTCTGGGTACCAATATCGGATTAAAACGCACCATCATTCGTTTGAAAGACCTTTCTCTGTTTCAGCTGATAGAGAATATGATGAAGAAAGAAATGCCCGATGCCAAAAAGAGGACCATGATGGCCCGGGTAGTGGCTGAATCCTCTATTGAAAGAGGGGGAGAGCTTTACAATGCAGGCGCTGAACAATTCAGAGAGAATATGAAAGATGTCGTTTCCCTTTTCTCTGAAAATAATATCCCGGTTTATATTGGAACATTAGCATCAAAACTGAAAGACCAGAAACCATTGAGCGATAATGAAGAATCAATGGCAGCTTATCAGGCCGGCATGAAGGCTATGAATGAAGGAATTATTGAAGAAGCGTATGAAAAGTTCATGGAATCAAAAGAGCTTGATCAGATCCGATTCAGAGCTCCGGAGATCATGAATGAAATAATCAGAGAGCTATCTGAGACCTATGATCTGAACTTAGTAGATATTCAGAAAGTGGCCGGTGACAGTTCAATAAGTGGTATACCGGATCAAAGTTTCTTTACCGATCATTTGCATCCCAATGCAAGAGGGAATCAAATAATTGGAGAACAATTCTTCTATAAAATCGCTGAAAATGAGCCGGTGAGCAGTCATTATGTAGATAATGAACTTAATATCAGACCAGAGATCAGTACGTTTGAAAAAGCATTTTCAGATATACCAATTGTCCGCCTAACCAGTGGATATCCTTTTATAAAAGGATTGTCTGAACGTGAGGAGTACGAAAATTTTGACAGGCAATACCGGCAGAGAATGAAAGAATCATACGTTGATTCTATAGGTGTAACTGCCTGGCGTAACAACCGGCAGATCACATTAGCCTTGGCCGATGCCGTTAACTACACTTCCCGGGTAGGAGATACAGTTTCGGTTGCCCAACACTACTATGAGTTAGCCAATTGGCAGATATTGAATGATAAACTGCTGAAGAAAGGTGTGAATTACAGTATAAATCGACGCGATCTTGATAACTATAATGCACTTATGCTTGAAAAGATCCTGAGTGTAAAAAGAGATGATGCCTATTTTGCTAACTCTTTATCTGCGATCTATCTCTTACATCAGGACCTGGAGAATGCTGAGCCATGGCTGAAAACCGCTGAAGATATTGCGCCCGAGATGCCCGAAATGTTATATAATTATGCCAGATATTTTGTGTTAAGTGGTGATACGATCGCTGCCCGGGATTACTATCAGAAATACATGAATGCTGTAAGAAAGAATTAAGAAAGGCAATTGTGATTCTTTAATCTTCATCTTTAAAAGTCATACCGGACTCAGATTAATGAAAGACATCAACTTTCTGTAAATAGTATTATTTTTAGCGGATCTTACGAACAGAAAATGCCTTCACAAACTAACCGTGAAAGCTGAGGTGAATGGTATCTTTTGGTGTGTGAGAAAAATTCCCATCAACCTCACTCAAATCTGTTAACTGGATTCCCTGATAGAAAGTGACACCGGAATATTACTGAGAAGACCGCTATGCGGACCTCCGGTTTCCATTTTTTCTTTTAAGATCTGAAAAGAGGTTTTTCCAAGTGTCGTATAATCACAATGCACAGAGGTAAGGGATGGATGTATACGGCTTGTGAGTGGAAGGTCATCATATCCTGCAATGGCTACGTCATCAGGTATCTTCACATTATGGATCATAGATTGTTCCATAAATCCGAGTCCCATATAATCATTCAGGGCAAATATAGCTCTGGGTTTATGTTCCTCTTTCTGAAAACAGAAGAAAGCTTCTTTTCCCGAGTTAAATGAATAATCACCCTCACATTCCCAGACTAGTTTCATATCCTTTTTCTGGCTGATGAAATCCATAAAACCATTTCTTCTCAATAAAGACTCATTTTTATTAGGCGGGCCGGTTATCATTCCAACTTCATAATAACCACGCTCATAAAAATGTTTTGCGATCAAATATCCACCTCTGTAAGCATCGAAAGTTACCGTGTCGAGAATTGGATTAAAAAGTGGAGCAACAGAGATGAAAGTGAAATCATCCGGACAATTAGGGAGCAGGCCTTCATAATCTTCTTCATGTAATTCAGGAAGAAAAAGAATAGCTGCATCAATAGAGTTATAACTCAGGTCAGTAATAAATTCAGCCAGTGTAGATTCGTCTTCATTATAGACAAATAGAGAAAGGGTGATGTTTTCATTACGTGTGGCCTCATAAAAACCATAGAAAAAAGTACTGTAAAACTCGTCAGGCTCAAAAGAAGTGATCAAGGCAACCTGAAGTCTCTTCTTAAAATTATAACGGTCGTTAAGCACTCTTGAGTTGAGAGGATAATTAATTTCCTGGGCAGTTTTTATAGCCAGTTCTACATTTTTTGAACTGGTTTTGGATTCCCCTCTTAAGATCCTGGAAACGGTAGATATCGACAATCCTGTAATATCTGCTATATCCTTTAATGTGGCTTTCATACGGTGCTAATGTTCTATGATATTTAATGCAAAATAATGTCGTGAAAAATATTATTAGATGCGTGGGAAATTATAAAATTATTGGAAGCGCTTCTAATAGGAATGTACAGACTTAAGAATGACAAAATGAATTGTAAGCGCTTTTGTGAAGATTTTATGAATATAATCTGAAATTTGTGAGAAAAATTTTCACAAATGATGAAAAAATTCGCTTTTAATGGTTGTTATTTTGGAAGCGTTTCAATAAAATAATTCTGATCAGTTTATTAATAATCCACGGTTGTTTAAGGCAATGTGATACGATTGTTAAATAGCTGTTAAAACATGAATAAATAACAAATAGGATGAACATGAAAATAGCTACGATTAAGAAATCGGCTACTCTCCTTATGGGGATTTTTCTTTTAGCTGGATTTTCTTTTGATCTACAAGCGCAGGATAAGCCCGTATTAGGTGATGAATTTATTTTCTTCATCGATGGTGCTAACGTTAAGATACCTACATTAGATGGTAGGATCCATTAGATCCTACCAGCGATAACCGTGTATTTAAAATTGACGGTGCAGGTTGGTCTGAAGGTGGTTTCAGATGGCCAACCGGTGGACACAGAGATTCTGTAGGGGTAGATGCTTCTGCTTTTATCGGTGAGAATTATGGTGAAAGTGATACACTTTACATCAGATTTATGTCTGCCGCAGATAACGCCGGACAAAGTGATTTTATCGCATTTATGGATTCCGATGACGGAGTTATGAATGCCGATGGTACTAATATGGATGTGGATCTTCCTTTCCGTGTAAGATGGCACATTCCAAATTGGGTGCATGATGGACAATGGCATGACCTTGCTATTCCATTGCCTCCTGCAACTAAAGCAGGTCTGGATTCAGCAAAAGCTGGTTTGACCTTAGCAGGTGATAGTCTGGAAGTTGAAGTAGACAGTCTATTTATGAACTGGTACTACGAAGGTGCCTGGGCTAATGGTTCCGGAACCGGCCACTGGGACGAAAGTGATCCTTACTGGACTGAATTTGATTGGGAAGCCGTTAAATTCTTCGGTCGTCACGTAGATTACGCTGATGGCGGATCTCCATTTTTCTTCGATTACTTCACAATTGGTGTTAAACCTGATGAGCTTGCTGCCCTTAACGTAGCTCCAAATGCAATTACCGGCGTAGAAGTTAACAGTGATGCCGGAGTGAATACCATTACTTGGCCTTCTTCAGCTGATGCTGGTGGATATAAAATATACTTCTCAGAAAATGAGATCACCGATCTTCTTGCTGATGGAGTATCTTTAATTGCATCTAAAACTTTTGAAGATGATCTCGCTGTTGATCATACATTGGAAGCTCCACACCCGGATCTTGCTAAAGACTTTACTGCATATTATGCAGTAACTGCAACTTCTGAATTTGGTAAAGAAAGTGCTCCGGCTACCGTAAGTTCAACTTCCGACATCAAAGTAATTGAGAGTTATGTGGCCGAAATGGATAATGACGCTATTGACGCTATGTTTGATGCTATCGATAACGAAACCATCCCTGAATCATCAGTTATGGCAGGTTACTTCCCTGATGGATACACTCCATTCACTATTAATCAGGATAGATACTTTGTAGAAGCTGGTTTAGCACCAGATGATGATGCAGACCTTTCAGCAAAATTCTGGATCGGTTACGGCGAAGAATTCAATGATCTTATCATTTATTCTGAGATCACGGATGAGTCTATCGTAATTGCCAGTGAATCAATTGGTTCTGCAGGTGCCTGGTCTTATGATTCTTACGAATTAGGTATTGGTAACTACCATCCTGAGTCGTTCATTATTTCTTCTACCCACGCTACGTACTCTGCTGGCGATGAGCCGGATTATCAGTTACGTGGTGGCCTCTTCTCTGATCGTGCTCCGTTTATTCAGGCATGGGATGGTGGAATAACCGGTGGATATGGTGAAGGTGAAATTCCTAACTCTCTTTCTATTGGTGAAGAAACTGAAACCGGATGGAGAATGCTTACTTTGATTAGTACGGTAAGCCTTTCTTTAGGTGAAGGAAACACAAGCCGTGCTTTCGATTTCCCATCTTCAGATAGTATTCAGGTGTATCCATTCCAGGCAGCGGTAAACGATGCCGATGATGCAACCCGTGAAACTCAGTTAGGCTGGTCAAACCGTGGTGGTGACGGAACCTGGTACAATACTCCAACCAAATGGCAGACCATTGCATTTGTTGGTGCAAACAGATTCCCAACAGGTACTTCTAATGAAGTTGATGGTGACACTCCGGTTGAGTTTAGCCTTGAACAGAACTATCCAAACCCATTCAACCCAACTACAAACATCAGCTTTACCTTAGGTAATTCTACCGATGTAACTCTTGAAGTTTACAACATGTTGGGCCAGAAAGTGGCTACACTTCTTCAGAATGAAAAACTGGCTGCCGGTAGCCATACACAAGCATTTAATGCTGCTAATTTAGCTTCCGGAATGTATTTATACCGATTAAGCACTCCTTCTTTTGTGAAATCAAGAAAAATGATGCTTATCAAATAATCGATATAGTCTAGTCTAATCACATACAAAGATCGGGTGTGGGATCAGCCACACCCGGTTTTTTAAACTCACCAACTTATGAAGAATTTAAAGTCTTTAAGGCTCGCTGTACTCTTTCTGTGTGGTTTACTTTTTATTACAAGCGATGTTTTTGCCGGTACGAAAGGTAAAATTTCAGGAAAAGTTAAGGATGAGTCTGGCGAAACATTGATAGGGGTTCAGGTGGTAATTGAAGGAACCACCCGCGGAACTACAACAGACATAGATGGTAATTATACCATAATAAACCTAGACCCGGGCACATACACTCTGGTCTTTTCTTATTTGGGTTTTGCAACTACCCGGGTAGAACAGGTAGAAGTAATTGTTGATAAAACGACTGAGGTTAATGTGGTTCTCAGCGAAGAAGTGATTGAAGGTCAGGAGATCGTTATTACTGCTGAGCGACCAATTGTTGAAAAAGACAGAACTACCACAACCTCTTATATCGACTCAAAAGAACTTGAAAATTTACCTTTGGTTAGTGTAAACGAAGCGGTAAACCAGCAGGCTGGTATCGTTGACGGACACTTCAGGGGCGGTAGAACCGGAGAGGTAGCTTACCTTGTTAACGGTGTACCAATTAATAATGCTTATAACAACCAGGCCTCATTTGAGGTTGAGCAAAACATGGTTTCCAGTCTTGAGGTAATCAGTGGTGTGTTTAACGCTGAATACGGACAGGCTATGAGTGGTGTGGTAAATATTGTAACCAAAGGGGTAACTCCGGAATGGTCGGCTAATTTACTCGCATACACCGGAACAATAGTTAGTAACAGAGAGCTGGAATTTGTTTCCAGAGATGTTGAGCCGGGAGCTTTCTTAACCATTGATGATTTTTCACAAGAAAAAGTATCCTACACCAAAGCATCATCGAAATTCGCTAATCAGGATATTCAATTTTCTGTGGGCGGTCCTATTATCAAAGATAAACTCGGGATCAAAGCAACTTTACGATACCTGAAAGAACCGGGCTATCTCATTGGTCGTGATCTGTTCAGACCGAGTGATCAGCAAATTGGTGTCTCAGGGGGTGGTGATCCATCAAACTGGCTCATCGAATCCACTGGTTCCGGAGACTATCAGGAATTGAATTTTCATAACCGGTATTCGTTAAACACCTCACTGGTTTATGAACTTAGCAGCAGAATAAAAATTGATTACAACTTGTTCCTGCAGGATAATGATGGCAGAAGTTACGACCATGCCTACAAATACAATCCGAATGGTATCAATAAGTACTATAATTTTTCTCAGAATCATATACTGGGTATTCGGTTTTCTATAGGGCAAAATTCATTTGCAAACTTCTCTTACAGTTATTTGCACGATCAGGGCGAGTTTAAATTATATAATGATGCAACTGATACAGAACTGGATGATCGTTATGTAGGTCCTGATCAATCTTCACAACAAGGTGAATCAGCGTTCAATATGGGGGGAAATTACCTGTATTCAACCCTCGATAACATCACCACACAAACCATGGTGGCTGATTTTACCTCACAAATTAACAATGTGATCCTATTCAAAACCGGTTTGTCTGCCCGATTACATAATCTGGACAACAAGTCATTCGGTATTACTACAGATGCTTTTGGAAATGCAATTCGATCAAACAGTATCTATGATAATTCCGCGCTGAATGTTTCTCCTTACGAAGCGGCCGGTTACGGACAGGTTAAACTCGAATTTGATGATCTGATCGTAAATGCAGGTCTGCGTTTCGATTACTTTAATCCGGATTATGTAGTTCCGATCGATATGGCTCAGGCCACTAAAGAGGAGATCCTGGATCCAACTACAAATCCTGCAGACTCAATTTTCATATCAAACAGAAAAGCCGCAGATCCTTCATTCCAGATCAGTCCGCGTTTAGGGATTGCATTCCCGATCTCTGAAACCGGGGTAATGCGTTTCTCAGCAGGTCTGTTCTTCCAGACTCCGCAGCTTAGTTTACTGTATACTAACAACGAGTTTGAGGCCAATCCTCAGTCTACCTCCATCTCATACGGTAATGCTAATCTGAAAGCAGAACGAACGTTACAGTTCGAGGTTGGTTTACAACAGGGACTTACCGAAACGTTAGGTCTCGATCTTACTGTATTTGCGAAAGATATCAGAAACCTTTCAGGTACTGAGGTTTACAGAGATGGTAGTGGTCGTCCCACTTCACGGTTAGTCAACCTCGACTATGGTACTATCAAAGGGGTAACACTTTCACTTTACCAAAGGGGAGATCAGCCGGTTACCTGGACCATCGATTATACCTTGCAATTCGCAAACGGTTCAGCGTCTAACCCGACCGAAACATTCAACCGTTTTGTGAACGGTCTGGATCCGATCATTCGATTGAATCGTCTCAACTGGGACCGAAGAAGTGTGCTTAACAACACCTTAACATGGGTGTCTGAATTTGGTTTAACAGTGTCTATGATCAACAGTCTGCAAACTGGTACGCCATATACTTCAGAGAGAAACTACCAAACTTCGCTTATTCCAAATAACGTGGATAAACCAATTTGGTTCAATTCTGATGCCCGTGTGTATTATCAGCCATTCAAGTTTGGAGCCGATCTGCAATTATTCCTGCAGGTGGATAACATTTTTGATGTTGCCGCACATTGGGGTGTTTACAGTGATACCGGTCTGGCTACCGAATCCACTGAGTTGAGCAGAAGAATAGCTTCCGGCACCCAGCCTGGTGGTTTGAACTCATACTATGAGTACTACATCAGTCAGGACAGGTTAAGCCCGCCAAGATCAATTAAAGTGGGTCTGAGCTTTAAGTTCTAGGAAATAAAGTGAAAGAATATTTTTACGAGAATCATATGAGACGATTAAAAACAATAACATATTTGGCCTGTATCCTGCTTTTAGGAACAGGTAGTGCGTATGCCCAAAGCCAGAATATTCCGGATGAGTATGATGGGGTAGTGCTTCGTGGTAATTATAATACCATAGCACGGGGTGTACTGGATGGTAACCTGATTGAAACCAACTTCAGAAACCATGGTGAATTAGCCCGATGGGGAGATATTCCATGGGGTGTTTGGCCGCGTGGTACAAATGCCCGCCATATTGATGGTGTTGGAGCAGTAGTTGCCGGGTATGTAAACGGAGCGGATGCAGATCGTATAACCAGCTTCGAAGACTATATTCACTACATAGAGAATAACATGATACCGGACACACTTCTTAACCCGGTGATCATAAACTACAGGGATGCAGGTGTTCGCCTGAGTCCATATTCCGGAAATGTATGGGGATGGTTGCCACTTCCCGGGTTCAATAATCCGGAAAGACGGGATTCTGTCTCAGGCATCTTCGAACCAACTCCGGCTTTATCGGACGATGAGACCTCATGGCCTCTGTACTGGCCCGATCGCCTGGAAGAAGAAGATATGGGTTGGCCCGGTACCTGGAATGGCCGCGATGGTCGTTTTGCCAGTGCTGATCTGGAATCCTACTACGTAATGGATGATTTCTCGGATCTCGAATATGCCTTTGGTATAGAAACAGACGATCCGGATGATGACACTGATGTTCCAACCCCTCACAGTCCGTTAGGGGTGTATTATCCTAGTCCATATAGTGATCCGACTATGGGTGGTTTTGGTCTTCAAACTCAGGTACGTGTTTTCCAATGGGCAAACATACTGGCAGAAGATACCATGTTCCTTATCTATCGTATCACTAACAAAGGAGACTTCACCCAGAAACGTCTTTACTTTGTACAGATCGTGGATTACGGTATCGGGGAAGATGAGAACGATGACTGGGCAAACTACGATCCGATCCTTGACGTGGTGTACGGCTGGGATGACAGTGGTATTGCAGAGGGTTATCAGGGTGGTCCTGATTATGTGACCGGGTACACCGGTTTTGCCTTCCTTGAATCTCCGGCAAACGACAACAATAATATTGATGACGATCAGGATGGTATTATTGATGAATCCCGATTTGATGAAAATTACATCATGCTCGAAGGTCAGTTAGCCATCACAAACCATGTAGTGAATAACTACGATCTGGATGCATTCGAAAATTTCTACGAAACAGATCTTGAAGATCGTCCGGCGTATCAACGTGGTGTTTGGTTCACAACTGATGAAAACCTTGATTGGGTTGGTTTCACGGATGATAACGGAAACGGCATACATGACGTTGGGGAAGTTCTCAATAATGATGTTGGTCGTGACGGTTTAGGTGTTTTCGACCTTAATTACCCGGGACCTGATGAGGGAGAGGGTGACGGCCTACCAACCAATGGTGAGCCGAATTATAACGAACTGGATGTGGATGAATCAGATCAGATCGGTTTAACCGGTATTGATATCAATACTCGTCCATTCTACGAAAGTGGTAATAACCTTCGTGATGATACCTGGTTATTCGAACGAATTCGTGTGAACCTATTCCCTGATCCGGATGTGATCCCACCGGTTGATGGTGTTCGAAATGATGAGCCGTTCCTGCTCTTCGCCTCCGGTGAAGTAGAACTTGCAAGTCAGGATATACCGAACGGTAAATCAACCGACTTCTTCTCAACCGCATGGATCTTTGGTGATGATGAACAAGACTTCTTCAAAAACAGAAGAACCGTTCAGAATATTTACAATGCGGATTATAACTTTGCACAACCACCAATTGCTCCAACGCTTAAAGCGGTAGCAGGCGATGAAAGAGTAGTATTATCATGGGATACCCTTTCAATCAGAAGTTATGACCGTTTCCTTCAGGATTTCGATTTCGAAGGCTATCGGGTGTATAAAGCAACCAATAATATCTTCGCTGATGCACGAACCATTACCGACATCAACGGAACGCCAACCTTCTATGAGCCGATCGCACAATATGACTTGGTAAATGATATCAGTGGACCGGTTACCGTTCTTGAAGGCGAAGCCGTTTACCATATGGGTGATAACACCGGCCTCGCATTCAATTATGTAGATACAGATGTGATCAACGGTAAGACCTACTATTATGCAGTTGTTGCTTACGATCGTGGTATCTTCCCGGAAGAAGGTTCCGGTGCGCCCGGTATCGATCCACAGGAAAATACCTTCCGTGTTGCAGTTAACCTTTCCGGTGAAGTAACCGGGGTATCTAAAAACGCTGCGGTTGTAGTGCCAACTACACCTCCAGCCGGATATGTATCTGGTGGAGCCACGGTAGATCTTTCTAAAGTTACCGGCGGTACAGCAACCGGATCTGCAGAAGTAAATATCGTTAGTGAACTCGAATTAAGAGATGAGTATCAGTATAGGGTGAACTTCTTCGATTCTGCCTCAACCACCGGTGATTATCGACTTACTTCCGGTTTCACCATGAAGGAGCTCACGAACGACTCTGTAATTATTGCTCGTAAAGAGTTTACAACAAGTACCACGGTAATTGATGGTTTCACTTTCAACATGGCAAATGATGAGCCGGGTGATGTGATAGAAAACAAATCCGGATATATCATTAACGAAGGTGGCGAAAATGAGCTATACAATTTCAACCCGAATGAATTAGATGGTGTTTCTACCGATTGGGTGATCGATATCGATAACAGTATTGATGGTGCAGAATCAAATGCATTCTATGCCACAGATAAGAGTTATGAGATCGAGTTCGTAGATCCTAACGATAGTATGTATACACCTCCACGTTATTTAAGTTTAACGTTCAGCAGAGTGGATATCCCTGCTTTTGCACGCAACCGTTCAACCGGTGAGTTGGTTGATATGTTAGTGGCAGATAATGATGATTCAGATGATCTGAGTCCGGGTGATCAGATCGTGATCACCGAGAATACGGGACCTCGTGTGTATCAACACAGATTTACAGTATCCTTCCTTTTTGGAACTGCTGGAAATCTTCCTGCTCCGGGACAAAAGATCGTGATCAGCTCAACACGTCAATTCGGGTCGGACGACTTCTTTGAATTTGGCGTTAAAAAAGGAGCAATTGATGATGATCTGGCAAAATCAGAGCTCGAAAATATCAAAGTGATCCCGAACCCATACGTGGGAGCAGCCTCCTGGGAGCGTTACTCCGGCTCATTAGGTCGTGGAGAACGTAAGATCGAGTTCGTGAATCTGCCAAGGAAATGTACCATTCGCATATTCAACGTTCGTGGTGAGCTTATTAAGACTCTTGAACATGATGGAGCCTTTAACGACGGTTCTGAACCGTGGGATCTGAGAACAAATAATAACGAAGACGTTGCTTACGGCGTTTACTTCTATCACGTTACTGCAGAAGGTATCGGTGAGTATGTAAACAAATTCGCAATAGTTAAATGATGGTAGTCACTTCTAAATTTTCTAAAACTATGAGAAGAACGAAAAGAATATTACTCATTTTGACATTGGTAGGTTTGTTTGCTTCGCCGTCAGTATTTGCCCAAAGCAGGGTAGGTACATCTGCAGCACCATTCCTCACAATGGGTGTCGGAGCTAAAGCTCTGGCATTAGGACACGCAAATACGGTTAACAGTTCGGGTGCAGAAGCTTTATTCTGGAACCCGGCTGCCATTTCACTCGAAAATGAAGGGGGAACCCGAAGTTCCGGTTTCATCACGGTGAATCAATTATTTGTGGATGTCAGTGCATACGCTTCCGGTTTGGTAATTCCGGTATCTGAAAGTGGAAATCAAAGATTCGGTATCGGTATCAACTATGTTGATTATGGCCGAATGGATGTGTACACCGTAGAATTACAGGAAGGAACCGGTGCAACTTTTGGCGCACATGATCTCAGTATTGGATTGAGCTATGCTCAAAACCTGACAGAATCCTTCTACTTTGGTGGTACCGCGAAAGTGGTTCAGCAAAAGATCTACGATATGCATGCAGAAACCTTCGCATTTGATTTCGGATTTGTGCTTCAAACCGAATACCTGAATGGTATGAGGATCGGAGCCGCGATCTCTAACTTTGGTGGAAACATGCAAATGAGCGGCATTAACTCTGAGTATCAGATCGATATTGATCCTAGCAGCGATGGAAATAATGTGAATATTCCGTCCCGTCTGTATATGGATAAATGGGCGCTCCCACTATCATTTAAATTTGGATTAGCCATTCCTGCCATTAAGAAAGACAACCTTCAGTGGTTATTACTGGCCGATGCGCAACAAACCAATGACAATGATTTAAATATCGATTCAGGCACAGAACTTAGTTATCTTTCCAAAACAGTACGATTCCATGCCCGCGCCGGTTATAAGGATATTTTCCTCGGCGATCAGGTTGATTCGCACTTATCCTACGGAGCCGGTTTTACTTTACGGACATCCACAGGAATAGCCATTGGAGTAGATTTTGCTCAAGTTCCATTCAACTATTTGGGACAAACAACCATTGTTGATTTAAAACTGTATTTTTAAATGCATTTAACACAATTTGATATGAATGGCTGCTTCTCAAACAAGCGGCCATTCTTTTTTTTACTGGTTTTGGTTTTAGCTTTTGCCTCGTGCAGTAAAACCGACAATAACAAAGAGAAAACACTATTCAGCGTTAACGGAGAGACTCGAACCGTTGAGGATTTTGAGAATGCCTATGTCAAGTATCTGATTAAAACCGGTCAGAATGATACCAAGTACGGTCGCGAAGTATTTCTTACCGAACAGGTAGACGAGATCTTAATGGCACAGGCTGCGAGTGATCTGGGATATCTGGATCACGAAACTTACCATTCAGCCATTGCTCATCAGACCCGAAAGTCAGTAATGGATACCTATTTCGTAGACGAAATGGATGAAGTACTTGAAATGCCTACGGAGGAAGAGTTAAGACTCGCCTTTGCAAAGAATAAACGTCGGGTATACGTTCGCCATTTATATTCCCGCCGCGAATCTGATCTGATGGAGCCCTATCAGCGACTAAGGAATGGAGAATCTTTCGTGGATGTAGCTAACGATTTTTATGAGACGGCCGAATATGATTCCTTAGCCGGTTATTTGGGGCCGATCAAGTATTTTGGGGTGGATGATGCCTTCGCTGATGCTGCATTCAATACCAATCAGGGAGATTTTACAAAACCTGTTCAAAGTCAGTTTGGATTCCATATCATCTATGTAGAATACATTGAATTCCCGGCAATGCTGGCCGAAGATGAATTTCAATATCGTAAAAAAGGCCTCACAAGTCAGGTTCGCCTTCGTAACCAAAGTCTTGCAGCCAACGGTTATATTCGCGATCTGATGGGGAAATTACTGGTCGAAGTTGATCGTGATAATGTTCTTTCACTGATGGATACTATCAAAGAGCTGGATGGGGAAGAGATCATTCAGAACAATGGTATGGAAGAGCAACAAAAGGTTTGGAATGACAGAAGACTCGATCAGCTAAAAGCTTCTTTCGATACAGAAACAGTGTTGGCATCCTACGTTCTGAATGGAAACAGAACCGAGTTTACATTTCAGGATTATTTGAATTGGTTGCCTTATATGTCATTCGATGAATCCAAGAACCGTACAGGAGCATCCATAGGCCGGGCAATGAGGAATCAGGTTTTGTATGAACTTGGCATGGATCAGGATCTGGAAAATGATCCAAGGGTTAAGCGGGAAGTAAGAAAAAGAGCACTGGAGGTTCTCTCAGATCTATATGAAAGAGATCTTACCATTGAGGCACTTCGGGATACCAGCGAAATTATTATCCCGGCTTCATTCAGAGACAGAATGATCAGAGATAAGAATTTCCAGATGATAGCTACCTATTGGTACATTACAGCTGAAGACATGCCCTCAGCAAGAGAAATAAGAGAAGCGCTAGAAGATGGAAAAGACCCCTCATCTTATGATTCGTACCATTTAAAAGAAGAAGTAGATGTTGTTCCAACCGATCCGGATTATAAGTTAGTAAGAGATGGATTGATGGAGATGCCGTATGTGGCACATTCCGGTGATAAAGGATGGATGGTGATGGGTATAGATAGCAGAACAATCACTGAAATTGATGAAAATACCGGTGATCTTGAACTAACACTGAGATATCGGGTATACGATGCACTTAAGTCTACAGTCGACAGCCTTAAAGAAGAGGCAGATATATTTGTTGATTGGGAGCTGTTCAACGAGATCTATGAAGTTTGGAAAAAGAAAGAGTCATGAACTAATGGAGTAAATATATGAAACGTTCATTATTACTGATTTTCAGCCTGATTTTAATTGGTTCAACGGTTGGTTTGGCCCAGGAAACACAGTATGAGTTTATACAAGACCAAACCTATAGCACAGAAAATAGTGCAGGAGAGTGTACGAGATGTGTGTTGGATATTTACTATCCTAAAGACATAGATGATTTTGCCACAGTTATCTGGTTTCATGGCGGGGGATTAACAGGTGGAAATAAAGAGATTCCGGAAGGATTAAAGAATAGAGGTGTGGCAGTGGTTGCGCCAAATTATAGTCTGTATCCGAAGGTAAAAGCACCCGTTTACATTGAGGATGCAGCAGCAGCAGTGGCCTGGGTATTCAATCATATCGATGAATTTGGCGGATCGGCTGAGAAGATCTTTATATCCGGACATTCAGCCGGTGGTTATCTGGCCAGCATGATTGGGTTAGATAAACGATGGCTGGCAGCATTTGAGATAGATGCAAACGATATAGCGGGACTTATCCCTTTAAGTGGACATACGATCACTCACTTTACGGTTCGAGAGGAACGCGGAATACCCGGTACTCAACCCATTGTTGATGATCTTGCTCCGTTATTTCATGTTCGGGCTGATGCGCCACCATTACTTCTGATCACTGGGGATCGTGAATTAGAAATGCTTGGACGTTATGAAGAGAACGCCTATCTGTACAGAATGATGCTGGTTGCAGGACATAATGACACCCGTATCATGGAAATGGATGGCTACAATCACGGGATGGTTTATCCCGCATTACCTTTGATCATCAACGAGATACACAGAGTCTTAAATAATCGAAAATCTGCGGATTAATCGATCTGATCAAGCAGCGCTTTTGCTTCATCCATTTGTAGGGTTATTAAATAATTGAACACCAGATTTAGTTTATTTTGAATGGCTGAATCTGAAGCATGTGCTTTCCGTTTTAAATATAGATCATAAACGAGTTGCAGATCCGACTCATCAAATGGAACACCGGTAAATTCCTGGATCTTTATAAGGAAATCGAAACCAAATTCGTCGGTTGGTTCGAGCATGGTTCCTTCACCAAAATCGTTCCAGGTAACCAATTGCAAATGATCGATATTTGCCGTGCTTGCCATTTCCAGCATTTGTTCAAGCGTTTGAGTGCCGTTGTGTTGAATTTCCCATCCGATGATATTTCCGTACCCACCTTCCTCATAAAAGTCTACAAATCCGGGATAGGCAGAACCCATGCCCACAGTAAATGAATTAATCTGATTGTTATAGAAGTTTTGTACCAGCTGTGCATGATTGTTATTACCATTATATACCCACGAATATTCTCCGTCACCTTCGGTCCCCAGATCATTTTTTTCTCCCCAGATAGACAGGAATAGAGGATTGGGATCTAATCCGGAAAGGATCGTATTCCACGCAGTACCTGATTCTATGTGAACAGGAGTGAATACTAAGGCTAATGGCGTATCATCGATAGTGATATAGTTTTCATCATTAAAATAATTAGCCTCTACATAATTAAAATCGTTGGTAGCTGCTTCAATAGAAGAGGTCGCCAGTCCGGCGTTTACAACTTGTTGAGTAGTTCTGTCTTCATACACGATCCCATAGTTAAGCCCCACTTCATCCATGAGATCGATTACGTTATTTGAGCCTTTTAAATTTTCATCATAATCATTCAGGTTGTAAGTGCCGTACCAATCGATGAGCACTCCGTCTATACCGATGAGTTTCATTAATAACAGGTGATATTCTATTACATCAGGATCGTTTGTAGAATAGGGGCCAATGAGAGGATAGAAATGAGAAGCAATTTCCCGTTTTCCATCCACGATCGTTTCAGGATCACGGTTTGCCATGGTCCAATGGGAACTCCAGCTCCCATCGAAATCACCGGTTGTAAACCATGGCATATAATGTATATAAACCATCATATCATTCGATTTTGGAACATCAACGGGGTCTAACCGGTCGACATCAAAATTTGCAACCAGATTGATTTCGGACGCGATCGTTAATGTTAAAACTGAATCCGTACTTTCAATATCACCGGTCCAACCGGTAAATTCCCAGCTATCATCTGGTATTGCTTGTACTTGTACCACTGAACCGTGATCATAATCTGTTTTTTGAGGGGTCTGTATAAGGGTTTCAGTTACTGTACCACTCCCGATTTTTGTAATTGTAAGCGGATAATTCCTGATCGTGAATTCAGCAGTAATATCGAGATCATTATTCACGGTAAGTTCGAACGGGTTGTCTTTCGAATTTATATCTCCACTCCAACCTGTGAACGTGTACCCTACTTCATTCAGCGCCATGATCCGGATATCTTCGCCGGAGACGATCTGCATATTTTCTGAAGGGATCACACTTCCTCCAACAACGGGAGTAATCTCAATATTCATCGTATAGATTGCAGGGGTATTTTCACCGTTACACCCCAAAATTATAACTAATAATAAACCCGGGAAAAGAACTGATAACAAGCGCATGATCAACAAGTTAGGAAAGGTTGGTTAACTCCATATAATGTACAAAATCGGGACAAGAAATGGAGATAAAACCGGGGGGGAATAATGATAAGAGAGTAGGTAAAACAAAAAAAGCTTCCCGAAAGGGAAGCTTTGTACCGCGTACGGGATTCGAACCCGTGCTACCGCCGTGAAAGGGCGGCGTCCTAGGCCTCTAGACGAACGCGGCGCTAACTAAATGATCATTAAAATGGGGAGCCCGATGGGAATCGAACCCACGACCTCCAGGGCCACAACCTGGCGCTCTAACCGACTGAGCTACGGGCTCCGTGAAAATAAATACTCAGGTAGCTTTATTCAGAATCATTATCGTAATGTGAGTTAGTCATCTTGATCAATACGATGTAACCTAACGTACAAATGATAAAAGAAATCAAAGAAAAGATAACGATATCTGCTGTCACTACTAGAATAACTATGTACCGCGTACGGGATTCGAACCCGTGCTACCGCCGTGAAAGGGCGGCGTCCTAGGCCTCTAGACGAACGCGGCGTTTCAATAAATCAAAAATCAGCTTTGTGGAGGCGACAGGCGGATTCGAACCGCCGTACGAGGTTTTGCAGACCTCTGCCTAGCCACTCGGCCATGTCGCCTTGTATTAGGCTTGCAGATCTTCCGGTTACCGATATTGCTGAAATGCGAATGCATTCCAAAGGAATGCATTTATCAGGTCGGAAATTCTACAGAAACCAAAGTTACGATTTTACCCAAAAATTGTAAACCTGTTTTTTATAAATTAATGAGAAATATTTGAGCCGGTTTCTCTATCATATTCATATCTCAATAATAGGCATGAGTTAGAGTAGGTCTTGCACAGAAAAAAATCGTATTAGTGAACTTAAAATAGTTGGAGTCTATGAGTACAAACAAGAAGATATACAGTGTATTACTGGTCCCGTCCATTCTGGGTATATTCGGCTATCTCGATTATGGTTTTTTCTTTAAGTCGGGGACTGCCGGATTCGGAATTCTGATGTCTCTGTACATCTATTTTAAGGAGAATAAAAAGCCGAATGACATTTGGTTTGTGATCATGGCTTTCGTGTTTTCTATTGCCGGTGATTGGTTTCTATCTACCAGAAATGGTCAGACCGACCGTTTTGTGATTGGAATTGGATTATTCTTTGTGGCTCATATCGGATATCTGAGTTATGCATTGGCAAATGGGACTATGAAAAAGAAATTTACAGCTATATTCACGGCTGTATTTTTGATGTATTATGCATTGGTTTTATTTCCTGCGATCGATGAAATGGTGCTTAATGTGGCCGTTCTTATTTATTTGTTGATCTCTTGTTTGTCCTTTGGAATTGCAGTCGGATTCAGGGGGAACAGAGAGGCCGCAGCCGCCTATATTTTCGGGATCTTTCTGGTCTTGTTTTCTGATACGATTATATCCATCAAAGAATTTGTAGGCATTGCAGAGGTCGGCTTTCTGATCCTTCCAACTTATTACATGGCTCATATTGCCGTAACCTATGCAGTGATGAAGAAAAGTGCAGTATTCAGTGCTTTGCCGGAAAGTAATGGCTGATCAGGAATTAAGAATGAATAATGAAATTAGTACTTCCTGAAAGGAAGCTCTATAACAAAGTGCCGTCCGACTAATTGCAGAAGCATTCCTTTACAGCTCTGATATCCCGTCATTATCCCGCCGCTATTTGACCGGCCGTTGTTCTTTTTTGTATATACTTGCACTGGAGTTATACCGAAGGGATACCGGACTTGTACCGGAGGGGTCAGATATTGAAATGAATGGAAGTGTGATGTGTGTACGCCATTCAGATACTATGATTTGACTAATAAAACAGGAAGTGTTTAATACCAGGGTACATTTGGACTATCCTGACCTCTTCCCAATGTACTGATCGGTTAAGAATAGAGAATCATCGGGATTGCATTTGGTTGAGGTACTCATTTACTGAGAAATCTCCGAGAGAGCGATGAGAGTGGAGGTCACTTATGTGATATTAAAGATGTTGAGCCATTGAAAAAGAAACCTGAAAAGACTAAGAAGCCAACGAAGAAATTAGTTTCTTTCATTTTAGGTCAGAATGTACAGTAGGGTAATCTTGAGTGTTATGTTTTACTTACATTTCACTCAAAAATAAAAGCCTATATAAATCATTAACTTATATAGGCTTTAAGTACGCCCATCAGGACTCGAACCTGAAACCTATTGCTTAGAAGGCAATTGCTCTATCCAGTTGAGCTATGGGCGCCTGTTCTGAAACTTAAAAAGAAAATTCCAAAACCCAACAAACTCAAAGCGCTCTTTGAAATTTGAAAATTTGAGTTTTGGAATTTAATGGTCGGGGAGACAAGATTTGAACTTGCGACCCTCCGCTCCCAAAGCGGATGCGCTACCGGACTGCGCCACTCCCCGGTTTTTTTCAAGACTTCAAAGATAAGGGATTTGTTATTTCTTTGCCAAGAAAACTATCAATTTTTCTGAAAAATATTAGTCGTGAAGGATCGCCTTTACATAATTATCCCAGCTCATTTCTTTAGCCGATTCCCGAACATTTTCACCCGGCAGAGGATGATCAAGAAAACGGATCATCTGTTCCGCCATGGAGTCAATATCTTCCGGTTCTGCGAGATAACCGTTAAATCCGTCTTCGATGGTTTCAGGGAAATGTCCCACACGAGTCGCCAGTATAGGGAGTTCAAAATTATAAGTAAGTGATTCCACCCCCGAAGGAGTTGCCGTTAAATAATAAAGGATACTGCAATCCGCCGCCTGAAAGTATTTATGTACGTCTTCATTTGGGATGAATTCGTTTTTCACCACGGCTGAATCGCCTAATCCAAGTTCATCCACAAGCGACAGAGGCCGGTAATCTTGTTCACTTTCTTTATTCTTGAGCAAGAGTTTTTGAGCAACTCCGAATATTCCGCGTTTTATCTTAGTGGATAGTTTACTCGTATCCAGCGTAGCCCAGAATTCTTCTCCGCAGATCAAAAAGGAGACATCATCTCTTTGCCCGGTTACTTTTTTGAACGCATGAATAGCGTTATGGAGTCCCTTGTACTTGCGTATGAAACCGAAATACAGGAATACATGTTCTTTTAAGCCCAGCGACTTTTTAAAAGCATCCACATCAAAATCGGGGTCGGGCTGATAGAGATCATACACCGGGTGAAATAATTTGATCACCGTAGTCTTCGAGTTACTTCGTTCACCGGTCTCGTTAACTTCAAAATCACGTCCGGGATACAGCGTCTTGAGCTCATCAACTGTTTTGTAGGCATGAGCAATGTACGTATCCGCGTGTTTGATCCCCATTTTGGTAAAGGTTTCATCCACCGTACTACCTTCTTTCTGAATCACAAAATGCAGATCGAAAATGATCTCAGCATCAGAATATTTTTTCAACCACTTTGCGATCTTTCCCATCGGTAATCCCTGAATGGAAATAGCCCATTGAAATATCACCTTATCCGGATTCAGCGATTTGATGTATTTGGCAGTGGCCGTCCAGCTGAGTGGATTATTATAGTTGGTGATGTACTTAACCTGAATGTTGGTTCCTTCCAGAAAATCAGATCGGCTTGACTTATCTACAAATTCCCGGGGGATGATAGAGGGATATTGATTGGTCCAGGAAACGATATGAACTTCATTATCCGGATCTTTATCCAGTGTTTTTGCAAGTGAAGTATTGTAATTGGAGATCCCGCCTTTGAAACGCGGACCGGGACCAAAACAAACGATTTTAGCCATGATCAGGCGTATTTTTCAACGGCTACATCATAAACCCGACGCATTCCCTCTTCCAGAGAGATCTTCGGTTTCCAGCCAAGTTTTTCGGTTACAAAATCCATATTGGCATACCGTGAGTGTACTCCAACCGGTTTATCAAGCAAAGGTTTGATGGTTGGTTCGTACCCGGCGAAGGAACCAAATACTTTAATAAGGTCAAGAAAAGAGGTAAGTCTTCCGCTACCAATATTAATAGCCGTTCCGTCTTTAATGTGATCCATGGCGAGTAACGAACAGTCGATAACATCATCGATGTGGACAAAATCGCGACCTTGTTTGCCGGAACCCCATACTTCAAATGGATCCTCTTTTAATGCCGCCCGTCTGGCAATTGCCGGAACAGGATAACTCAGATCCTGATCTTCGCCATAACCGGAGAATGGACGGATACACGTAACGGAGATCCCGTAATACTCTGCAGCGATCGAAGCGAGATATTCACCGGTTAGCTTGGTCCAGCCGTAGGTCATATCCGGTTGTCCCATTTTTTTGAAGTTGATGTCGCTCTCACTCAGAGCAATGGCATCCGATTCAGTTTGAAGATCGGTCGGATAAGCAGCACTTGAACTTGGATAAAGAACCCGTTTTGGTTTATGCTCGCAGATCCACTTAAAGAATGTAGCGTCGATTGCGAGGTCTAAAGCTACTTTCATAGGGTCGCCATCAATGGTGGCTCTCCCTCCAACAATAGCAGCAAAATGGAATACATCATTAAACTGTCCGATCTCAAGCCCGAACGTAGAATTGAAGTAATCAGGATCCTGTAAGAGACCTTCCAGAATAATACGAACATCTTTGTGTATAAAGATCATACGCTCATCATCTCCGAAATACTCTAATCCGCCAGCTTTACGCGATGGTGTGTTTTCAGGTAACCAGGTTGATGGATGGGTTCCCACCGACAAGTCGTCGATAAAGATGATCGTATCGTTAGTGGTGTTATAAAGTCGTTTAACAAAATTGCGTCCTACAAATCCGCAACCTCCGGTGATCAGATGAAAAGCCATAGATGTTTTATTCCAATTTATTTTGAATTACCTGCACCATCAAAGATATCAAAGTAAGCTATTAACCATAATGCAGATAAATATTTGTCATTTTGCCTGAAGATAACCATTCTTTAAAAAAAGGCCGTTATTTTGAGGCACTTTTATCAGGAAATCCCGTTCTTTGCGGTGCAATTTTTAAAGAAAAGCATTTTTATGAAGCGATCCCTATTCATTTTGTTCATTTTAGGTTTACTAACCCCGGTTAAGGCTCAAAGTATTTCAGTATCAACGAGTACATCTGAAGTGAAAACTTATTCGGCATCTTTAGTTGGTACTAATATTGAGATCATGGATGGTGATGGACAAACAGTGTTGAGTACAAAGTACAATATGCCGGCAGAAGGAGATGAATCTTTTGATGTTTACCCTCTTGATAATGGAGGATTTGTAGTACGCGAGAATATTGCCAATTTTCTCATTTTCAATAGTTATGGAAGGGTGGCGCATTCAGTTTCCAACAGTACACAAAGCGCAGGTGGTGAAGCGATTTCGGAATTGGCCATGGACCCGAATGGTAAAACGATCGTTGTGTATAATCCGAAAGTGATATCCGGAGGCCAAACCGGTTCGAGAGCACAGCGTATAGAGGTAAGTAAAGTGACGCTTAATCTATATTATAGCGCAGATCGGGCGTTAAAAAATGTGGTGGTGTCACCGGACGGTGCACTGATTGCCTTTGTTTCTGAGAAGGCCGGTACCGATGATGAAGTTGAAATTATGGATCGCTACGGAAACACCTTGCAAACTATTTCGTTCGATCAGGATGTGGAGGGCGTTAGTTTTTCGGAAAACGGATTGTACGCTACCATTTTTTCTACAGGTAGGGCAGCCGCTTATCAGGTGCGTTCCGGTGACCGTGTAGGTAGTTCCAGTAGTTTTGGAGACCAGCCGCTTCGATACGCAACCTACGATCCTGTTGAAAAAACTATCTTAGGAATTAGTGCATCGGGAGGGTCAACATGGGCCAATGTTGAAGCTCATGCCATAAGTGTTTCTAGGCGGAAACTAACGCACGAAAGCATATCCGGGAGCTTTACCCGGCAAACAGTGATCGATCTGAAAAAAACAGGTACCGGCAACTATACCCTTACCGGACTTGATAAAAATCTCAATTTGAAGGTGAGGTTTTAGGGGGAGACCCTGAAATTTTTTCATCAAAAAAGCCCGACTCATTGAGCCGGGCTTTTACTTGAATATTGTCTTGTTGAATATTGTTTATTGCCTATGCTTCTTTTGCCTCTTCTGATTCGTCTTTTGTTTCCTCAGAATTATTGGCTTTTTCAGAAGTAGTATCTTCTTTCGGTTCTGCCAGGGTCCAGTCGAATTCAAGACCGTCCCGGGATTTGTTCATCTTTATTTTGATGGTTGATCCCGGCTCTTTTTTGTCTTCGAGTAACTCTTCAGCGAGTGGATCTTCGATATATTTCTGGATCGCTCGCTTAAGTGGTCGGGCACCATATTTCTGATCAAAACCACGATCTGTGATAAAGTCTTTAGCACCTTTAGTCATTTCAATCGTATAACCAACTTCTTTGATTCGACTGAATAACTCCTCGCTCAGAACATCAATGATCTGGAAGATATCTTTCTTCTCAAGAGGCTTGAAGGTAATGACGTCATCAATACGGTTCAGGAATTCAGGATTGAACACTTTTTTCAATGCATCCTGAATGGTCGATTTCATTTTAGCATAATCGAATGCCGTTTCGGTTGGATCACCGAATCCAATACCTTTGCCCATGTTTTTAATGTCACGGGCACCAATATTAGAGGTCATAATGATGATCGTATTACGAAAATCTACACGTCGTCCTAAACTATCGGTGAGTATTCCATCATCCAGTACCTGAAGCAGAATATTGAATACATCGGGGTGTGCTTTTTCGATCTCGTCGAGCAATACTACACTATATGGTTTGCGTCGAACTTTCTCGGTAAGTACTCCACCTTCTTCGTATCCAACATAACCCGGAGGTGCTCCGATCAATCTGGAAACAGAGAATTTTTCCATGTACTCACTCATATCGATACGGATGAGCGTGTCATCTTTATCGAAGAGATATTTTGCCAGTACTTTAGCCATTTCAGTTTTACCCACACCGGTAGGACCGAGGAAGATGAACGAACCGATTGGTCTGGATGGATCTTTCAGACCTGCCCGTGTACGTTGAATAGCTTTTGTTAATTTCACAATGGCTTCGTCCTGTCCGATCACTTTGCTGCCTAACTGCTCTTTCATTTTGAGCAACTTCTGGCCTTCATTCTCGCTGATCTTATTCACAGGAACACCACTCATCATGGCGATCACAGAAGCAACATCATCATCAACCACATCAAAAACGATGCTTTCAGATTCTTTTTCCCATTCACGCTGAGCCACTTCCAGATCTTCGATCAGGCGTTTTTCTTTATCGCGTAGTCGGGCAGCTTCTTCAAAGCGCTGTTTTTTAACCATCGAATTTTTTTCTAATCCGGTGGTTTCAATTTCTTCTTCGAGCTGTATGATATGTTTAGGAACAGTGATATTTGCCAGATGAACCCGTGCACCGGCTTCATCCATGGCATCGATCGCTTTATCCGGAAGGAAATGATCCGTTACATATCGGTCGGTGAGTTTTACACAAGCTTCGATCGATTCATCAGAATACCGAACGCTGTGGTGTTTCTCATACTTTCCTTTGATCTGATTCAGGATCTCAATGGTTTCCTCCGGAGTGGTCGGATCAACCATGATCTTTTGGAATCTACGTTCCAGAGCTCCGTCTTTCTCGATAAACTGTCGGTACTCGTTAAGTGTAGTAGCACCAATTGCCTGAATATCACCCCGGGCAAGTGCCGGCTTAAGCATGTTTGATGCATCCAGAGAACCGGATGCGCCACCCGCACCAACTATGGTATGTAGTTCATCAATAAACAGAATTACATTATCTGTTTTTTCGAGTTCACTCATTACGGCTTTCATGCGTTCTTCGAATTGACCACGATATTTTGTTCCGGCTACCAACGCAGCCAGATCTAAGGCGATCACGCGTTTGTCGTAAAGCACCCGTGATACTTTTCGGTCAACGATCCTTGAGGCCAGACCTTCAGCGATCGCTGTTTTACCAACTCCCGGTTCTCCGATAAGTACGGGATTATTCTTTTTACGTCGGCTCAGCACCTGAGCAACCCGTTCAATTTCTTTGTCCCGACCAATGATCGGATCCAGTCGGCCTTCTTCTGCCATCTGGGTCAGATCACGACCAAAATTATCGAGTACAGGGGTTTTTGATTTGTCCATTCTTTTCTCCCGTGAGCTACCTGAGCTCTGTGAACCTTTCGATGATGGTGAGGAAGTACTTGCCGTTATACCGGAAGCATCGTCAACATCATCGCGAGATTTACCGGAGATGATCAGGTCGAGTTCTTCCCGAACAGCATCGTAAGAAACGCTGAATTGCTGTAAGATCTGTGCAGCAATATTTTCGTCGTCGCGAAGCAGAGACAATAGTAAATGCTCGGTACCAATAGTGTCGCTCTTGTAGAGTTTAGCTTCGAGATAGGTGATCCGCAGAACCTTTTCAGCTTGTTTGGTGAGGGGGATGTTACCAACGGTAACGGATCCTCCAGTACCTCGTACAGTATCTTCTATCGTTTTTTTAAGCTTGAAAAGATCGCAGTCAAGATTCTTTAAAATACGAACTGCTACACCATCACCCAGTCGTACGATTCCTAAAATCAGGTGTTCAGTTCCGATGTAGTCGTGACCAAGACGCAGAGCTTCTTCTCTGCTAAACTGTATAACATCACGAACTTTACTTGAAAAATTACCCTCCATGTGATAAGTCCTGTTAACTTGTATAAAAATTCTATGCTCTTTAGGGCAAAAAACGAGCCAAACATTAATTTAGTTCATTCTCCTACGAATGTAGCAGAGCACTAATGTAAATGCAAACAAAATGGGGTTCGAATCTCTTAATAAAGTGGTTTGCCTGTCATTTCTTCAGGCTGCTCCAATCCCATCATCTTTAACAGAGTCGGGGCAACATCTGCCAGAATACCATCATGCATTTCCACACCGGGGTTATTAACCAATATTGCCGGTACAGGAGCAGTGGTATGAGCAGTATGAGGACTTCCATCTTCTTTGATCATGCAATCAGAATTTCCGTGATCAGCGATGATCAGAGATCGGTAACCATGTTCGTTGGCTGTTTCAATTACTCTCTTGAGTTGTTTGTCTACGGCTTCAATAGCTGCAATGGCTGCATCCATATCGCCGGTATGTCCAACCATGTCGGGGTTGGCAAAATTGAGGATCACCAGCTGATATTCTTCACCAGCAAGTTTTTCCACGAGTGCATCGCCAACTTCAGGGGCGCTCATTTCCGGTTGCAGATCGTAAGTAGCAACTTTAGGGCTTGGGATCACGAGTCGGTCCTCACCTTTGTTGGGTACTTCAATTCCACCATTAAAGAAATAAGTTACGTGCGGATATTTTTCGGTCTCAGCAATTCTGAATTGTTTAAAACCTTTTTTACTGACCCATTCGCCCAGGGTATTCACGAGATCCTGAGGGGGATAGGCCACCTGTGCAAATTCGAAGGTAGCATCATATTGAGTAAAGCAAGCATAATTTAAATTCAGGTCTGCTTTTACCTCAAATTCATTTAACCCTTTTTCATTGAGTGCACGACTGATCTCACGGGCCCGGTCACCACGGATGTTATAAAAGATCACAGAGTCATCCCGGTCGATCCTTGAATCAGCTGAATCGTTAAGGAGTACCGGTTTTATGAATTCATCGGTAACACCATCTGCATAGCTCACTTCAAAAGCTTCTTCGGCGGTATCTAATTTTTCGCCTTTACCATTCACTAACAGATCGTAGGCGAGTTGAACACGTTCCCAGCGATTATCGCGGTCCATGGCATAATAGCGACCAACGATCGAGGCTAATTCTCCAACACCGATCTCTTTCGCTTTCTCGTTAAACTGTTTAGCGTAACCTAAGCCCGATTCGGGGGCAGTATCACGACCATCTGTAAAGGCATGAACATAGACATTTTCAATACCGTGGTCTTTACATAGCTGAAGCAAAGCAAATAAATGTTCATTATGACTATGAACCCCACCATCAGAGAAAAGTCCCATGATATGGATCTTATTTTTCTCTTTCGCTTTTTCTACGGCTTTAAGCAACACTTCATTTTCGAAGAACCCACCATCTCTGATGTCTTTGTTGATACGGGAAAGTGCCTGCCATACAATTCGTCCCGCACCGATGTTAAGGTGTCCGACTTCGGAATTTCCGAACTGACCATCGGGCAGACCTACATTTTCACCATCAGCGCGTAACTGACTGCGGGGGCAGGAATCGAAGAGTGAGTCGTAAAAGGGTTTTTGCGCTTTATCTACAGCGCTAACAGACGGGTCGACAGCGATACCGAACCCGTCTAAAATTACTAATAATGCTTTAGAGTCGAGTTCGGCCATGATAATGCTGCGTTATAAATTGTTGACGTGCTTGGTTAGTTGAGCTTTTTTTCTGGCGGCTGTGTTCTTGTGAAGAATACCTTTGGTGCTCATTCTGTCGATGAATGAAGTAGCTTCTTTCAGTGCAGCTTCACCTGCTGCTTTTTCATAGGTTGACAGAACTTTTTTAACCAACGTTCTCATTTTGGACCGGCGTGCACGGTTGTGCTCGTTACGTTTTTTGTTTTGTCGGTCGCGTTTGATTGCTGATTTATTTTGTGGCATGGAAATAGGATCGTTAATTCAATTGTTCCAAAAATGTTTGAAGACCACAAAATTACGGCTTCCTTAAATTACAAACAAGAAAGGATTGAATAATTAAAGGAATAAACTTAATTTAACCGTTCTGTTATGATAGTAGTGATCGATGGACCCGCAGGATCGGGTAAAAGCTCAACCGCTCGTGCAGTTGCCGGGCAGTTACAGATACAATATCTGGACTCCGGCGCCTTATATCGCGTTGCGACCTTGCTTTACCTGAAAGCGAACCGGGATCACGAACTGTTCTTTGAACTCCTGAAAGAAAATAAGATATCATTTCACTTCAAAGAGAATTTTTTCTTTGTGTATTTGAATGATGCCGATGTTTCCGAAAAGATCCGGACTATGGAAGTATCACAAAACGTAAGTACAGTGGCAGCAATGCCTGATGTACGGGCCTATGTGAACAACCTGATGCGGGAAGTAGTTAAATCGGATGTATACGTGGCAGATGGCCGCGATCTGGGAACGGCTGTTTTTCCGAATGCGGAACTTAAATTCTATATGATCGCTGATCTTAAAACAAGGGCCGAACGTCGTTTGGCTGAATTAAGGTCTAAAGGTGAACAGGTAGAACTGGAAACAGTAATGGAAAATATCGCTCAGCGTGATGATATCGATTCAAACAGAAGTGCCGATCCGTTAAAAAAAGCGGACGATGCCATTGAAATTGATACTTCAGCGCTCTCATTTGAGGAGCAGGTATCAAGTATATGTGATCAGATCAAACCTCTGATCCCATCATCATAACTGAAATATTAACCCAATCCCGCCGCCGAAAGCCGGAGGTGCGGTAAAACTTTTAACACATATTTATAATGTCAGAAGACTCAAAAAAAGATCCAATTGAACAGGAAGAGGTAGCTGCTGAAACTGTTGAAGAAACAACAGCAGAAACTGTAGAAAGCCCGTCAGAAGAATCTAACCAAACCGAAGAAACAGCTGTTGAAGAAACCACAGCTGATGAAAGCCTAACCACAGAGGAAACCACTGCGGAAGAAACGGTAGAAGAAGTAAACGAAGAAGAAGTTCTCACCCACGTATTCAGTGGCGATGTAGAGGGCGAAGTTTACACATTCGATCAACTTGCCGGCCCATCTGATGAATACACAGAAGATGAGTACAAGCAAATGATGGGTATGTATGAAAATACCCTGAATGAGATCGAAGAAAAAGAAATTGTAACCGGACGCGTAGTTTCTATTGATGAGAAATATGTTGTGATCGATATCGGATTCAAATCTGAAGGTATCGTTGCAGTGAATGAATTCTCTTCAAAACAATTGGAAAACATTGCTCCTGGCGATGAAGTTGATGTATTCCTCGATCGTGTGGAAGACAAAGAAGGTCAGCTTATCCTCTCCAGAAGAAAAGCAGATATTCTGCAGGCCTGGGAAAAAATTGAATCCGCACACGAAACCGGCGAGATCGTTGAAGGACTTATTCAGCGTAGAATCAAAGGTGGTATGGTTGTGGATCTGTTCGGCATAGATGCCTTCCTGCCGGGATCTCAGATTGATGTTCGTCCTGTTCGCGATTTCGACGCTTACGTTAACAAAACCATGGAATTCCAGGTTGTTAAACTGAACATGGCTGCAGAAAACGTAGTTGTTTCTCACCGTGCTCTTATCGAAAGCGATCTTGAAGAACAAAGAGAGCAGATCCTCGAAACGATCGAAGCTGGTCAGGTACTTGAAGGTGCCGTTAAGAATATCACCGACTTCGGTGTGTTCATCGACCTTGGCGGCGTTGACGGTCTGTTGCACATCACTGACCTTTCATGGGGTCGCGTTGATAATCCAAGTGAGATCGTTCAACTCGATCAGCGACTCAACGTTGCTGTTATCGACTTCGACGAGCGTAGCAAACGTGTATCTCTTGGTCTGAAACAATTACAACCACATCCATGGGAAGAAATTCACGAAAAATATCCTGAGAACATGAAAGTTCAGGGTCGTGTGGTTTCTATCGCAGATTACGGTGCATTCATCGAACTTGAAAAAGGTGTTGAAGGTCTGATCCACATTTCTGAAATGAGCTGGACTCAGCATATCAAACATCCTTCTCAGTTAGTTGAGAAAGATGACGTGGTAGAATGTATTGTACTTAACATCAACGAAGATGAGAAAAAGATCTCTCTTGGTGTTAAACAACTTACCAAAGATCCTTGGGCTGACATCCTTGACAGATTCCCAATCGGTTCTAAACAAAAAGGTATTGTTCGTAACCTAACTAACTTCGGAGTATTTGTTGAGCTTGAGCCGGGAATCGATGGTCTTATCCACGTTTCTGACCTCAGCTGGGAAGACAAAGTTGAGCACCCGAATGAAGTGGTGAACAAAGATCAGGAAATTGATGTGGTTATTCTTGGTGTAGATTTCGACAACCGTCGTATCACACTTGGCCACAAACAAGTTCTTGAAAATCCTTGGGAAACTTATGCTCGTGAGTATACTCCGGGTACCGAAGTTAAAGGTGAAGTTGTGAAAGTGACCGATCGTGGTGCTTTTGTGAAATTAGAGAAAGGTGGGGAAGCATTCCTGAACCTGACTAAAGCTGTTGAGCCTGAATTCAAAGAAGGACAGGAGATCGAAGCATTCATCCTTAAATTCGATGAGAATGCTAAAAACATCGATCTTAGTCAGTTGGATTCTGATCAAAAGAAAGCTGTTAAAGCCGCTGAGAAAGCTGCAGAACAAGCAAATATCGAAACCGGTGCTCCGACACTCGGTGAGATGTCCGGCCTGGCTGCATTGAAAGCTAAAATGGAAGCGGAAGAACAAGCTGAAGCTGAAGAATCAGACGAAGAGTGATCCTCTGAGCTGATCTGAACAAATTAAAACCCCGGTTCACTATGTGGATCGGGGTTTTTTATTATAATAGATCAGCGTTTGTGATCTGGATGGAAATCACCTCAAAGCTTAAGATCATATAGCACAATCTTCGATCCGGCGGTTAGCTGAAAACTTGATTTCAATGTAATGAAATGCGGTTACACGTGAGTAAATTTCGGTTGAAATACGCTTTGTGATATCAGAACAAAATCTGAACACGAACCGACCTCAGATACTAGAGTTTAACTGCCAATTCCAGGATCTGCATGATGTAATCACTTCGTAAAAACAGGATAAGTAATAAGATATTTAGCAGCGTATGAAGACCGAATGTGAGTATCATGTATTTAACCCGACCTTTCATCAAATACTTGGAACTGTCTAAGGCGGTTAAGAAAAAACCGGTAAGCCAGACAAGAATAAAAATAATTCCCATGCTAAGAATAAAAACAGAGCTGCCATTAGTCAGATGGGATAATAACATCAATGAAATGAGGATGAAATCGAGGTGAAAGATCCAGGTATATAAGGTGAGTACCTGACTGAAATGTTTCATTGCTTTATTTGGTAGATACAGCCAGAATATTCCAAGAAATTCGATAAGAATTGCCAACGCAAAACCAAGTACGAACAGGGAGAAGTAATTGTGACCGGTAAAAGCCAGAGCTGGCAGATGATAGTAGAAACTCTCCAGTCCAATGTGTGAAATAAAGGTGTGACCGATCAGGTACAGACCTATTCCTGCAAATAAAGCATGATGTATAAGAAGAAAAACACCACTTATTGCAGACCGTTCCCGGTAACGCATTACATCATCCACAAAAAAGCGGTGAAATGAAAAATATCTGAATATGAGCGGTTTATACGTTGGGACGAACCTGATATGTATTCCAAAGCTTAGTAGAATAACGAGGTAAATAAAAATTACCCATTGAAACCCCGGAGTTGTTTGCTCACTTTTCTTCAGCGGGAGAATAAATTCTCCGGAATGTTGATATCCTTTAATTGCGTGAGCTAATTCAGCATGATCGGTCAGGGCATCTTGTAACCATTTATGATCGAAGAAAATGAGAGAAGGTGATTGTGCGATTAATTCTGTGAGCAACTGAAGATCCGAGTGATCGTAATCCTTATTGAATAAATAGGTAGTTGCTGATGGAAGGCTATCACTATTGATCACCGCAATGGAGAAAGATAATCCGGGCTGTGATCGTGCACCAATCTCATAAAAATCTACATCAGTATAGTCTCTTAATGTGTTTTCCAGGTCGTTAAATGCAGTATTGAAGGTATCGGAAAAGGAGGATGAATATTCATACAGCCCAAAAGCTCCGATATTTGGAATCTGTTCAAATTTCTGAATTCCGGCAATGTATCTATCGAGCAGATCCTCTTTTTGTTGAACTACTATAGATGTAGTGAGGTATTGTTCATCAAATCGAATAAGTGTGACAAATGGAAATTGTGAGATGGTGTCAGCCAGAGATACCGGAGAAGTAACAGGAATCTCAATATACGTCAACCCCAGATCCCGGTAACTTTCAAGTTGTCGGGACCATTGTCTTGGATTTGAGTCGGCTTCCCAATAAACACCGAACTTAGTTTCAGCCGGGTTTTGCGCATTGGTGATGTTCGGGATGAAACCTCCGATGAAGGAGCACAAAAGCAGGAATAAAATGTAAGTGCTCGTTCTTTTCACGTAGTTCAGGCTTCGATTGCTGCTCCGTAGTATTCAGTGATCGTTGTTTTTCGGATCGGAGTGGCAATCAGTGTAGCTGAAGTGCTGTCTGTGATCTCCACTTCTACATAATCGCCTTGCTGAAAATCTTTGCGATCAAAAACCACCATTTTATTAGTGTCTGTTCGCCCGTTTACCTGTTCTTCTGAACGCTTACTGGTTCCTTCCACTAAAACCAGATGTCGTTTACCGATCTCCTCTTTATTTCTTCGCTTTTGGATATCCATCTGCTGATTGATGATCTCAGTTAACCGTCGTTTTTTGATCGCTTCCGGAACATCATCTTCAAATTTCCGGTGCGCAAGTGTTCGCTCCCGTTCACTGTAGGCAAACATATAGGCCAGATCATATTCAACAGCTTTCATCAGGCTCATCGTAGCTTCGTGCTCTTCTTCAGTTTCGCCACAGAAACCAGCAATAATATCAGTAGAGAGAGAGACACCTGGAATAATAGTCTTCATCTTATTAATAAGCGTGAAGTATTGTTCACGGGTGTACGGTCGGCGCATACGTTCAAGCATAGTGTCGCTACCGGCCTGTGCAGGAATATGGATGTAATTACATAGATTTGGTCGTTCTGCGATCAGATGAAGTAAATCGTCTGGGAAATCTTTTGGGTGGGGAGAAGAGAATCGAAATCTGATCTCTGGATTGATCTTGCTGGACTCATCCATCAATCTGGTAAATGTATTTTCTCCATCCTTATAACTGTTTACGTTTTGACCAAGTAAGGTGATTTCTTTGTAGCCTTCCTCGCTTAATTGGCGAACTTCGCGTAGAATACTCTCCATTGGCCGGCTTCGTTCCCGACCGCGGGTAAATGGAACCACACAGAAGGAGCACATATTATCACAGCCTCGCATGATAGACACAAAGGCAGTTACTCCATTACCGGTTGTTCTTACCGGTGCAATATCGGCGTAAGTCTCCTCCAGAGAGAGAAGTACATTAACCGCTTTGCGTCCGTCATCAACTTCAGTAAGTAGTCGCGGAATGTCTCTGTAGGCATCGGGTCCGACAACAATATCAACGAGGTGCTCTTCTTCTATGATACGGTCTTTGATGCGTTCGGCCATACATCCTAATACACCAACAGTTAGATCCTCTTTATTCTTCTTTAGAGTTCTGAATTCTTTAAGCCGGTTCCAAACTTTAGTTTCTGCGTTTTCCCGAATGGAACAGGTATTAACTAAGATCACATCCGCTGATTCTGCATCCTGAACCGCTGTCATACCGTCATCTAATAAGATCGAATTTACGATCTCGGTATCTGCAAAGTTCATCTGACAACCGTAGGTTTCTATGTAGAATTCTTTCTTCATCAACGAAAGTGATTTTAATTAGTGATTCTGAATGGTCCGGACTAATTCCTCTATTAACAGGTCCGGAACGTGTATGTTAGTCGCCGGGCCAGATGTCCGGATTTGCTCGCCAACTGGATAAATGCTCCAGATCATCGCTGGTTACCAGTCCTTTTTCAACAGCCACTTCTATAAGAGTATTGTAATCGGTAAGATTGAATACCGGGACATTAACCTTTTCAAAATTTTCAGCCGCTTTATCAAAACCGTAGTTAAAGATCGAAATTAAAGCCCGCACATCGGCCCCTACAAACTGTAGAGCATTGATCACAGATATCGCAGACCCACCGGTTGACACTAGATCTTCTATTACAACCGTAGATTCACCTTTAGCTACACCACCTTCGATCTGATTACCCATACCATAGGTTTTAGGCTTTGCCCGGACATATGCCATTGGTTTATCAAGCGATCCGGCAACCCAGGCTGCGTGAGGAATTCCTGCTGTTGCAGTTCCTGTAATTACGTCAACATCCGGAAATTCACTCTTAATGATCGCAGCGAAATTTGCTGCAATTTTCTTTCTTATCTGCGGATGATGCAGTGTTAGTCGATTGTCACAATAAATGGGTGAATTCCAGCCCGATGCCCAGGTAAAGGGCTCGTTAGGGCGTAGGATAACTGCATTGATCTCTAGCAGATCAGATGCTAATTCCCGTGCAAATGCGGTGTCTATAATCATGCCTTATACTTTCTTTTTACTGACTACCGAGTTTTTCCGTCTGTAGGGATCTAAAAAAAATTCGGAACAATGAAAATAAGAGTTTTTAGGCATAGAAACGCATAAAAACCTGCAATTATATCATCCAGAAGAATACCCCAGCCACCGCCCGCTTTTTGTACCTGATAAATACCCAAAGGCTTTAGAATATCGAAGAATCTGAATAGCACAAATCCTCCTATAAGTATAATGAAATTAGTGGTTAATTCCGGGGTTAGTGAGATACTAACGAAGGCCAGTGACTGCCCTGCAAATTCATCCATAACCATGGTTCCGGGATCTTTACCCCATGCCGATTCACAAGCCGAACTGGTCCAGAGAGTGAGTATACTAGTAATGATGACGAGAATTATGATTCCGTAAACAGGACTTACCTGAAGTACAAAATAAACAGGTATGAGGGCAAACAGACTTCCAACGGTACCGGGTGCCTTAGGAGAATAGCCACTGCCAAACCCGGCACCAACCCATCGTTTAAATGCTTCCATCAGGACTCGATCTTCTTAAATACTGCACGATTAATAACCAGATATTCGATGCCGGTATACACAGTAACGAAGGTGACGAAAAGCATCATATAAAAAAGGATCTCTGTATCAAGCAACAGATCGATCCAGTCTCCGAGGAAGAAGGGAACGCCCTTAAAAAGACCCACAGCCAAACCGATGTAAAGAAAAACCATTTGAACGGTGGTTTTGATCTTTGCAGTCATTCGGGTAACCATTGGTTGCTCTTTTCTTTTGGTATAAACCCGAAATAATGTGATGAAAATATCTCGGAAAATGATCAGGCCGATAGCCCACCATGGAAACTGTGAGGGGGCTATAAAAGGCATCACGAAAAAACCACTGAAAGTGAGGAATTTATCTGCCAGCGGGTCTAAAAAAGCGCCAAAGTCACTGGTCGTTTTATACTTGCGGGCGAAATATCCATCAAAATAATCGGTTACTGCCGCTACAATAAACACACCCAGGCCGATAGCCTTCCACAGGAAATCCTCCTGAAAGAACAGGTATAAAAAGACCGGGGATAATATAATTCTAAGTGTGCTGAGTATATTAGCTATGCGATGCATGCGGGAAGATATAAATATTTTAGACCAAGAAAGTAGATCTGATCCAAGATTCTTTACATAGTATAAAATTGGTGGAATTTGGATGGGGGAATGCAGAATTTCAGCCCCATGAAAGCACAAATCATCTCAATCGGCAATGAACTGTTAATTGGCGATACAATTAATACAAATGCCTCCTGGATGGGGGAGTTTTTAAATGATCTTGGAGTAGAAGTGGTTCGTATTCACACCATTTCGGATGATAAAGATCTTATCAAATCAACGATCTCTTTGTCGATGAAAGAATCAGATCTGGTGATCACTACCGGAGGACTCGGACCCACGCACGACGATATCACGAAAACAACCATTGCCGAATTATTTGGGGTGGAAATGATCAAAGATGAAATGGTGGAAGATCATATCCGGGAATTATTTAAGAGCAGAAATATTCCATTTTCGAGATCAAATGTGTGGCAGGCCTACGTGCCTGAGAATTGTGAGATCTTATTTAACCGGGCGGGAACTGCTCCGGGAATGTGGTTTCATGAGAATGGATGTTACCTGGCCGTATTACCGGGTGTGCCTTATGAAATGAAGTACCTGATGAAAAAGGGAGTGGCAGAGAAACTGAGAGCATTAAGTGATTCGATCGGCTATATCCATACTCAATACCTGAAAGTGGCAGGAATTGGTGAAAGCACTTTAAGTGATGAGGTGTTAGGAGATGAACTAAAGGATTTTCTAAATGATCATGTAAGTCTGGCTTTTCTGCCGTCTTTTGGTCAGATCAAATTAAGGGTGACCGGAAAGGGAGCGAGTAAGGAAGAAGCTCAACAAAGAGCCGGATCGCTCATCGGATACATCAAAGAGAAAGCTGGAGATTTTTTATTTGCTGAAGATAAAGATAAACCATTGGCCGAAGCAGTAGGTGATCTGTTGAGAATGCAAAATAAAACCATTGCAACCGCAGAAAGTTGTACCGGTGGATTGATTGCGAGTACAATTACGGATATCGCCGGTAGTAGTGACTACCTGCTTGGAGGCATTGTTTCTTATTCGAACGAAGTAAAGATAAAAGAACTTGGAGTCTCAGCGGCCGACATTGAATCGTATGGGGCAGTTAGCAAATCGGTTGCCTTACAAATGGCCAAAGGAGTAGCAGAAAAACTGGGGACTGATATTGGTCTTTCAGCGACAGGAGTTGCCGGACCAGGGGGGGGAACAGATGAGAAACCGGTTGGAACGGTCTGGATTGGATTTTACAGTCACGGGCAACATTTTGCAGTTCGGGCGTTATTCAGCAAAGATCGATTGGTAAACAAAGAAAGAACCACTGTAACAGCACTCGAGATCACCCGTCGGATTCTTTCCGGAATTGACGGCTTGCCTTACTCATTAAAGAAAGAGACAATTTGAGATCATTCTTTCTCATTATATCCGGCTTCATGATCATCTCGGTCATCAGTCCTCTGTATGCACAGGATACTTTAGGAGTTAATATACCTGTAGATTCGGTGTCTGTAGACTCTCTTGGACCACAGAATGATTTTAATGGACAGTTTGAGGAAAAAGAACGGCAACCCAAAGTAGAATACGTGCATCCATGGCGATATGATACCGCCATCAATGAAAAAATAGTAACCAACGATAGCCTGTTGAGATGGCAAATCTGGCCTAACTGGGGGGATTTTTATGCATATCGTAGAGAGGTGATCTCATCCCGGCAAGGTACTATCGGTCGAATGGATGCTTTCTACATAAATGGGTATTCACCTTACGAACAAAGGGTTACGGTAGATGGAATTGATCTCTCAAATCCTTTATCGGGTTTGGTGAATTACAACCATGTACCTCATCATAAGATCGGGCGGGTAACAGAGCAAATGAATGGATTGTTATCCACCGACATCCGTCTTAAAAACTATTATTTGTTACAGCCAATCAGCTATTTGAATTATGATGAGGCTTCGGATAACTATCGGAATCTGGAATTCATGGTAACACAGAATTTTACTGAACGAACTAATCTGGAACTCTCCTATTGGGACCGGAGGGATGGTGGATATTACCCCCGAAATGATGTGGAAGGTAGTCAGATCGTGGCAAGAGCTTATCATTACCTCAATCAAAGAGTTCAGTTAAGAGCATTGTTCATCCGTAATCAGTTTGATATGGAAGAATCATTTGGGTATCAGGTTACAGATCCAACCCAGTTTCCATTTGGTGTTTTTTCCCCATCTGCAGTTCGTAGTTCAGCTTCTTCCACTAAAAAAAGAAGGGATTTCCTGATTGGTTTATATCACCGACCGGATACACTTTCAGCTGAAAAGAGCGGTCTTGAGTTTACATTATCCAAAGATCAATTCAGTCTGCCATACAGTACCGATACTCTGGCATGGGATATATCCGGGTATAAGGCACACGCATTTAAACAGTTCGATCTCTCATTGATCTCGTTAAAAGCGGGTGGCCGGACTGAAACCTATTCTTCGAAAAATAATCGGAATATTGCCCGAAAAGGGTGGTCTGAATTTCAGGGTTATGGAAGGTTAGATCTCAATCTTGGAAATTCAGCAGGTCTATTCGGAATTGCAGAACTCAATTCCCGTTCCGATGCACGTCAGGGAGCCGAGGTTACCGGAGGATTAACCATTGCTACCGAAAAGGTAAATGCCCGGGTTTCACTTTCCAGTTTCAGCAGAATGCCATCCATGCAATCGTTGTATTGGAGAGGATTGGATTACACAGGATCAGATTCTCTGACCAACGAGAATGGAATTTCAGCTTTTGGCTCACTCGATCTGTCTCTAAGTAAGAGATTTACAACAGGTATTTCAGCAAGATATAAGATCAGTAAAGGAAGGCCATTTCTGAGTACTGATAGTAGTTTTGTAAACGGCAGGCGGCTACCGGTTCTTTCGGGGACCGTGTATGGCCGATTCGAAAGCAATCATCTTGAAATTGAAAGCTCGGCTACGGTATATGCGCTCAATAGTGAAACACCAACTTCTGTGCTTGCGGCAACAAATGAACCTGATCTTAAAGTCTGGATTAGAAATGATGCTTTTTGGAAGGGCTATGCCTTTAACCGTGCCACTTACATCAAGATGGGGGTTCGCACATTACTGGCTCCATTTCCATATTCAAGTGCTTATTTCAATAACGAATTACAGTTCTGGCAATCCAATACAGCCAGTGAAAGTGAGTTATTTGCTTTCTTTAGAATGGATGCAGAGGTCTCGGCACGGGTGCGCCGTATCATGGTTGTAATAAGATGGGAAAATACACTTGAAGGATTAGGTCAGCTGGGGTACTTTGAAACCGCCACTTATCCAATGCCGGGCCGGCGTTTAGTGGTGGGCATTCGAGCTAAATTCTTAAACTAATATGAATCTAAAATATATCATTAAAGAAGGTTTTGCCGGAATAAAGCGGGCTAAAGTAGCGGCGACCACTTCTATTTTTTCCTTATTCATTGCCATTTTGTTGCTGGGGATACTCTCAAGATTTTCATATAACATCTATATGCAGGCGATGACGATCAAAGACCTGATCGAAGTAGAAGTATATCTTTTTGATGTTGATGACCAAACCCAGCAGGATATTGCGCGGAGTTTGAATAACGAATCTATGGTAGATGCTGTTACTTTTATTTCTAAAGACAGTGCTTCAGCTGTGATGAAAAGGGAATTTGGACCGGGTGTTGAAGAATTGGTGGAATTGAATTTCCTGCCGGCTTCTTTTCGATTGAAAATTTCCGCAGATGCGGAAGTGGATCAGGTTCAAAATCTGGTTTCAAGGATTCGTAATCTGCGTGGAGTGGATGAAGTAGAATACAATGAAGGTCTGCTTAAAGTGATGGAAACCAATCTGAATATGTTCACTCTGATTGGTGGCGGGCTAGGTCTGCTTATTTTACTGGCGGCTTTAATTCTGGTTTACAATACTATCAGACTTACCATTTATGCCAAGCGGGAACTGATCAGAGCAATGAAACTGGTGGGGGCAACCAATAGTTTTATTCGTAGTCCATTTATTGTTGAAGGGATCTTACAGGGTATACTGGCTGGTGTGCTGGCTGTAAGTGCAGTATTTTTTATTTTTGAAATGGTGATCCCGTTTTATCTGCCTGAGATGGGAATTCTGCAATGGCCATTCGGTCGCTGGTACTTCCTGATAGGTGCAATGTTTCTGCTCTCCGTAATAATGGGATGGTGGGGAAGCAGGCTGGCTGCCCGTAAGTTTATTGAGGAAACCTACATTTCGGGATAGGAGCTACAGCAGGTTAACCCTTACTAACCAAACTGTTTTTTCCTGCTTGTTCTTTGCGGGTCGCGCAGGCTTTTTTATCTTCACAGGTTCCATAGAAGTGGAGAGAGTGCGAAGTAATATTCATACCGTGTATTCGTCCGATCAACTCCTGGATCTCACCAATTCTCGGGTCACAAAATTCCAGAACGTGTCCACATTCTGAGCAGATGATATGATCGTGTTGTTGGTATGCATAAGCCCGTTCGTAATAATACTGGCTCTTGCCGAATTGCTGGCGCTGAACCAAACCACATTCTACTAACAGATCGAGTGTATTATAAACTGTGGCACGACTTACTCTGGTACCGGCTTCCTGCATTCTGAAGAAAATATCATCAGCATCGAAATGACCATCCGCACGATAGATCTCTTCCAGTACCATAAATCGTTCGGGAGTTTGCCGTTGATTTCCTTCCTTCAGATAAGAGCGGAAAATTTCTTTTACAAGTTGAATAGTGTCTTCGTGAGCCGGATGCGCCATGTGTAGGAACTTTTCTGTTAATATACGACTTGTTTAAGTGCTTTTGAAACTCGTGTATTACTTCAGATTAGATTATATTCCCAGCCGGAGTGAAAAAGGAATAGAACAACATAATACCATACCAATATGCCCATTGTTGTACCATTTGAGACCCTGACGGATCTTTTTATCAATCTGTCAAAGAAATATAGTGGCCAGAATAAGGCTGTTTTTCATCATAAACTAGACCCCAACGGAAGCTTTGAACCGGTTTACTGGGATCAGGTATATGACGATGTTCAGTCTCTTGCAGCCTATTTACTTGATAAAGGTGTTGAACACGGCGACCGGGTAGGGATTCTGAGTGAGAACCGATATGAATGGGCAGTTGTTGACCTTGCTTTACAATTGATCGGGGCTATCAATGTTTCCCTTTATACGATCTTGCCGCCCAGCCAATGTGAGTATATTCTTACTGATTCTGACACTAAGATATTTTTCGTTTCAACGGGTATTCAATTAAAGAAAGCGGTGGAGGTCTTTGACAATTGTAAAGATCTGACCGAGATCATTGCGTTCGATATGCCTAAAGTTGAAAAACTGATCGAGCACGACAGTGTAAAGCTCTTTGATGATGTAATGACAGAGGGAAATACACTCATTCCTAAGTACGAGAAACAAATTCATCAGCGTAGTGTAAAGGTGAAACCTGATGATATCTCTACTTTGATCTACACTTCCGGTACTACCGGGCAGCCTAAAGGTGCCATGCTCACGCACCATAATATTTGCAGCAATGTGAAAGCTGCTACCGATCATATTTACTGGGATGATAAGGATCGTTCTTTATCATTCCTTCCGCTTTGCCATTCATTTGAACGAACAGCAGGATATTATGCCATCATCTCAAGTGGGGCAGAGATCTATTTTGCCGAGAGTGTGGACACCGTTTCCAAAAATATGCCGGAGGTTAAACCAACGGTCATGATCAGTGTTCCCCGACTTTTCGAGAAGATGTATAATCTGATCGTGAAAAGTGTGGAAGAAGGAAGTGAAGCAAAGAAAGCTATCTTCAACTGGTCGGTAGAGGTGGGTAGAAAATACAGCGAAGGTAAACGAGGGCTCGTATCACTCCAGAAGAAAGTGGCCGATAAACTGGTTTTTGATAAGCTGAAACAACGTACCGGCGAACATGTCCGGCTTTTTGTTTCGGGAGGAGCGGCCTTACCCCCTGATATTGATACCTTCTTTAAATGCGCGGGACTTCCCATCCTTCAGGGATATGGCCTCACAGAAACTTCGCCGGTTATGGCTGCCAATAAACCGGGACAGGAAGTGACCGGTGTGGTGGGGACCGTGATCTCCGGGGTAACAGTGGGTATTCAGTCGCTCGATAACGGAAAGATCATTGCAGAGATAAGCGGGGAAGATTATCCGATCAATACTACTAGCGAACCGGGTGAGATCTTGTGTAAAGGCCCGAATGTAATGAAAGGGTATTGGAAGAATGAGCAAGCCACGAAAGAAATGATCGATGATGACGGCTGGCTCCATACCGGTGATGTGGGGCGGTTTGTTGACGGTTATTTACAGATCACCGACCGGATCAAGCACATGATCGTGAATGCCGGTGGTAAGAATATTTATCCTGGTCCGATCGAGGATATGTTTAAAACCAGTAAATGGATCGATCAGCTGGTAGTGGTTGGAGAAGCTCAGAATTTTATGGCTGCGTTGATCGTACCTGATTTTGATGCCCTAAAAAAACATGCACGTGAAGAAAATATTTCTTTCGACTCAATAGAAGATCTTTTAGAAAAATCTGAGATTCAGACGTTATACAAAAAAGAAATGAGGGAGTTTTCCAAGCAATTGGCATCCCATGAAAAGATCCGTGATTTCAGGTTACTACCTAATGAATTTACTGTGGAGACCGGTGAGATCACTCCAACTCTTAAAGTGAAACGTAAGGTGATCGCTGAGAAATACGGTGATATCATAGCAGATATCTTTAAGAACGATAAGAACTAAAGAAACCGGTCTTAGTCATGTTCCTCTTCTTCAGCTGCCAGCTTTTCGCGAAGTTTGTAGCTTTGGTATGCTTTAATCAGGTATACCAAACTCATTACAAACATCGCTGAATGAGTTGTAACTATTAACCGGACAGGTTCAGATCCTGTGACCATAGGGAATAGATCCGGGACCAGTCGTAATCCGGCAAAGGCTGAGACCACCGCTAATCCCATTGCCAGATCCAGCATATTCTTTTGCATGGATTCTCTACCGGCAAGAACTGAAAGCAGCACAAAACCAGCTCCAAATGCTGATGGGGTGAGTGCAATGAACGTAGTATCAGCAGAGCCAAAATATCCTGCCAAACCTAAAATTACGAGTAGAAAACCTAATGATGAAGTGAGTGATTTCATTGTGAGTTAAGTAAGTTATTTAAATGTTTAAGCAAACGTCGAACTCGACGTTTATTCACTCCCAGATCCGAGTACCCCACTCTGCTGGCACTTCTGATAAATACATGTTGCATGGTATCATCAGCCGGTTCAATTAATATGGCAACATCATCTTTCCAGCCAAAAACCGGGATCCTGAAAACAGCATCAATTCGGTTAGAGTCTTTTTGAACTTCAATACTATAAGCATTCATTGTTGATAAAGCCTTTTCAATAGCAACCAGAAGAGTGTCGGCTGTTAGATCAAGTTGAATAGTAACCCGCTCACAATTCGGTGAATCCGGGCATTCGGGAAGTGGGTTCGGGATATCTGTCATAGAATAAATTAGTTGCTTAGAATTGGTATCACAGGAAGCAAAAATGATCATTATGGCTACGAAAAGGGAAGCTCTCATCCATTTAATTCCGGCTCATTATCCAGCATATGGATACATTCCTGAAAGCTTTCAGCGACTCGGAATAAATTCAAACTGTCTTGCTTCAGGAAATCTTCTTTTAATGCCCGCTTCATATAGATGATCAATCCGTCGAAATACCCATCAATATTAAGTAAGATGATCGGTTTGTGATGGATGCCCAGTTGGCGCCAGGTCAGGATCTCAAAAAATTCATCGAGTGTTCCAAAACCGCCCGGTAAAACTACAAAAGCATCTGATAGAGATTCCATTAAAGCTTTTCGGGTGTGCATATCCTGAGTTTCATGAAGTTCAGTAAGGCCAAGGTGTACTACTTCGGCTCGCTTTAAATGAGTTGGAATCACCCCGATCACTTCACCGTTGGCCTTCAGGGTTGCATCAGCTATAATTCCCATTATACCCACTTTACCACCGCCATAAACCAACGACCATTCTTTTTCGGCTATAAAATCACCGATCTTTAACGCAGCGGTAGTAATGACTTGATTTTCGGGAGTTCTGGACCCGCAATACACACATATTTTTTTCATGAAACCAGATCAAACATTCGGGTTAATACATTATTCAATCGTTCTACAAAAAGCACTACTTCCTTTTCAGAAGTATCTTTACCAAAACTGATGCGGATACTTGACATGGCCCGTTCTTCGCTGAGTCCCATCCCTAATAATACATGCGATGGCTCCACGGCTCCGGATGTACAAGCCGATCCGTTTGAAACACAAATGCCTTCAATATCCAGATTCAAGAGTAGCATTTCCCCATCGATCCCTTTTCCTTCATCATTCAAAAAAGCGATGTTCAAAATATGAGGTACCCGCTGATCTTCATTTCCATTGATGAACCAGTTGCATGCTTTCAGCTTATCGGACAGTTCCCTGAACAGGATCTCTCTCAGTGTTCGATAATGCTCTAGATTTTTATCCATTTCAGATACAGCCAATTCCAAGGCTCTGGCAAAACCGATCACGCCTGGAACATTGGTTGTTCCGCCTCGTCGTCTGCGCTCCTGAGACCCACCGATAAGCAAGGGTTTCCATTCAGAACCGTTTTTCACATACATCAAACCAACACCTTTGGGACCATAGATCTTATGCGCACTTCCGCTTAGAATGTCTATATCCAGCTTTTTTACATCCAGAGGGATCTTCCCAAGGCTTTGTACGGCATCGGTATGAAACGGAATATCATGGGTATGAGCGATGTGCGCTAAAGCTTCGATATTGTTCAGAGTACCGAGCTCGTTGTTTACGTGCATCAGACTTACTAGCGCTGTTTTCTCATGTAAAACTTCATTCAGTGACTCGGGAGTGATGATACCGGTGTCGTCCGGTTGTACAAAAACATGAGACCATTCATTTGAATCTGCAGATTCCACCGGGGTGAGTACTGCATGATGTTCGATCGGTGAAGTGACCAATACATTTTTTTCCGGGGATGCAGCCATTAATCCGCGAATGGCCGCATTATCACTTTCTGTGCCTCCACTGGTAAAAATGATCTCAGATGGTTCAGCATTGATCAGAGAAGCAACTTTTTCGCGGGCTTCCTCCACCATCACCTTGGCCTTTTGCCCGAAATGATGAGCAGAACTGGCATTCCCGAAATTTTGAGTCATGTAAGGCAGCATTACTTCCAACACTCGTTCATCGAGTGGAGTGGTAGCTGCATAATCGAGGTAGATGGTGTTCATATATTATGCTGAAATTTAGGTGCTCAAAATAGGCATCTGACAGTTGAAAATCAGACAGCAAAGCGGAGATCAATGAATTATTAAATTCATAATAAAAGCTTAGCATTCAATTACTCATTTCGGCTACAAATCAATTGCTAAAGGTTGTACATTACAACGATCTAAATTGAATTACCAAAAACCTATACAGGTATTAGAAAATGGCTAAACTCACTCTGAATGATATTGATGTAAAAGGTAAAAAAGTGCTGATGCGCGTAGATTTTAACGTGCCCATCATCGACGGAAAGATTACCGATGATAATCGTGTAGTACAGGCACTGCCTTCTATAAATCACGTAATTGATAATGGCGGATTACTGATCTTAACCAGCCACCTTGGCCGCCCTAAAGGGGAACCAAATCCTGAATTTTCACTAAAACCGGTGGCCGATCATCTGGCCGGTCTGGTAGACACTAAGGTTCACTTTGCGGAAGATTGTGTCGGCGAGAAAGCAACCTCAGTGATCGAAGCAGCTGAGCCGGGCGAAATCGTTGTGCTGGAAAACGTTCGCTTCCATAAAGAAGAAACAGCGAACGATGAGGCTTTTAGTAAACAACTGGCAGAACATGCCGAAGTATTCGTAAATGATGCTTTTGGAAGTAGTCACCGTGCCCATGCTTCGGTTGCAGGTGTAACACGATTTTTACAACCGGCAGCTTCAGGATTTTTACTTGAAAAAGAGATCAAATATCTGAGCGATAGTGTTAATTCACCGGAACGTCCATTTGTGGCGATCCTTGGAGGAGCGAAAGTATCTGACAAGATCCCTGTTATTGAAAGTCTTATTTCAAAAGTGGATACCATCATTATTGGTGGTGGAATGGCATATACTTTTCTGGTAGCCAATGGAAAATCAGTAGGAAAATCCTTGCTGCAGGAAGAAATGATCCCGGTAGCCAAAGATCTGATGGCAAAGGCCAAAGAAGCCGGAGTGAATCTGATGTTACCGTTCGATTTTGTAATTGCTGATGATTTCAGTAATGATGCCAATCAGGAAATTGTGGATGAAGACAACATCAAAGATGATTGGGAAGCGTTGGATATTGGTCCACAGACTTCTATTGCTTTTGGAAACGCGATTAAAGCAGCTAAAACGGTGGTTTGGAATGGTCCGATGGGAGTATTCGAAATGCCTTCGTTTGCGGAAGGAACCAATGCGGTAGCTCAGGCACTGGTTGACGCAACTAAATTTGGTGCGATCACCATCATTGGTGGTGGGGATTCAGCATCAGCTATTAAAAACGCAGGATTAAGTGATCAGGTATCACACGTATCCACCGGTGGTGGGGCTAGTCTGGAGTATCTGGAGGGTAAAGAACTTCCGGGTGTAACATCACTCACAGACAAGTAACAGTACAATTTTTATTGTTTGCATTAAGCCCTGATGGAAATCGGGGCTTTTTTTGTAGCTTAATATTTGTAATATCTTGAGATAAGAGTTATACATTTGGATTGCAATAGTACTATGAACGCAGGAAAACCATTCTCAAGAATCGCATTTACAGCAATTATTTTAGCTACACTAATAACCAATATTTCCCGCGCCCAGGTCAAAAAATTCGGGGATATCTCCGCTGAAGACTTTACCGCTTATGATGCTGAATATGACAGCAGTATGTCTGCCGTGGTGTTATTCGAATTTGGTGAGTATTACTTCGATCGGGATTACAATTGCTATACAGATATTCATAAACGAATAAAGGTTCTGAATGATGATGCACTCGACTACGGAGATATTCAGATCTTGTATCGTAAAGATTACGAGCAATCGGTTGATCACATTAAAGCGATGACCTATAACCTGAATGAAAAGGGAGAACTCGAAAAATCGAAACTTGGAAAAAAAGAAGTGTTCGATCAGGGCATCAGAGATGATATCCGAATTAAAAAGTTTAGCATGCCCGATGTAAAAGCGGGTTCGATCATCGAATACAGTTATCGAAAAAAGATTGGTTCACCCTTCCTGATGCCCGACTGGAAATTTCATGATTATATCCCTGTAATGTGGAGCGAACTCGTATTGAAGGTCCCGATACAACTTGAGTACAGGATCATATTTAAAGGAAGTGAAGACCTATTCATAAGTGAGGCAGATCTCGGAACCTCCATGTCTGGTAAGTATAAGATCTACCGTTTAGCAAAGAAGGATCTGCCGGCGGTTGAAGATCTTCCCTTTTTATATAACAGGGAAGATCATGTTTCAGAGGTTAAAACCCAGTTGATTAAAGCTCGGGTAAATGGGAATCTTCCCCAGAATTTCTTTGAGGATTGGGATGCGATCGCAAAAGATATGAATGACAGGGGAGATTTCGGCAAGCAACGGGCCAATAAAGAGATAAAGCGAAAAGTTGAGGAATTGGTCACTGAGGAAATGGATGAATTGGAGAAGGTAAAGGTGATCTATGACTATTTGGTATCAAATATCCATTGGGACGGATTTAACAGTGTGATCACTAAAAAAGGAATACGTGATACTTTTGAGGAAATGAGAGGAAACACGGGTGATATCAATTTACTGCTCGTGGAAATGCTGAAAGAAGCAGGGGTGCAAGCTAATCCTGCCTTGGTAAGTACGTCGGGAAACGGAGCCGTACTCGTCGACTTTCCATTGATCAATCAATTCAACTCGGTAATTGCAGTTGTTGAGATCGGACAAAGTGCGTTTATGTTAGACGCCTCCTCCGGTCATCGCTCGTACCGAGTACAAAATCCGAAATTTTTAAATCGAAACGCCTTTGTGATCCGGGAAGATAATTCTTACGGATGGCTGTTCACCCAACCCATAGAGAGAACATCAGAGAGGATAAGTTTACAGTATTCACTGGCTGATTCCGGATCGTACAAGGTTGAAATGCTCGGATATGCAAGTGGGGCATATGCTCAGAATTACAGGAATGAAGTTGATTCTACCGATGCTCATACCTTTTGGAGAAATGAGATCGAAAGATGGGATGATTTTGAAGTTGATTCAGCTCAGTTTGGTGAATTGGAAAATGTAGAAGAAGATGTAAGCTTTTCAGCTCAATTCAACGTTCTGAAGAAAGATGAATTTACCTTGGATGATGAAATTATCTATCATAATCCATTTATCGGGTTGTCCACTTTTGAGAACCCTTTTATTAAAGAGAAAAGAGCGTTCAGAGTAGAATTTCCATTTGCCTTCAAAGATGAAACCGTGTTGAATCTGATCTTGCCCAAAGGGTATGAGATCGAGGATTTTCCGGATTCATATACAGTCAATCTGCCGGAAAATTACGGTTATTTCAGATTTGTAGTGGGAAAATATCAGGATAAACTCAGCGTTTACTCAAACTTGTTCATTAATAATTATTACGTTCCAAAAGAATATTATACCGAATTGAGAGACATGTTTATGAAATATGAAGAGCTTCATAATAGTGTGTTGGTGCTCAAGAAGATAGAGGAATAGAGAAGGAGTGGTTTTACAACTTTGAACGGGTACTTTTAACAAGTTATATCTACCTTATAGAAAACAAGATATCATGTCACTAAATAGAAAAAATTTCTTGCGGACTTTTGGTGCCGCTTTTGGCTCTGTTGCATTAGGGGGCATACCTTCAGCAAGAAGCAGTGAACCTCAAAAAAAACCAATCGTACTCTCCACCTGGGAACATGGTCTGGATGCTAATGATGCCGCCTGGAAGGTATTATCGAATAATGGAAAAGCATTAGACGCGGTTGAAGCCGGTGTAAGAGTTACTGAATCAGATCCGGAAAACAGAAGTGTTGGATTGGGTGGAAATCCTGACAGAGATGGAAATGTAACTCTGGATGCCTGTATCATGGATCATACCGGAAATTGTGGATCTGTTGCCTTTCTTCAGCATATAGAAAATCCTATCTCAGTAGCACGTAAAGTTATGGAGGAGACTCCGCATGTAATGCTGGTTGGCGAGGGAGCGTTACAGTTTGCCGAAGAGCAAGGTTTCGAAAGAAAGAATCTGCTTACTCCCGGGGCTGAAAAAGCCTGGAAAAAATGGTTAAAAAAATCTGAGTATAAGCCGGTGATCAATGTAGAAAATCATGATACCATTGGTATGCTGGCAATGGATGAAGAGGGTAATATATCGGGGGCCTGTACCACAAGTGGTGCGGCGTATAAGCTACATGGAAGAGTGGGGGATTCTCCGATCATCGGGGCAGGATTATTCGTTGATAATGAAGTGGGTGGAGCCTGTGCCACCGGCCTTGGTGAAGCTGTGATCAGAGTTTCGGGCAGTGCTATGGTGGTTGAGCAAATTCGCCATGGTGCAACTCCTCAGGAAGCGTGCGAGCTGGTTCTTCAGCGTATCATCAACAACGAGAAGAACCCGGAAGAGTTACAGGTGGGGCTGTTAGCGATCGACAAAGCAGGGAATGTTGGTGCTGCATCCATCCACAAAGGATTTAATTTTGCACTACATACGGGAGATACTCCCAATGAGCTAGTAGATGCAAAATACCTGCTCAAAAAGCAGAAATAAAAAAGAGGCTCCGTATTAGGGAACCTCTTTGTATCAGCCACGTATATCTTCCACAGTTATTAGGTCAACTCAGCCGTGAAAATTCCTCTCATCACCGGGTGGGAAACCATACATAATTCCCTGATTTATTTATATATCCGAACTGTTCAATGATATCTTCTCCTTCGGTAGAATAAACCATTACCCGGGCAAGTCCGTTATAAAACTCATCTACTTCGTCGAATTTAGCCCCGGTGATCTGCTCTCCCTCTTTGTTAATAAATGCCCACCTGCCATTCATCATTACTGCAGCTCTTTCTTCAGAGAATGAGCGTACTTCATCGAATTGTTCTTCGATCACAAATACTCCCGATTTATTGATATACCCATATTGATTTGAACTCAACCGGGCTGGTGCCAGACCGTTACCGAACTTACCGGCGCTTATAAACTGAGGTGCAATTTCTACACTCCCACTTTTATTGATATATCCCCAGCGGTCACTTACCCGTACCGCTGCCAGTTTATCAGAAAAGGAAAGTGCTTCCGAATACTTAGGATCAACCACAGAATTTCCGGTCTTATCAATGTAGCCATACAGATCATTATCGCGAACCAGAGCCCGCTCGTCTCTGAATAAGTTATCTTCCACATAATCCATATCATCGGGCATGGTGAGCGATTCGATGGCATTACCATTCTCGTCGATGTATAGATATTGCGAATAATCGAGGCTTCTCACAAAAGCCCGGCCGTCACTGAACGGGGTGGCTCCACGGAATCTGGGATTTATCACAAAATTTCCCTTTTTATTGATGTAGCCCCATCTGCCATCAACCCGTACAGCAGCCTTACCTTCAGAAAAAGAAGTGATCTCCTGAAAATTGGTATCCTCAAAAAGAACATCTCCGTTTTGGTCGATGTAGGTCCAGCTCCAGTTGTGGCGAACCCCGGCAACTCCATCGCTGAATGCCGCTGCATATTGGAACTGAGGTTCGATGATCATGGCGCCATCTTTGTTGATATACCCCCAATCACCATCAAGTAAAACCGGATATAATTCAACTGTTGAGCTTTCTTCATTACCGGAAATTGAGTCAACAAGATCACAGGAACTCATCAGCATCCCTGAGATCAGAATCAAAATAATACTCAGTCGGTTCATATTACGTCTGTTAATTAGTTGGATACCAAACATACTCACCTTCTTTATTGATATAGCCATATCGTGCATTTTCTTCTTCGCCCAGTTGTACGCGGGCAATTCCATTATTAAAATTCTCGGCAGCATCGAAGCCCTCGTTTATTACGATAATGCCACGGCTTTTGTCTATAAAAAACCAGTCGCTACTTACTCTTACCGCTGCCCGGTCTTCGTTAAATGAGCGGACTTCTGAAAACTGATAAGGTATTTTTAATTCACCATCAGCGTTAATAAATCCAATGAAATCATCATTTCTAACCCATGCCAATTTTTGCGCAAATTTACCGGCCTCATCAAATTCCGGTGTTATTACCGGACTCCCAGTATTATCGATGTACCCCCAGCCTTCTGAGGTTTGAATAGCGGCTTTCCCATTTGAGAATTCACCGGCAGCTGTGATCCTGAAGGTGGTTTTAATAACTTCATTTCCACTTTCGTCGATGTATACCCAACCCTGAGCTGTTTCAACCGCAGCAAATTTTTCGGAAAAGGGCTGGGCATCACTGAACTGCAAAGGTATGGTGAGCTCACCGGAAGTGGATACATATCCCCAAAGTCCGTCGCTTCGAACGGCAGCAAACCCTTCACTGAACGCCGTAGCGAAATCATAGGAGGCACTGATCACAAATTCGCCGTTCGTATTGATAAATCCATATTGACCACCGGGTAACTGAGCAGGGGCCAGGTCTTCAGAAAAGTCTCCGGCAACAGAAAATTGTGGTGAGATCACCAATTCACCGGTACTTTCACTTACATAGCCCCAGGTAGTGCCTCGTCGAACGGCTGCATATCCATCCTGAAATTCTCTGGCCTCATCATATCTTGGTTCAATTACCAGATTTCCACTGTTATTGATGTAGCCCCATTCTCCGTTCAGTAACACAGGGTGCAAAGAGGTCTTTTTATCGTCCTCTTTGGGTTGTACTACATCACATTGAACAAGCAGCAATACACTAAAGAGAACTGCTAACAATGAATGTTTTTTTAAGAATTCTGACATGGGTTATTTAATTAAAGTCATTTTTCGGGTTTGAGAACCTTGATCGGTTGTTAGATTGTATAAATAGGTGCCACTGGGCAGGTCCGTTGCATTAAAACGCAACGAATGTTCACCTGCCCGCATTTTTTTATCGGCCAGGATTTTTATTAATCGACCGTTCGTATCATAAACTTTAAGTGAAACAGCTTGCGGCTCTGATAAAGTGAATCTTATGGTGGTTTCCGGATTGAATGGGTTTGGGTAATTCTGTTCCAGCCTGAAAGTTTCCGGACGGGATGAATACTGATTTGAAGTAACAGTACCATCCACGAAACCTAATTGCTGGAATTCACCCTGTAATACCGTTTCGGTGTCGTTGATCTCAAGCCCAAACCAATTATTAAGTATGCTGGAGTAGATAGTACGATAGTCGGTACTGAAAACGGGGTCACCGGAGCCATCGAGTTCAGTGAGATCAGAATGTTGCCCGTATTGGCCACCATTTACCGGACCAAAGATCATGACGGGTGCAGAAGAACCATGATCGGTACCTCCTGATGAATTCTCATCGAGCGTTCGCCCGAACTCTGAGAATGTCATGGTCATGGCCCGGTTTTGCAGGTCATCTGCTGCAAGATCAGCATAAAATGCGTTCACAGAGTCAGCAATATCGGCAAGCAGGCCGGCATGACCACCATCCACATTACCCTGATTGTTGTGGGTATCGAACCCTCCCTTCGATACCAGAAAAACCTTTGTTTTTAAACCGCCACGAATCAAACGGGCAACAACGGAAAGACTCCTGGATAACCCCGAATCCGGATATTCACCCAGATTTTGAGAACTATCGGCCGCATTTTGGATCGATTCAAGGTATTTGAACGACGAGTTAGCAATCTTTCGGGCAAATGATAAAGAACGGCCGAATTCATTTTGCGGAACATTTTCCTCATCGTAAAACCCACCTTGTTCAAGAAATCGTGCAAACTGTTCCGCACCACCAAATGTAACACCGAGATTACCAAATTCACTTTGAAAGATATTTGCCGAACCACCAAGCCGTACACCCAATGGAAATTCAGGTGGATTCGCAATGATATCCGGGTTGTCTTCCACTAAATATCTGCCTGCCCAACCAGTTCCCAGATTTACATCAGAATCACTTGCCGTGGTCCAGATATCGGTGGAACGAGCATGCGACCGATCGGCATCTTCATAGCCTACATTGTGAATAACAGCCATGTTTCCGTCTCCCCAAAGGGATTCAAGCCCGGACATAGCAGGATGCATCCCGATGTCATCGCTCAACAAAATAGAGTCTTGTTTACGGATGCCGATAGTTGGACGTTTGTTGTAGTAAATATCATTTTCAACAGGGATGATGGTATTCAACCCGTCATTTCCACCGCTTAACTGGATGAGTACTAAAACACGGTCATTATCTGCTGCGACCAGTCGGTTTAAAAACTTGGTACGGGCCATGGCATTTACCGGGATCCCGCCAACCATAAGACCGGATCCAAGTGCTCCGATGCCTAATGTGCTTAGGAAACTACGCCGTGTCCAGCAACGGTGATCGTGTTCATGCGCTTTTCCATGTTCCAGGGCGCTACCATGGCGATTGTGATTCATTGGTGAGTGCTCAGACTTCTTGCTCATAACAGGCTCTCAGATTAATTGGTATGCGGGTAACTGGATGAGATAAGACAGATATTGTCGCAGGTTCTCTGCAAAATGAGGTTGATAGATCAGATTGCCTTCTCCATCGCTATTTGCCGTCCATTCGTACCAGGGGATACTTCCCAGCAGTATTTTGGTGAGGTTGATCTTGTATTCAGGAAATTCAGAGAACCCAGGTACCCGTTCATTCCCATTACTATCGGTACTTCCGGGATGGAGCGCTGGGTCACCGGCAAAATCTTCTTCAACATTCCGAATACCAACCTGATCAAGTGGTAGCGAGATCAGGTGTTCAGCAAGGTCTTCTGCCACACGGAAAGGATTCGACGGATCTGAAACCTTCTCAGCCATTCGAATGGGATCATAGAGACTTCCGCCACCATCATAGCCATAGATCAGGTCAGAGATATTATCCCATCTTGAAGGCATTAAATTTGTATTAAGCCAGGTATAATGCCCCGGCGTTCCATCAGAATCGGGTGGATTATAACCGGCCCAGCCAAATACGGTTTCAGGTCGCAGCAGTTCTTCGTTTAGTTCCTGCATGGCCAGACGAACATATTCTTTCACTCCGGAATCAGGTGAAATTTCGAACTGTCGAAAATATGCCATGAATACTTCGATCGGACTCTTAATGCGGGCTCCCATGAAGCGCTCTTCGTAAAAGTGAGCACTTTTTAGCAGGTACCGGATTACTTCTGCGATATCAAAATTTACAGAAATACAATGGTCAGCGAGACTTTGTACGGCATCAGCGTCCGGTTCTGCACTCACAAAATAGACATACAATTTTTGGCTTATAAACCAGGCGACTTCTTCAGCACGTTCCGAAAAGATCAGATCGATCACTCCGTCAAGGTCGAAGGTATTGGTCTGATTTAATATGGTTTTATTAGAAAAATCGTGGCGTTCTTCATCAAAATAGGCATTTAAAGTAACGTCGTTAACCCGCCAACCCGTAACTGCTTTTGCTACTTCGGCAACGTCTGTTTCAGTGTAGTTTGGATCTCCATTTTTATCTTTGGGTCCAAGTGTGAACAATTCCAGTAATTCGCGTGCAAAATCTTCATTAGGTTGCCCGGCCCGGTTGTTATAATTGTTCAGATAATAGACCATGGCAGAATTTTTACTCACTCTGCGAACAAGATCTTTAAAGTCTCCCAAAGCATATTGACGCAGTAACTTCACATATTTATATACATGACTCACATAACTACCGGGGGCCTTTCCGGGCAGGTCGTTCATGTTGTTATAGGAAACCGCAAAGTGATTACTCCAGAATAAGACCATGCGTTCTAATAATCCGCCATCGTACATCTGATCCATCCAGCGAAACTGAATGTCGTACATATTCAGAATATTTGAAGAGCCTCCATTTCCATACCAGGAAGGGTCGACAGGTAGTACCGTATTTTGGGCTTCTGTAATGATAAGATCTACAGCGTCATCTGCTGAACCGGCTAACCTGATCTGATTAAGATCATTGATCTTATTACCGAAATGAGTTCTGCGAACAAGATGCGCTGCCTGTGCTTTATCCCAGGGGCCGGAATATATTGGTAAAGTAATGGCTGTGGAAGATGTAAAAGCGGGAGATGAATTCATGATACTTCTCGATCCATACTCGTTAATTAGTGGGTGATTTTGAGGTAAGAGAGACTATGACCTGCAAATGTTACAGATTTGATAGCAGCTTTAATGGCTCAATGGATCTAAAGTTCCCACTGTTTAATTATTAACGACTCCCTTAAACAAGAGCTATGTTGAAGTGTCCTTTCAGAATAAGGAAATAATAAATTTTAAAGCTTTTATTTCATCAAAATTGAATTTGAAGCAGATAGGGCGATGTTTTACCGGAGAGTTATAAACAAAGGGTAAAATTCATTTTAAATTTATACCATATAGTATATTTTATCGAAAATATTTACAACGAATTATAGGTATATGAAAAAGGGGATTATTCTATTTCTGCTGGTATTAACCGGAGTTGCTAACGCGCAAATGTATGAATTTGGAGATGTTCCGATGGAGCAACTTGAAATGACACATTATGATCTGGATTCAACAGCTTCTGCATTAGTACTTTTTGATAAAGGTATCTCCTCGATCAGATACTATAATAATGAGTTTCAGGTAACATTTCCCCGCCATATGAGGGTGAAAATTCTAACCGACGAAGGGTTAGATCTGGGAGACATTAGTATCGGGTACAGAATAGGAGAGCCCGAACAAGATCTGAGAAAAATTAAGGCTTCATCCTACACATTGAACGAAAACGGTAAGGTCATTGAGGAATCGGTGGGGCGAAGAGATCGCTTTAAGAATAAGGTATCTGATAATTGGGAAGAGGTTAAATTCACTATTCCCGGCCTTAAGAAAGGAAGTGTCTATGAATATAGCTACGAAATTCATTCAAGCAGCCCCGTAGACTTTCCGGATTGGGTGTTCCAGCGAGAGATCCCCACGCTTTGGAGTGAGTATGAAGCCCGAATACCTGAATGGTTTAACTTTCTTACGGTAACACGTGGTTACCGGGGCTATGATATTCAAGAACGTACGTCCTTTAACGATAACGCCAGAATTGGTACCGGGATGTATGCTCAGAACTACAATTATTCCGGAACTGAGTATCATTTTGCAATGAGTGATCTTCCAGCCATTGATGACGAGCCTTATATGAAGATATCCAGCGATTACTTGTCTCATGTTCGTTTTTTGCTGGCATCCTACCAACTACCGGGCGACTTCCTTAAACCGGTGCTTAAACCCTGGAATGAGTTAACAACCGGGCTTACTAAGGATGAGGATTTTGGTGGGCGATTAACTTCCAGCGATGTATTGACCAATGCTGTAAATGAGGCAATTGATGGTATTGATGATGAGTTCGAAAAAATGGTTTCTATCTACAATCATGTGAAAGAAGTAATGGATTGGAACGACAAATTTGGTATCTATTCGTTCGAAGAGTTAGAGGATGTGTACAACGAAGGGACCGGAAGTGGAGCAGCCATTAACCTCATTTTGATCCAAATGCTGCGCGAGGCCGGTTTAACCGCTTATCCTCTGATACTCAGTACCCGGTCTCATGGAGAGATCATTCGTACCTTCCCGATCCTTTCTCAGTTCAATCATACCATAGCATATGTCGAGATCGGCGAAAAATATTTCTTACTGGATGCCAAGAATGAGGATCGTCCGTATAACCTGCAACCAACTTCAAACCTGAATGGTGAAGGTTTGATCGTCGTACCCGGCGAGGAATATTGGATTCCGGTTCAAAACCTTGGTAGAAACATGAGCATGAATATGGTGGATATTACTGTGAGCGATTCCGGTTATACGGGTAGTTTAACCTCACAGAATACAGGGTTCTTTGCATACATAGACCGTAATGACTTTGACTATAATGATCTTAATGAAAGTGCAAAGGATCATATTTTTTCAGACTTCGAGAATTTTGAAGTGGACAGCACATTTATAATTAAAGATGTACTGGATCAGTCATTTGATTTTAAATCTTATTTCTCTTCCACAAATAACGAGTCTAATGAGATCATATATCTCAATCCAATGGTGATCTACAATTTAACAGAAACACCCTTCACGTTAGCTGAAAGAACCTATCCGGTGGATTACGAATTTACCTTCAACAGAACACTCATCATTCAGGTTCACGTCCCCGAAAACTATGCTATTGATGAAGTTCCGCAATCAGTATTGCACAGATTACCCGGTGGCGCCGGAGAATTCAGAAGAATAGTTCAAACTGCCGGAAATGACATTACCATTAGTTATAAATTTTTGATCAATAAAGAACGATTTATGCCGGAAGAGTACGAATACCTCAAAAAAATGTATGAGGAAATGGTTAATAAACTGGGTGAATTGATCGTACTTAAAAAGGTGTAGAAGATGAAGCATTATTTAGTATTTCTGGCTATTGCGAGTGTTCTGGGTTGTTCATCAACGGTGAATATGGCTCCGTTAGATCTTGGATACGGGGATTACACTCATATAAATCCACTGTTTACTTTATCGGATGTATCATCAGCGGTAAGGAAAAGTGAAACCATATTGAGTGTTTATTCTCCGTCTAAAGCAACGTATTTAAAACGGGAAGCTATTACCATTTTCGATAAAGAGGATAAAGATCTGGCGCGTGTGGTGCTGTTCTACGATAATTTCAGAGATATCGATTATCTGAAGGCAAATGTGGTTGATGGAAACGGACGTATTGTACATAGTTACGTACTGGATGATGCGATCGATTTTAGCGTTTCCGGCGTGGTTTCTTTTTATACCGACAGCCGGGTAAAAGTGCTCGAATTGCTTCACAATTCTTTCCCTTACACGATCGAATACGAATATAAGGTTACCTATAGCGGACTTTTGAATTTACCGGACTGGTATCCGCTGGAATTTAATCAGGGATTGGAATCAGCCTCTCTGGTGATCAACGATTATGGGAATACCGGTATCCGGTTTCTTACCATGAATTTTGACCTGGAAGCAGATGTTGAGGATACACCTCAAGGTAAAAGGTATAAATGGTCGATGGGTTTAAAGATGCCGATAAAAAGAGAACCATATGGTCCCGGTGGTGACGAACTCTTGCCTCATGTTTTAGTAAGTCCGGGACAGTTTGAGATGGAAGAAAGTTATGGTAATTCTCAGAGTTGGGAGTCCTTCGGCCAGTGGTATTATAAATTAGGTACCGACACAAGAGTCCTCTCAGAAGGGGCAAAAGCAGAGATCGATGAGCTTATTTCCGGTGTCGAAGATGAATCGGAAAAGGTAAGGATTCTGTATAAACACATGCAGGATAAAAACCGGTATGTGAGCATACAACTGGGTATTGGTGGATGGAAACCCTTTAGCGCAGATTATGTATACACTAATAGTTACGGGGACTGTAAAGCATTAACAAACTATATGCAGACGATTCTGGAATATGCTGGTATCCATTCAAATTCTGTACTTATTCGGAGTGGAGGACCCGGGGATGGCCTGGTAGAGGAGTTTCCGGGCAATCAGTTCAATCATGTGATCCTGCGGGTAAATCTGAATAATGGTGAACATATCTGGCTGGAAAATACGAATAAATATCTGCCAGCCGGTGATCTTGGCTCAAATCATGGTAAACTGGCGTTACTTATTTCTGAAGAGGGGGGCGAGGTGGTTAGAACACCTGAAAAGGATTACACCGAAAACCTGAATAATGATTATTACGAATTCTCTATCTCAGAAGATGGAGAGGCTACCGTGAAGAATGTGAATTATCTGAAAGGGTATATGCGCGATCAGATTCTTTCACGATTCATGCCAATTTCTGAAGCGGAAAGGCTGGAATACATAGGCGAAATGTACAGCATCGATCATAATGCGATCAATCAACATGATTTTTCCGGTTTAGATGCAGACGGTGATTATGATATGTATAGTTTTGAAGCTTCATTGACGAACTTTGTAACTACTTCCCGGAAACGGTTATATGTTCCGGTAAATAAGTTCAAGGGCTGGGTAGTGACATTTCCCGATTCTGATGACGAAAGAACTCAAAGTGTTGAACTCAAATATGAGTTTACTCATGATGATTCCACTTTATTTAAATTGCCGGAAGGATATTCAGTGGAGCTGATGCCTAAAGCAAAATCGATCAATACAGATTTCGCAGAATATGAGATGGGGGTCCGGTCCACAGAGAACGGGAACCTAATGATCAAAAGAATGTTGAAAATCAAAGAAACTGATTATTCCGCAGAACAGTATGATGCATTAAAAGGCTTTTTCGACGATGTAAAATCAGCAGATGGTCAAAAGATCGTTTTGGTAAAGGAGGAATAATTTTTAACTAATTTGAACTTGAAATATCATTTAGATGACGTATAGTTATTGTATATATAAATTCACATTATGAAAGATTATCCAATAGCGATACGATATTTAGTTCGAATTCTTCTGATCTTTGCAGTGGTTACTGTATTGAGTATCACCAAACAGCTTTTGGTGCCACTGTTTTTCAGTATTTTTCTGGCCTATTTACTCTACCCAACAGCTAATAAGCTGGAGCAATTTAAAGTGCCACGAATTATTACAAATTTTGCAGTAATAATCACCTTTATGGCATTTGTGATCGGAGTACTCTATTGGCTGATCATACTGGCGGGTTCGATAAGTTCAGATTTTCCGGAATTGGATAAAAAGATCAGTAGTAATATCAGTAACCTGCAAACTACCATAGAAGTAGTTCTAGGGTTTACTGTAGAGCAGCAGAAAACGGTGATCAAGAATATGGGAATGAACGGCGATGTGCTCACCACACTGATCGAAGCAGGGAAAAACACCATCCTAACACTTACCCTGATCCCGGTATATACCTTTTTACTCTTATTCTACAGGGATAAATTCAAGGATTTTATCTTTATGCTTGTTAACGATGAGAATGAATCAATCGTAAAAGAGATCCTTAAAAATGCAGCAGATGTACTTCCCAAATACCTGAAAGGTCTCATCGTGGTATGTATACTTTTAGTAGGTATGAATACACTGGGTTTTAAATTGATCGGTTTAAAATATCCACTGTTTTTGGGGCTTATTGCCGCAATATTTAATCTGATTCCCTATCTGGGTACAGTAATCGGCTACGGGATCGTTTTACTTTTTGTTTTTACCACACAATCTGCGTCGGCAGCGTCCGGGGTGATCATTCAATTCTTTATTGTTCAGTTCATAGAGAATAATATCCTTACCCCAAATATTACCGGTTCGTATGTGCGTATCAATCCGTTAGTGATCATATTTTCGCTCATTGCAGGAGGCATTGTATGGGGATTACCAGGGATGTTTCTGGTAATTCCGACCTTGGGTATTCTTAAGATCGTATTCGAAGGAGTGGAGGAGTGGAAACCTTACGCATTTCTGTTAGGTACCACCGGAACGGAGAAACATTCGGTCACTATTCATTCTCTGAGGAAAAGATTCGGGTGGGAAGACTGATCTGAAAATTTCATTAAGTAAATACTTAATGGATGGTTAGATGAAAATTTTTTGTAAGGAATTCATCTGAAGTTAGTCTTACCTTATAAACGAAACGAAAAATTGATACGATATGAGTTCACTAAATAAAGTTATGTTAATTGGCCGACTCGGCCAGGATCCCGAGGTAAGATATACCCAATCAAATACGGCAGTAGCTACAATGAGTATTGCTACAAGCGAACGTTTTAAAGACGGTAATGGCGAATTACAGGAAAGAACGGAATGGCACCGTGTAGTAGCCTGGGGTAGGCTGGCTGAAATTTGCCAGCAATATCTGAATAAAGGTTCTTTGGTTTATATCGAGGGGCCTCTGCAAACCCGACAGTGGGAAGATCAGCAGGGCCAAAAAAGATATACAACCGAGATCAAAGCATTGCAAATGACCATGCTGGATAGCCGTTCAGGTTCCGGAAACCAAAATAATGGTGGCGGGGCTCAACCTCAGCAAAATAATCAGAACCAACCCATGAATAGCAATGTCGAACTAAATAGTAGTTTTGACGACATGGACGACGATCTGCCATTCTGATAAAAAAATATATCAGAAAAGCGGTGAGATTACCTCTCATCGCTTTTTTTATTTTGTGTACACAAAAACCCTCATTAAATTCGGGAAAACATTAAATAATCTTGCCAATCATCGAAGACCCCTTTCCTTTATTATTATCCTTATTTCGGATTGATTTCGGTTTGATCAGCTCAACCGGCGAGTTTGATATTGTCGTAGTGAGTGTACAGCTACTGGTGATGGCCCTGGGGCTCATCTTCTCGGCACTATATTCAGGTTCTGAAGTAGCTTATTTTTCACTTTCAAACCGAATAGAAGACCTTAAACAGGAGGGCGATTTTGAAGCGGCAGACGGGCGTATCCTTACTATGCTGGATAAACCCCGGAGATTGCTCGCTACCATATTGATTGGTAATACCTTTGCAAATATCGTAGCCTCAGTAATGGCTGCGGTGATCACAGGCAGTGTATTAAGTCTTATCGAATTACCGGAACTTTTAGTTTATACCATTGAGGTTGTAGTATTGACCTTTGTGATATTGATTTTGAGCGAGATTACTCCCAAGATCATATCAATCAATGATCCGCTTGGCGTTTCAAGAAGAATGAGCGGCTTTATTTATGTGTGCTTCATATTATTAAAACCGCTGGCAAAGATGATCGCTGAAAGCACGGTAAGTCTGGAAAAGTATCTGCCAAAGCCAACCTCAAAGATGACCTCTGATGACATTAAAACGATGGCTGAGGTAAGTGAGAAAGAAGGATCCATTAAAGAAGATGAACGGGAGATCATTGAGAATGTGATAGAATTTGGCACTATCACAGTGCGCGAGATAATGACATCAAGGGTAAATATTGTCGGGGTATCTATCAGTGATTCTTTGGAAGATGTTCTTGAAACCATCAAAGAGCATAGCCTTTCCCGAATGCCACTCTACGACAATGATCTTGATACCATTTTAGGAGTAATTTACGCCAAGGACCTGCTTCCCTATTTGAATGAAAGTCCGGGTGAAGCCACTTTTAACTGGAAGACGATTTCCCGGAAAGCACTATTTATACCTGCCACAAAAAAACTGGATGATCTGCTCCGCGACTTTCAGCAGGAGAAAACACACATGGCCATTGTTGTGGATGAATATGGCGGTACGGAGGGTCTTGTTACCATGGATGATATTCTGGAGGAGATCGTAGGTGATATCATAGATGAGGAGGGTGAGGAAGAATCTTTATATACTCGTTTTAAAAGCGGGATCTATATTTTTGATGCTCAGATCGACCTGGATGATATGGAAGATATACTCGAATGTGAGATCACCACCGAAGATGATGAATACGAAACTCTGGGCGGGCTTATTTATCATTTAACCGAAAGTCTGCCAACAGTTGGGGAACGAGTGATCTTCAAAGATCTGGAATTCACTGTTCATTCAGTAAAGAATAACCGGATCAAGAAAGTCAGGGTAAAGAAAAATGAAGCGGATGAACAACCCGCGGCTTCTCTATCTAAGTAATCATGCCAATACCATCAATAATTCAGGAGAATGTTGAGCTTGCTCCTTATACAACAATGGGGGTTTCGGCTAAAGCTAAATTTTTTGCCGGTTTCAGATCTCTGGAAGAACTTAAATCACTCATTGAGTATGCTGAGAGATCAGGATTAAAATTATTGATCTTAGGTGGGGGTAGCAATGTGTTGTTTTTATCTGATTTCGATGGATTGGTGATCCGGAATGAGGTAGAAGGTTTTGAGATAGTTTCAGAGACTGCGGATCATATTCATTTGAAGTTAGGTGCCGGGGAGAACTGGCATGAAACCGTTACCCGCTGTGTTGAGAAAGGATGGGGAGGGATCGAGAATCTGGCATTGATACCGGGCACGGTTGGAGCAGCTCCTATACAAAATATTGGGGCTTATGGGGTTGAATTAAAGGACGTTTTTGTACGACTTGAAGGGTTTGACATGTTAGAAATGAACCTCAGAACACTGTCGTTTGATGAATGCAATTTTGGGTACAGAGAAAGTGTGCTAAAACATGAATTGAAAGGCAGACTGATCATTACTTCGGTAACACTTCGCCTTGCTAAAGATCCGATCCCCAATCTCAGTTACAAGCCGGTATCAACTATGATGCAAGACAGAAATATTGCAGATCCTGAGATTAAAGATGTATATGAGGCAGTAATTGATATCAGAAATAGCAAATTACCGGATCCAAAAGAGTTGGGTAACACCGGGAGTTTTTTTAAGAATCCTGTGATCACAAAAGTTCAATTTGAACAACTACAGGCATCATATCCCGACATTCCAGGTTACTTAGTTGATGAGCATACTATAAAAGTGCCGGCAGGCTGGTTGATCGATCAGGCCGGGTGGAAAGGGTATCGTGAAGGTGACGCGGGAGTTCATGAAAAGCAGGCGTTGGTCCTGGTAAATTATGGCAATGCAACCGGAATTCAGATCAGATCACTGGCTGAAAAAATTATACAATCCATCCGCTCAAAATTTGATATTCTACTTACACCGGAAGTCAATATCATACCGTAACAGATTAGAGTGCGGAACTACCAATCACCATTTTGTTATTAATCAGAGAACATTAACTCATTTTATGATGAAAAGATCACTATCTCATTTTATTTATTTATTGACAGCAGCGGTGCTGCTTAATACAGCCTGTGTTACTATGCAGGTGAGCCCCGTTTCAGGTAATAAGCGGGTATATGGTTATTCCTGGGAGCAGGAAAAGCAGATCGGGGCTGAGTCAGATCAGGAGATCATTAGACAATATGGAATTTATGATGATCCTGAACTTACCGAGTATGTGAATAGACTGGGACAGGAATTGGTTAAGGTAAGCCACTTCAATCGTGAAGATACTCCGCAACAGTATAAGGATACTGACTTTACTTTCAGGGTTCTGAACAGCCCTGTCGTAAATGCTTTCGCTCTACCTGGTGGTTATGTGTATGTGACTCGGGGATTATTGACTCATTTGGAAAATGAAGCACAGTTGATGGTGGTATTGGGTCATGAAATTGGACACGTTGCAGCCCGCCATGCCTCACAAAGAGCTGCCGAACAGCAATTAGGACAACTAGCGATCATCGGTGGAGCGGTGTTGGGCCAATCTCTTGGGCTTGATGGAGGTAATATCTTACAATTAAGCAGTCAGACGGCACAACTTCTATTTTTAAGCTATAGCCGGGATGACGAACGCGAATCGGATAAGCTTGGGGTAGAATATTCAGCTATGGATGGCTATGCTGCAGAGGAAGGAGCTCGTTTTTTTGAATCGTTAAAACGAATTTCAGAGAAATCAGGACAGGCGATACCCTCTCATTTATCATCACATCCGGATCCGGGTGAGCGTGAACAAAATATCCCCAAAATGGCAGCGGAATGGGAATCGAAGGGATACGATATGGAGAAAGTGGATGAAGATGATTTTATGAAGATGATAAATGGATTAATGTACGGCGAGAATCCCAGAGAAGGTTTTGAGCGGGATGGAATGTTTTACCATCCTGATATGGAGTTTAAATTCCCGGTACCGGATGGCTTTTCAGTGATCAATCAACCTAGTGCGGTAATTCTGGTCAATGAAACTCAGGATGCCGTAGTTCAATTCTCCCTGGATAATGAAAATGAAACGCCGGAAGCTTCTGTAAAAGCTTTTCTTTCGCAGGAAGGGGTGGAAACACTGGAATCTGATCAGGGTAATGTAAATGGATATGCTAATTATACAGCGGAGGCTTCGGTTGTTACTGAAGACGGAACCTCTTTATGGGTAGATATATCAGCCATTGAGTTCTCAGGTATGATCTTCCGGTTTTTAAGTTATACCACGGCTGATAAGACCAATGAATATCGTGGAGCATTTAATAAAGTAAGCAGTGGGTTTTCAAAACTCACAGATTCTTCCATTCTGAGTATTCAGCCTGTTCGGTTACAGGTTACCAAAACACAGCGATCAGGTTCGTTCAGTTCTTTCTTACCCAATCCACTACCTATGGGTATTGAACCGGAGGATATTGCCATTTTGAATCAGGTTAGTCTCGATCAGACTATCTCCAGAGGAACTCTCATTAAAATTCCTAAACAGTAATAGTTGCGATCTGAATTTATAGTACAATAAAAAAGGGGAAAGCTGTCAGGCTTTCCCCTTTTGTGTAGTCAGTTAAATGTATAAAAACTGTTAGTTTTAGAATGAGAAGCCAACAACTGCGTAGGCCTGATCCGCTTCCGGGTTTATAATCAATGCGGCTGAAACAGGGATTGAAAAAGTATCTGTGATCACAATTTCTTTTCCGGTACTAATACCAATATTGGTTAATCCAAATTCGCCATCGGTTGTATGCCAGCCATCTCCACCACCGATAAATACTGAAGCAGGTCCAAGATTATAACCTAGTTCGAAGTACATTTCGCCACCGGCAGAAGCTGCACCTGTAGCTTCATTCAAGATCATATTCGCAGCGATTGAAAAGTCTTCAATTTCGTAGCCAAGATTCAATTCAAATGCATGACTTTGATCATCAAGAAAAGGGGTGGCGGTTGGATAATAATAATCGGTTAACCCGACGCTAAGACCGAAATTGAAGCTATATCCTGCGTAGAAATCCAATTCCTGAAAACCATTGTCAAAAGCCTGAGAACCCCAGGTACCGATAGTAAAATTTCCACTGGATAATTCTATGGTTGGCTGAAGGGCAGGTCCCGAGTAGAAAATTCCCCGCCAAACATATGTGCTGTAAATATCTGCCCCGGTACTTACTTCAACCTGTGCATTTGCTGTATTGGTGCTAACGATCGTTACAAGTACAACAGCTAGAGCCAGATATAGTTTTTTTATAGTATTCATAATTCATCCTTTAATGAGTGAGTTGGTAGTTAGGCTGTTCGAAAACGTTTGTTACCGAACATGTTTTCCCCATTCCGGGAAGAGGAGTGAAGCGCTCTTCCCGGTATTGAATGAGGATGTGTGATTAAGGTTGTGAGTGTGTTTAAGAAGTGAGATTGATACTAAAGTGTCTATCCGATTCCTGCACTTGCAGTAAATTCAGGATAGGCTTCCGCATCATGTTCGTGCAAGTCAAGCCCCATTTCTTCAAGGTGACCGTTAACACGCAATGGAATAACAAGATCAATGAGTTTGAATACTGCAAAACTTACACCGAATGTCCACACAAAAGCAGCTGCAATACCTAAAAGTTGTACGCCAACTACTTTTATATCAAAACCGGCGGAATCAAACAGTCCGGCTGCAAGGGTACCCCAGGCACCAACCACACCGTGAACTGATACCGCACCAACGGCGTCGTCTACAACTTTTTCTAAAAGGATCATAGAAAAATGAACGATCACCCCGGCAATAAGACCTGCAAGAATTGCAAATCCTGGTGTTAAATTCGCACATCCTGCGGTAATACCAACTAAACCAGCTAAAGCACCATTTAATGTTACTGCACCGTCAGGTTTACCGGCAGTCACCCAGGAAATGATCATAGCAGCTGTTGCCCCGGCACCGGCGCTTAAGAACGTATTGAGAGCGATCAGAGCGATGGAAGTATCTCCCGTGGTAGTGGAACCGGCATTGAAACCGAACCAGCCCATCCAAAGAATGAAAACACCCAGCGCAGCCAATGGCAGACTGTGACCTTTAATGGTTTGAGGTTTTCCATCAACATATTTACCTACGCGCGGACCTACAACAATGGCACCGGCTAGTGCAGCCCATCCACCAACAGAGTGTACAACTGTAGAACCGGCAAAATCAATAAATCCAAGATCTTCTAACCATCCGCTACCATTGAATAAGCTTCCCCAGGCCCAGGAGCCGAATACCGGGTAAATAAGTGCAGTGATGATTACGGAAAAAATGAGATATGCATTAATGCAGTACGTTCAGCCACGGCTCCGGAAACGATGGTAGCAGCAGTAGCAGCGAATACGGCCTGGAAGAAAAAGAAGGTATAAGACCATTCGATGGAATAGTCACCTATTTCCGATAACATAAAACCATCGGTACCAATCCAGCCACCAGCTGATGTACCAAACATCAGGCCGAAACCGATGAAATAGAAAACAAGCCCGCCAACAGAAACATCCATAAGATTTTTCATGATGATGTTGACTGCATTTTTTGCTCTTGTAAATCCGATTTCTACAAGTGCAAAGCCTGCCTGCATAAAGAAAACAAGTACGGCAGCCAGGATGGTCCAAACATAGTTTAGATTATCCTGAACTGTTGCTGCAGCATCCTGAGCAAAAGCAGGAGTTGCAGCAAATAAAGCCAATAGAGAGAGAATGAGTATAAAACGTCGCTTCATTATTGTTATGGTTAGTTAGTGATGAATGTGTGAGTGTGAAATATCACGAGACTAACATAATTAGGTAAAACCTAATATCAAATAAAAATTATTAACAAAAACACCTGTTATGTATTAATAAATATGTATAAAAGCGCTTTTTTAAGCTGATTCAAGGGTTGAAAGCGCTAACAATCTTTATTCAATTTTTTTTACAAATCTCTGTTTGACCTTAAAAAAAGAAAGTTTTCCACCCGTTTTTGTTAAAGAACTGTCGCTCAAAGTCTTATCTTTGTGCGAGCGTTAAGACAAACCAATAAAGACTATACGATGATTTCTAGATACGCACGGCAGGAAATGTCAGAGATTTGGACCGAAGAGAATCAGTTTAAAGCCTGGCTGCAAGTGGAACTAGCCTCTTGTTGGGCATGGGCCAAACTTGGTAAGATTCCGATGGAGGATGTTGATACGCTCTATGAAAAAGCTTCCTTCGATCTGGGCCGTATCAAGGAAATTGAAGAACAGACCCGTCACGACGTTGTTGCTTTCACACGGGCTGTATCTGAAACACTGGGTGAAGAAAAGAAGTGGGTGCACTTTGGTCTTACTTCAACCGATGTAGTGGATACTGCCTGGGGAGTGCGATTAAAGCAGGCAAATGAAATCCTGCTAACAGATCTGAATCGAATGGTGGAAGTGCTTGCTGCAAAAGCAAAAAAATTCAAGTACACCGTTATGATGGGGCGAACCCATGGTATTCATGCCGAACCTACAACGTTTGGTTTGAAATGTGCACTTTGGTACGCTGAAATGAAACGAAATCTGGAACGGTTTGAAAAAGCTGCTGCGGATGTCGAGTTTGGTAAGCTTTCAGGGTCAGTAGGTACGTTTGCAAATATTCCCCCTGAAGTGGAAGAATATACTTGTGAAAGATTAGGTTTAACTCCTGCACCGGTATCAACACAAACTTTGCAGCGAGACCGACATGCCTATTATTTGTCAACCATAGCGTTAATTGGTTCATCTTTAGAGAAAATGGCAGTAGAAGTACGCCACCTTCAACGTAGTGAAGTGCGGGAAGCTGAAGAGGCTTTCAGAAAAGGACAAAAGGGATCATCTTCAATGCCGCATAAAAGGAATCCAATAAGCTCAGAGAATATTTCAGGGTGTGCCCGGGTACTTCGTGGTTATATGGTCACTTCATTCGAAAATATTCCTTTGTGGCACGAACGTGATATCTCCCATTCTTCTGCAGAGCGGATCATTCTTCCCGATGCCACCATTTTACTGGATTACATGTTGAGTCGTTTTGCCAATGTGATGGAAAATCTGGTGATCTTTGAGGATAATATGGAGGCCAATATCTGGAAAACTCATGGATTGGTGTTTTCACAGCGGGTACTTAATAAACTGATCGAGAAAGGAATTGTCAGGGAAGAAGCCTATGATGCGGTTCAGCCACTGGCAATGCAGGCATGGGAAGGTCAGAAACCTTTTAAACCACTGGTTGAAGGGGATGATTATATTTCGGGTCATTTAACTCAGGATGAAATAGATGACGCCTTTGATCTGAAACATCATACCAGAAATGTAGATGTAATTTTTGAACGGGTAGGCTTAAATTGATCAGTTCAGGTTGGACTGAGCATTAAGCGGTAAACTCGATAAGTTTTCTACGGTATACGGAGAACATTTTGGATTTTGAGATAAAGCCGATATAACGTCGGTTATTATCAACAACAGGAAGATTCCATGCTCCTGTATCCTGAAATTTCTTCATTACCTCATCCATTTCCTCTTCAATGTTCACTACCTCAGGCGGACTCGACATCAACTCAGCAACCACAAGTGCATCATAGAGTGCTTTATCAAACATAAAACTACGAATGTCATCCAGCGTCAGGATGCCAACCAGCTTTCCATCATCGTTTACTACCGGGAAGATATTGCGCGGACTTCTGCTCACAACATCGATCAGTTTGCGAAGACTCATTCCCGGCTTTACCACGCTGAAATTCTTTTCTACGATCTTTTTCAGGTTTAGCAAGCGTAAGACCACCTGATCTTTATTGTGTGTTAGTAGATCACCTTTTTTTGCAAGTTCATGGGTATAGAACGAATAGGGCAGAAAATGACGGCTAATGAGAAAGGAAACGGCCGATACGATCATCAATGGCAGAAACAGTTCGTATCCTCCTGTGATCTCAGCGATCATGAACACAGCAGTAAGCGGGGCATGAAGTACTCCTGCCATCAATCCGGCCATTCCTACCAATGCAAAGGTGCTTTCAGGGATTTGACCAAGATTAAGATCATTGATGGTTCTTGAAAAAAGAAATCCAAGGGAAGCTCCGGTGAAAAGTGAGGGAGCAAATACACCGCCAACTCCACCGGCACTCATGGTTACTGAGGTTGCAATGGCTTTGGTAAAGATCAATCCAAGAATGAGTAATAAACTGAAGTATTCAAAATCGGTAAATTCATTGAGCAGACTTTGATCCACTACTTCTATTAAATTTCCATTCAGCAGACTGTTGGTGGTCTCATAACCTTCGCCATATAATGGTGGTACTAAAAAGATCAATACTCCTAAAATACCTGCTCCGATCAATACCCTCGATCTGGGGTTTTTTATTTTATTGAATTGTTGATCAACAAACATATACGTTCGGGTAAAATAGACCGAGGCGAGTGCCGTAAAGATCCCTAAAAGCATATAATAGGGCAGATCCTGAATTCGGAACCCTGTAAGTAACTGATAATAGATAAGGTGATCATCCCCTTGTAAGAGAATGGAGGTAACCGCACCTGAAATACTTGATAAAAGAAGAGGGATAAGGGAGCTGAAGGTAAGGTCCAGACTAAATATCTCGATGGTAAAAATAATGGCAGCGATCGGAGCATTGAAAATGGAAGCAATGGCTCCCGCCGAAGCACACGACATCAGCAGAATTCGATTCCTGTAATTTATGTGCATGGCACGACCAAGATTTGAACCAATAGCCGCTCCGGTACCCACTGCAGGTCCCTCTAATCCTACAGATCCACCAAAACCCACCGTAAAAATTGCAGTGATCACCGAATCATACATCTTTTGCGGGGATAAAATGCCGTTCTTTCTCGATATAGCGAATAAAGCAAAAGGAACCCCTTCTCCCACTTTCTCTTTTAAAAAGCGTTTAATAAGCAGGGTGATCAAAATACCGATAATGGGAAAGATGAAATAATAGGGATTGAGATATTGGGTGATATATTCTGAAGCAACCACACTCTGAATAAAATGGGTAATATTCTTCATGGTTACTGCGACCAACCCGGTAGTAAAGCCAATAAGAACGCTTAAGATGAGAATGAAACGTTCTTGTGAAATATGACGTGCCCGCCATACTAAAAATCTTGCAAGTAAACTATGTGAAGGTTTGGTCATGCTCCAATATTCTGAATCAGACTTGTAAAATACGGCTAATTACAGCCATTTAGCAGTTGTTTTTTAGGGCTTTCGCATAAAAGCCCTTTTCCAGAGTCTAATCGGATAACATTTTTTTAAAGATCCAGATAGATGAGAATACACTAAGTATAGAAAATACGATTCCTGCATAAATGGCCCAGAATGGGAATGAATAGCCCATAGCTATCAACTCAAAAATTCCAATCGGAATAGCAATAAGTCGTAAAGCTTCGATTATTTGAAGTCGTTTTTTTCGGCTCTCGAATAAAAGCCCAAAATTTATGCTGGACCATACGATCCAGATGAGGAAAAGTGACTTGGTAAGTGAGTCGAGTTCGCTGTTATTGAACAAAAAGTAGGAGGTGACCAACATCAACACAACAAACTGAATGAAGATATACACTTTGGCCCATAGGTGAGATACATCGGCATTATACTTGTGAAAATTTGGAGAAACTGCGGAAGGAGTCTGAACACCCCCAAGATAATCCGGTAGCCAGCCGGGTTGCTTAAATAGCATGCGGGAGGCGTCTCCAATAGATCGTGCTTTTTTTACATAATGATGGAGATCGATATAATGGGAAAAGTTGGCATAAACGGGGTTCCAGCTATTTACCGGTTTAGTGATGCCATAAGTCGGTCGTTCTTCCTCTTCCTTAAAGGTGCCAAACATCCGATCCCAGATAATGAAAACACCGGCATAATTCTTATCAATATATTTTGGGTCGCGACCATGATGCACCCGGTGATGCGATGGAGTATTTAACACGGATTCCAACCTTCCGATCTTTCCAATATGTTCGGTGTGGATCCAGAATTGATACAACAGGTTAAATGCCCCAACCGTAACAAACTGAAGAGGGTCGAATCCGGCGAAAGCTAACGGCAGATAAAAAGGGAAGCTCCAGATAAAAGCCGTGGAGCTCTGCCTTAATGCAACTGTTAAATTAAAATCTTCACTCTGATGGTGCACTACATGTCCGCCCCAGAATAAACTGATCTCGTGGGCCATTCGGTGCGACCAGTAGAAACAGAGATCATACAGGAAAAAAAGAACGATAAAACTAATCCAGTTTACCGGAATTTTCGTAATAGCAAATAACTCGAACACAACCGTGTAAATACCAATTGTTACAATTTTGGTAAACACTCCACTAATTTGACTTAAAGCTCCCAGATTAATATTTGTGATGGCATCATTTAATCGATAGGTTCTTTTCTTGGTGATTGCTTCGAAAACTAATTCTATACTCATCAAACCAAAAAATATTGGGATTGAAAGTACAACCGGATTTAAGTTCATTGTGATCGATCATTTGGTTAGGAACAATGTGTAAAGCGTAACACGCAAAATCATGAAAGACAAACTTTTTCTCTATCATTTTCTATCATCTTTACCGGTAAAACTATCATATCCGGCAAAGTTAATGGTCTTCGCCTTTTTGGGGATCCATATACCGTTATTGGCAATGGTAGCTTATATCGCGATTTCGAGTGAATTAAGTAACTGGCTGGAAATTTTGCTGGTTGCTTTACTGGCTACTTTGGCCGGAACGGCGATTACGCTGGTGATCATTCATATGTTGCTACGGCCAGTTCGTCTGATAGCAGATGCTTTGTACAAATTTACTAAGAACAGAGAATTACCGGCGCTGCCAACTCAGTACGAGGATGAAATGGGGAAACTCATGGAGCAAACTCAGCTTTCTTTAGAAGAGATCGACAGTTATTTAATGATCAAGAATAATCTGCTTTCCATTATTTCGCACGATACAAAAACTCCAATTGGAAGTATCGAGATGAGTTGCGGATTAATGGAGGAAGAATTGGAGCAGGATCAACCGGATATAGAGGAATTGAAAGAATTGACAAAACTGATCAGGATCAGTAATCAGGATCAGGATAATATAATCAGGGATATGATAACACTTGCCCGCTTCGAGGAAAAAGAAATTGAATTGGATAAAGAGGTTGTCGATCCCGAGCAAATTGTAAAAAAAATACGTTCTACGTTCGCATTGTATTTCAGACAAAAGAAGATCGACTTTTCAGCATCGGTTGAGGAGAACGTGAAGAATCTGTATCTGGATAAAGAGAAAATTCAGGTGGTTCTTAATAATCTTATTCAGAATGCGATCAAGTTCACCGCTTCGGGAGGGGAAGTCAGCCTGAAACTGAGTTCAGAGAATAACTCAGTGATATTTACATTGAGCGACACCGGAACCGGGATTCCCGAAGAGAAACTTTCTGATATTTTTGAACCCTATTTTGGAACAACGGAAGGGACAAATAAGGAAAAGGGAATGGGGCTTGGTTTATGGATCGCCAACACCTTTGTAAAATTACACGATGGATCTATAATTGTAGAATCTAAACCGGGTAAAGGAAGTGTTTTTACCGTGATAATTCCCCAAAATTAGAAATTACCGGCTAATTTATAGAGCTGTTTTCTCTTCACCTTACCGGTGGTTGTTTTGGGGATGTGGTCAACTATACGGAGCTCCCGGGGCAGTTTGTAATCAATTAAAGTATCACGCAAAGCATCTCTGAGCTCATTCAATTCAGGTTTTTTGCCATTGGATAAAGTTACAAAAGCAGTGATGCGCTGTCCCCATTCATCATCAGGAATTCCTAATACAACAGCTTCTTTAATATGCGGCAGTTCCATGATAGCGTGTTCAACCTCATGGGGATTAACATTCTCACCGCCGGTGATGATGAGATCGGTTCTGCGGGATTCAATAAATAGTAGGTTAAAGGCATTCAAATGCCCGAAATCACGGGTATTAAACCAACCATCTTCATCAAAATATAGTGTATTGTCTGCCTCGTAATACCCGTCAAAAACCTGAGGACCTCGAAGCCAGATCATGCCGGACTCATTTCGACCAACCACTTTACCATTTTCATCCCGGATCTGTATTTCGTTAGGTGAGAATATTCTGCCCACACTTCGAAAAGGAGTATAAATACCGGATGGTTGTAACATGGCATTAGCTGCGATTTGAGCACAGGTTTCCGTCATACCATAAGAGGAAACCAATGGTATCCCACGTTCGGCTGTTTTACGAATTAAGCTTTCCGTGATAGGACCGCCACCAAGCAGGATAGCTTTAAAATCCTTGTGAGTCTTAAAGAAGGATTCGTCCATTAATCGTTTTAACATCGTTGGAACTAAGGAGGCCGCCTGAAAGCGATCATCTTCAGACAGAAAAGAGCGCACCAGCTGCTCGTTGAACTCATTCATTCTGTAGATCGCGCTGCCATAGATCAACGATCTGAGGATTATGGTGATACCTCCAACATGATTCAGTGGTAGGCATAGTAGCCAGTAATGATCTGGATCAGGCTGGAAATTAAGTGAAGAAGATTCGGCCGCTGAAATAATTTGCCGGCGTTTTAGAGGTACGATCTTGGGTGAGCTGGTAGTTCCGGAAGTAAAGAAATACCCGAAAATCAGATTTTCATCCAGAGCTTCATCCGGTAATTCCAGATCACGATAATTGAATGCTAAGGCGCTTTCCAGAAAATCTTTATCCAGTAAGATCACATCGTCACCGGTAAACCGGTCTTTATTTGTGGCGTCAGTAAATATCAAACTGGGATGCAAAGCTGTGATCTGGGCTTCTAACTGTTTTTGATTGGATTTAGGGTTTAGCGGTATGATGGGAACCCCTAATCTCCAGCATGCTGCAATTGCAAGCACCAGTTCATCAGAGGATTCAGAAAGAAAAGCGACCGGCCATTTTAAGGAATCTGAATGTTCTTTTAATATCTCCTGAAAATATCCGGTAAAGCGATCCAGATCTCGGTAGCTGTAATCCCCTTTTACTGAGGACAGAAATGCGACCTCTTTAGTAGATTTAGCTAAATCGAAAATATGTAAATGGGACTTAAACACTCAGATGATTTTTTCTAATTCACTTAGTTTGAGCGGATGACCTATTCCGGGTTTGTCTGGTAATACAAATTTTCCTTCCCTGATCTCATTGGGGTACTGTAACGCTGCTTCAATCATATAGTTCCCGGTAGCCAGACCTTGCGCATATTTTTGTGAACCCAGACCTGAAGCTAATGCCGCAGTTATTATCCTTCCAATTACTCCGTCAAACGATGTCGTAAAGACAACATCAATACCATGAGAAGCTGCATACGATTTTGTTACGGCAATTTCTGATATCGATCCAAAAAGTGCCGGTTTTAAGATCAATATCTTCACTTTTTCGGATTCGATTAATCTTTTGGCAGATTCAAGATCCCTAACAGATTCGTCAGCGGCAACGGGAATTGGAGATTCGTCAGCAATCTTAAAAAGATCTGACTCATTCTCTGCAGAGATCGGTTGTTCACAATATTCTATGTCGTACTGAGAAAACAGTCCGAAATACTCCATTGCTTCTTGAGTACTCCAGCTTCCATTTGCATCGATGCGGATCTTAAGGCTTTTGAATCGCTTTCTGATGTTAGCAAGAGCTTCCATTTCCAAATCGGGATCAACTCCCACTTTACATTTCAGTGTATTGAAACCTGCGTTCAATAAATCATCCACTTTATCTAACAAAGATTCCGGAGATGAGATTCCTAAAACAGCATTCGCCTGAATGATCTGGTTGCTACCGGGGGCAATGAACTCGTGAAGGCTTACTGAGTTTCTTTTCGCGGTCAGATCGTAAACTAAAGATGAAAGACCAAACCTCATGGAGGGAAACGGACATTTGCCGAGATATTCCTCCATCGTATCAATAGGAGCTGAAGCGTTTAAAGCTTCTTTAATAATTTCCAGGTCATTCGTAAGATGAGCAAGAATTTGATCGGGGTTTTCCTTTGAAAAACCGGGAAGGGGAGAGATTTCACCAAAGGCTATTAATGAGTCAGACTCAAAGGTAAGTACAAACCCGTTCCTTTGCGGTATTACACCCGATGCTGTTTTGAATTGTTCGCTGAAAGGAGCTTGGAATTTGTATACAGATAACATCAGGCTAAAAGGATTCCAATGGTGAACATGATGCCGAAAAGGGCCATAAATTGCGCGGTTTGCTCCAGCACCTTATTCAGATTCGACTTATTTGTTTCGAACCAGACTTTGTATATGAGATACATGGCGAATGGGAGTAGGAGTACTGGTAAAAAGATCCACCATCCAAAGTGTAATTTTACGAAGAAATGTGGTGGTATGGCATAGGCAAGTAGCACCATCAATGTATATTCAATTTTAAGAGCTGTTTCACCTAATAGTACTCCAAGTGTCCTTTTACCTGCTTTTTTATCCTGCTCAACATCTCTCAGATTATTGATGACCAGAATGTTAGTACTTAGGGCACCAACGGCCAGGGAAGCCCAGAAAGCATCTTCAGACCAGACCAAAGCATTTACATAATAGGTGGTCATAACTGCCACAATTCCGAAAAAGAGAAATACAAAGATATCTCCTAAGCCATTATATCCGAGTGGAAAAGGCCCACCGGTATAGAGAATACCGAATAGGAGAGAAAGCAGGCCCAGAATGAGCACGATCCAACCCCCTATCCAAATGAGATAAAGCCCAAAAAGAAAAGCTAGTCCCATAGATAGTATAGTCGCATTCAGCATCTTTTCAGGAGAAATAAGGCCGGCTGCAGTTGCCCGGACAAAACCGATACGATCTTCAGTGTCTGCTCCCTTTTTAAAATCGTAATAGTCATTAGCGAAGTTTGTACCGATCTGAATAAGAAAAGCACAGATCAAAGCAATGGATGAGTTAAGAGCTACAAATTGACCATCATGCCAGGCGAGAGCGGCCCCGATAATTACCGGAGCAAAAGCGGCTGCAAGAGTCTTCGGGCGGGCTGAATGCACCCAGATTTTTAATGTTGAATTTTGCAAGTCTGTAAATTAATTACCGTTTTAATGTGGATAACTGCAGCTAAAGATACAAAGAATAAAAAACGGGCTCTCAGGTAATTTACGCACAGAAAATCATGATGTTGCCTAAAAAAATTAGGTGAGATTAAGCGAGAAATAGAAAAATAAATTAAAGTGTAAGCGCTTTTTAACCTACCTATTTTACATGTTGATAACTATTGTTCTTAATTAATTGAGTGTTTCAGGAAAAGTGCATTATATTAAGCGCAGATTTCTAAATCGTATAAAACCTAACAAACCTAAGTTTATACACCATGGCGTACTCAAAACTAGAATATATTTGGCTTGACGGATACAAACCGACACAGAGCCTGAGAAGTAAAACTAAAATTGTACACGATTTCAGCGGTAATCTGGAAGATTGTCCGGAATGGTCATTTGACGGTAGTTCTACCGAACAGGCAGAAGGTGGAAGTTCTGATTGCTTGCTTAAACCAGTAGCTATTTATCCTGATCCAGCTATTAAGAACGGATATCTCGTAATGACAGAAGTGCTAAATGCGGATGGAACTCCTCATGAAACAAATGGCCGGGCTACTATTGATGATACTGATGATGACTTTTGGTTTGGTTTTGAACAAGAATATTTCCTGATGGATCCAGAGACTAAGCGTCCTATTGGTTTCCCATTGAATGGATATCCTGAGCCACAAGGCCCTTATTATTGTGGTGTTGGTGGACAGAATGTGTTTGGTCGTGAATTTAAGGACGAACATTTAGACCTTTGTCTGGAAGCTGGACTTAACGTTGAAGGAACCAATGGCGAAGTAGCTGCCGGTCAGTGGGAATGGCAGATCTTTGCGAAAGGAGCTCAATCAGCCGGTGATCAGATCTGGGTAGCCAGATATCTGATGGAAAGACTTTCTGAAAAATATGGTGTATACATTGAGTACCATCCGAAACCACTGGGAGATACTGACTGGAATGGTTCTGGAATGCATGCAAACTTCTCAAATGAATATATCCGTACTGCAGGTTCAAAAGAGAAGATTGAAAAGGTTTGTGAAGCTTTCAGATCTGTAGTGGATGAACATATTGCCGTTTACGGTGCGGATAATGATCAGCGCTTAACCGGTAAGCATGAAACTGCAGCAATCACTGATTTCTCATATGGTGTATCCGATCGGGGTGCTTCTATTCGTATTCCTGTATTCACGGTAAATAATGGATGGAAAGGGTATTTGGAAGACAGACGTCCGGCTTCAAATGCTGATCCTTACAAAGTTGCCGCACGAATTATCAAAACAGTTAAGTCTGTTACCGGATAATTCTGAGTTTAGTATTGATTGAAAGCCTGTCTTCCTTTCGGGGGACAGGCTTTTTTTTGTACTATCATTTATGGAAAATATTACATGGAAAGAATTTGAAAAGATTGAACTCAGAGTTGGTACCATAATTGGGGTGAATGATTTCCCTGAAGCACTGAAGCCGGCTTATAAACTCACCATTGATTTCGGGAGTCAGATCGGTATAAGAAGATCATCGGCACAGATAACCTCCCGATACTCCAAAAGTGAATTGATGGGTAAGCAGATCATTGGAGTTATAAATTTCCCCCCTAAACAAATAGGACCGTTTATGAGTGAATGTCTGGTAACCGGGTTTTCTGATGGAACGGGTGGTATCATACTTGCGACAACCGATACTAACGTGATAAATGGAAGCAAGCTTTTTTGATAAAAGATGATATCTTAATCAAATAATATAACTAAGTATCTGATTATGAAATATCTGTGGGTATTACTGGCCGTTTTGTTTATTAATTGCAGTTCAAGTAGTTCGGTCTATAAAGTTCAACATTATGACGAGCTGGTTGAAGATCAGGAACTGAATACCGACGAACAGGAGTGGATCAGATTAGGTGTAAATGAACATGATGCGGGCAATTTTGATGAGGCAATCGGTTATTACAAAAAAGTGCTTGCTAATAAACCTCATTCATCTATGGCATTACATGAGCTCACACTTACATACAATACAGTGGGTAATTATGAGAAAAGCATTGAATATGCTCAGATCGGACAGAAAGTAGATTCAGAAAGCCGCTATTTATTTTACCATATGCAAGGTATTGCCCTCGATTATTTAGGCAAGCCCGAGGAAGCCATAAAAGCTTTTAAAGAAGGGATTCAGATAAACGACACCTCATACTTTTTGCATTATAGTTTGGCAATTACCTCTTTGAATCAGGGATATGTAAATCAGGCGATCACGAGTCTTCAGAATTCGATCATGACGAATTATGGGCATGCCAGTAGCCATTTGTTACTGGCTAGGATCTACAAAGATCAGCAAAGAAATGTGCCTGCATTACTCGCATACACTTATTTTTTGTTTTATGAGCCAGATTCTCAACGACGCCTGGATGCCTATGATGAAATTCAGGAAATTTTTGAAATGGCAGAAAAGGGAGAAGATGGTCAGCCCGTGAACGTCACTGTGAATTTATTTGGAGCGTTGGGGGATGGGATGTCTATAGCTGAACTTTCCCTTTCCATGCATAGCACCAAGCGTTTTAAAGAAGAATACGAAGGAGTGCCTACCATTGAGTTTATAGCAGACGGGTACGAAGTGTTAATCGGTGCCCTTCCAGATATCGAAGATGATAAAGAGCCCTCTTTTGAGCAGGAAGTTTATATTCCCTATTTGAAACAAGTTCATGAGGCGGGGTATACTCATGCAATGGTTTATTTAATTTTCGAAAATTCTCTGCTTAATGGAGTAACAGATTGGATAAATGAAAACTGGGAAATTTGCGAGGAATTTTTAGAGTGGGAACCGGCTGACAACGAATCAGATTAATCGTAAGTTTGCCGTGAAATTATTTTTCTCAATCATCCGTTAGCTTACGGATCTGATAATTTAGAGCCTGAGTATTATTTAATGCGAAACCGGATTTTACTACCCCTCATTTTTTTATTTATTCTGAATATTCATCAAGTTTTTGCACAAGTGGATACTCAGGATTCAACGGGGAATTTTTCACTGCAATTAACGGGGTTTGAAAAAGCTAAAGGAGAGGTTAGGATTGCAATGTTCAATTCCGAGGAAAGTTACAAGGCAAAGAAAGAACCGGTTTATGCGGTAGTACTGCCGGTAGATAGTACCTCAATGACTTGGGAAGTAGAGAGACTACCTGAAGGAAATTATGCAATTGCGGTTTATCACGATGAGAATAAAAACGGGAAACTTGATGCAAATCTGTTAGGTATTCCCAAAGAACGCTATGGCTTTTCAAATAACGCCAGAGGGCGATTTGGGCCGGCATCATGGAAAGACGCCGTCTTTATAACCCTTAATGGAAATACTAAACATTCCATAGAGTTAAAATGAAGCCTCAATTTGATCTGATCTGGATGTCTCCGCTTTTATTACGGATACTCAACTTTCCATCACCATCTCCGGTTTTACCGCTTATATTTATTGAGTTATCAGACCGGTCTACCTGTTGATCTGCCAGTTTGAGGTCTGATGATAGATCTCCATATTCATTTTCAAGTAGTACTGTTCCAATAAAAGGCTTGTTGAGTGTTATTTCGATGTCACCATATTGATTCTCCAAAAAAACTCTTTTTAATGACGACATGGTCTCCAGCGATACATCATTAGATCGATTGACCACACTGATATTCTCGCCATAAAATTTATTGACCTCGATCTCCAGGTATTCACCCTCAATACTAAGGTCTTTGCTGATATTAGTTAGCGTTATTTCACCGGAGCGGTTCCTGATAGTTACGGAACCATCAATATTGGTTAATTCCGTATTTAAATATTGTCCGGATAAGGTGATATCACTTTCAATTTGTTCAAGTCTGATGTCTGCAGATCGCCCGTCAATTTGTAAGGGGATCCCTGAATTTACCCCTTTCGCAAAAATGTTGACGTAATCGCCGGAAACACTCAACGTTCGGGCTCCGTCAATCGTTACATCCCCACTTTTATTATCGATAGATATCTCACCATCAATATTTGTAAGCTCATAATTCATATAAGGACCAACACCCCGGATACCACCTCTGATATCAAAGGCATTCAAAACTCCGCTTCGGTTTGTCATGGCGATATCTCCGTCAATTGCTGAAATATTGATCTTTGAATACTCAGCATTGATCTGCACTAAACCGATTACATTCTTTACATCCACTTTTGAGGATCGGTTAGTGATCTTGAGATCTCCGCTAATTTCACCGGCGGTTACCTCGCCATAATCATTGGAGATCATTACCGATTCTTTTATATCATTTACCAACACCTTTCCACTTCTGTTCTCAACTCGTAATCCTTTTCTAAAACCACGAATATCTACTGAAGAATACCGGGTTTGTAGTCCAATCATTACGTTCATGGGAATGTTCAATTCAAGTGTATGCTTCGATACTTTAAAATTGGTATTTCGTTTTCTTTGATCCGGAAATGAAATGCTTAATCTCGCTTCAGCTCCTTTGATATCAAAAGCAGGCTCGAAATGTTCGAAGTAGTGTTCATAAGCTTCCTCATTACCCTCGAAAGTATATCGATAAGTGATCGCCTGTGATGAACTTGGTTCAATAATGATCTCCATACCTGCATCCACCCGTATGAGCATTTCAGTCAGATTACCGGCTCCAAATTGACCGTTTTTCTCACCACTTTGTGCAAACAAAGGGCATCCTATAAAAAGTAGTATGGGGATTAAGACTATTTTTTTCATGAGTTCAGATCCTCTTTAAGCAGTATATCTTTATAAAAATCGAGTTTGGTTGCATAGAGTCGTTTTAGGTTTTCTCTTTTAGCAGGAGTTTCACCATTTATTAGAATATCCTTTCGTATCTCTTCAATAAGTTTGTCAATTTCACTAATAGCCTGCATGGTTGATCGGAGGTCAGCCTTTCTTTCATCAGAAGCCTGATCTACCAAAATCGGAGAAATACCTTTTAGCTGATCAGTTGCAGCAGTCAGAGTCTCATACATTCTGTTATCCGGAGAATCAGCGGAAAAGTGTATCCGAATCGAATGGATAACAGAGAAGGCTCCAAGTAGAGCAAAACCTATCAGTACTGCGGCAGCATTACCCATCCAAAAACTTTTCCAGTGAAATACCTTCAATGGTCTTTGGGGTGAAATGGTTTTGTCAATTTCCTTCCACATAGATGACTGTTCCTCCACAGAAGGGTAGTCATTGTTGTTATAGAATGAGTTCATATTTCTACCATCGATTTAAGTTCTTCTTTTGCACGGTGCAGAATAATTCTGGAGTGGCTTTCATTAATGGAAAGCATTTCTCCAATTTCTCGGTGTGAGTAATCTTCAGCGACATGAAGTAAAACCACCATTTTTTTAAGAGGAGTTAATTTCCGAATCGCTTTCTTTGCCTGAATCCATAATTCAGATTCTTCCTCATCATCTGAAAATGACTCAGATTCATAGCTGGAATCGTATTCAACGAACCTGATCTTTGATCTCATATCAGTCCGCATCTCATTCAAACCGATGGTGAAAAGCCATGTTTTAAATCGAGAATTACCTTTGAAATGCCCGAGTTTTTTAAATGCTTTGATAAAAGCACGTTGACTCCAATCTTTCACTTGCTCACGATCCTCCGAGAATTGATTCAGAAAAGCGAATAATTCATCCAGATGAGTCTCATAAAGCATTTCAAATGCTTGTTGATCCCCTGCCAGTGCGCGTTGAATTAGTTGTATTTCTTCTGTTCCTGAAAGCAATATTCCTTTGTTTATGGCTTAGATGCATAGAATATACGTTTCGTTACAGATCGTGAAATATTTTCCGGAGAATTTTTAATGCGCGAGTATTTAATCGAAATAAATAGATATGAGGGCAAATTTCATTAGGTATTTTCGAATTCAAAGCCGCATATTTGGCTCAGAAATAAATCATGTATGGCGCAGTCTGAAAAACAAGTTTCTTTAGTGATTCCTCTTTATAATGAAGAGGAAATGATGCCTATTCTTATTGAGAAACTCGAAGAATTCCGAAGTAAAAACTCTGTAATTTCGGAAGTGATATTTATAAATGATGGTAGCCGGGATAAGACCGAAGCATTAGTTTATGAACTTACTTCTACATTAACCGGGTATCATCTGATAAATTTTTCGAGGAATTTCGGTCACCAGATTGCCGTAACAGCCGGACTCGATTTTGTAACCACAGATGCCGCAATTATAATGGACGCCGATCTTCAGGACCCATTAGATACTGCAGGCAAAATGATCGAAAAATGGCAGAATGGATATGATGTTGTTTACGGGGTAAGAAAAGAAAGAGATGGGGAAAGTGTGTTTAAAAAGGCTACCGCTTCATTGTTTTATCGTTTCTTTAAGTGGATCACCGATCTAGATATCCCATTAGATACAGGTGACTTCAGACTGCTAGATAAAAAAGTGATCAAAGCTTATCAATCGGTATCTGAACAACAACCCTTTGTCCGGGGGCTCATCACCTGGTTGGGATATGATCAGATTGGTATTGAATATCACAGAGAATCCCGGAAAGCAGGTGAAACCAAATACCCACTGAAGAAAATGATACGTCTTGCATTAAATGCGATCACCTCATTTTCGGATAAACCATTACGTATCGCTACTCAGGTGGGTACTATACTTTCAATTTTGGCCTTTATAGGCATATTGTGGGTATTCTATGTACGACTTTTCATGGATACGGCAGTTCCGGGCTGGGCGTCTTCGTTGTTGATTACATTATTTCTTGGAGGGGTTCAGATCCTCTTTTTGGGAATCATCGGAGCGTATCTCGCCCGTATTTACGGAGAGGTCAGGCATCGGCCTCGATACTTATTGAAGAATTCATGGAAATCAGACGGAACGAAATAACATGTCAAAAGAAACAGGATCAACAGAATTTAATTTTTTGAAGCTGACCTCCTCACAGCTATTGGGTTTGACCGCTTTTACAGCGCTTGGTTATATCATGTACTCATTTATTTCGGACGGCTTATATCAACATGACGAGGCAGCCCATTTTATAAATATGCGATCGTTTTGGTTCGATCCGAGTGTAATTCTGAGTAATTGGGCTAAACCGGGATATAAAATATTAACAGCCCCTTTTGCATTATTAGGACCATTTGCACTGGTCATATTTAATAGTATTATTGCTGCCTCATCCTGTTTTGTGGGATATAAATTGATGGAACGGCTTGGATTTAAAGCTCCTGTTCTCGCATTTATTCTGTTAATGATACAGCCTTTCTGGCTACAACTATCATTTAGGAATTACTCTGAGTCCATCAGCGCTTTGATACTTATCAGTGCAATATGGGCACATTATGGTAATAAGTATTGGCTTGCAGCACTGTTGTTATCCTATACAGCGACGATCCGGCAGGAAATGTACCCCATAATCGCTGTGTATGGAGTGTATTTCTTATCGAAAGTAAAGATTAAAGAAGCTTTACTGCTAGCTGTATTTCCCTTGGTACATAATATTTTTGGATGGATTGATTCAGGAGATCCACTTTACCTGATCAATTCTGTGCTTGGATTTAGTTCGAATATACAGGATGCATATCCTCGTCAGGGTTTCGATCATTATTTTAAAATGGCTCTTACCGTGTTTGGTGGAGCTGGGATGACGTATTTCTTTGCCTATCTGGGACAAGGGATATTTCAAAACAAGAAAATTCATTGGTTTATCCTGATCCCGGCATTACTCTACTTTTTTATGCATGCTTTTTTCAGCATTCAGTCATTTAAGATAGGACCTTCTACAGGGGGAAATTTAAGATATCTGATCGTTATAGCGCCATTATTAGCAGTATTAGGGGGAATCGCGATTGAACGTTTAGCTACATTTCAATCTATGCAAGAAAAGAGGGTTGCATTGATAACCATGAGTATTTTTGCTGTTATTGTACTTGTTTTCCTGAGTTATCAGAATAATAACATAGTATTTACAGATCAAAAGGATTACCTGCCGTTTATTACAGTGTTATTATCTATACTCATTGTACTGCCCAAATTTACATTACAAAGGCTAACCCTTGCAGTTACTGGTGTAGTCTTTTTTTCCGGCTTCTTAACTGTTAAACCTTTTCCAAAAAATCCTGAAGATGAATTAGTATTTAATTTCGTGGAATGGGCTCAGAAAAATAATATCGAGGAACACCCATTATTGCTGAATCATACAATGCTATACTATTACATGGGGAAGGTTCAACAGGAATTTGAACTTGGAGCCGCACCGATTAATCAAGAAACGGTTGATTCGGCAAAAGTTGGAACCTACATCATTTGGGATTCTCATTATTCATACCGACCAAATCTTAGAAAAAACTCCTTATCCCACACCTATTTTCTTGAAAGACCTGAGGAATTCAGGATGGTAATCAATCCCATGCTCACACCAAATCAACGTTTTGGGATATTCATGTTTGAGAAGATTAAATAAATGAAGTGTTGTTAGTTAAATATTAACAATTTTGTACGAGGAGTGATTAAGAGGGTAGAGGTGTCACATTAAGATGTGAGAAAACTTAGGGATGATAATCCGTTAATTAGCTAGTGAAATAAACTTCAAACTGGAGGCTATTATGAAAAAGCTAATTACACTTTTGATCGCAATTACAATTACAAGTGCAGGAATCAAAGCAAATCAATTTGATGATGATCGGGGTCGCTCTAATGATCCGCGAAGAATTGAGATCAGAAAAGACGTTCGACAGCTACAGAGATTTGAGCAAAAGCTTGATAAATTTTCTTATGCCATGCTAGTAGGAGACTTATATACAGCTCGTTATTTAAAGAATGAAATTCTTGATGATATGGAACGTGAGCTGAATGAGAATAACAGAAACAAATACCGTGACAGAATGGATGTAATGCCATATAGCAAACGAAGAGTTGAAGGAAATGGTGATTACGGAACTATTTATTCTAAACGAAATGGTGCTGCCAATGCGAATTGGAAATTGAGCGACAGACGATTATTTGAAATACAATCTGAGCTTTATTTTGAATTTAGAAATCTGCGATTGAATCGTGGCAGAAGAGGCATCATGAATGAAAACAGACATCGTGCAATTATGTACGAATTCAGAGATACGATGAAAAAAGAAATTCGTCAGGAAAGAGGCGAGATCAATAAAACCAGAAGAGGGAATAACTGGTAGTCAAATGGAAAAAGCCCCGTCAACAGTGATTGATGGGGCTTTTCTTTTGTTTAAACTATTCTGCATGTACTGCAGTGCCGCTAACAGAAACCATCAGCATGCTTCCATTTGCGCCAATCGTTTCGTAATCGATATCAATACCAATAATGGCATTCGCGCCAACCCGATTGGCTTTTTCCTCCATTTCAGCAAAAGCAATTCTACGAGCTTCCTGTAATTCCCGCTCATAAGAAGCAGATCTGCCACCCACTATATCACGTATACCCGCGAAAATATCTTTAAACAGGTTGGCTCCTAATATTGCTTCACCCGTTACGATCCCTAAATATCGTTTAACTTCTTTGTTTTCAATATGGTTGGTAGTTGACATTACCATGCTGTATCTCCGTTATTTAAAGTTATTGATTCAGAGTATTCTACTGAATGGTATCGATTTTGTTACTTAGCTGAAATAAAAAAAGCTCTGCATGTTAATGCAGAGCTTTGGATGTTGAAAACAAAATCCTAGTAGCGGTTATTTCTTCCGCCGCCACGATTTCCACCGCCTCTGGGGCGATCTTCACGTGGACGAGCTTCGTTTACTTTAACCGAACGTCCGTCAATTTCAGCGCCATCAAGTTGTTCAATAGCTGCTTGTGCTTCCGAATCATTGTCCATTTCAACAAATGCAAAGCCTTTTGATCGGCCTGAGTATTTGTCAGTTATCACTTTTGCTGAGCTTACAGTACCGAAAGCTTCAAACACTTCTCGTAAATTATCGTCAGAAACCCCATAGCTAAGATTTCCTACATAAATGTTCATCGTCTTTTTAAAATCTGGTTAATACTTAATGGAATGAATAATAAACAACTGCTATAGGATTCTTACGAAGCATATACATTTATCTACACCATCCGTAATTAAAAGTACGCTAATAAAAGCGTATCACCAATTATTTATTTTGAAGTTTAACGCTTTGTTAATATTGCGATCCAGCCACCAGAGGGGGCAAGACTCACATCCAGTTTTTCACCAGCCTGCACCGTAGATTGTATTATTTTATAATCTTCTGCGTTTTTCGCAGCGTTTATTCCATCCTGCATATATTCGATTTTCCAACTGCCTTTTTCAAGAAAATCTGTGGGTAGTACAAGATTGCGCGAGTTCTCATTACACATTATTCCAATATACCAAGTACTTCCTTTTCTACGAGCAACGGCTATGTATTCTCCAACCTTGCCGGCCAATGGTATGGTCTCATCCCAGGTAGTGGGTATCTTAGCGATCATATTAGTGGTCTCTTGCTCATCTTCATAATTGGTAGGGGTATCTGCCATCATCTGTAGCGGACTTTCATAAACAACAAATTTTGCTATTTCATGGGATCTCGTGCCCATAACCATCGGTCTGAAATGACTGACTCTATGATTTCCCGGTTGTGTATTAGTTAAGCCACCGGGAGTGTAATCAATCGGGCCCGGTACCATTCTGATAAATGGTATAGTAACATTGTGAGTGGGGGTTACTGATTGACTCCATTTATTGTATTCCAGACCGAGCACTCCTTCCCGGGTGATCACATTCGGATATTTTCGCCTGATTCCGGATGGTTTGTAAGCTCCATGGAAATCTACAAGTAATTGTCTTTCAGCGGCAGCTTTTGCCACTTTATGATAGTAGTTTACCATCCACTGATCGTCTCTGTCCATGAAATCAACTTTGATACCTGCTGCACCCCATTCTGCAAAAGCATCCATAGCTTCTTCAAATTGTTCATTCAGCGTACGCCAAACTACCCAAAGTATGATATCAACGCCTTTTGCCTTTCCGTATCGGATGAGCTCTTTTACATCGATCTTATCATTCAACTGCAGGATATCACCAAGTAAATACCAACCTTCATCAAGTATCACATATTCGATCCCGTTAGCAGCAGCAAAATCTATGTAATATTTATAGGTTTCAGTATTCGGACCGCTTTCAAAATCCACCCCCTTTACATTCCATGCATTCCACCAATCCCAGGCTACCTTACCGGGTTTGATCCAATCTGTTTTAATTTCGGTTTCTTCTGCCAGAGCATAAACCAGTTGATTGGAAAGTAGATCAATATCGTTTTCTGCAACTCCCAGAATTCTCCAGGGAAAAGTCCGTGAACCATCTGTACGGGCGATGAAGCTCTTTCTCGTGATTACCTCAAGTCCACGGTCACGTAATTTTTGTGTTTTATCCGGATATCGGGGAAAAACTGCACTTATTCCTTCTGTTGTTTTCTTTGCCCACATTCCTGCATAATCGGTTAGCGCAGACTCCATCAAAATGACTTTTTGTCCATCGGGATTTGCAAAAAGTACCGGCAAGCTGGCTAATGAGCCGGGTGATAATGTATCGATGTTACCATGCAGATAGTTTCTTTCATTGGATGAGAAAAAGCTTTCCTCTAAGGGAAACCATGTTTCTGAATTTGAAGGAAACACCAGATCAAATTGTTCATCACTTACTGTAATTTCACTGTCTTTTTCTGTGATAAGGCGATGAGCTATTCCATTATTAAAGATCCGGAATTCAACAGAAAAATCATTCTTAAACGTATAAATGTAGTTATTGTAAGTATTATTGATCTTTGAAGACTTCACTGCTACTGCAGGTTTCAAAACTTCAGAGAAACGGTCTGATGATGAGGAGATCAATTCGAAATCAAGATCCATACTATTGATCTCATACCCTATGGTAGCTTTTTCTATTAACAATGAACTATTTAGATAAGCGGTATAGGTTAAATTCTTGTCAATATTGAGTTGAACCTCGATAGAACCATCAGGAGAAGAAAGTTCGATACTCTGTGCGTTAGCCGATAAAAAAAGAGATGCAGCTACAAAAAATGAGAGTAGTGCATCTCTGAAATGAAAAAGCTTCATGACTTGTCAGGTTAGGATTAATAGATCATCTCCCGACAATGTATTGAAAATTAAATCAATTAAATGGATTAATGTTTCTCTGAAGCTTTGGATCGATAGAATTCCTGTAGGATGTAGAATGCCTGCTTCTTTTCCCCCTGATCACCAATCAGGCCTTTTCTGTTCCATCCATCCTGTATTCCTGTAAGTTGACGGCGTGGGGATCGGAAATCAACTAAGATCCATGGCGACATACCCCTCAGATTTTCAATACTCTGAAGTGCGGTGATCGACCTCTTGTAAAGATCCGCCTGATATTCTTCGCTAAATCTGGTTAGTGAATCTGCATGGAATCCTGCTTTTGCACCCGCTCCGAATTCTGATATAAATACCGGTTTATCATACGGGATCTTCCAGGAGGAATTTTCAAGTTTACTTGGAAGTCCGTTATACCAACCGATGTATTCGTTGAATGCTACTATATCAACAAATTCAGCCAATTTATCTTCTACAATAAACTCCAACGGGTTATCCGGCTCTGTATGAACTTCCATTGCGGCACTTAAAAGGCGGGTATTATCAAGCGAACGTGCAAGCTTTGAAAGCTCAAATAAAAAATCATTTCGTGGATCGCTTACGGGGGTTTCGTTGGCGAGCGACCATATGATGGTAGCTGCACTATTTTTATCCCTGTTTATCACTGTACTTAATTGATTGGAAGCATTTTTGTAAGTATCAGGATTATTCCAGTGGATGGTCCAATAAACCGGAACTTCCTCCCAAACCATCAAACCAAGTTCATTGGCCTTTTCGATCATATATTCGTTGTGAGGGTAGTGGGCGAGTCGCACAAAGTTACATCCAAGATCTTTTGCCCAGCCTAATAATAGTTCCGCATCAGCTTCTGAATAGGCACGACCCACCCTATATGGGTTTTCTTCATGGATCGAGATTCCGCGCAAAAAAACTGACTTACCATTCAATAGGATATCCGGGCCATCTGTTTTAATTGTTCTGAATCCGATTTGATCGGTAACCAGATCTGTTTCCGAATGGATATTTACCGTGTAAAGTTTTGGATCCTCCGGAGTCCAATACCTAAGTTTTTTGATCTTTTTAGTGAATTCAGCTTTTCCCTCTGTATTTGTCTGGGTGGTGAATTTAACTCCTGCTTCAGGAATTTCAATTGTGATCTCCTGATCTGAAACAACTCCATTCAGTTGTATATATCCTGTCAGTTCTCTGGCATTGTCGGGATTTAGTTGAACGAAGTAATCTTCAATAAATGTACCGGGTGTTTCAATAAGTACTACATCACGGGTGATCCCACCGTAGTTAAACCAATCGGTATTTACCGTTGGGATACCTTCCGGTTTACGATTATTGTTTACGTAAACTACCAGAGAATTTTCTTCTTTGAGTTTGTCAGTGATCTCAAATTGAAAGGGGGTAAAACCGCCAATATTTTCACCCAATTTCTCACCGTTCAAAAATACTTTAGAGTAATAATTTACTGCACCGAAGTGTAAAAACACCCGATTGTTACCTTCTTGTTTCTGATAACTGAACTTCTTTCTGTACCACATGGTGCCTTCATACCACTTGAACTCATCTTTTTGATGACTCCAGTCGCCGGGAACCTGAATGGTAGGAGAAGTATCCCAATCGTATTCAAGCAATTCCGTTTTATCCCGTTGCTTAGAATCAGTGAAATAGGCAGCCCGACCCGGATTTTCCATTTCATCAAAGGGTTGTAAGCGGTAATTATACAATCCGTTTTCGTATGGGTCGATCAATACTTTCCATGTCCCGTTTAATGAAGTGGTTGTACGGTCATGCACGTTGATGATGGATTGTGCCTGAGTGGATGTAGAGATAAATAAAAGGAGGAATAAGATGGTTTGGAGTACTCTCATGGGAAAACAGGTTAAGTTAATGCTTTTGGAAAATGATGAAAGAAAGTGTTAAATACAACTTCTCCGGTGGTTTCGAGTGCAAAAGTAGTACAAATAATATGGTCTACCTGATAGGGATCTTTTCAGACCGTTTAAAGACCTTACTGTAGGCAGGTGACGCTTCATCTCCTATAAAATTATAATAGGTCCACAAATATTCATCCTCGTTTATAAACTCTAGTGTTTCCATCTGAAGTTCACTATTTGCGTCTCGTTCACCATATGCTTTGAAAAGGTTGATCATACGTGTGGGAGTTTCAAACCTGGTATTGTAGTCAAATACATCTACTCCCATTCCGTCAGCGGTACCAAAGCCAATGATCTGATTGTTTCCCGGATGCCAAAACCAGGTGATATCACCGGCTAGACGCATGGTATCAGCTTCTATAAAATATAGCTTAGCATTGACAGATTTTTTGGCAAGTCCCCACTCATACACCTGATACGTACTTGAAGTTGTCCATGCTCCACCAATAAGGAATTCGAAAGGTTGTAGTGGATTTGATGTGCTGTCTGATGTGGTTTGTTGAGCAAACACTTCAGTGGATATAAGCGAAAAGAGTAGTAATAAAAAAGTAAGAGGAGCCTTCATGAGCAGTTAGTTGAACCGTTGAGTTTCGATTAAGCAGGGTAGAGTCTTGGTGAGATTTTAGAAATAATGATCAGACTAGATTATCCGTCTTCTTTCTGGAAGCTTCCGCCATACCCTGATGGTAGCGTATAAGTTTTTCTGTGATTGAATCATCTTCTGTACTCAGAATTCTGAGAGCCAATAATCCTGCGTTCTGAGCTTTTCCGATAGCTACCGTAGCAACAGGTATTCCATGGGGCATTTGTACAATGGAATACAGGCTGTCAACTCCACCAAGGGCTGAAGTCTGAATCGGAACGCCAATCACAGGAAGTGTCGTATGACTCGCAAGCATTCCCGGAAGATGAGCTGCGCCACCGGCCCCGGCAATAATTATTTTAATGCCTCTTTTGCGTGCTTCTTTTCCGTAATTGGCCATGTCATCCGGAGTACGGTGAGCGGAAACTACTCTTTTTTCGAACGGCACATCAAATTCACTTAAAATATCTGCAGCTTGTTTCATAGTTGGCCAGTCACTGTCGCTGCCCATAACTACACCTACGATCGGGGAAGAACTCATAGTCATTTCAGGTCGGGATTAACATTTATTGAATGTAAGAAATAATGATTTACCTACGTAAGGTTATTCACATCGCGAAGAATATAGCACGCTTCGTGTTTATCCATTCCGATTTTGGGATAATAATGCCTGGCAGCAGGAGCGGAAAGCAGGATGAGGCTTGCCTCCGGAACGGCTAATTTTGTCAAGCGGATCAAATCTTTGCCAATTCCCTGTTTTTGATAGTCCTGGTCAACAGCCAGATCGGAAAGATAGGTACAATAAGTAAAGTCGGTCACAGAACGGGCAATGCCGACTAGTTTTTTCCCATCTCTTGCTGTAATAATTAATGAAGCATTTTCGGCCATTTTTTTGATTCTTTCCGGATCATTAACAGGGCGTCTATCTCCAAGAGTTGATCTGATCAAGACATTTCTGAATTCTGATGGTTCTATATGATGTTCTGTTTGGAAGGAAATCAAATTAGTTCTCCGCAGATAATGAAAATGGATAGGAGTCCGGGTTTGTCCCCCGGTTTGTGTTGGGTACAGGAGCCATTTCGAAATCCAGTACCGCACCTTGCATTAGTTCTTTATGACTCAGCCAGTTTTTGTCATAAACCTTTCCGTTCAATTTTAAGCTGTGTATGTATTTATTCTCAGAACTGTTATCCGGAGCGTTAATTACCACTGTATTCCCATTTTCCAGATGCAAGGTCATCTTTTTAAAAAGGGGAGTTCCAATCACATATTGATCAGTAGCCGGTGCTACCGGATAAAAACCCATCGCAGAAAAAATATACCAGGCAGAAGTTTGGCCATTATCCTCATCCCCGCAATAGCCATCCGGAGTTGGTAGGTACATTCTATCCATCGTTTCACGAACCCAATACTGTGATTTCCATGGTTCACCGGCAAAATTATACAGATAAGTCATATGCTGAATCGGTTGATTGCCATGCGCATACTGTCCCATATCAGCGATCTGCATTTCTCTGATCTCGTGGATCACTCCACCGTAATAACTCTCATCAAAAACAGGCGGCATACTGAACACACTATCCAGCATAGAAATAAAGATATTTTCTCCACCCATCAGGTCAATATACCCCTGTATATCGTGGAAGACTGACCAACTGTAATGCCAGCTGTTTCCTTCGGTGAATGCATCGCCCCATTTAAATGGATTGAAGGGTTTCATGAATTCTCCATTCTTATTTTTACCCCTCATCAGCTTGGTCTCAGGATCATATAAGTGACGATAATTCAGGCTTCGTTCACGATATTCATCGATAATGGACTGAGGTTTATTCAGCGCTTTTGCCAGCTGGTAAATGGCGAAATCATCGTAAGCATATTCCAGTGTTCGCGCAGCATTTTCGTTGATGCCTACATCATAAGGCACATATCCCAGTTTTTTGTAGTATTCGGCACCAGCCCGACCAACTGCAGTTAATGGTCCGGCATTGTTAGCTCCGTGTAAGAGGGCTTCAAATAAATTTTCGATGTCATATTCGTACACATGGCCACTTTTCAGGTAAGCTTCGGCCACAACGGAGGCTGAGTTATTTCCGACCATCACATTTCGGAGTCCGGGGCTCGCCCATTCAGGCAGCCAACCGCTTTCGTTATAGGCATTCGACAATCCTTCCTGCATGTGTGCATTAATCTCCGGGTACATCAAATTCAGGAAAGGGAACAGGGAACGAAAGGTATCCCAGAAACCGGTATCTGTGAACATATAACCTGGTCGAATTTTCCCATTATATGGACTATAGTGAACTATGTTTCCATTCTCATCATATTCATAGAATTTCCGGGGAAAGAGAATAGACCTATAAAGCGCACTGTAGAAAGTTTTGAATTGATCGGGTGTGCCTCCTTCAATTTCGATCCGACCGAGTTCTTTATTCCAGATTTTACGACCCTCAGCTTTAAGCGCATCAAAATCCATGGTGCCGATCTCGAGTAGGTTTCGTTCGGCCTGTTCATAGCTGATGAAAGAAGAAGCTACCTTAGCGTTTATGATCTCTCTATCCGAAGTTCTGAAGCCGATAACAGCTCCGGTGTGATTACTTTCAGATTCAAGAGCATTAGTCAATGTGGTATCGCTGAAGGTATCAGTGAAGGTAAATTCCTTGTCGAAAATTACCACAAAGTAGTTTTTGAAATTTTCAGGTACACCACCGCTATTACGAGTTGTATAGCCAATAACTTTATTCTCTTCGGGTATGATCTTTACATAGGAACCGCGATCAAAGGCGTCTACTATAACAAAAGCAGAATCGGTTTCGGGAAAGGTAAAACGAAATCGTGCAGCTCTCTCAGTTGGGGTGATCTCAGTTGTGATATCATGATCGGCAAGATATACACTGTAATAATAGGGTTTTACAATCTCGGCTTTGTGTGAAAACCAGCTTTGTCGTTCATCTTCCCGAAAATTCAATGTGCCGGTTATGGGCATGATCGAAAATTGTCCATAATCATTCATCCAAGGCGAAGGCTGATGAGTTTGTTTAAATCCTCTGATCTTGGTGGCGTCGTAGGTGTAAGCCCATCCATCTCCCATTTTTCCGGTTTGCGGGGTCCAGAAATTCATTCCCCACGGACGAGCTATGGCCGGATAAACATTCCCGTTTGAAAGGCGATAGTTGGAATCGGTTCCCATCAGCGGACTCGCATAATCTACAGGATTCTCTATTTTCCCGAGTAGATCAGATTGGGCATAACTCCCGATCATGCTCAGACAAAAAATGAGCATTAAGAATAATTTTTTCATTAGGTAGGGTAAGTTAGATTTCGATATCAGCCGTTAATTTCTGGGCCAGTTTGTAGGTAGTATTCAGATCATCACCAAGTAAAGTGTAATGAGCCATTTTTCGCCCGACTTTGCTATCCAGTTTACCGTAAACGTGCAGGTGACCATCTTCCTGATTAAAACCATCTGCTATATGATCTGTTTGGGCCGGGCGATTATGAGTTCCTAGTAAATTGATCATAGCTACGGCTGGTTTGTTCATTTTAGTAGAACCGAGGGGAAGTCCTAATACCGAGCGAACATGATTTTCGAACTGTGAAGTGATACAGCCCTCAATGGTATAATGTCCGGAATTATGAGGTCGGGGAGCAGATTCATTTAGCAGCACTTGCCCATCCGTTGTTAGGAAAAATTCAAAGGCAAATATTCCTTTAGCATCTATGGCCTCGGTGGCTTTTACAGCCAGATCCTGTGCTTTTTTCCGGATTTCATCACTTACAGGAGCAGGGGAGAGAACAGCAACACAAATATGATTTTCCTGAACGGTCTCACAACAGGGATATACTACGGTTCCGGTTTCATTACGGGCAACCTGAACGGCAAGTTCGTGGGTGAAATCTACAAAAGCTTCCGCCAGAATATCATGGCCTTTTGAGCCTCCTAACTTATCGAATGCTTCAGCTGCTGAATTTAAATCCCTGACCGTTTCGTTTCCATATCCGTCATACCCGCCTTTCGAGGATTTTAGTAAATACGGCCAGCCATATTCTTTTCCAAAGTCTTCAAGATCTTCCTTTGATTTTACCAGTTTATAAGGAGTAACAGGGATACCAGCATTTTCGAAAGTTTGTTTTTCAATAAGTTTGTTTTCGATCAAGGAAAAGCTTTCGGGTGATGGAAAGATCGGGGTGCCACTTTTTTCCTGTACTTCTTTAAGGATTTCAGAACTGATGAACTCGTTCTCGAGTGTAACCACATCACATTCTTTGGCGAAAGTGACCATGTCGTCCACAGAATCAAACGATCCGGAAGTGGAAAAAGGGGTCATAAATTGTACAGGTTCATTTTCAGTACGGTCTGAGAAAACGGCGATTTGTATTCCGAATCTGAACGCTTGGAGGGCACTCATTCGTGCCAGTTGGCCGGCGCCTAAGAATCCTAGTTTGGTGGTGGCTGGTAATGAAGTACGTGACATCTGAGTTTTTCTTTTTAAAATAAGAATTCGCAATCAGGAATTAGGAATTACTTGGGTAAAAAATCATTATTCTAAATTCTTACTACAGCATTCTTCTATTTACCAATCTAATCCTTAATTTCCGCACCGAATAAATCACACAGTACAAAGCTCCACATGGACATAGAAGCAAAACTAAAGCAGATCAAATCCCGGTTTCAGGAAGTAAATACCGCAATGAGTGACCCCTCGGTATTCGATGATCCTGATAAATACACCAAACTCACCAAAGAGAGAAGTGATCTGGAGGAGTTAGTAGAGGATTATGATAAATGGTCTGACTTAAAGAATCGGCAGGAAGGAAATAAAGAGTTGATCGAGCTTAATGAAGATGCTGAGATCACCGAGATGGCAATGGAAGAAAATAAGGAGATCAAAGTTGAGTTGGAGGAGCTGGAAGAAGAGATCAAAATGAAGTTACTCCCAAAAGATCCGGAAGATTCGAAGAATGCGATCATTGAAGTGCGTGCGGGAACCGGTGGGGATGAAGCAGCTATCTTTGCCGGAGATCTGTTTGATATGTATCGAAGATATTCTGACAAAATGGGCTGGAACCTGAGCCTGCTGAGTCTGAATGAATCAGAAAAAGGAGGCTACAAGGAGATTACCTTCAGCCTGGAAGGCAACGAAGTATTTGGTAAAATGAAATTTGAATCCGGAGTACATCGGGTACAACGGGTGCCCGCGACGGAAAGTCAGGGTAGGGTTCACACCTCGGCAGCAACGGTGGCGGTGTTGCCGGAAGTAGAAGATGTGGATATCGATATTAATACGAGTGATCTGAGAATTGATACCTTTAGAGCTAGCGGAGCCGGTGGTCAGCACGTTAACAAGACGGATTCCGCCATTCGAATCACTCACGAGCCAACTGGGATTGTGGTAGAATGTCAGGAAGAGCGGTCTCAGCATCAGAATAAAGAGCGCGCTATGACCATGCTTCGGGCAAAAATGTATGATATTGAGCTAGAAAAGAAAGAAAAGGAACGTGCAGCCGATCGTAAATCCCAGGTATCTACAGGAGACCGGTCTGCGAAGATCAGAACCTATAATTATCCGCAGGGTAGATTAACCGATCACCGGATCAATCTCACGCTTTACAATCTGGATAGTATTATGAAAGGGGATATTGACGAGGTTATCAAAGCATTGCGCGTTCAGAATAATCTGGAAAAAATGCAGGAGCTGGCTGAAGGGTAATCACTAATTATCACTGTAATGCTTTAATACCGCCCAATGCTCATCTCCGAGTGACCCGATATCAAACACGGAGATTCCGGTAGCCCCTCCACGTATCGCATTTTGTATGGCTATTTCTAATTCACCGGGAGAAAGTGAAGGGATATACAAACCGGCCTTAATTTCGAATCGGCCATGTGATTCACGCACACCTTGTTCTGTTGCAAATTGAATCCACTCCAGATTTTGTCGGTAAAAGTTATGATATAGCATAGGTAGAGCCATATCTAAATTCCAGCTGGCCCAATCCTGCCGAACCATCTGTCTGCTCATTTCCGGGAATGGAAACACAGCGGCGGTGAGTAATTTATTTTCATGATGAACGATCTCAGCAATCTCGTTAACCAGCGTGGTAACTGCGTTTAAACGATACTGTAACCATTCCATGCTGAGTTCCGGATGCTCCATTTCTATCGGGTCGATTCCGAATAGTTCTTTAAACCCTTCGCGGGCAATCGGGTGATACCCATAGTCATATTCGGGAAATTGCCGATCCTGAACGAGGTCATACTTAGGCTGGAGATCTGCACCGAGAATCACATCTACATAACGCACATAATCCAGATGGACGGATGCTACTCCCGGAATTTCAGCATAAGTTCTCATTTGTGATTTTATGTAATCCCTTGCTCCCGCCGAAAAAGGGGAGAGCCATTGGTAATAATCTACATAGGCGCGGTAATTGTAGGAGTTATCTCCGTTTCTGTTAACTGCATACCATTCCGGATGTTTGGCTGCAGTGGTGTCACCGGGACGGTTGAGCGTCCAAACCCAGGCGTGAATGTTTATATCAAATTCACTGGCATAGTGGGCAACCCGTTCTGTTTCCTCCGGACTTGCAGATAGAAATAAATCTGTAAGCCCATGTTCAGAAAACATGGATAGTTTTTTATTCCACTCGGCTTCCGTTTCAGCAATATCAGCCCCCGTCCAGGCCCCGATGGTAAAATCGGTATTTGATTCAGAAGCTATTTTACTACACTGAACGAGTGTCAGGAATAATGAGAAGGCAAGTATTAGTTTTTTCATGGGTTAAGAATTATAAATCCATCCTGGTTGATCGTTAAAGCATCACCATTCTGATTTTGGACGGTGATCTCGAATCCTAATCTGGTTTCATCTATCTGATAGGTGAGTTTTTGTCGGTTTACTATGACCGGACGCTGAGTTTGGGTAGATATTTTTTCATCACTGTTAAGAACATGTCTGTATAGATAGAAAAGGAACTGATATTCATTTTGGAATGCATCACTTTCAATTATTGACTCTTCCGAATCCGCAAAATATAAGTACCCCCAATGTTCCGGACGGTGCATATCAACAGCTGACTGAGGAGTCCAGACCCAGTTATTTTCGGGTAACCGGTTACCATCTGCATCAGTTTTTCTTGAATAGATACCTTCATTTATCTGATGTTGCCATTGCACTCTTGAGAAATTGATACGCCACAAACTACCATTTTCGACAGAGCTCCCCCGATCTAGTTTTGCAATGGCATCCAGTGGTATGGCCATTTCCACGATCCAACGGTTGTCGGTATCGGAAGGATCGTTCAGAGTGCCTTGTATGTCAATTCCGATCTTCGTGCCGTTTACATCCCAGCGATCCAGAACCGGACCATTTCTGCGATAAGGACGTGTGAGGAATAGCTCCCAAAGTGTTCCGAGTGCGTTAACTTCAAATTCTCCATAAAAAGGCTGGAATTGATCAGGCTTGATGAAAATTTCAAAATCATTATTGTGGAAAATAACCGCATCCCGTTCGGTGATATCACCCCAGATATGCTCTTCCTCCAGATCAGCCAGAAAATAGATGAAATCATCATCCCAAAGCATTTTAACCCGGGTATCAAAATATGGAGCAGGATTCTTATCCCCTTCAATATCCACGAAAAGATCTGTCCAGGAAGCATCCATCCAGGCCCGGTCAACATCACCATCCACAGAAATTGGGCGATCGGTTCTTATAGCGGTATATGATTTTGGAAGGGGAAGATCGAGTACAGTTGGAATCTGTGCTTTGATCGGGTTGACAAATACTGCCAAAAGCAGAAAGAGTTGGAGTTTTTTCATGGCGTTGAAAGTAATCAAATAAATAATTTCAGCCATAAAAAAAGGCCCGCCCCTTTCGCAGGACGGACCTCTATATCAATCACTAATTAACTTCTATAATACAGTTCTAGGTGCTGCATTAAGAATATCTTTGCTGGCCTGGTCGGCAAATTGCTCGAAGTTTTTAACGAACATCTGAGCTAACTGATTAGCTTTTTTGTCGTATTCAAGAGCATCTTCCCAGGTATAACGTGGGATCAGAAGTTTAGAAGGTACATCTTTAATTGAGATAGGTACCTCGAATCCAAAGATCGGATCTTTCACGTATTCAACTTTGTCAAGTTTGCCATCAATAGCTTCTGTAAGCATTTGACGGGTGTACTTCAATTTCATTCGGGATCCTACACCGGTAGGTCCTCCAGTCCAACCAGTGTTTCCCAGCCATACTTTAGAGCCATGTTTACGGATCTTTTCAGCAAGTAATTCGGCGTATACAGTTGGGTGCAGTGGCATAAACGGAGAACCAAAGCAAGCTGAGAATGTAGCTTGTGGCTCAGTTACTCCGCGCTCGGTGCCGGCAACTTTTGCAGTGTAACCACTAATGAAGTGATACATAGCCTGTTCCGGGGTTAATTTTGAGATCGGAGGCAACACACCAAAAGCATCACAAGTAAGGAAGATGATATTTTCAGGGTGATTTCCTTTTCCGGTCTCACTTGCATTCGGGATGTAATGCAGTGGATAAGAGCAACGGGTATTCTGAGTAAGGCTTACATCATCAAAATCAGGCTCTCTGTTTTTATCAAGAATTACATTCTCGAGAATAGTGCCCGGCATTTTTGTAGTAGCATAAATGAGCGGCTCACCTTCTTCACTTAAATTGATGGTTTTTGCATAGCAACCACCTTCGAAGTTAAACACACCATCATCACTCCATCCGTGTTCATCATCCCCGATCAGAGTTTTTTCAGGATCAGCAGATAGTGTTGTTTTACCGGTACCTGAAAGGCCGAAGAATACTGCTGTTTTACCATATTTGTCGTGGTTTGCAGAACAGTGCATCGCCATTACGCCTTTTTTAGGCAACAGGTAGTTCATGATAGAGAAGATACCTTTCTTAACCTCACCAGAGTACATGGTACCACCGATAAGGATCAGTTTTTTCTCCATGTTAACCAGGATGAAAGTTTTAGTACGGGTTCCATCCACTTCCGGATCTGCGAAGAAGAAAGGAGCAGCTAACACAGTAAACTCAGGTTCAATAGCGGCTAATTCTTCATCATTTGGTCGAAGGAACATGTTATGAGTGAACATTGCGTGGTAGGCAACTTCACTAACTACACGTACATTAAGTCGGTTATTTTCATCAGCGCCACAGAAAACGTCTTTAACGAAAAGTCGTTTGTCTTTCAGGTAGTCCTGAACTTTTTTGAACAGTTTGTCGAAAACTTCTTCACTGGTGGGCTGGTTGATCGGGCCCCAGTCGATATCATCCTGAATAGATGGTTGTTCAACAACAAATTTATCTTTAGGAGATCGACCGGTGTATTCGCCGGTATGTACCAATAAGGCGTGATCTTTGGTTAGGATCGCTTCTCCATGAAGGATAGCATGTTCGTATAATTCAGCTGGATTTAAATTCCAGTAAACCTCTTCATTTTTATCAAGGCCTAAGTAATCTAGGCCAACTTTACTACGCGGATGTACGTCGTAATCTGCTTTCATAGCTCCTGTTTCGATTGGTTTATAGGGTCCTTTTAAGGTAAGCATATGAGTATATTTTTAACCTCTACTATGATTGAGATTGTTTCTGGTTTAAGGGTTTTGAGTTCAGTAGAGCCGTCTTTTTTGCCCCTTGTTTTTCTGAACTGTCCAAAAATTCTCATTTAAGATGAAGATAATGTGAAAGTGTGTTACCTCTGTTACACAACTCATACGCTTATTGTGAATTTGCATGATAAGGAGGGCCGGCAAATTCTTCAAAAAATTATTCATACAAACTGGAAAAGCGCTACCAGTTTAATCCTATAATAACAGAAGGTTGATCTAAATTTTTTAAAAAAATCCGAAAAAAATTTTACAGCTATCTGTTCCAGGTAACAATCCCACCTGTCATATTGATCACATTGGGAAAGCCGAGTTCTTTGGTCATAACATTTGCGGTCACGCCACTTCGCCTCCCGGTACGGCAATAGATCATGTAGGTTTTGGAGGAGTCAAGTTTTGCAAGTTCTGATCTGAAATTTCGCTCGTAGAAATCAATATTCACTGCCCCTTCGATATGCCCGGAATTAAATTCCTGAGGTGTACGGACGTCAAGAATAACGGTATTCGGATCATTCTTAGCCATTAACGTTTTGAATTCCTGCGCTGTCACATTTTCGTATCCTGAATTTGAGGACCCATTTTCGGCTTTTTGTGAACAGGATAAACTAATGGCTGAAATGGAAATTAGGACGAGCGATAAAAAACGTTTCATAATTGAAATAGTTAAATGAGCATTCTTCACATATTAATTGACCTGACTTAAATATAATTCCGGGATTGGCAGTCGCACGACTTGTTATAACAAACCTATTTAATGAATAGCATTGTGCGGTATTCCATCATTTCACCAACTTCCAGCCGGTAAAAATACACTCCGCTGGAAAGGTGCGTAGCGTCAAAAGTGACCTCATGTGATCCCGCAGGTTGTTGTTCATTCACCAGCAAGGCGACTTCCCGTCCCAGTATATCAAATACTTTTAAGGTAACCTTACTGTTTACCGGAAGCTGATACCCGATCACAGTAGAAGGGTTGAAGGGATTCGGATAGTTTTGGTAGAGAGAGAAAGAATCATGTGTGTTTTTATCGGTTTCCAAACTGACAGGGACAGATCGGAGATCAATGATGGATTCAGAAGAGAGATCATATTGTAAAAGCTTATCCTGTGTAAGCACAAACAGTAAATCCGAACCCGGTTTTTTGTATAGTCCGGTTATTTCATTTCCGAAAACATGCAACAATGTTCTGTTCTTGCCGGAATCAATTGATTGAAAAAGAGAATCATGTCTTGAAAAATAAAAATGCCCTTCAATATCGAGATCCGGATAGAATTGGAAGGGATAAACCTGTTTGCCAATATCGATAAAAGTAAGTGTACCCTGCAATTTCCGGATCTGATACACTAACTGAGTTGATTGATTACGATATTGAGGATTGTAGTAATGGTCGAACACCAGATACATGGTGGAATCAGACAGAAAATAGGTGTTTTTGATCGTCGTGCTCTCATTGAGCATCCAATCTTCAAAATGAATATTTACACTGTCTGAAAACGTTTTTCCAAAATCATTTGAGACTACAAAAAAAGAATCCCGTAATCCTACATAAGTACCCGGATTAGAAGTGTGAATTCCAGTGATCGTGAAATCCAATAAGAGAGAGTCAGGAATATCGTACATGGTTTCAATAGTACTCCAAATCGAATCTTTCGAATCATAAATAAATGATTTCTTGTAGATGTCAGTACTTTTATTCGATTTTACTACCAGATCGTAAATCGGCGTCGTAATGATTACATGTTTAGTTTCCGGGTCTGAGAAAAGTCCCATTGGGTTTATATAGCCTAAATACGGGCCGGAGGACAAAGCAAGATTAACGGTCCAACCACCAAACAAACCACCAAACTGCCCTGAAAATGTCAGGACCGAATCCGGATTATTGGTAGGGAATATGAATTTTCCCGTTTGGTAATGGATAAAGTCGCAATCGGGTATACTGCGGTAATAATCTTTAAGAAAGATGGCATCTTCCGTGCTATCCGAATCAAAGTGATAAATATGATTCTGCGTGACATCAGAAGCAGAGGTGTTACCATCGAAGTCAATGCAATCGATAACCTCTTGATCATAGAACCGGTAAAACAATTGAGAAGTACCTGTTGAGTCTTCAAATCCATTCAGATCATAAAAATACCGATCTTGTGCAAAACCGATGGTTGAAAAGAGGAAAAGGAGTAGAAAAAGATAGAATACTCTCACAGGTATAAAGGTTGGTTTTTCTGAACGTACACATTGAGTTGACCAAAATCATATTAAGTTGTCTGCGGACATCAAAACACTAAGAATGGGATACAAAATTTGTATTTTGAGGCATGAGTCGATTTCATTCTTATTTAAATTCTACGGCAACGATTCTTTCTGAATATGATGGCACCCAGCCGTTTTCTTTATTCCTGAAACGCTATTTTTCCAGACATAAAAAATTTGGTTCGCGCGACCGGCGATTGATCGGGGATTACTGTTTTTTTTATTTCCGGCTTGGGAATGCTTTTAAAGAACGGAGCATGGATGAGCGAATTCTTACCGGCATCTTTTTATGTAGTACGCAACCAAACCGGATGCTGGAGACTCATAAGCCCGACTGGAATGAAAGGGCGGGGGATGAGCTATCAGAAAAGCTGAACTTTCTTGGGATCAGCGAGGATGAATTATACCGTACGCTGTTCCCTTTCTATGAATTTTTGAGTGAAGGGATCTTACATCATGCATATGCCCGATCCTTTTTTACCAAACCGGATGTTTTTTTAAGGATCCGGCCCGGAAAAGAAGCAAGTGTCCGTCCACGGCTTAAATCTGCTCACATCCCTTTTAAAGAACATGGAGCATTTTCTCTTTCTGTTTCTCCCAAAGAGAAGATTGATCAGATCTTCAATGTAGATTCAACGCTGGTCATTCAGGATCTGAGTTCACAAAGGGTGGGCAATGTAATGCGTCCTGTATTAGAAGGTAAAGATCTGAATGTCTGGGATAGCTGTGCGGCAAGCGGGGGTAAGTCTATACTGGCGTATGACATCAATCCAAAAATCACTCTTACTGTGACTGATGTGCGCACAAATATTCTCAACAATCTGAGTGAACGATTTGAAAAAGCCGGGATTGATACCTATAAAAGTGCTGTAATGGATCTAAGTAATCCCGTTGAGGGCGTTCCCGGGGCTCCTTTTGATGTGATCATTGCCGATGTGCCTTGTACCGGTAGTGGGACCTGGGCACGAACTCCAGAACAATTATTCTATTTTGATGAAGCAAAGATCAGCGAATATGCTTCTCTTCAACGAACTATTATTCAAAATGCACTTCCTCATTTAAAAAAGGGTGGACATCTTATCTATATAACCTGTTCCGTATTCCGACAAGAAAATGAAGAAAACGTGACTTTTATAGAAGAAGAACTGGGTTTAACAAAACTCAGTGCCGATATCATTGCCGGTTATGAAGTCCGTGCAGATTCCATGTTTGCTTCTGTTTTCAGGAAAGATTGATACCGATATCCAAAAAGCTCGGATAAACATTCAGGAAAGCGTATTACATAATACTATCTCAGTTTCAACTTTAATATCTTGCGGCTTCGTAAGAGAATTTCTAAACCGTATTTAATGAGTACAATTGCACATGAACGCTTCGAAGCCGTGATCGGGCTCGAAGTTCACGCCCAGTTGTTAACAAACAGCAAAGCTTTTGCCCCGGTGGCATCCATTTATGGAGAGGCCCCCAACACACAGGTAACCCCGTTATGTCTTGGTCATCCGGGAACATTACCGGTGGTTAACGAGAATCTCGTTCGCTACATCATAAAAATGGGTCTCGCAACCAATTGTGGTATCGCACCGAAATCAATCTTTGCTCGGAAAAACTATTTCTATCCGGATTTGCCAAAAGGATATCAGATCTCGCAGTTTGAGACGCCGATCTGCCACGACGGATACGTGGATATAGAGCTTGAAGGCTATAACAAAAGAATCGGTTTAACCCGAATTCATATGGAAGAGGATGCCGGAAAGTCCATTCACGATCAGGATCCATACAATACATTGGTAGATCTGAACCGAGCCGGTACGCCATTGATCGAGATCGTTTCTGAGCCTGATCTTCGTACTCCGCAAGAAGCCTATGCGTACCTTTCCAAGATCAAACAAATTGTTCAGTATCTGGAAGTGTGCGATGGAAACATGGAAGAGGGGAGTCTTCGTTGCGATGCCAACGTCTCTGTTCGTCCGCGCGGACAGGAGAAACTGGGTACCCGTACCGAGCTTAAGAACATGAACTCGTTCCGTAATGTGGAAAAAGCCATTGAATACGAGATCTACCGACAGATCGAATTGATAGAAAGTGGCGGTGAAGTGGTACAGCAAACCCGATTATGGGATTCGAACAAGATGCAGACCCGAATCATGCGTTCTAAAGAAGAAGCCCATGATTATCGCTATTTCCCAGAGCCTGATCTTCCCCCCATCATTGTTACTGATGAGATGTTGGAAGAGATCCGGTCAGAATTACCGGAACTTGCTGATGTCCGTCAGAAGCGTTTTGTTGCAGATTACGGCATGAGTGAGGTAGATGCCGTGACCATCACCGAAGATCGGTATCTGGCCGATTATTTTGAATCGGTTGTGGATTATTCCGGTAATGCAAAAGCATCATTGAATGTTGTATTGAGTGAAGTTCTTAGAATATTGAACGAGAAAAGTATTTCTATTCAGGAATTTTCGATCACACCACAACGCCTTTCTGAACTCATCAAATTAAAAGAAGAGGATAAGATCAACTCTTCTGCCATGCAGACCATCTTCAATAAAATGCTGGAAGATGAAGGCTCTCCAGAGGATTTGGCGAAATCCATGAATCTAATTCAGGTTTCTGATTCAGGCTTCCTGGAAGAACTGGTGGATGACATCATTGCCAATAATCCGGACGAAGTGGAGCGGTTCAAAGCAGGTAAAAAACAGCTTATGGGATTCTTTGTTGGGCAGGCAATGAAAGCCTCTAAAGGGAAAGCCAATCCTAAGATGGTAACACAAATGGTAACTAAAAAACTTGAAGCTTAAGTACGAATGATCAAACGATTTTTTGTGATCGCATTGGTTGCGATGGTTGCAGTACATTGTAACCGTAAACCGGAAGCCATCAAAACTCACCTCAATGTAGCAGTAAGTGTTTCCGATTCTCTGGATAACAGTGGAAATTATTCCGGCTTCGAATTTTTATTATTTCAGAAAGATGATCCGGCCGCTGAGGCGGATACCCTCTTATTCGAGGTGACCGATTCTACCGGTACGTTCGAGGCGATCGTTGAGCCGGATAAAGCCGGTGCGTATCCGATGCAAATAAGCCGTAACGGACGAATACTTGCAAGCGTCACAATGTTATTGGCGGACAAAGATACCATCACATTCAAAACTGAATTCCCTGATATTCAGAAAAATCTGGTGATGGATTCTCGCGAGATCCGTGCACTGAAAGTGTATGACCGGGTTGATCAGAATTTTAAGCGAACCATGGTATATGCAGCTAATGGTGAGATCGCTGATTCTTTGCTACCCGGAGAATTTCTTAAATGGTCGGACTTATACTGGCAGGTTTATGAGGATAAAAGCGGAACTTTTGCCTCAAAATTTGCCCTTGAAAGCTCCATGGAGTTACTAAACCGGGTTGACCGTAAACAAATGTTCACTAAACTGAATACTGCCTTTGGTGAAGAAATGGCTTTTGGACTGGCTATTACACTGGGTAAGGATTATGTAGCCGATGCGAAAGGACTCGAGGCTACTGTAGCCTATCTTGATTCGGTGAGAAGTATCACTGAAAATGAAGACATTGAAAAAGCCATCGATCAATCCATTATAAAACTGTATTACGATAGCGCCCGCGTGGATAAAGCCAGAGAGTTACTCGCTGAGTTCGATGAGGAATATAATGAGGACTCGGAGCCCACATTTTGGTATAAAAATATGCGGTTCGATCTCAAGAACCTGGCACCGGGCATGAAACTACCGGACTATGAATTCATCTCAACCGAAGGTGATACCATTAATAATGCAAACATGCTTGGCTCTCCATATGTACTGGAATTCACCATTATGGCTAACAAACTGTATCAGCAACAGTATGATAAAGCTACGGTGATCTATCAGATGTATGCCAATGAAGGACTAAAATACTTTACCATTCCTTTCGATCAGAGCGTGAATACCATTATTGGGTTCTTCGAAGAACGGGACCGCTACTGGAGTATCGCTGAACCACCGAGTTTAAACAAAAAGCAGCTGGCCGATGAATTTAATATTCAGTTCTATCCTACAAGAATTTTGATAGATGCTGAAGGAAAAATTGTAAGAAAATACGTTGGGGAAGAATTTGATGATATTATCCCCGACATCACCCAAACCTTAACCAAAACGAACTAGGGTAACACTATGCGTCGATTTTTAATCGCAGGAAACTGGAAAATGAATTGCGGACCCGCGGATGCCGCCGAATTGCTGGAAGGTCTTAAAGAGAATAAAGCTGAAGTAGCTGATGAAGTAGATGTGCTGGTTTGTCCGCCATTTGTATCCCTTTCTATGTCGGTAAACTATCTGCATGATACTGATATTCAGGTTGGAGCTCAGAATTTACATTTCGAAGATAACGGAGCTTATACCGGTGAAGTAAGTGCCAGTATGCTGGTTGAAGCCGGATGTGCCTATGTGATCATTGGTCACTCTGAGCGACGTGAATATTTTGGCGAAACCGACGAAACTGTGAACAAAAAAGTAAAGAAAGCATTGTCTGCAGATCTAGTTCCTGTGATCTGCTGTGGCGAAACACTTGATCAGCGTAAAGCCGGTGATCATTTTGATCTGGTTAAGACTCAGATCACAGCCGCCTTTGCCGGTTTATCTGCTGATGAAGCACTGGATACGGTAGTGGCTTACGAGCCGATCTGGGCAATAGGAACCGGTGAAACAGCTTCTCCGGAACAAGCTCAGGAGATGCACGCACACCTGAGAAGTGTACTTGCCGACTTATATGATGAAGATACTGCCGAAGGTATTCGCATTCTTTATGGTGGCAGCATGAAACCGGGCAATGCCGAAGAGTTACTTGGTCAAAAAGACGTGGATGGTGGATTGATCGGTGGTGCCAGCCTGAAAGCTGACAGCTTCGCTGAAGTAATTACCATCGCTGAAAAGCTATCTGCCTAAATAGATATCGATTTATCCCTGCAACCTATTTTGATGCAGGATCTTGAGTCCCCTCCTGTAGGGGACTCAAATAATTCAGTTTGATTGATTTTTTTGGTGGATATTATTTTGCCCCTATATCTCATCACTTAACATTTGATCTCTGACTTCTTCAGAAACTACGAATACACTATGAGCATCAACGTTCTACTTATAGGCAGCGGTGGACGCGAACACACACTGGCCTGGGGAATTGCAAAATCTCCACTTCTAAAAAAATTATACACGGCGCCCGGTAACCCTGGAACCGAATCATTAGGCGAGAATGTAAATCTGGATGTTTCTGATCATGCTGCGGTTCTGGATTTCGTACGATCAAACGATATTGATCTGACAGTAATTGGTCCGGAGCAGCCATTAGTTGAAGGAATTGCCGATGTTCTGGAAAATGCCGGTCACAAAGTTTTTGGTCCCAAGCAGCAAGCTGCGATGTTGGAAGGAAGTAAGGAATTTGCCAAAGATTTTATGGCTCGAAATGCCATCCCGACAGCCGCTTATAAAGTGTTCGATCAGGACAATTTTGATGAAGCTGCTGAGTACATCAAAAGTCAAAATTCATACCCTGTTGTACTAAAAGCAGACGGATTAGCAGGTGGAAAAGGAGTGCTGATCCCCGAATCGGAAGAAGAAGCCATGAATGCCCTTACTGAACTTAAGTCCGGTTCCTTAAGTGATGCCGCTTCGAGGTTAGTGATTGAGGAATTCATGGTTGGGGAAGAAGCGTCTGTATTTGCGATCTGTGATGGAGATTCCTACAAGATCATCGGTAATGCACAGGACCATAAACGGGCAGGGGGAGGAGATACCGGACTCAATACCGGAGGAATGGGAGCATATTCGCCCGCTCCGATCGTAACGGAAAAATTGCTGGAGAGGACGGAAATAGAGATCATTAAACCGACCATAGATGGAATGAAAGCCGAAGGATATCCATATACCGGCTTTCTCTATGTCGGATTGATGATCACTGAAGAAGGGCCGAAAGTGGTGGAATATAACTGTCGCTTCGGGGATCCGGAGTGTCAGGTGATCATTCCAAGCTTACAAACGGATCTACTGGAAGTGTTGATCGCATGTACAGAAGGGAAGCTTTCTGAGTCAGAAATCACCTTTGATGATCAGTATCGATGTACGGTTGTGCTGGCATCGGGTGGATATCCACAGGCTTACGAAAAAGGCAAAGAAATTACCGGTGTTGATGAAGCCGATGCGCTTATCTTTCATGCCGGAACGAGGTCCGAAGACGGAAAACTGCTCACCAATGGAGGGCGTGTATTAAATGTAGTAGGATCAGGTTCCACACTTAAAGAAGCGATCGATGCGAGCTATGCCTCCGTTGAAAAGATCACTTTTGATAAGATGTATTACCGTCGGGATATTGGGGCGAAAGGTTTGAAAAGAATTGGGTAGATGATACTATAGTGAGCATCTCATTACCGTATATCAGCTACCTCCGGCTTCCTTTTCGTATGGAGCAGGACTCACACCATATATTATTCCATTGCATTTTCAATATGCTACGAATTTGCGGAAAATCATGGCGGTGTTTGATCTGGGTAGCAATTTTGATTGGTTTGTTTGGTGATCTTCATGCTCAAAAACCGGAAATTATTTATACCGGACTGGAGGATGCCACTTCGTTGTATGCGACCACTAATCATCTGTTTGTGGTGGAATCAGGGAAGAACCGGATACTGAAACTCGATCATGATGGCATGCTTATTGAGACGCTGGGAGGGTTTGGCTCCGGGGATTATCAGTTTAACGGACCAACAGATATTGACGCTACCAACGGATTGAAGATCTATATCTCTGATACGGGTAATAACCGCGTTCAGATCTATGACCGAAGATTTCAGTTTCTTTCCACTATTGACGGTTCCATGATATCCGGCATTCGTCGTTTCCAACCCACTCAACTTGTAGTAAATGAGTTCGGAGAATTGTTTGTGTTTGATACCTATTCGAATTCAATCCTCAGATTTGATGAGAATGGAAGTTTAATAAGCAGTTTTAAACCTGTAAATGGTTTGATACCCGACGAAATTGTTTTAGTGAATGAACAGTTGGAATTAACGGATGCAAAAAAAGGTGTCATTCAGATCATGTCCCAAAATGGTCTAAGCGTGGAACTATTTGAAATAGATTTTCAAGGTCAGGAGTTAATAAGAACAGCAACTGTAAAGGGATTGGTATTTCTGTTAACAGGTGGAACCATAGAGAAGGAAGCGAAATAGCTGCAATTTCCACAATGGTATGTTTTTAAACGCACAGGAAACTCATTGAACGGGACTATCCGTGTAGATGAATTCATTATATGATGAGTCGTTGTTATTTATATCAGGTATAAATAGTAAAGGGTTATACTATTTGTTTTTGTATGTACGTATTAGATTACTAATGAGATGGAGGTAAAGTCCATCGGAATACTAATTAAATATTTGACTCATGAAAAAATTGCTTCTTCTACCTGTACTGGTATTTGTGTTGTCAGGTTTAGTATCTGCTCAAACAAATGCTATCGATTTTAAACATTCATTTGGTGTGAATACAAAGATCAATCCTGATCAAATGGAATATTACGTTCCAATCTGGTTGAATGAGAAAACCATAGTTTCCCCATTTTTAGCGGTTCAATTCAACAGAAATTTTGAAACCGATAACTCTTCAATCGGTCTGGGATTAAAAAGGTATCTGATCCAACCTAGAACGGCGGCTCCATTCGTAAACTTTGACACAGGATATAGCTATAACCTGAATCAGGGTTTTGTTGGTTTAGGTTTTGGTGGGGATTACTTCATTTCAAAACAATTCAGTATCGGAGCTGAACTAAACACTCGATACACGTTCAGAGATGTTGGAACCCGGTTAGGAGTGGGTATAGACAATTTCATGGTTTTACCCGGTATTTCATTCGGTATACATTTTTGATACAAAAGTAAACTTTCGGCACTTTTCATATCTGTAAGTAATGTTCTGTGGTAATCATTAACTTCGGGGCGTGAAAAATGCTCAGGTAAATCCATTTAATTCAAACTTAGATTTTCGGCAAAAAGCGCTCGAAATATTTGAATTCCAACGGGAGTTTAATCCCGTATATCAACGTTTTTGTGACGCACTTGTAGTAAAGGAAGTTCATGCTGAAGATGAAATTCCTTTACTTCCTATACAGGCTTTCAAAGACGCGACGGTTTTGACGGACGAACATTCACAATTCAATATTCAACACTCAATTTTCTTTCAGTCCTCTGGAACGAGTGGAATGACCCGCAGCCGACATTATGTTGTCGATCCCGAAATCTATCGGCAGTCCATCATCAGAGGGATGCAGCATTTTTATGATCTGGATGAGTACGTGATTCTGGCATACACACCGGGTTATAATTCCAATCCACATTCCTCCCTGGTTTGGATGTTAAATGCTCTTATTGATCGGGATTCAACAGGAGTAAGTCAATATCTGGAATTAGGAAAGCCATTAGATCAACGTTTGATAAATCAAATCACCGACTCCGGAAGAAAAGTGATGCTATTTGGTGCTGCTTTTGGATTACTTGATCTGATTGAAATTAGTGATGTAACGTTGGATCAAGACTCCATCATCATGGAAACGGGGGGAATGAAAACCTTCCGGAGGGAAATGACGAAACAAGAGCTGCATACTCAACTTGCAACCGGATTCGGTCTTCCTGAATCACATATTCATTCAGAATACGGTATGACCGAGTTACTGAGTCAGGCCTATAGTCGCGGCTCACTCTGGTTTGATCCTGTGCCCTGGATGAAAGTCACCATCCGAAATCCTAAAAACCCAATGGAAGAAATGCCCGTTGGAGGAGAAGGTCTGATCGGAGTAATTGATCTGGCTAATCTGTATTCCTGCTCCTTTATTTTAACCGGTGACAAAGGAATCCAAAACGACAAAGGACAATTTCAGGTTTTAGGGCGGTGGAATCCGGTTAATCTTAGAGGCTGTAATTTTCTTATTGATTCGGATTGATTATTGCTCAGAATTACTAAAGTTTATGAACATCAAAACCCACATACAAAAAGTTGCACAAGCTGCCCGATCATGGCTTCAACCGAATAATGCTGAATTGAAGGAAGCAATTGATCGCACTGTAAAGGAAGGACTTTTCAGTTTTGAGGATATCAAATTTCAGATCCGGACCCTGAAGCAACAGATTGATCATGGTCAGGTAGAAGAGTGGGCGGACCGGGCAAATATCAATGAACAGAACAATGCAATCGGACAGAAAGTACTCTGCCTGCATGCCGGAAACTTACCGTTGGTTGGCTTTCAGGATGCACTGGGGACGATCCTTTCCGGTGCTGATTATTATGGAAAGCTATCAACCAAAGATCCGTATCTGCTGGAATCTTTTTTGATATCAGTGCAGAAATCAGGAATTGATTCAGTGGTTCAATATTCCACAGAGCTCTACTCTTTTGAAACTTTGGAGGCAGACAAAGTACTTTTTGCAGGATCAGAACAATCAGTAGAACCGGTAAAACAGAGTTTAAAAGAACTAAAGGTCGTAAATAACAAAACCGAATATGTGATAAGGACGGCAAAATTCTCACTGGCTTATATTTCATCTGATGATGCTGAAACCATTACCGATTTGGTTGAAGCCATTTTTCGGTATGGAGGGCAGGGCTGTCGTTCAGTAGCAGTAGTGGTGAGTCCGATCGGACTGAACGAGCTGAAGTGTCATTTTCAGGATTATATTGAATCATTCTGGCTGAAGAATCCACAGCATAGGAAACCTGAACCGGCGCTGGAATATCAGTTTGCATACAATAAAGCGATCGGACGGAACCAGGCCTGGATGAATCATTTTTTATTACAGGAAAGTGAAGATTTTCCAGAACTGGATTTCACCCTGAACTGGGTAAAAGGGGATGAAGAGAAGCTGAAAGAGCTACGTTTTAAATTCGGTTCAGCGGTTCAGGCCGTCTATACTTCCGGAGAGAGGATCGATGGATTAAAAACCGAATTTTTGAGTCAGGCCCAAACCCCGCCACTCTGGTGGGAACCGGATGGGATTCCGGTGATTTGAGTATGGGGAATTAGTAAATCTAGATACCTTTTCATTTAATCTAGATACCTTTTCATTTAATAAAGGGGCATGGGTAAGGGGATGCATTAAATAATCTATTCTTTCTCAATTCCCCATTGTTTTTCAATTTTAAGAAGAAACAAATAGCTATCGAAATCAGAACTATAGCTAATTCTGGAATCAACGATTATTTGATCCTTAGTAATGTAATGTAGGCCTCCATAACCAGTAGAAGCTATGCTGTCATCACATAGTCTGTCTAGAATAGGATTTGAAGGGTTTGAAAATTCAAATAAATAAGTACAAGATTCACTTTGATACACAACTAATCCTTGTAGGATAATCAATGAGTTAGATTCATGGCTATTATAAATGTCATAATGTTGAATTGTACTTAATTTTGTTCCGGTAAATAGGTCGTAAATTTCTATATCACCATTAGTAGTGACGAATGCTGTGTCTAGATTATCAGTGAATGTGGTAGTGTAAAAATCATTGGTTTTCCCACCCAGGTAATCAAATGAGCCGTTTATAGTATAGTATTCGTAGTTCATTAAATTATCAACCTGATATACCAGAACTAGTTTTTCCTGATTGTTACTTACAATGATTTTAGGTTGATATCCATCGGATACAACTTCATAGATTACAGTCTCAGATAGATCAGATAAATTTACTGATACCACAGCCCAGTCTAACCCGTTATTACTTACACTAGTAATCAGGTTTCCATGCCCGTCTAGAACTATATCTCCAATATTTTCGTACGATAAATTCAGTGATTTCAGCAATGTGCCGGAATCAAAATCATATATTGAAATTGTACTTGAACCACCAAACGTTATGTAAATATATTCCTCGTTCTTATCAAAAATAAGTTGAGATATGTTGTCAGGTGCAGCAAAACGTTTTAAAATAGTTTTATTCGATAAGTCATAAATTATTATTTCATTATTTCCCCTTTTTTTAAGATATACGACCTTATCAGAGTATCGATTTACACCTACTGGCGTTAATCCGATGATCAGATTTGCTTCAAGTTCACTTTCTGTAATACGGTCAATTTTTTTGAAGCGTAAATGATAGTCAATTTCAAAGGATTCTGAATTTTCAGATAGAGGAGAAGTTATGTAATAGCTATAAATTGTTTCCTGATCTAGATTTGTCTCAGTAAAGCTTAATTGATCCGTATCCAGTTCTCCAATTAATTCAAACTGTCCGAATTGTGTTTTTCTCCAAATTTGTTTTGGCCGATCAATATTGGATGGATCACTGAGATGCAGTGTTATGGAATTTTGGTTATGATTTTCAATAGATTCCAATTGTATAGGGTCTTCATCAATAATCAGTAATTTTTTACTCGATTCTGATAAAAACTGACCATATAATGCTTGTACAATCACTTCAATATGATCATTATAATTAAATTTACCTTCTACGTTGAGTTTAGTAGTATTTTCATCAGTTTGATATTCCACTGTTTCAGTACCATTTTTGATTCTGATTTTATAACCATCTTCAAATGAAATGAAATCTTTCCAGCTGATATTAAGAGAATCATAGGAAATGAGTGTAAGGTTCAGTTCTTCCGGTTTAAGGTAGGTAGTGGTAATATTACTTTTGTAATCGGTAATAGTGTCTCCCTCTACAACTAAATAAGGTACCAGTCTGAAGTTTTGTGAAAGATTCTGTTGAGGATTTGGTATCCTGATTGATCTTTGATCGGCTTCAATCGTATGAATTGTTTGGAAGGTATCGTCTTGATCAGAAATTTGCAGGAGATAGCCATCAGTAATTTCGAAATTTGATTTCCAACTGAAGTTAATGGTTTCATAATCATCACTGAGCTCGCTTGTAAGATCACTGATTTTCCCAAAATCAATTTTAATAGTTAAAGTATCACTGCTTTTATTATTTACCTGGCTGATAACCTGATAAATTGTAGGATAGGAATAGTTTTTTGAATCATCGGTATAGGTTACAGTATTTTTATCAAGCTCAGCAATCAATATTGATTCACTATTGGTCCCAAGTTTTTTATACACTTGATATCCATCTTCAAAATCAGTGTTATCTTCCCAATGAATTACGAGGTTTCCATCGCTGTCAAATGTATAATTAGGCCCCGAAGGTGAAGGGATATTAAAGGTTGAACTTCCGGGGTCATTTTCATTAGCCCTCTCAAAATCCGGAGCGGTGGAGCACTCAGTGAGAAGAAATAGACTGGCTAGAATGTAAAGAATTATTGAACTTCTCATATCTAGAAATTTACTTTTAAAGTGGCAGTACTTGCATCCCCTACAAAACCTGATTCTTTGCTTAGATAGAATTCCAGTGGTTTTTTATCGCGGTACCCGCTTTTGGGTTTGCTGATGAAAGCGTCCAGCATATTTAATGCATAAATAGTAATTGCAGTACCAAGTATAAGTTTATATTGGTCATTCGCATCTTTCATTACTTTATATTGGTATTCCACTTCATTTCCAAGAATAAGGGCGGTTTGTTCATCTCTGGCATTGTAGTAATCCTCTTCCATTCTGCGGAATAACGCTAATTCATCTTCATACTTTGCATGTGAACTGAATGACAGATATCCTGTAGCGATTGATCCTGCCAGCAGTAATCCGCCTTTTAAGAATTGCTTTTTATAAATCTGACTGGCACCCGGTAACACACTTAAAGCAGTATGAGTGAATTTGTCGGGGCGCTGATAGAGCTCATACACTTTAGGTAAGCTTTCTGCGGAAAGAAGGTACGTTTTATTGCCTAATACAGGATGCTCGATTCTGATATTGTTTTTCTTCTGGTTTGAATCAAAATAGGTGAAACCTGAGCCTAAATAATGATCATTTACATAAACGTCTGACTCCTCATCTGTAACTATGAACACATTCGCATTAAAGTGATTTCTTGCCGAATAGTTGTTTCTCAGCGAAATAACATTCTGAACGGGCGGGCGAAAGTTATATGAAAATAGCCGGGTTGTATCCTGAAAAACAAAAAGATTACGGGTTATATCCGAGCCAAATAAAGTAGATAGATTGAGGACGTGGCTTCCTGCAATGATCTTCACAGAATCGCCTGAAGAAAGCATGATGCGTTCGTCGTATTTATAATCTATAACCAGGAGAACGGAATCTACATTGAACTCAAACTTCAGATATCCCGTATTTTGAGCATTGACCTGATTATTAACGAATAATACAAGAAATGTAAGGAGTAACAAGAGAAATACTTTGTTCATACTAGATAGCAATTACCCTAAAAATAGAGGATAAATGGGTAGGTTCTTTCTGTGAGCTCGCCGTTAATTCTGGCAATGAGCCAAAACTGGTTATGAATACGCTGTCTGTTGTAAGAAGAAATGTAATTAATTGGTCCGGAACCGGATTCTATGCTACGTACTTTAACATACGGATAGATCTGATTAGCAGGATCTGCAACGCCACCATCATCGCGGTAAATATATAATTCTTCCACTTCACAATTACCCTCCCAGTCATATTCGATAAGTTTGCTACTTGATGTATTTTCACTTTTTGAAAAAAGTCTTGGTGGTAGAAAAAATTTTTCTCCATCAATTTCCTCAATACAATCGTTAGTACGCTCAAGCTCAATTGGCACAATTTCAGTAGTCAACACTCCATCGCGCCATATATCAACCTGATAACTGAATTTATCCTCATTGGAAATGCTACCAGTATTTACAGAGCCGTTTCCTGAAGCTGTGGTAAGGTTATCAATACTCAAGGTGTCAGGTCTTTGTTCTCCTTTTTGATGTAGTACTGCTACGGTGCCGTTTATTAGAAAATTACTTTGCCAGAAAAGAGTATTGCTCCCTTCGGTAATAGTAAAATTGAAAAGATGTTGTTTCAAGGTAGCTGTTACCGGCTCAGATTGCTTTCTTCCATAATCGGAATCATAATATAGTGTAGCACTGAATTCATTGTTTATATAGGGAATTGAATTCATTTTAAAATAATGCACCGAATCATTCAAAGCACTGACCGGGGTAATAGTTTGGTAAGTCTCAAAGTCACCCGGTTCACCATGATCTTTAACACTGATATTTATAGCCGTATATGGGAATGCTTTGGAAATCTTAATGAAGGCATAGACACTATTAGAAGTATGATTTTTGATGAGACGGAATTCTTTTATGGCAGGAACTTCATAATCAGGGCTGTCAGGATCATGAACGCCCGGGTTGCCAAAAGTGGGTACTTCTTTACATCCGGCAATCAGCAAAAGTGCAGAAAGAAAAATGAGTATGTGTTTAGATTTTTGCATCCGGCTTATTTTGAATATCAAAAGAATACTCACTGACAGATTGAAAGTTGTTCGGATCGATCACCCCGGTAAAAGTCAACTCAAACATATCTTCTTTAGCGAATCGTGTACAATACATATTGAGAGTTTCTGAAAAGGGATTAGGTTGAATTTGAGAACTCTTACTCACTGTTTGCTCTAAAGTTGAGAATTTAGGTGATGAGAATAAAGTATCGGAACCATTCAGTAAAAATGTTTCGATGCTGTAGTAATAATTCAGTCTTATTGGATCGAAATCGGTATCCTCTAATTCGTACACAAACTTGTATGCATTTTTTGGAATATTGGTTAAATGATGGAAAGTATCCTCCTCAGAGTACTTTCTAGAGATCTTAAAACCAGAGTATGACACTAATGTATTATCAATTTTCCAATTCAGGAGTACTTCATTACGACCTAACGTAACTGTAAAATATTCGGGTGCTTTTGGTAAATATCCTGGACGGAACGGATCATGTTCATTTGTTGCCTGAAAAGACGGAACATCTCTGCATTGATATAAAGTAACTATTGGAATTGTTAAGAGAAGCAATACTCGGACTCGCATATCTTCAGAATTTTGCTTTGAATACTAAGGTTGGATAGGTAGAACCTGAAATTGGATTTCGGCTCATTCCAATTAAAGGAACAAAATTTGAAGGTCCCCGATACCCTTCTTTTGGTTTTCTCATGCCATCAAGAGTAGTAATGGCATAAGTGCCTAGAATACTTACAAAACTAATTGTAAGCATGGTATTCAGGTCTTTTAGTTCTTCTCGTTTACTTAGCGCTTTTTCTCTTTTTTCTATAGCATTGCCGACAGTTGTGGCTGTCAAATATTCCTCATATAGAATATCATATTCGTCTTCTTTGGTTTCATATTTATTATTGAATACCACCGCCAGAGAGGTTAATGTGCCAAGAGCTACATACGTGTACGTTGCCTTGTTATATTGTTTATTTCTTAAATACGCTGCACCGGGCACAAAATGAAGAGGAAATGCCATTGGATTTGGGTTTTTGTTGAACCGTGCGATTTCTGTGATCACAAACTTATCAACCATGAACCGGGTGGATAAATCCCCATATTCAGGGTGTTCAATTCTAAGATCGTGATACCCGGGCTGGAGTAGGAGTTCTGTATAATCGGTACCTGCATGTTTTCCATCAATAAAGATCTCTCCCCCAAGGTCGGTGGTAATTGCCGTATTTCTTCCGGACTCGATGAGCTCATAGGAGGATTTTGCGAAACGAGAGATATGTAGATTAATGAAGCTATAGTCAGTTTCACCCGGCTTAACATTTACGGTACGGGAATGATCAGACACATTCTCCCAGATGATCCTGATGTTATTACGCCCGGCAGGTACTTCAATACTATCACCGGATGAGAATAAGATCACATTATTGAAATCATTGTTCAGGATCAGATAGAACTTTTCCAGGTTGAGGTCAAGTTTTAGCCAACCTGTAGATAAAGTATCATTAATAATCGGGGTTTGAGCAAAGGATTGTGTCTGGAAAAGGCCGGCAAGTAATAATCCGGAGAGAACTAACATTCTTTTAAACATCGTATACAATAGGTTGATTACCGGCTTAATGTACTATTATTTTTGACTAATAATCTATGTAAAAACTAGGAGTTAAAGTTATATTATATTTCTTGCTATTGAATTCATTATTGCCTTAAAAACTGTTAAAACGAGATGTTTAGACCGGCCATTGGAACACTTTTACCATGAATCATAGCCTGATCAATAAATATACTTTTCTCTTTTCCGGGATATCCGCCTTTGGGTTTTCTGAGTCCGTCTATGGTTGTGAGCAGGTAAACAGCGCCAAAGGTATATAATGAAGCTTTTTGAAGGGTTCGCAGACGATCGTGGTCATAGATGTAATCACTTTCTCTTAATTTATTATCTATGGTAAAATAGGAAACTCCGAGTGCTGAGAGAGTCAGGTAGGTGAAGATTACTTTATTGGTTTGTTCGGTAATGATATATCCTCCGGCCGGTAAGAAGTAAAGTCCCGGAGATCGTGTGCTTTGATTGGTGTGATATCGGTTGAGTAATTCAGTTTCGGCATAACTGATCTTCACTTTATTAGTGATGGTCCCAAGTTCCGGATGAACCGACTTTACTGTGTATTTACCGGGATTTAGCAATAAAGAAGAATTTTCAATGCCTACTTTTTCTCCATCAATGAAGATCTCTGCTCCGGGATCGGTCTTGATAGCCAGATTGGCTCTGTTCTCGAGCTGAGTAAAAGTGGATCTGTGTAGTATCCGAAATTTCTGATAGTTTCTATGGATCCTGGTGATGGAATTTGCATCAACATATTGTTCGAAGTACTCATCATCAATAAAGTAGGAAATCAGGGTGATATCATATAATCCGGAAGGCAAAGAAAGGGTATCACCGGGGGAGATCTTTTGTGCATTGATGAGGTCATCATTCAAAACCACATAGAAGGGCTCAGGGAGGTTTACATCAAAATAGAGTTTGCCGTTCATCTTTGATTGTGCAGCTACATCATTGCTTATAAAAAGTGAGAAAACGACTAAGCAAGAGAGTATTAAGAGCCTTAACTTTGAATTCATTTGATGCAGATGATTACTTGGTACTCATTCTAAGAATAAATCAATATATAACAAAGCTAAAAAGTAAGAATGCACTCTTATAATCCCGCTAAGATCGAGCCGAAATGGCAACAATACTGGCTCGAAAACAAAACCTTTAAAACACCGACAGACACCAGTAAACCAAAGTTCTACGTGCTGGATATGTTCCCGTATCCCAGTGGTGCCGGACTTCATGTTGGTCACCCGGAAGGTTACACCGCTACCGATATTCTGGCGAGATATAAGAGAATGCGGGGATTTAATGTGCTTCATCCGATCGGATGGGATGCGTTCGGGTTGCCGGCAGAACAATACGCGGTAAAGACCGGAACTCATCCACGGATTACCACAGAAAAGAATGTGAACCGGTTTCGTGAGCAGTTACAGGCCATTGGTTTTAGCTACGACTGGGATCGTGAGGTAAATACCACGGACCCGAATTACTTCAAATGGACGCAATGGATCTTTCTGAAGTTGTTTGAGAAAGGCTTGGCTTATGAAGATGAAGTTGCAGTAAACTGGTGTCCGGAATTAGGTACGGTACTGGCAAATGAAGAAGTAATAGACGGAAAAAGTGAAGTAGGCGGATTTCCGGTTGTTCGGAAGCCCATGCGTCAGTGGGTATTAAAGATCACAGCCTACGCCGAACGTTTATTACAGGATCTGGATGATCTGGATTGGCCGGAATCGCTGAAAGATATGCAGCGCAACTGGATAGGTAAGTCGATCGGTGCAGAGATCGATTTCCCCATCGATAGTTATGAGGAAAAGTTACGGGTATTTACCACCCGACCTGATACTATTTTTGGTGCCACTTACATGGTGTTGGCTCCGGAACATCAATTAGTGGAACAGATCACCTCCGAAGAACAAAAAGATGCGGTGGCTGAATACAAAGTGCAGGCGGCCATGAAATCCGATCTGGACCGTCAGGAACTTACCAAAGACAAAACCGGTGTGTTTACCGGTGCTTATGCTGTGAATCCTGTGAACGGGAAGAAGATCCCGATCTGGATCGCTGACTACGTATTGGTGAGTTATGGAACCGGGGCTATCATGGCAGTACCGGGACAGGATGAGAGGGATTGGGAATTTGCTGAGAAATTTGATCTGCCGATCATAAGAACGGTTCAGCCTGAAGATGGATTTGACGGAAAAGCTTATACCGGAGACGGCCCGGCTATTAACAGCGAATTTCTGAATGGGTTGAAGATCAAAGAAGCGAAAGAAAAGATCATCGATCATCTGGAGGAAACCGGAGCAGGAACCAAGGCGATAAATTATAAATTGCGAGACTGGCTGTTTTCACGTCAGCGTTACTGGGGAGAGCCGTTTCCAATTATTCATGTTGATGGAAAGGCAAAGGCAATCCCGGAAAGTGAGTTGCCTCTGGAATTACCTCAGGTGGATAAATATCAACCTACCGGCGATGGTGAACCTCCGTTGGCAAATGCAACGGATTGGATACGTACCACAGATCCTGAAACCGGAAAACCCGCTTTAAGAGAAACCAATACCATGCCGCAGTGGGCCGGTTCCTGCTGGTATTATTTGCGTTATATCTCGCCAGACTGGGATGGTGGTCCGGTAGACCCGGATTATGAGAAATATTGGATGCCGGTAGATCTTTATGTAGGTGGGGCAGAACATGCGGTGCTGCACTTGTTGTATGCTCGATTCTGGCATAAAGTATTGTTCGATCTGGGAGTGGTATCAACCAAAGAACCTTTTCAGAAATTAGTGAATCAGGGGATGATCCTCGGCGAAATGGAATTCACCAAGCCGGATGGCAGTAAGCTGAAAGAAGACGAAGTGGAGAAGAGGGGAGACTCCTTCTTTGAAAAAGGAACGGATACCAAAGTAGAGGCCCGGGCACATAAAATGTCCAAATCCCGTGGAAACGTGATCAATCCGGATCACGTGATCGAGCAGTACGGAGCAGATTCACTTCGTTTATACGAAATGTTCATGGGACCTTTGGAACAGGTAAAACCATGGAGTACCAAAGGGGTGGATGGCGTTAATCGGTTTCTGAATCGTGCCTGGAGACTGTTTATTGATGAGGATTCCGGTGAATTGAAAGATTCGGTGAAAGAAGCGGAAGCCACGAAAGATCAGCTCAAAGTATTACATGAAGCCATCAAAAAAGTAACTGAAGATGTTGAGGAAATGCGTTTCAATACGGCGATCTCTGCATTGATGATCTTTGTTAACGAGGCCAACCAATGGGATACGATCCCGGTAGATGTGGCCCGTTCATTTACACAATTACTGGCACCATTCGCCCCTCATATTTCGGAGGAATTATGGACCAGATTAGGAGGCTCTGATACCATCGCCTACACCGATTGGCCGGAATTCAATGAAGAATATCTGAAAGCTGATGAGATCATGTACCCGGTACAGGTGAACGGTAAAGTACGTGCCGAGATCTTCGTAGCTGCCGATCAGTCTAAGAATAAAGAGCTGGTTCTGGAAATGGCTAAATCAGAAGAACGGGTACAGAAATATCTGGAGGAAGGCAATCTGATTAAGGAGATCTTTGTTCCCGGACGGATCGTGAATCTGGTGATTAAGTAACTATTAGTTTTGTTTTGTGATAGCTGAATCCGGTTTTTAAATGCTTAAAAGCATGGATTCAGTGTTGTGTTCCTGTGTATGGGTGAGGAATAAGTAAATCAAAGATTCTGCTGAACTGATTCTGGAATGAGGAACAAAAAAAAGCCCGATCAAATGAATGACCGGGCCTTTGCAATGATCGCTTAACTAAACTTTTACTTATCGATCTTCAACCGGAGTCCAATCCAGGTTTTTCTCGCCAACATACAGCGCACGAGGACGGATCAGTCGGTTGTTAGCCGCTTGTTCCATGAAGTGCCCGGTCCAGCCGGAAACACGACTCATAGTAAAGATACAAGTGAACAGATCAGGCTGAATACCCATGGAGTAATAAACTGTTGCTGAGAAGAAATCGACATTTGGATCGATGTTCTTTTCTTCTTTCATGGTCTTTAACATATCCATCGACCATTTGTAGAAATTCTCATGACCGGTTTCAACAGAAAGATCTTCTGCCATTTTCTGCAGATGACGTCCACGGGGATCGAAGATCTTATACACACGGTGACCAAATCCCATGATCTTCTCTTTGTTTGCCAGTTTCTTTTTTGTGAATTCCACGGCGTCCGCATCTTCGCCCTGAGCCTGAAGTTCAAGCAAAGTGTTCATTACGGCTGTGTTAGCACCACCATGTAATGGACCTTTTAAAGCACCAATGGCAGCGGTAATAGAGGAATACATATCCGACATAGTTGCACAAACAGTACGTGCAGTAAAGGTTGAAGCGTTCATACCGTGTTCCGCGTGCAGGATCAAACAAAGATCCATAGTTTTTTCTGCGTGCTGACCAGGTTTTTCGCCATTCAGCATATACAGGAAGTTGAACGCAGTGCTACCTTCATTCAAAGGTTCCACGATCTCTTTACCTGAACGAACGCGGTCGAAGTAAGCGATGATCGTTGGGATCTTAGCTGTAATTGAAATAGCCTGATCCATGAATAAAGCTTCATCAAACTTACCTTTGGTTTCGTCGCTGTCGGCCAACATAGAAACAGCAGAGCGAAGTACAGACATTGGTTCTGCTTTCTTGTCGGTGCTTTTTATATAGTTTACTACCGGTTCAGGTAATGCACGATGTTTTTTTAATTTTTCATGTACTTCTTCAAGTTCTGAAGTATTCGGTAGTCTGTCATTCCAAAGAAGGAAGCACACTTCTTCGAATGTTGCGTTTTCTGCCAGTGTATCAATATTATATCCGGCGTAGATTAATTCACCTTTTTCTCCGTCAATAAAACTTTTGGTGGTTGAGAATGCAATAATACCAGCAAGCCCCTTATTAATATACGGGTACATTTCTTCATCAAAGCCTGTGTGTAGGTCTGTCGACATTGTTCTTCCGTTTTAGATTGTGATTGTAATTTGCGCTCTTCTTTTCCTTTGACCGATAAATAATTATCCAACAAGCTAACAAATAATTCCGAGCAAAAATTTCTTCTCCAATAACTTTTGAGAAGGACATGAAAAGTAATGAAACGCAATCAATTATAGAACTATAAAAGCAAGGTTTCGGGCGCTAAAGTTGAGCAAATCTGCGGGAATCGTTAAAAAGTTGTTAACGATGTTAAGCAAGACTTTACCAGAGGTAGCAATTTATGATTAGATTCTGCTTTTAGATTCTTCCCACAGTTTGTCCATTTCTTCCAGTGATGAATCTTTCAGTGCTTTACCCCGGGCTTTGAGTTGCTCTTCCACATACCGAAAACGGTTTTCGAATTTCCGATTGGTTTTTCGGAGACTATCCTCAGCAACCAGATCAAAATAGCGGGCAACATTCACCATCGAAAAAAGTACGTCACCGAATTCATCGGCTGAACGTTCCGGTTCGTTTTCTTCCAGAGTTTGTTTAAATTCCGCAAGTTCCTCATCGAGTTTTTCCCAGGCTTGTCGCCATTCCGGCCAGTCGAATCCCACATTTGCAGCTTTCTCCTGCATACGTTGTGCTCTTATAAGTGCCGGAAGATGAGCTGGTAGCCCATCCAGAGTAGATTTTTTCCCTTCCTTAAGTTTGATGTTTTCCCAGTTCTCAGATACCTGATCTTCATTCTCAACGGCGGTTTCTCCGAAAACATGAGGATGCCGGCGGATGAGCTTATCCATAAGCGTGTAGATCACATCCCCGATATCAAAATGCTCGTTTTCGCTGGCCATTTTAGTATGAAAAACAACATGAAGCATTACATCGCCAAGTTCCTTTTTTAACTCACCGAAATCTTTATCGTCGATCGCTTCGAGGGCTTCGTATACTTCTTCCACAAAATTGTCTTTGATACTTTCGTGGGTTTGTTTGCGGTCCCACGGACACTCTTTGCGGAGAATGGCTACCAGGGTAACCAGATCATCAAACTCTCTGGATGGCTTCATCAGGAAAACAATATTGAAAAATTAAGATTAAGAACGAGCTGAAGATACCATTCTTGATCCCTCATATTGAAGTTTAAATTCATTTAGGTCTTTCTCTTCTTCTTCTTTGCAGCAGGGAAGAGAATGTTATTTAAAATAAGCCGGTATCCCGGACTATTAGGATGTAGCGCAAGATCAGTCGGGGGATCGTTCACCAAATGTTTATAATCCTCCGGATCGTGTCCGGCATAAAATGTGAAGGTGCCCCGCCCGAAATTACCATGCAGATACTTAACCTGATCCCTGCCCGGCGATTCACCGAGAATTACCACGGACGATTTCACTTTCTCGGACCGGAATGCAGTGGTTTGACCATAAAAGCCTTTCACGCTACTCACATGATTCTGTGTAAGCATAGTTGGAACAGGATCCCATTTTGCACTGAATTCGAATAAGGTGAAATAATCAAGAGTTTCATCTACCTCGTTTATGGCTACCGGAACATCAATATCTGCATGTTCATATTCATAAGGATTAAGACTGATATTGAAATCCTTAAAAGCAAATGTATTACTGAAGTCGAGTTTTTCCTGTGCATCAGGATCAACCGGATCTCCGTCAAATTGAGTGGGAGCTATATCCACGCCCTGGGCAGCAAGTGCGATATCGAAGGTGTCGGTACCGGAACACATGGCAAATAAAACCCCGCCATTGCCCACAAATTCTTTAATGGTGGCTGCCACTTGTTTCTTCTGGTCGCTCACTTTAGAAAAGCCAAGTTCTTTAGCCATCGCTTCCATTTGTCGCACCTGTGTGATGTACCATGGAACCGCCCGGTAGTTGGCCCAGAACTTGCCGAACTGACCGGTGAAGTCCTCGTGATGGAGGTGCAACCAATCGTATTCCTGCAATTTTCCTTCCAATACCTCCACATCCCAGATCTTGTCATACTCCACCTCTGCATAGGTGAGAGCAAGTGTTACTGCATCATCCCAGGGGAGGGCCTGATCGGGAGTATACACAGCAATTCGAGGAGCTTTTTCCAGATTGACCACCGAAGTATTGGATCCCGGAGATTCAATTTCTGCTATGATAGAAGCAGCTTCTGAATTACTCACCGTTTCCAGACTCACATTTCGTAATCGTGCTTTTCGGATGATATCATTATCGATCACAGCCATGAAAGAACCTCCCCGATAATTCAGTAACCATTTAGCCGGGAAACCATCTTTAATGTGATTGAAAATCACTCCGTAAGCTTTCAGATGGTCGGTCTGTGATGCATCCATAGGAATGAGGACCTGTTGTTGGGCTTTTGCTCCACCAAATAATAACAGGAGAGTAAAGATCGTGAAAATAAATCGTTTCATGTGATCAGGAATTTGCTTTAGGCAATTCTTTTAAACGGGCACGTGCATAGGGTGCGTAAAATCCTTGCGGAAAATTTAGGATCAGATCCTCATAGGCTTCAACTACGAAAGACAATGAAGTTTGTACCTGACCATCTTCAATAATTATTGCATCTTCATCCGGGGAGTCGGTGCTATGAATTTCAACGGCCGCGGAATACAGGGATTCAGCCAGTCTGGCTTTTTCCCACATCAGTTGCTCTTTGCGATTCGAGTAAGGCGAATCATTTAAATGAGCAGTTAGATCGGTGAGATAATTGATGTCCGGTTTTTCCATTACGGAAGCCAGCATCAGATAGGCGTCATCAACAAAGGGAGAAGGAGATTCTGACCGAATGATTGCCATCAGCTTTTGCTCAGCTTCCTGCCGTTTATTGGTTGCCAGATCAAATTGGGCAGACGCGAATTCATCGAGTGAGCTACCGGTGGTATCTTCAGCCAGCCCCTCCTGAATCCATAATCGGAGTTTTAAGGCATCGTTTGCGTAATAAGAGGTGTTTTGCCTTCCCAGTGTTTTTAGTTGGATCTGAGCGAACTCATAGTCTCCGGCATAGAAATCGGTTAAAGAAAGGAAATACCGTGTTTTTTCAGCCAGATCACCCACACCGGCTTTTTTATTACTTCGGGTCAAAGATATTCGTGCTTCGGTAAAATTCTGTTCCGCCAGTTTGATGCGGCCTTGCAGATAATCGATCTGTGCGAGATAGGCATTACCCGGAACCCGTTTTAACAGCTCCAGACTTTGTGAAGCTGCGTTCAGATCAAAGATAAAGTCCAATGCGAGTTCGGCACGTTTCAGATACACATCACCTATGCGCGAATAATTGCTGGTCTCATTCTGAATAGCATCTAGCAGCTGAATGGATGAGGTAAATAAACTGTCACGTTTTTTGTTGAAATCCAGACTGTTGTCGTCCAGATATTTTGCCCAGCGGGAATACACCCCGGCTTTTTCCTCCATGGCACGCCACTTAATTTCACCATGGGTCTGCTCGGTGTAATAATCAAAAGCGTTCAAAGCCAGTTCGAATTCATTGGCATCGGTGAGTTGCCGACCTACATTGAATAAAGAGAAGTTGTAGGAACTTGTCTTAGATTCAAATTCTCGTGCAGCTGCATAAGCCCTGCGATATAATTCATTTTCGAGGAGCAACCAGATCTGCAGTTCATAGAAACCCGAATAATTTGGATCATTTATATCCATTTCGGCCAGTTTATCGTCCAGTTCCAGGATACTGATATCGTACAGGAATGGGTCGTTGTAGCGAAACAATAACCGCTGGAAATAGCTGCTTTGTTTGGGGTTCCGCTGAATGAGACTTAACCATTCCCTTATTGCCAGTTCGTATTCTCCGGCCTGCATATAAACATTAGGAACCTCTGCCATAAACATATTCGGATTATTAAATACTTCCCGGGCTTTCTCATATACTTTTATAGCGCGGTCATACGCTTTGCGGTCGGCCATGGTTCGGGCAGTAGAGCTGTAAACCTGAAGGTTTGAGGAGTTTTCAGCCAGATTTTTATCCCAGATCTCAAAGGCACGGGTAGTGTCTTCTTTAAAATGATAGACTTCTCCGAGTTTGACGTAAGAGCGACTGTCATAGTCCTGCTTGCGGATATTCTCGTTGATGAGTGAAATGGCCTCATCATAATTTTTAAGCTGGATCTGGCAGTCGATCAGTTTTTCAAAGAATTGAAATACCTGAGGTTCTTCTTTGTACGCCTTTTTTAGCAGTGGGAGTGCATCATCATAGCGCTGTTGCAGCATCAATTGATTGGCGATCTGATAATTCCCATTCGCATTCTGCGCGAAAACGGCGGGGGAGATGACAAAAAGTAAGAGGATGAATAGGTGGTATGCGCTTTTAGGCATGGTATTAATTCAAATTCAAGCTGACGTATTCCCCGAAATCAGGATTTAATTTTTTCATTTCACGATAAAATCTGTTTAATGGAAAACCAACTACGTTGTAAAAATCGCCATCGATCCTTTCCACCAATGCGGCACCCCAGTCATCCTGAATGCCATAGGCACCGGCCTTGTCCATCGGGCTCCCGGTAGAAATATACGCTTTAAGTTCGGTTTCACTTAACGAACTAAACCAAACTTTGGTTTCTTCATAAAATGAATGGGTTGCTGTCACTTCATTATTTTTATCGGTTATGACAATACTGACGCCGGTAAATACAGAATGCGAGGTGCCACTTAACCGGTTAAGTATTCTGAGTGCATCGTCCTCATCTACAGGCTTACCCAATATATCATTTCCCTGAACAACGATGGTATCGGCGCCGATGATCAAAGCATTAGAGACACGCCCGGCAATATCGGTAGCTTTTTGCAGAGAAAGATCGGTAACAACCTCTTCGGGTATGGAGGAAGTGATGATCTCTTCGGTAGCACTGGGAATTATTTCAAAAATAAGTCCTAACTGGGTTAATAGTTTCTTTCGCCTGGGGCTGGCTGAAGCCAACACAATTTTTAGCATATCAATGAGTACACTTCTTTTGGAGTTATTAGATAATTAAATAACTTCTCACTCCGTTTCAAACCGCAATAACGTAAAGAATTTAAAATACAAGTATGGCAACAGGCAAACAACGAAAAGCCAACGATAACCCCATGTTCTTTTCAGCATTCAATTATAAGCTGATCGGCATCGCCATATTATTGATCGTTTCCGGTTTTACGGCCATGTATCTCGAGAATGAAATTGATGGGGTGATTTCACTTTATGTATCTCCATTGGTAATTCTCGCAGGATATGTAGTAGTGATCTTCGCAATAATGAAACACGATCGACCGCAGGAGTCCGACTCAGAAGCTACGGCCTGAGGTGCTCGACCGCATCATAAATATCCTCTTTCTGTTTGCGCTTATTTTTGTGTTCCTTCTTGAAGCGAAGGCGGAAGATCATTTACGGATCATTATAGCCGTTGTATTGTCATTCATACTGGTCACCATCGCTTTTTTTATGAACTGGTTATCGCTTGATGGTGCCCGTTCCGCCTTTACATTCGGATTGATCTCCTACGGCCTTGGAGGAATTCCGGGAGCAGCGCTTATTCTTACCTTTTTTATTTCAAGTTCTTTACTCTCAAAAGATCTTATTTCAGAAGATACTCTCACAGAAACCAAGTTTAGAAGAGACGGAATGCAGGTGTGGTCGAACGGATTTTGGTTTAGCCTGTGGATCGTGATCGGTTTTTTGTTTGAATCACCCGTTTTTATGATCGCAGCCGCCTCAAGTATCGCTTTTGCCACCTCTGATACCTGGGCATCAGAAATTGGCGGTCATCGTGTAAAAGGGAAGACATATCTGATCTCCTCTTTTAGCTCGGTAAAACCCGGTACGGACGGAGGAGTTAGCGTAGCAGGTACGTTGGCGTCTTTTGCCGGCGCACTGTTGATCGCTGTGGTATTTTGGCTTACAAATCTGGAAATGAATTTTTTTACGGTATTGATGATTGCAATTGCCGGATTAACCGGTAGTTTTGTGGATTCGTGGCTGGGAGCAAAGATCCAGGGGAAAACACTTGGGTCATTCAGTCGGAAATTACTGGTGAACCGGTTCAGTTATGTGGATAATAATCTGGTAAACTGGTTGGCTTCAGGCAGTGCATCTGTAGCAGTAACGATCCTGTTTGCAATATTAGGGACCTGATAAATCATAAAAATAATCTCTTATGTGGTATAAAAAATTACACTGGCAAATTATAATCGGGATGGTTGCAGGCGTAGTGTTTGCCTTAGGTATGGTTCAATTTTCCTGGGGACCTGAGTTCGTATCAGACTGGATCAAGCCATTTGGGACTATTTTTATCAATGCGTTGAAACTGATCGCTGTCCCGTTGATCCTGGCTTCACTGATCAAAGGGGTTTCAGACTTGAAGGATATTTCCAAGCTTTCTAAGATGGGGGGAAAGACCATTGTTTTGTATCTCATCACAACCACCATTGCAGTAACTATTGGTTTGGTGGTGGTAAATACTTTTCAGCCCGGTAAGACCATTTCTGAAGAAACCCGAACTGAGTTATTAGACAGTTACAAGAACGAAGCGGATATGAGGATCTCGGATGCAAAGCGGCAAATGGAAACCGGTCCGCTGCAAGCGTTAGAAGATCTTGTTCCAAGTAATATTGTAGCGGCAGCCAGTGAAAACAGAAATATGCTTCAGGTTATTTTCTTTGCCTTTTTCTTCGCCATCGGAATGATCCTGATCCCAGAAGAGCAGGCCAGACCGGTTAAACTGTTTTTTGACAGTTTTAATGAGGTGATACTTAAACTGATCGACCTCATCATGAAAGCAGCTCCCTATGGTGTATTCGCATTATTAGCTGCACTTATTGTTGAAGCCCCCACAGCTGATCTTTTTGTAGCGCTCGGTTTCTATGCACTCTGTGTGATTACCGGTTTAGCTTTAATGATCGTCGTATATGTAACGATCGTCACGGTATTTGTAAAAAAATCACCCTTCTTTTTCCTGAATGGGATCTCACCGGCACAGTTGCTGGCATTTTCGACCAGTTCCAGTGCAGCTACCTTACCGGTTACCATGGAGAGAGTGGAGGACCATTTAGGTGTTGATGAAGACGTTTCCAGCTTTGTGTTGCCCATTGGCGCAACCATCAACATGGATGGTACGAGTTTATATCAGGCAGTTGCTGCAGTATTTATTGCTCAGGCTTTTGGGATGGATCTTAGCCTTACCGCACAACTGGGCATTATTCTAACCGCTACCTTAGCTTCTATCGGATCTGCTGCTGTTCCCGGTGCCGGTATGGTGATGTTGGTAATTGTACTTGCTCAGGCAGGTATTCCTGAGGCCGGTCTAGCATTAATTTTTGCGATCGATCGCCCCCTTGATATGTTACGAACCACCGTAAATGTAACCGGGGATGCCACGGTTGCAATGGCAGTTGCCGCATCTGAAGGAAAATTACATGAACCGGAGCCTGAGGATTAAAAATTTAGGTATTGAAAGATTTAATGTGCCATTGTTAAAGGAATTCTTTTAATTCACTTGTCGCTCATGCAAATTCATCTGTGCCTATGGTTCCAGAGCTACTATCAAGAGTAAAAGGTATCGTTCGTCATATAATCCCTCTGTTTCTTCTGTGTTTAAGTAGCTCAGTAGCGCTTGCTCAAACACTGTTGTTGCCGGGTGATGTATTGATTTCCACGGTAAATTCATCGAACTCCACGATCGATATAGTACCCTTGGTGGATTTGCATCCGGCCACTTCTCTTTGGATAGCTTCTAAAAACGCGGAGCAGTTCACCGGTTATGCCGAAATTTCGATCAATAAAAGAGTGAATGCCGGGGAAGTACTCAGAATTACCAATACCTCTGACGATCGGTTCAATGCCATCATAAAAAGTGAGAATTTGGGTTCAGAGATCGTTCTGATTCAGAAAGATGAGGGAATAGATCGGTTTATATTTGGTGTAAGTATTGGAAATGAGTCTATTTCTGATCTGCCTGAAAGTCTAACCAATAGCTCCAGATCTTTTGTCAATTTACCATCAGGATCGAACCATCAGTATCACCTGAGAAACGGGGTAAGCGGTACCATAGAGATGTTACAGGATCTGGTAACGGATCCGGCTCATTGGCGTTCTTCCGGCGATCTTCCATTTCCTGTGCCGGGAACGAATTTCCGGTTACTGGAAGCTCCTGTAGTTATGTTCGACCGGACCATTGATTATGTGACAGAAGGTGATAGTATAGAATTGAATGTTGCTGTTTATGGTCATGACGGTTCACGGTTAACAGTAGATGTGGCCATGAATGCGTGGAATTCAACCGCTGATACTTCAGACCTTCCGGATTTTAGATCAGTTACATTCAATTTCACCGGCTTGATCGGAGATGCAGTTTATGCAGTTACTGTGCCGGTTTCAGATGATGAACAGTACGAAGGGACAGAATCGCTGTTTTTCGAATTGAAGAATTTATCAAAAGGTCACTTCGGGGATTTTGTGAGTCAGGCAGTGCTCATCAACGATAACGAGATGCCAAATATCATTGTAAGAAAAGCGGAAGTCACCGGTGATTCCGATTCTGATGTGGTTGAATTACAGAACCTAGAGAATGCCGTGGTTGATCTTGATGGTTGGAAGCTCCTGATCAATGGTTTTGGATATGAATTTGGACAACAGGATTTTCTGGAACCAAAGGGAAGACGCCAGATCAGCGGACTGCAACAACTGGCTGACCAGAAAAGCAGTAAAGGAAAGATCCAATTGTTGGATGAAAACGGATTATTGGTACTAAACGATCGTTCGAATATGATCGTGAAGTCAGTGAATACAAAACCGGAAAGAACGGTTTCCACTGCGGTTTCCGGAAATCCCTCAACAACTGAAATTGGAGCTACACCACTTTCAGGAACTTTGACGGCCTCGGGTACATCAGCAAGTCAGATAAACATTGAGGAAACTCCATTTACACCTGGCTGGTATCCGATTTCCGGTGAGGATGTATTTAGTTACAAAATGGCGATGAATGAACTTTACAGCTGGAATGAAGCGAAGGGGAAATTCGTCAGGATCAATGATGAAATTCCACAAACCGGCACTAATACACTTCAATTTTATTATCAGCCTGAAAGAGATACCACCACGATCAATCAAAGCGATACACTTTCCGAAACCTCCGCAGGTGCTCCATGGAAATTTAGTTTAACAGCTACGGATGCAAATGAGAATGGGATCATCGATGGAGTTGAAGGGTTCAATCTGTTACAAAATAACAGCGGGGATACCCTCCGTGTTGATCAATTCATGCAAACGGTGACTCAGTTGAGCGGATACCGATCGCTCAGACCGGTCATTTATGAAGTGTCTTCACCGGGGTCGCTATTTGAAGATCTTCAGGCTAAACAAAAACATGAGATTATACCTCCAAATGCATTATTCTGGGTACAGGCAGATTCTTTGAACTCTTCACTTACGATCGAATACGATCCGGCACTGACATCCTACCTTCCCGCTGAATCAGAAGAAATTACAGAAGAAGAAGTACCCACTGTATCGATAATGCTGAGTAATGGAAAACAAAAGGAAGAGATCTCTATTCATTTTACTCCAGCTCAAGAACAGTTATTATACGAAGATCACTTACAACTTTCGATGATACTGGGGTATAAGCCGGATAACCCGGGCTTTATTTATCTGGGAATGCAGGATGGAAATTCCTGGAAGAAAACCTGGAATATTGAAACATCTGAAACTCAAAAAATTACGGTACCCATTGGATTTGTTACTGATCTGAAAGGGGAGTTTAGTATTAATATTACTGAAGCAAACGGGCTCCCTGCTGAATGGAGACTCTTTGTGGAAGACCAAATCACAGAAGAGATCACAGAAGTATACAAAGGTTGGGAAAAGAAATTTGACTACTCCCCGTCTCATTATTTAAAACAAATTGAAACGGAATCAGAGTTCGAACCTGTTGAACTGGACGAGACGGTTATTGATGACCGGTTCAGATTTATTATGGTTCCTCCGGGGGTAAGCGAAACAGAAATTGACAAACCGGATGAGGTACAATTACATCAGAATTATCCGAACCCGTTCAATCCGGCTACTACGATTTCGATATATTTACCCGAATCATTGCCTGTTAAATTATCAGTGTTTAATATAGTAGGGCAACCCGTAGCGGTTCTTGCTGAAGGAGTTCTTCCGGGTGGCGATCACGAATTTGAATGGGATGCAACAGGCCTGCCGAGTGGTATGTATATTTATCAATTAGAGGTAGGGGCCAATATTTTTACCCGAAAAATGACACTTGTTAAGTAGTGTCCGCAATCATTAATACTTAAAGAAAAAATACACCAATCACTGACATGCAGTTTAAAACCATTCAGGGGGTGGAAGTACCGGAGATCGGACTTGGCACCTATACATTAATTGGGAAAACTGGAGAACAAACCATTAAAGCAGCATTGAATATGGGATATCGCCATATCGATACTGCTCAGGATTATAAGAATGAGAGAGAGGTGGGCAATGCCATCCGTCAGTCTCATGTAAAAAGAGAGGAGCTTTTCATAACCACCAAAGTGGACTGGAAGAATCTGGAACCCGATAAGGTACTGAAATCTACCGAACGCTCGCTTCAGGAACTGGATATTCCCTATGTGGATTTGTTATTGATCCACTGGCCCAATCCGGATGTGCCGGTTGAAAAAACAATGGAAGCCATGCTCTCGCTGCGTGATCAGGGTAAAGTGTTGAATATCGGGGTGAGTAATTTCCCGATGAAATTATTGAAAGAAGTAAATGAAGATCTGGCGGCTCCCATATTCTGTAATCAGGTCGAATACCATCCACTACTGGGTCAGTTCGATCTGCTGGATTATGCAGCCGATCAGGATATTTTGGTGACCGCTTACAGTCCTTTGGGACAGGGTAGTATCCTGCAAGAACCGCTGCTTATCGAGTTAGGTGAAAAATACGGAAAGACACCGGCACAGATCGCACTTCGGTGGCTGGTAGAGCAGGAACAGGTGGTCGTGATACCGAAAGCATCCAGCAAAGAACATCTGGAAGCAAATATCGATATCTACGATTTTGTACTCGAAGACGATGACTTTTATGCCATCGACGACCTCGATAAAGATAAAAGAGTCGTTAATCCGGATTTTGCACCGGAATGGGATAATTAATTTCTAAGGGTCGCTTCTGCAACTGCGATCGGTTGTTCGGTCTGATTACTAAGTGTAAAGCTAACCGACTTTTCCTCAGTGTGTTTTACGGAAGATGTAAGCGTATCTCCCAGTAAACCTTCATGCATAAAAACTATATCGAAATTGGAAAGGGAATGGATCTCTTCATACGAAAGCAGTTCCACCATCCATTCCATAAACCGGGCATTATTTACATGATTATTCATATCCAGATCAGATCGGCGAACAGTAAATGAAATGTTCTTATCTCCATCCCGGAATGGACGGATACGATTCGATTTCACCGGGGTAACATGCTCTCGTTCGGTTAGCCGGGTTGCCAGAACTGCTTCGGGAATTCGTGTAGCCCGACGTGTTTCCAGATTGATGATCATCCAGTAACTAAGACAATTGATGAGTTCATTACCCGAATCGTCAAGAATTCTGTAATTCCTGTACGCACGAAGAGCATCTCCTGATGCAGGCCACGTTTCGATAGTGATGGTCTGCCGCCAATCCGGTAACCGGTTAATGTTAATATCCATTCTATGCAGTACCCAGGTCAGATTCTGTTCATGCATATCAGTTATATCAAAATTCAGGGCTTTGGCATTATTTCCGGCCACTTCCTGGAAAAGACTCAAAATAGCAGGTAAAGTTGCTTTACCGGTAATATCAACCTCGTTTGCCCGAATGGTGAAAGACTCCTGATGGGTAGTTGATTGTTTACTCATAACCTTTTCCTGATTTGATCACTGATGAATATTTCCTGTAAACTAATTAATTCTCGCAAAAATAACCCCGCAGTTTCTCACCACTGCGGGGCTTTTAGGGACACAAGGGAGAATTGGGACTCCTTGTGGTTTAAGGATTCTTTATTGAAATTTTGATTTAAACCAGCTCTTGGTTTGCACACCGATGTAATACATGGCCGGAACCAGGAACAGGGTTAGGAAAGTGGCGAAACCTAGACCAAAGATGATCGTCCATGCGAGCGAACCCCAGAAGGCAGCATTATCACCACCGAAATAGATATTTGGTTCTAAACTCGCGAACAAACCGTAGAAGTCGATGTTCAACCCGATGGCCAGAGGGATCAGTCCGAGAATGGTTGACGCTGCCGTTAGAATAACCGGTGTGAGACGGGTAGCTCCACCTTCGATCACGGCTTCTTTCAGATCTTTCCCTTCACTCCTCAACACATCAATGTAGTCGATGAGAATGATCCCGTTCTTCACTACAACCCCGGCCACTGCGATTATACCCATACCGGTAAGTACCACAGAAATATCCATTCCGAAAGTTGCAAAGCCAATGAATACACCGATCAGACTGAATATCACCTGCGATAGGATGATCAAAGGTTTACCGATGGAATTGAATTGTGAAACCAGCACTAAGAAGATCAATCCAACCGCTGAGAATAAGGCTACTCCCAGGAAACCGGCTGTTTCGGCTTGTTCTTCCTGCTCACCCGTTAGCGAGATCTCGTACCCTTCAGGGATGTCGAAATCGTTGAGTGATTCTCGGATCCGGGCGTTTACTTCGTTGGCGTTATAGCCTTCCAGTAAATTTGATGTAAGTGTAACTACCCGTTCCAGATCACGGCGGTTGATTGCTCCGTAACTTGTTGAATATTCCGGCTGTGCTACGGCAGAGATCGGGATATTTCCATTCTGAGTGGGTAGTTTCATATTCATCAGATCGGTGATATTTGTACGATCGGCTTCCTGTAATCTTAGTCGGATATCATACTCGTCTTCTTCCTCACGAAAGGTAGAAATAGGATCTCCTAACAATGCGGTTCGCAGAGTACTGCCGACCTGAGCGATACTGATTCCATAACTATTCGCTTTGGTTTCATCCACATCAATGATCAATTCGGGATTACTGATCTGCAGATCGGATTGCAGATCCTCTATCCCTTTAATTCCTGAATTCTCAATAAATCGCTGAAAGCGATCGGTTAAGGTGATGAGTTCTTCAAATTCATCTCCTGAGATCTCAATATTGATCGGTTTACCTGTAGACGGACCACGCTGATCTTTCTCAACTGTGACTTCCGTTCCGGGAATTCCTTTTACTTTTTCACGGATCTCATTCAAAATATCCTGAGTGGAAACCCCATTACGGTCCTGAAAATCAACGAATGAGATACTCACTTTACTTTTATTGGGACTTGGAGTTGGATCGGTATCGAAGCGGGAATTTGCACCAACAGCTACGTTAGAGATCACCGATTTCACGATGGGATTATTCTCTCCCAGAACTTCGTACACCCGATCTTCCAGTTCCATTGTTATCCGGTTGGTCTCATCCAGCGAAGTACCGGCGGGCATTTCGTTATAAACGTAAATAAAATTCGGCTCACTGTCTGAAAAGAACACGACCTTTGGCGAGGCAATACCCAGAATTATGATACTTATTACCAGATAGGCAGTAGTTCCTGCAAGTGAGAACCAGGGACGCTTTCCGATCAGGATCCACTGTATGCCATCATGATAGGCTTTTTGTAAGCGGGGCAGAATCTTCAGATTGAAATAGCTGATCATTGGCGCGAGGAAGTAATGCTCCGCCAGATACATCATCAGCAAAAAGAGTAGCAGATTTCCCGTAAAAGGCGTGCCGATCAAATGGAAGATCAATGCAATGGATATCACTACCATACTAGCTATGAATAACGTACGGTTCCCATGCTTTTTCTCTTTCTTATGAATGTGATCCGCATCATCACTCATAAAACTAACAGCGAATACGGGATTCATAATTAACGCAACCGCCAAGGAGGCTACTAAGGTGAGGATCATGGTTACCGGGAGAAAGATCATGAACTTTCCGATGATCCCGGTCCAGAATAGCAAAGGCACAAATGGTGCGATCGTGGTTAGTGTACCGGTAATGACCGGAAGTGCGATCTCACCGGCGGCACGTTTTGCGGCTTCGATCTTGGAATATTCAGAAGTGGTTACATAGCGGTAGATATTCTCCACGATCACAATGGCGTTATCAACCACGATACCGAGACCAAGGATCAAGGCAAACAGTACTACCATATTGATAGTGAAACCCATGAGGGGCATGACAGCAAAAGCAATGAGGGAAGAAAGAGGGATTGCCAGCCCTACAAAAACGGCATTCTGAACTCCCATAATGAACATGAGAACGATCACTACGAAGAAAAAACCAAGAATCACGGTGTTGAATAAATTGGAAACACTGTCTTTGGTATCCTGCGACTGATCACCTGTGATGGTGATATTCAGATCATCGGGAAACTGGGTTTCCTGAAGCTCGGATACAATAGCCATACTGGCTTCGGAAGCATCGATTAGGTTTTCCCCGCTTTTCTTTTTCACGTTCAGGGTTATTACCGGTTCCCCATTCAATCGGGCATAGCTTTCGCGATCTGCAAATCCATCGGTGATGGTGGCAATATCTTTGAGATACACATTTTCACCCCGATTGTTGGTAATGATTATGTCCTCAAGTTGCTCAGGCGAGCTGATCTCACCCACAACCCGAACGGATCGCTCCATGTCACCCATTTCGATCTGTCCGGATGAAATGGTCAGGTTCTTGTTCGCGATGGCCCCGCTGATCGCATTCAGCGAAACACCACGGGCATTCATGGCAGTCAGATCTACATTTACCTGGATCTCTCTTTCCAGTGCACCTACGATCTCAACCTCATTGATCGAAGAAAGGCTCTCGATCTGATCTTTAATTTCATCCGCATATTGCTTGAGTTCAACCAGATCGAAATTACCGGATAAGTTGATGTTGAGGATGGGCTGGTCGGCCGGATTGAAATCCTCCACGGCCGGTTCCTGTGTGAGGACCCTGGGCAATTCCGACCGGGCTTTATCCACGGCATCATTCACTTCCTGCTGTGCAACAAGTTTATCTTTTTCAGTTTCAAATTCTATGATGATGATCGAGGTAGCCTGTTTGGAAATACTGCTGATCTCATCCACACCATCAATGGCTTTTAGTTCCTGTTCCAGCGGACGTGTGATCAGATTCTCCACATCGGCAGGGGAAGCACCGGCGTAAATGGTAACAACATTAAAAATGGGGATCTCAACTTCCGGGAATTGCTCTTTTGGTAAGGTGATGTAGCTGTAGATCCCGATCAATGTAGCCAGCACCGTAACCAGATAAACACTGGTCCGATTGCTGATTGATATGCTGGATAAACGAAATTCTTTAAAACTCATGAGCTATACTCTCCTGATTTCACTTCGAAATAATTGATACGGGCTTACCGATGGTAACTTCGTTATACCCTTTTGTGATCACGACATCGCCTTGTTTCAGCCCATCGCTGATCACTATAGAATTCCCATAACTCCTGCCGGTTTGGACGAACCTTGAACCGGCAACCCAATCAGTACCTTTTTGTTCAGCTACATATACCAATAATTTGTTATTGGCCTGATGTACCATATTCGGCGATACCACAAAACGATCATTCTCAGTCACATCATTGATCTTCAGTTTGGCTACCATATTAGGAAGTACTTTTCCGTCAAAATCAGGAATGTATATTTCTACAGTGAAGGTCCGGTTAGAAGCATTGATCACCCGGCTTACCACATCAAGGGTATGCTTGTAAGAAATATCCGTGCTTGGAAAGGTGATGGTCACTGAATCAGTTTTATCAACCGTGGAGATATACGCTTCTGAGATCTCAGCCACTACTTTAAGTGCCTCGGAATTTGCGATCTGAAAAACAGGAACGCCTGGGTTAACAGTCTCACCAACTTTTAGAGAAACTCTGTCCACGGTGCCGGGAATAGTAGCCCGAATGGTATAGTAACTGTACTGTTCGTTTAAGGTTGCCAGCTGCTTTTCTAGAGATTCAACACGGTTCTTTGCCTGCAGGTAGTCAACTTCAGAGCCAATATTCTGATCTCTTAGATTCTTCTGACGATTAAAAAGGTCACGTGCGAGAGCTAAACCTGTTTTTACTTCCTCGATCTGATTTTCAACGATCTGCCCATCTAATCTGGCAAGTATGTCTCCTTCTTTTACCCGGTCGCCCGCACTTACATTGATACTGCTAACCGTAGCAGACGTTTTTGCTGATATAAGGATCGTTTTGTCAGATTCAACAGCTCCCTGAACCGTTACGAAATGTTTAAAAGTCTGTGGCTGTAATTCTTCTACATGTACAGGTACCGCCTTAGCAGCGGGGGTGGTGGCAGATTCTGTAGTTTCAGGGTCGCCCCCGCAGGCCGATACCAATGCGATAAGTGGAATGATTAAAAAACGTGATTTCATAGATATGGATTTACTTGTTTAATTCTATATTCTTTTTGAGGTATTTGATGTCATCAACAAAAGGCACTTTACCCATGGCCTGGTCGTACTGAGCCTTTGCCATCAGGTAAGTAAATACCGTTTGTGCATAGCCGATCTCGGCCTGTTGTAATTGTAGGTTCGCATCGGTTACTTCCTGCTGTGAACCTACTCCTGCTTTCTGGCGGGCAATTGCTCTCTCGTATCCAGTTTTGGCTTGTTGTATTGCTTTTTGCCGGGCTTCGACGGTCAGATATGCCTCTTCAATGGTTTGTTGCGCGTTCAACAGCTCTTTCACGGCATCTCTTTCAGATTGATGCTGCTGAAGTTCGATATCCTTTATGCGAATCCGGGTTTGCTGGATCGCTGCATCTCGTTTAAATCCCTGGAAGAGAGGCATTTGAACATTCAGTCCCAGAACCTGAGATCGGGCTCGACGGTCTTCTGTTCCAAAGAAAATTGGTGTACCGGGTTGGGCGGCAGTCCACATAAGATTGTATTGAGCCGCTACTGTGGGCAGGTATTGACTCCACTGAGCCTTCAGCTGCTGGTTCTGTAATTCGTTCTGCACATCCAGTATTCTCAGGTCTCCTCTGTTCTCAAAAGCCTGATTGAACATCAGTGAATCATTATTGCTCAGATAGGGATTCTTTTTATCTACTTTTTTAAGGTCTTTGTTTACCTCATCCGCATATGAATTTGAATAGATATCATAAGAGCTCAAATTACCCGCAACAATAAATGTCAGGTCCAGAGGTAGCCCCATTACATCCAGCAATTCGCGCTTGGCATTTTCAACTGCAAATTCCGCATTGGTCAGTTGGGGCTTCACATTACTTAGTTGAACTTCAAGTTGAAGTACGGTGTAGTCGTCAGTAAAACCCTGCTCCAGTAGCTTTTTGGTGTCGTCCAGATTTTCTTTGATCCGATCGTATTGCGCTTTGATCAGGCGTACCTGCTCCTGGGCGATCAGAACCTGATAATAGGTGATACGGGTTTGTGTTACGATACCTTGCGACGTGGCTCTTAATGCTTCATTCTGTGCAGATTTGTACAGTTCGGCAGAACTGATCCCAACAAAAGCCTGACCATTAAAGATGATCTGGGATGCCGAAAATCCACCATTCCAGCTATTATCCGTTCCAAATGCCACGGGTACCAGATCACCTTCTGCAGCATTCGGATCGAATAGGATCGCAGGAATGAAGTTTACAGGTATTTCAAGGTTTCTGGTATAAGTTGCTGAAGCAGCTATGGATGGCATCACGTTACTCCATGCCGTTCTGATTTGCTGGTCGGCATCTTTTACGGATAGCAGCGCTCTCTTCATCTGAGTGTTATTTGCGAGCGCCATGTCGATGGCCTGTATCAATGTGATCTGAGGGGTATCGGAACCGGATGCTTCTGATTGTGCCTTCACCTGAAATGTAAAGGAAATGATGATGAGCCAAACAGTACCGGTCAGGATCCCTGCTTTCTTCAAAAATGGATTCATATCAGAAATAATGTGTTAATGTGTTTCATGATGTTTTAGTCGTTTTGTTGTCTGCTTTGATATTTGCCAGCAGAACAGTGATATAATCTTTGGTCAGTTTTTTGATCGTGGTATTGTTTTCTTTGAGTATCTCGTCGTACACCGGATCCGATTCATTCATGTAATATTGCAGAATGCCGATTAATCCCCATCCAACCTGAATAGATAATAGTTTAGGGTTCACTGCTTTCCTGATACTCCCATCCTGAATGCCGATCTGAATAGCATGTGTTATAAGCACCATCAATTCCCGGCCTTTATCAAAATGCTCCTTTTCGTCAGTAGTATGAGGGAGGAGCATCATCGATTGGGTATGGACGGGATGAGTACGGATGAATTCAATGAATGCGCGCCCCATTTCGGTTACCATTTCTAATCCTGGAAGGTCCTGTTGTATGATTTCCAGAAAAATGGATCTGATCTGATCGTGGGCCTCGGTTTTTATTGCCCTGAACAGGCTGGACTTATCTTCGAAATAGAGATATAGCGTACCTTTACTTAGTTCAGAACCAGCTGCGATGTCTTCCATGGTGGCGCATTCAAACCCTTTTTCAGCAATGATCTGAACTGCAGCGGAAAGAATTGTTTCTTTTCGTTGCTCTTTTTCTCTCACTTTTCGCTCTTTGGTTCCCACAAATGCTCGTTCATTGGTTAAAAGCTGGATCATCAAAAATGACCGGTAGTCATTTTTTGGCGACGGGTATAAATTACCAATAGTTTATTTTGTTTACTAATTAGTGAACAAAATAAATATACAAGAAATTATTACCTCAGAACTGTCTAAGGAATGGTTAGAAAAGGGCTTTCAAAGATAGGGAACTGAAACGGTGGGTTGAGATCAGTTAAATTCTGAATTGAATTTTTCCATGAGTAAAGGGATCTCGCGGGCGAGAAATGAATGAAATTCAACAGCTCTGGTGATGCGTGTTGTATCGGTTTCACCTTCTTTGTTGAGTAACTCCAGACCGGAGTTTAGGATCTGTGTGAGGTCGGTAACAATATTTACCTGTCGCTGAAAGAAATCGGAGAGAGCACCTTTCTTTAATTTGAAATGGATCTGTCTTTCCCCCGGAACCCGGATCTTCTCGATCAGTCCGGTTTCAAGTAAAATACGGGTGATATTACTAACCGATGCCTTACTGATATTCAGGTTTTCCATCAGATCAGAAAATGACTGATGGTCCGGTTCACAAACTAGTAGCCATCCTAAAATCTGACCATAAATTCGTGGACGCCCTGTTTCTTCCACTTTTAAACTAAACGCTTCAACAAAATCGATCTTATTTTCGTAGCTCATCTTCTGATAATAAATAACTCGGTTTAGGTAACCGACCATACCATAATAATTTTCTGTGATGATACCATGAAATTTTATTTTTTAAAAAGGAGGGCGCAAATACTGTATAAGTCTATATAAAGCGAACTATTTCAGGCAGTATTAAATGAGGTAAAGGGAATAAACCGGTCGAAATTTGTAACTACCTTTTATCATCAACTGATCTCAAGATCATCAAACCATAAGTAATAGCTGATAATTTGAGATCGTTTAATGTTGGCTCATCAAGGTTGCTTCAACGCAGATAGTTTACCGATCCTTGAAGCCCAGATCTTCAGGTCGTCCAGAATTACATAGATCGATGGTAACACGATCAGTGTCACTACGGTTGAAAAAGTAAGTCCCCCAACAATGGCCCGTGCCATCGGGAAATAGGGAGGACCATCGCCACCGATCTGAGTGGTGCCAATGGTTAAAGGGACTAAGCCAAGAACCGTCGTGCCGGCAGTCATCAGAATCGGGCGCATTCTGTCGCGGCCTCCCTGAATAACGGCTTCACGGCGGGTTAATCCTTCACTGCGCAGATGGATAATATGGTCGATGAGAACGATCCCGTTATTTACTACAATTCCCATGAGGATGAGGATCCCGATCATGGCCATCAGATCGAAAGTTGTTCCGGTGATAAAGAAGAACCAGAGGATCCCGATGATCCCGTAAAAGATACAGGCAAGTATGCTGGTTGGATACATCAGTGATTCGAACAGGGCCGCCATCACCAGATAGATCAGAAAGAAGGCTATGCCCAGATTGAATAACATGCTCCCCATGGCTTCGGCATCCATCCCAAAACTACGACCGTAACTCCAGCTGTATCCCGCAGGAAATACCATCTGATTCATGATCTTCTCGATCTTTGGACGGGCCACATCCATGGTGATGCCATCCAGATTAATGGCAATGCCCAAAGATGTTTTTCTGTTCTCGCGGAAAATGCGTCCGGGGCCCTTTCCCGTCTCAAATTCCGCGATGGAAGCCAGCTTAATGGTCTCATCCTCACCAATGGAAATTGGTAGTTCTCTGAGATCATCCACCGACTGCCGGTCTGCATTTTGAAGAGCTAAAATCACATCAATTTCTGATTCCGGTCCTCGAATTCGGCGAAGTGTTAGCCCACGCACCGAACCTGAAACCATTTGTGCCACGGCGGTAGAAGTGAGTCCGAAACTGCGGGCCCGGTCGTGATCAATAGTAAGTCTTACTTCATCACTTCCGATCTCAGCTTCCGATTTTACGTCAGCAAATCCTTCTGTCTGACTAATTCTCCATTCTACCTGTTCTGCAAGATCCTCCAGCACATCCATGGATTCGCCTTGTACAAATACCCGAATGGCTTCTGTTCCGTTTCTGCTTCTGTATTCAAATGCGGGTTCACCAATGGTTACCACGGGTAGATTTTCTTCGATCTCTTTCTTGATGAGTCGAACCGATTTAATGGCATCGTCATCATCGGTTAAGATGATAGTAGATTGAGCAAATTCCGGCTCGTAATAGGTGTATACCGATTCTATTTCGAACGCTTCCTGATTGTCGTACAGGTACTGTTCCACTTTATCAACCGCTTGCTTCACCCGGTCGAGGGTATAAGAGTTATTCAGGTTGTACTGCAGGTAGATCTCTCGTTCCTCAACATTCGGGAACATATCCACATTCATAAAATTCCTGGGAATAACTACACTTCCAAAAAGTAATAAGATCCCGATGCTGGAAACCCATCTGCGATCGATAAACCACCCCAGAAATGCCGAGTATTTGTCCGACAGTGTATCGATCACGGTTCTTTTTCTTACTTCAGGAGTTTTCATCTTAGACGTTAACAGCGGGATCACAGTGAGAGAGATGAGCAATGATGCGATCAGAGATATGATGATCGGCATTCCCACATAGTACATATGTTGCTTTATAAAGCTTTCGTTCACAATGTTGGGGAGGAATACCACCACAGAAGTGAGGGTACCTGCTGTTACGGCGATTCCGACCTCACGGGCCCCGATGATAGCAGATTCTTTTGCACTTTTACCTTTGCGCTGATGCCGGTGAATGTTTTCGGTTACCACCACGGCGTTATCAACCAGCATGCCTACTGCCAGCATCAATCCCATCATTGATAAAATGTTCAGTGTAATACCCAGAAAGTAGAAAAAGCCCAGGGTTACGATCAAAGAGAAGGGTACGGCAGTAGCTACAACCATGGTAGTGCCGAATTGACGAAGGAAGAAAAAAAGCACGACCACAGAAAGTACGGCACCGAGAATTCCTGAATTCATGAGTTCCCGAAGTGAACTTAGGATACCTTCAGCCTGATTATTCATCTCATAGATCTTGATACCCTGCATCTCGGGTAATTTGTTGATCTCTTCGATCTCGGATAACACGCGGTCGACGGTCTCAACGGTATTTGCACTCGATTCTTTTACGATATCGAGCCCGATGGCATACTTCATGTCCAGATGGCGGGCATAATTTCTGATCGGCTCGGTATAGCGTACATTTGCTATATCTTTTACCCGCAGATTATTCTCTCCAATAATGAGATTTCCGATATCATCCACTGTTTTTAATTCTCCCATGGGGCGAACTGTATATCGGATGCCGCCATCGGTGATCTTTCCTGCCGTGGTGGAAAAATTGGCTCTGCTCAGGGTACTGCTTAATTCATTCAGATCGATATTGTAGGCGAGAATGCGGTCGTTAAGTAACTCGATGCGGATCTCTTTTTTCTCCACCCCATACAGTGTTACCTGACCCACTCCGTCAATGCGTTCGATCCGTTGTTTCAGATTCCTGTTCAGCATATCGTAGGAATCGGACAGATCCCGGTCACTGGAAATACGCAACTGTAGCATATTTCCGCCACCATCCTGAAACTTAAAGATCTGGTAGTATTCAAAATCATCCGGAAGCTGATTTCGCACACTCTCGATCTTTTCTTTGATCTCGATCGCTTTCAGATCAATATCAGCTCCTTGTTTAAAAAGAACCTGAATACCACCATTATTCTCACCGGAATTAGAATTGATGTGATCTACTCCACTGATGGTGGCCAGCACTTCTTCCATAGGACGAATTACTTGTTCCTGTACTTCGGTAGGGGACGCATTCGGATAGGGAACCTGAATAAAAGCACCCGGAAATGAGATGTTAGGCAAGAATTCCAGCGGAACCAACCGGGTGGCAATAAGCCCGACCACAACCAGACTTAGAAACACCATCATGGTGGTTACCGGTCTTTTAACAGATAATTCGGTTAAACTCATACCTTCAGGCGTTTACAGGTTCTGATTCAGTGTTTGTATAATTCTTTCGGTCCATTACCGAATACATCACAGGTATTACAACCAAAGTGAGTAACGTGGAAACCAATAATCCACCGATCACGGTAATGCCCATGGGGGCTCGCAGTTCAGCCCCGTCACCGATTCCGATCGCCAATGGCAATAGTCCCAAGGTAGTTGTGAGGGTGGTCATAAGAATTGGACGGAGACGTGATTTCCCGCCTTCTTTAATGGCTTCGAGCTTATCCATACCTCGCTCTCTCAATTGATTGATGAGGTCGATAAGTACGATCGCATTGTTCACTACAATTCCGGCTAACAGGATCAATCCGATAAAAACAACCACACTAATGGTAGTTCCTGTGATATAAAGCGCCAGTACCGCTCCGATCAATGCGAGAGGAATGGTGAATAAAATGATGAAGGGATGCATCAGGGATTCAAACTGAGAGGCCATCACCAGATAGACCAGAAATATGGCCAGAGCCAGTGCAAATACCAGAGAACGGAAGGAGTTTGACATTTCCTCATTCTGTCCGGCAATGCGGGCATAGGTTCCGGTTGGTAAGGTGGTTTCCTTAATAATGGTTTGAATTTCTTCAGCGGCTTCCCCGAGATCCCCATAATTCAGGTTTGCATTGATGATGGCAACACGCTGTTGAGAAGTTCTGCGGATCTCACCCGGACCATTTGCCACTATTACATTGGCAATAGCGCTTAATGGGATGGGTTTCTCACTTTCCGGATTTACGATCAGTTGCTGGATCTCATCCAGAGATGATCGGTCCTGTTCGCGGGCACGAACCAGTACGTCGATCTTGCGATCTCTCCAGGAATACCGGGTTGCCACATCGCCACGGACATTACTTACCACCCGGTCGGCAACTTCATGTACCTGTAGTCCAAGCGAAGCCGCACGGTCTCTGTCGAACAGGATCTGAATTTCAGGACTGCCGATCTCCATGGTGCTTTTTACATCAGCAAAACGGGAATTGGCATCCATTTTTCTGGTGATCTTGTCACTTGCTTTCTTCAGGTCATCCAGATCAAAACCGGTGATTTCGATCTCAACGGGGGTTGAAAAGGTAAACAGCGATGGTCTGGAGAATTTGTACTGTAACCCGGGAATTTCAGAGAGTGAATTACGCATGGCATTCATCGTACCTGACTCAGTAAGGGAAGAGGCATCGCTTGCGAGCATAACATTGAGTTCGCCCCAGTTCTCACCACCTTCGTCTGGATTGGCATCCATTCTGTTTCCGGTTCCTGCTACCGCAAAAGTGGATCGAACATTCTCATTGGAGCGGACAGCCTGTTGAACACTTCGAAGGGCGTTATCAGTTTCTTCGATAGGGGTGCCCGGAGGTAATTTAAATTCAACCTTGAATTCCCCCTGAGAGAGTTGAGGGATCAGTTCAATACCAATTTTAGGGATCAGAGACAGGCTGCCGGCGAAGATAAGGATCGCAGTTACGATCACGATGAACCGGTTATTTAAGGCTCCGCTCAGCATTCGCTCATAGATCTTTTCGATGGCCTGATAGACCTGATCAAATACGTACAATGGAAAACGAAAGATCTGAGTAAATATCCATGCAATTACGAATACAAAGCCTTTTACAAATTTCGTAAAAAACACAGGAACAGAATAGAAAAAGAACAAACGTAAGGCTCTCAACCCACGCCCGAATCCGGTTTTAGGGTCTTTCAATTCCAATGGCATGGGCTCTTTTTTGGTTCGGCTGATGGACGACATCATTGGGATAAGGGTAACGGCAACTACTAACGAAGCCAGTAATGAGAACGTAACAGTTAACGCCTGATCACGGAATAGCTGTCCCGCAATTCCATCCACAAAAACCAACGGAAAGAAAACAGCCACAGTGGTAAGGGTGGAGGCGATCACGGCCATACCCACTTCGCCGGCGCCATCTTGCGCTGCCTGCAACACACCTTTACCCATAGCTTTATGCCGGGCAATGTTTTCTAGTACCACAATGGAATTATCCACCAGCATCCCGATACCAAGTGCGATACCTCCCAGCGACATAATATTCAAAGTGATATCGTTGCCATACATCAGATTAAAAGTAGCGATGATAGAAACCGGTATAGAAACCGAAATGATCACAGTGCTCCAGAAATCTCTCAGAAAAAAGAATAATACCAGTACGGCAAGGATCCCGCCAATAATACCGGCATTCTTCACTTCATTTACCGCTGATGAAATAAAGACCGACTGATCATACACCTTTTCGAGTTTCATCCCTTCGGGTAACGCATTACGGATATTCTGAATACGTGCTTCCACACTTTCAGCGACGGCTACCGTATTTCCGTCTCCTTCTTTATAGATCGCGATCTCCACTGCTTCCTGACCATCCAGGCGGGTGATCGCTTCCCGTTCTTTATAAGCCTGATCTACATCGGCTACATCTTTCAAATAAACTGTATTTCCGGCTACCGAAGTGACAACTACATTCCGGATCTGATCAACGGTTTGAAATTCATTAAGTGTGCGAACAAGATACTGCTGCGTTCCTTCTTCGAGCCGGCCACCTGAAAGATTTATATTTTCGGCGCTAAGTATAGCAGTGATAGTTTCGATCGGAATATTCAGATGAGATAACCGGCGTTGATCTATATTCACCTGAATTTCTTCTTCCAGCCCACCACTGATCTTAACAGAAGCAACCCCATCAGAGCTTTCCAATGTCTTTTTTATGATCTCTTCAGATAAAATCCGTAACTGCTTTAGCTGTGCGATCGCATCAGGATCATTCAGATCAACATCCTCATAAGAAGCATAATCAAACTGCATGCCTTCTTCATTATCCGGAGCGCCTTCCTTTGAGCTGTCATCAAAATAAAGCGCATATCGCATTACGGGATCCAGTGTGGGGTCGAACCGTAAAGTGACCGGCTTTTTTGCCTGTAAAGGGAGTTGTATGGCATCCAGTTTACTGATCACATCCAGATTGGCGATATCCATGTTGGTACCCCACGTAAACTCCAGCACCACATCAGACTGCCCGGCCCGCGAAATGGAGCGAACTTTTTTAACTCCTTTTACTACACCAACAGCTTCTTCGATGGGCTTGGTGATCAGGTTTTCGATCTCAAGAGGAGCAGCTCCTTCAAATTCTGTCCGCACAGTTAAAGTGGGGTAGCTGAGGTCCGGCAGCAGATTCACTTTCAATCGCGATAAGGATACGATCCCGAACAGCAGGATCGCCACCGTGAACATACTGATGGTTACTTTTCTCTTTATAGAGAGGTCAATGAGTTTCATATCAGGCTCCGGTTTGGCTTAAAGTCCAACTACATTTACGCGGGTACTGTCAGATAAACTTCCCTGACCGGTAGTCACTACGATTTCACCATCATCTAATCCTTCTAGTACTTCGATATTTGTACCATTCACATATCCGGTTTTGATGATTCTTCTGAAAGCCAGCGAATCTTTGATCACAAACACAGATTGAGTTTCATCTTCAGAAATAATGGCATTCTTGGGGATCATTCGCGTATTAAAGCGGGTATCGTAGACGATCTTGATGCGGCCAAACATACCGGGACGAAGGATATCTTCTTTGTCATCAAGATATACGGTGGTTTTGAAGGTCCCGGTTTGTGGATCGATCACCGGACTGATTCGCTCTACCTTCCCGGTGAATAACTTTCCGGGGATGGCATCGACCATTAATTCGGCTCTTTGTCCTTTCCGGATCTTATACATTTCATGTTCGGGGATGTGCAGAACTGCCTGAATCGGATCAAAATTAGTTACCCGGTACACTTGTTGATCGGTGCCGATCATATTACCCACTTTGATAAACCGTTCAGAAATAACACCAGATATTGGTGATCTTATCGCGGTGTATTCCAGGCTGAGCTTCGCCAGTTCGTAGGCCGATTTCTGAGATTCGTAGTCGTAGCGGGAATTCTCATACACTTCCGCACTGATCAGCTCTTTTTCGAATAACTCTTTATTACGCTGATAATCGTTATACATGCGGTCCATGGTAGCCTTTGCCCGTTCGGTCTCAATGCGGTATTGATCGTCTTCGATCCGTGCGATCACCTGACCTTTCTTTACCATGTCTCCTTCTTCAACGAGGATCTCTTCCACAATACCCCTGACTTTAGATACGATCACGGCTTCTTCCACCGCTTCCAGCGTAGCAGTATTCGAGTAATAGGCAGAGATATCACCTCTCAGAACATCTCTGGCTTCTACCGGAATTACCAGCGTGGAATCATTATCGTTATTTTGATCTTCATTCTGATCGCCATCATTGCTGCAGGCGGTGAGTGATATAATTGAAAAGGCGGCAAAGGTTAAAAAGTACCCGATTCGTTTTGCAGTCATCCCAGTTAAATTTGTTTTGATTGTTATTGTGCGCCAGTTACGATGCATTTACAGGGATGTTTCGGTCAGCGCAGAAACAAATCAGAAAATTGAAACCGGGATAACTAATAAACGCCTGGTATACCGTTGCTTTAAAAGCAGAATAGTTCTCCATGAAAGATCAGGAGGGAAGAGGCATTTTATTTGTGGTAATAAGATAGATGCCATCTTTGATCACCACACGATGTTCTTGTTTGGCCTTAGAAAGTAACCAGGTGTAATACTTCTGAGCGATCTCCATTTCCAATTCTCCCTTTTCAGTTCGATCCAGAATTCCATTGGCATCCAGATCCAAAAAGATAGACTCAGCACCGGTGACTCGGTTAGTGATCATCAATCGGTTATTGGGTGTGTCCTTATCGATCAGGTAGGAAGACACAGTCAGGGTGATCTCTTCAACAGAAGACTCAAAAGTCCTGGACGGCTGCCTTTCCTGATAATTCCCACTGTTTTGGGCAATGGAAATTCCATGTTTATAGACGAGGTCTGCCACTTCCAGGGAATACTCTCCCTGCAGGATCTGATCAATGGTTCCATCCTGATTGAGGTCGGTAGCCGTTAAGATCTCTTTCTTATTTTCATCCATAATAGACAGATAATTACTTCCTTCGCCGGAGGCCGTATTGACACTGGTAATTTTACAGTCATTACCTTCGTAGCTGAAAGAAAACATATTTTTCTTAACCTGTTCTTTGGTAGTGCCACAAGCTGTGAGGTACACCAACAGTACAAAAAGAAGTGAATGTGGTGTTTTCATGATTCCGGGGTTGATTCATGGGTTACTTAATAAGTACTAAATGGCACGGTTAAAGTAAAGTTAGAACCGTTGATAGATGAGGATCAGGCAGAGTACGTTGGGATATACAAGGTGAATTCACTACCGCTTTGGGGAGTGCTTTTTACGGTAATATCTCCATGTGAAAGGTGAGCCAGTTCTTTGGAGAGAATGAGTCCTAATCCGCTTCCGGTTTCTTTTAACGTACCCTTCTTTTTAGGTCGGTTACTCGGGTTAAATAAATTACTAAGTGTTTGTTTATTCATACCGATTCCATGATCACGAACCGAAATGAGCGTCATATCCGGCTCACTGGTCTGATCAACGGTGATATCTATCTCGCTATCGGGTTTAGAAAATTTAACCGCATTGTTGATGAGGTTACGGATGATGGTATTGATTGCCTTAGTTTCACCAAAGACCCTCATTCCGTGATGGTAATTCTTATTGATGTGGATATTTTTAGTATTGATTGCCGGGTTCAGTAATTCCACCGTCGAATCGATCTGAATGGTTATATCGAAGGGGACAGGATTGATATCGAACTCCCCGGATTGCACTTTGACCCAGGTAAGTAAATTCTCAAGCAGTTTATAAGTTTGCTTTGTGGAATGGTGGATGAGGTCAACTTTGTAGATCAGTGAGTCGAGATCAAAAGCTTTGTTCTTCAGATCATCACTGATCAGGTCCATCAGCCCTGCGATCCCGAAGATGGAGTTCCTGATATCGTGGGCAATGATCGAGTACAGTTTCTCCCGGGTTTCTTTTAACTGTTGCAATTGCTCCAGCTGCTGTTCGATCTTGCGGGTATATTTCTTCTGATCTTCTTCTATCTTCTTTTCAGTATATATGCGATGAACAATATTTCCCACCCAACTACCTAAGATCACCATCAGGTTGTGATCTTCTTTGGTGAAGGGCGCCCGGGCATCCATTCCGGTGAAATTAACCGTACCTAAGACCTTGCCATCTAACGAGAAAGGTATGCCGATGTAAGAATTAAAATTAAACTTTGTATGAGCCGGAGAATCAGAGTGTTCAGATCGGGCGATGTCATGAATGGCAAACATTCCATTCATTTTCAGCGTGTATTGGCAGAAGGTCTCCGATAGTTTAAGTGGATTTTCAAACGTGAAAGCAGACTTGCCTGTATAAATGTTTTCGATATGATAGTTTGTTCCAATAACCCGACCTATAAACCCAAAGTCCATTCCGAGTAACGACGCAGTTTTTTTAAGCGCATTATCCAGTTGCTCTTCGGGTTTGAGTTTCTCTTGAGATACGATCTCTACTAATAAGTCGGTTCTTTTATCAGTCAAGCCAGTTATTATTTTAACTAATGTACATTTTTGATCGTAATTATCGAAACAAACCTGATCTTGATTAACTAAATATTCCTGATTCTAATGTTTTACTTTGAATTCAATAAGAGCCTCCCTACCTTGATTTTACGTTGAAATTTTGATGGTTCCCTTAATCGGGATTAAACGGGAATCCGGTGAAGATCCGGAGCTGTACCCGCAACTGTAATTCTGGGCTTTTTTTAAAAGCTGATGTTGATCCACTTCAAGCCACTGTCTGTTTATTTTCGGATGGGAAGGCGATCAAACAGAAAAGTCAGGAGACCTGCCATCTGTTACTTTACTTGAAACTTTCGGGAGTTAAAGTTTTTAAGGTGATTGATATGAATGCTTTCTCAAGATCTTTTATACAGGGGATAATTTTCCTGTTACTACCATTTGGCTTAGCAGCGCAGGTTACAGATTCGCTATGGCTGGATGAAGTGCAGGTGAGCTCCACCCGAATTTATCTAAGTGATGAATACCAACCGGTAAGCATCTCCAGAGTAGATTCGCTGTCTATCAATCTGTTAACCGCCGGTACCATTAGTGAAGCACTGGAATATCTTACTCCTGTATTTGTGCGTTCAAACGGACCGGGTGGATTGGCCACCATTTCTCAACGGGGGTATGCATCTTCTCAAACTCAGATTTTATGGAACGGGTTTCCCTTAAATCATTCCATGCTGGGTGTTACCGATCTTTCAATTATTCCGGATTTTGCCATCTCATCCATACATGTGGCATCAGGTTCAGGAAATACAGGTTTTGGTGATAAGGGAGGAGGTACGATCGAAATAAACACTCATTCAACTACTGAAAAGATAGGGCTTTCTGCCAGAGTTGGTTCTTTTGGCAGAACCGGATCTGAATTTATAGCGGCAACAAGTCATGGTAACTGGAAAGTGAGTGTAATTGCCGGGATCCGAGACGATGAAAATGATTTTATGTACCAAGGCCGGGAGTTCAGTAACGAAGCCGGCGGGTTTGTACAGGTGGATAAATACCGGATCAATAATGCATTAAGTTCCAGAACCGCCATCACCGAAGTGAATTGGGCATCCGGTAAAAAGAGCTACACAAGTATTTTATGGGCCCATGATCAAAGCAATGGAATTCCGGGAAGTGTAAGCGCCATTAATCCGGAATCGTATCAGGAAGATACTTATCTGAGATGGATGAACAGATATACCACTGTGTTGGGTGCTCAGAAACTCAATATTCGGAGTTATATAAATCGTCAGGATCTTGATTTTATTGATCCCGGAGTGAATCTGAGCAGCCTGAGTACAAGTACGCAGATTCAAACAGATGCTGAACTTCGTTCCAGCCTTTCACGAAAGATACAATTGGTTTCAGCTTTGCAAGCCGGGTTTTCAACGGTGGAAGCAAGCGAATATAACGGTAATGTTGAGCGGTTTCAGTCTTCCTTACAAAGTACACTGATCTGGCATCCGATACCCCGGTTGTATACTTACAGCAGTATTAAAGGGGATCATTATTCGGATTTTGGCCCTGCATACACTTACAGATCCGCATTAAACGCTGAGTTGGTCTGGAATACCCTGTTCTTACGATCTCAGTTCAGTCGCGGATTTACTGCTCCCACGTTTAACGATCTGTACTGGCCGGCACTCGGGAATCCGGATCTTACACCGGAAACCAATCAGAAATTTGAAACCGGATTACTGCTAAAACTAGCGGGGACAGATCTGAGTGCAGAGACAGAGTTTACTTTTTATGCCGATAAGGTACATGATGGCATACGATGGCTACCGGGAAATGACGGCAGAAGCCGACCCGAAAATATTGAGCAATTGTCACTGCAAGGATTCGAATTCAAAGAACAGGCGAGGGCAAAGCTGGGTGATCTGAAATTAGCTGCTACCTGGATCATACAACACACACTTGCCGAGATCTCCGAAGAACGCTTTGACGGGGATGCCGCTGTAGGCAAACAATTACGATACACTCCGGAATGGCAGCTTTCGGCCAGTCTGAACACAAGCTGGAGATTCTTTAATACCCTGTTGACTTACAAATACACCGGCGAACGATTCTCCTCCGCCGACCACAGTAGTCCGTTCGACCCGATGGAGCCATACCGCGTGCTGAATGTTTCGACATCAGTCCGTGCAACTATCGGTGCATTCAACCTTTCACCGACTATTGCGCTCTATAATCTGCTCAACGAAGAGTATTCGGTGATTAGGGATTATCCCCAACCGGGAAGAAATTACCTCATAAAACTTACTCTAACCTATAATCTTAAAAAATAATGAAGCAATTCGTTACCATACTCACTCTGGTAGTAACCCTCTCAACTTCAGCACTGGCACAGAATAATTCGCTGGAATCTGTTTTTATTCTGAATGAAGGAAATTTTAATGCAGGAAATGCTACCCTGACACATTTTGAAACCTCAAATTCTACGACCTCACAAGCAGTTTTTCTGACGGCAAATTCTACAGGACTAGGCGATGTGGGTCAAAGTCTGGCATGGATCAACAAAAAGATCTTTGCAGTTATCAACAATTCAGGCAAAGTGGTGGTCATCGATCCTGATAGTTATGCTCAGGTTGGTCAGATCTCATTGGGAGCGTTCAGCAGTCCTCGTGAGATCGTGCCTGTAAGTGAAACTAAAGCCTATGTGACCGACCTGTACGGCAATAAACTCTACATCGTAGATCTGGATGATTATTCAATTTCATCAACAGAGATCGCCGTGGGTCTTAATCCGGATCAGATGTTATACACCGATAATTACTTGTTCGTTGCTAATAATGGATTCGGAGCCGACAGTTCCATAATGGCGATTGATCCGAGTCTGGATCAGGTCATTGATACCATATATACCCCCAGTGGTCCTGCTGCCATGCACGCTCTCGAAGACGGTTCTATTCTGGTGGTTTGTACCGGTTATGCCGGCGATTATGACGACAACTGGCAGATCATTGATGGAACTGCACGCTCCGGAGGATTATATCAGGTATTTCCGGGAAACCCTGACAAAGATACGCTGTTAGCCGAATTACCCTCTGCAGGAAATGATCTCATCGTGGATGAAAGCAAAGGTAAGGTATATGTGAATGCAGGAGGTATCCGGGAATATGATCTCAATACGGCAACAATGGCCGAAGATACCTTGATCAAAGGAAATTTTTATACTATGGCATATGATGAAGTTTCGGGGACATTATATCTTGGCGATGCCAAAGATTATAGTTCGGCCGGAGAGATCACGACCTATGACGGATCGGGCAACCGGTTATCTGCATTTTCAAGTGGGATCATTCCCGGGGATATGCTGATGGTGTACAGCGACATGATACATACTTCTGCAGAATATACTGTAGAATATAGCTTTGAGTTATACCAGAATTATCCGAATCCATTTAACCCGTCAACAACTATTACATATAGCGTTACAAAACCCCAGCAAATCAGGCTGGAAATTTTTGATATCACAGGCAGGAGTATTGCAGTATTAGCTAATGACTTCAAGCAAGTTGGTACTCATCAGGTTAGGTTCGATGCCTCATCGTTTGCATCGGGTCTGTACTTCTATAAATTAAGCACTGAAGAGGGTTCTGTTATCAGAAAAATGCAGTTGATAAAATAGACAATCATCATAAAATTAAAATGATTAAAAGGGTGTAAAATTACACCCTTTTTTATTTTAATAGTATATTTTAAATGTGTATATAAAAATGATTAAATGTAACATCATTTTTACAGTGTTGATAAGTTTACGAATTATCAACAATGAAATAATGAAGACGTTACAAGTAGTTTAAAATAATTAAAAACAGTGTTAGAGATCCGACACATTGGTTAATTAAAATTCAGGAATTGAAATTAATATATAATATTAAATATAGTTATTGAATTGTTAAGTGAGAGTGAAATAATATCAGAAAAACTTAATGTGGATAAGTGTTGGTAATTGTGGAAAAGAAATGCAGATTTAATTTGTGAGCATAGTATCGGGCGTATATATTTGGTAGCACTTCTTTAGGAGAATTACCTCTCGGAATCAGGGGTACAGGTATCTCATCTACGAAGAAATTAACACTACGAATTTAGTAAGTACGCCCATGAAATTTACACGCTTTTATACCAAGTCGGAATGGAAGACACCGTTCGATGAAATGAACTTTGTAAGCCGCACCTCGGAGATCAAGAATCCGGACGGCTCTAAAGTATTTCATATGGAAAATGTGATGGTGCCCGACAGTTGGTCGCAGGTTGCCACAGATATCATTGCTCAGAAATATTTCAGAAAAGCCGGTGTGCCGGTGGCTCTGAAAAAAGTATCGGAGAAAGGAGTGCCACAATGGCTCCAGAAATCTGCTCCGGATACCGCTGAGCTGAAAAAGGTAGAAGAGAAAGAGCGGTATACACACGAAGTTGACAGCCGTCAGGTTTTTACCCGACTCGCAGGTTGCTGGACGTACTGGGGATGGAAATACGATTACTTCGATAGTGAAGAAGATGCCAAAGTATTCCATGATGAGCTTGCATACATGCTGGCTAATCAGATGGCGGCTCCGAATTCTCCGCAATGGTTCAATACCGGATTACATTGGGCGTATGGTATAAACGGACCTGCACAAGGACATTATTATGTGGATGGAAAGACCGGTAAACTGACCCGGTCAAAAGATTCTTATTCTCACCCCCAGCCTCACGCATGTTTCATCCAGAGTGTGGATGATGATCTGGTGAACGAAGGCGGGATCATGGATCTGTGGGTACGTGAAGCACGTTTATTCAAATATGGTTCAGGTACCGGATCTAACTTCTCTAATATCCGTGGTGAAAACGAGCCGCTGAGTGGAGGAGGTCGTTCCTCGGGACTTATGAGTTTCTTAAAGATCGGTGACCGGGCTGCCGGAGCGATCAAATCCGGTGGTACAACCCGACGTGCGGCTAAAATGGTTACGCTCGATCTGGATCACCCGGATATCGAAGAGTACATCAACTGGAAAGTGAAAGAAGAGCAAAAAGTGGCGGCATTAGTAGCCGGTTCAAAGCTTGCTCAGACTCACCTTAAGAATATCATTCAGCTTTGCCACAAGCCGGTTGAGATCGAAGGCCGCACCTTTAATGGTGCGTACAGCCGCGATCCGCTAAAGAATAAAGAGCTTGCCAATGCGATCCGAAAGGCAAAACGCGATCAGATCCCTTTGAACTACATCGAGCGGGTAATACAACTTGCTGCTCAGGGTTTTAAAGACCTGGAATTCGATTCTTACGACACCGACTGGAATTCTGAAGCCTATGCAACTGTAGCCGGGCAGAATTCAAATAACTCAGTTCGGGTGCCAAATACTTTCATGAAAGCGGTTATTGAGGATGGCGACTGGAATCTGCACTGGCGTGTGGAAAAAAAGAAAGCAGCCAAAGAAGGCAGAGAGCCGGAAGCCTGCAAGACCATCAAAGCACAGGAATTATATGATCAGATCGGATATGCGGCATGGGCCAGCGCCGATCCCGGAACACAATACCATGACACCATCAATGAATGGCACACTTGTCCTGAAGACGGTGAGATCCGTGCAAGTAATCCATGCTCTGAGTACATGTTTCTGGATAACACCGCATGTAATCTGGCGTCGTTGAACCTGATGAAGTTCTTCACCGACGACACCTACACCAAATTTGATGTAGAGTCACTTCGTTACGCTTCCAGGATCTGGACCACCGTACTCGAGATCTCCGTTCTGATGGCTCAGTTCCCATCTAAAGAAATTGCCCAGTTGTCCTATGAATTCAGAACGTTGGGATTGGGATATGCGAATATCGGTGCCGCACTGATGGTTCAGGGTATTCCTTACGATAGCCCGGAAGGCGTGGCAACAGCCGGCGCCATCACTGCCATCATGCACATGAAATCCTATGAAACCAGTGCCGAAATGGCCGGTGAACTGGGGGCCTTCAAGAATTATGAGAAGAACAAAGAGCACATGCTTCGCGTACTTCGCAATCACCGTCGGGCGGCCTACAATGTGGAGCCCGAGCAATACGAAGGTCTGACCGTAAAACCACTCGGTATCGATGCAAGTATCTGCCCTGATTATTTATTAGAAGCAGCTCGCGAAACTGCTGATGCTGCGGTTGAATTAGGGGAAAAGAACGGATACCGAAACGCTCAGGTAACGGTACTCGCACCAACCGGAACCATTGGTCTGGTGATGGATTGCGATACTACAGGTATCGAACCGGACTTCGCTCTGGTAAAGTTCAAGAAACTTGCCGGTGGCGGTTATTTCAAGATCATTAATCAAAGTGTACCTAAAGCATTGAAGACACTGGGCTATTCTGCCAAAGAAACAGAGTCTATCATTAACTTTGCGAAAGGTCACGGAACGCTGGAAGGATGTCCGCACATCAATGAAGAAAGTCTGCGTGAAAAAGGATTTACCGACACACAGCTAGAGGCTATTGAAGCCGCTCTACCTTCAAGCTTTGATATCAAATTTGCCTTCAACCAATTCACTTTGGGCGAAGATTTCTGTAAAGACACACTCGGTATTACCGAAGAGCAACTTGCTGACTTCAGCTTCGACATGTTGAAATTCCTCGGTTTCTCCAGAGATCAGGTGATGGAAGCCAACGACTACGTGTGTGGTACCATGACCGTGGAAGGCTCTCCTGAACTTAAGGATGAACACTTACCGGTATTTGATTGTGCAAACCGATGCGGTCGCACCGGAACCCGGTATATCGCTCCTGAAGGCCATATCAGAATGATGGCCGCCGCTCAGCCATTCCTGTCCGGTGCTATTTCAAAAACCATCAACCTGCCAAACGAGGCAACCGTTGAGGATATGAAAAAGGCCTACATGATGTCCTGGGAAATGATGCTGAAAGCTAATGCTCTGTACCGTGATGGTTCTAAACTGAGCCAGCCACTGAACAGCATGGCCGATGTGCTGGAAGAACTGGATGAGGAAGAAGAAGTGCTGGATAAAGCAACTACCGAAGCTCAGGATAAAGTGGTGGAAGTAGCCGAGCGGATCATCCACAAATATGTAGCCCGCCGACAGCGCCTGCCGTTCCGTCGCGAGGGATACACTCAGAAAGTGAAGATCGGTGGACAGAGTGTGTATTTGCGTACCGGAGAATATGAAAATGGACAGCTCGGTGAGATCTTTATTGATATGCACCGCGAAGGAGCCGCATTCAGAAGTCTGTTGAACTGTTTTGCGATCTCCATTTCTCTGGGGCTGCAACATGGTGTGCCATTAGAAGAGTTTGTGGATGCCTTTGTATTCACCAAATTTGAACCAAGCGGTATGGTAGCCGGTAACCCACACGTGAAGATGAGTACTTCCGTGATCGATTACATCTTCCGTGAATTAGCAGTTTCGTATCTCGGAAGAGAAGATCTGGCTCACGTACCGGTGGATGAGATCCATATCCGTCAGCTTAAACCAACCGAAGAATCACAGGCAGAAGCGGCAGCTCCGGCTCCTGTGGAAGCGAAAGCTCCGGTTGCACCCAAAGTGGAAGTAACAGAAACTGCAGAAGCAGCGGCACCGAAAAGTGCAAAAGCAGAAAGCAGCAGTTACGAAACGGATTACGACAAAGCCAAGCAATTAGGCTATTCCGGTGATTCCTGCCCCGAGTGTGGCAGCATGACCATGGTGCGAAACGGTACCTGTCTGAAATGCATCACGTGTGGCTCAACCACCGGATGCAGCTAAGAAGAAGTTAATTTCTTGAAATAGTTTCTTTCATGGAGAAACAGGATAAGCCCTGATCGGCGGAAAGTCGATCGGGGTTTTTTTATCTACTTAATACATGAATACAGAAGGTAAAAAGTTCATCACAAAAACCATCATTTCGAGTCGTACCATGCTTGACTCTCCTTTTACTCTCGCTTTACTCTCCTTTTACTGAAAGGGAGTCGGCAATATGCAGGAGTGGAGCAGGGTAAATCCGGTCTCAACACGGATGCGATTGGAAGGTTGGATGATAAAATCTGAGCCGGAAATATTTTTTCCATCACGAAAGAAAATTATACAAGTGATTGATTCCTGCTTGCTGGAATCAAAGGAGTTTTTTGAAGGGAATCTAAATCACAGTATCAAATCAGTGTGCGTCACTCAGGCTACTTCTGAGAGGATCTCATTTACCGTAAAACGGTCGATAGGTTTAACAAAATAATCTTTCACCGTCTTGTACTGCTTTAGTTTTTTATAGTCTTCGTGATCTACCGAGGAAGTGACTACATATATTCTGATCTCTTTAGGAAGCTCTTTAGAGAGTGATTCAAATTCATTCAATACATCCCAGCCATCCATAATCGGCATGTACAGATCAAGGGTTAACTCAAAGTCAGTATCCTTGCGATCGTACTTTATTCCCTGCGGTGATCCGGAATTTCGTTTCTAATGCGATCAAGTTTTCTCCACGCGATAGCATCATCGAATTAAAAAGTGAGTCAAACGAAAAGGAATGGTCCCTGGCTGTGAAAGACCACGGTATGGGAATGAGTGAAGAGGTGCTGCATAATTTGTTCGATCCGGTACATCATCCATCCAAACGGGGAACCAATAATGAAAAGGGAACCGGATTGGGACTCAGGTTAGTAAAAAAACTGGTAGAGATGCACAACGGCAGGATCGTGGTATCCAGTAAAGAAGGGGAAGAGGCAATATTTAAAGTAGTTCTGCCCAACAGATCCTAGCACATCGCCATCTGATCATATTTTACCTTTTTCTTTCGCCCGTTCTTTATTCTCCTTAATACGGGCCTTAATGATCTTTTTGATCAATGCTTTCGGGATCTTCTGCCCGGGTTTAAAGTACAGAGTGGCTCCGGAATACTTGATGTTCTTGAGATCTTTTTCCATCCGTTTTATGAGATCGGGACTCATGGTATAAAAACTGCAATACTTTTTTGTAACCCCGAATCCCACAAGCATATAATACAGTTTATAGGTTGGTATCTGATAGCTGATCATCTCTTCAGCTTCCGGTACCAGGTCGCGAATGTAGTTCCGGCACTCGATCAGATTCTTACGGAACTCCTCGCTTTGCCAACTGATGTACTCATCCACATCTTTAGGTGTTTTGCCTTTCATGTTTACCCTCCAACAATTATGATCGATACCTGAGACAAACTACTTTTAAAACCTTTCTAATAATGAATTACGGTATAATCCTAATAAAAAACAATGGACTGTAGAATGGTTATCCGTGTAAATTTTTACACTTAGGCAGAACCTGACTTATCCTCGTAACGAGGATAAGAGATCAGGCACTCAGAGAGGATAAAATATAACATTAGTTAAGCTACAGCTTCTATAAATGGACATGAATGGTATATATTCAGTCATTTGATCTGAGTTTTAAACGGAATTCTCAGTTGAATACTGATATTCCTTCCCATGTTGTAATAACCCATTTCCTTAAGGGTTGAAAGGTGATCCACATATAACTCATCAAAGAGGTTATTCACCTTAAGAGCTATTGATACGGGTTGTTGCTGAATGTGAAGGTCACCACTTATCGAAGCATTGAGAACAAGATAGTGGTCGGTTCCGGTTTCGAACATGGCAGGACGATCCTGACTGAATGCATATAACCCGCCTATATTCAATGCCGGTGCTTTGATGCTTTTAAAGAAGTTGCCGGGATGGTAGGATGCGGAGAGCCGGATTTTATTCTGAGGAATATAGGGAAGTGGATCTCCAGTCGAACGTTCTCCAATGAGGTAGCTGTACGAACTTTCAACTTGTAATTGTGAGGCTGCCTGAATATTAAAAGTGATTTCTGCCCCCTTTATGGTTGCATCACTTTGGGAGTAGCGGAAAATTTGCAGATCATTCTCTGTGTATTCATTGGTAGGAGCAATGTAGATGTAGTTGTTGATCCGGTTGTTGAAAACCGACACATCCAGAAAAATAAGATCTGAATGATAATGGGCACTCAGATCGATCTCATAATTTCGCTGGGATTGTAATTCCGTATTTCCCTGTTCATACCGGGTCCCGTGTACGCCATCCTGAGTGAGCTCCGCAAGATTCGGAGTGCGGTAGGCAGATGCAAAATTAGTGCGAACCAGAATCATATCAGATACATTATAGGTAGCCCCGGTCGAAGCACTGATATTTCCATAGTGTTTATTTAGCGCTGCATCATTGAAAGTAGTGATGTTTCTGAAATCGTATCGTGCCCCCGCCTGAATTTTAAGAGCATCTACCGGATTGGATTGAATAAGTGAGAAAAGGGACAGATCATTTACTTTAGCATCGGGAATAACCTGATTCGGAGCTTCATGATTAATATTTTCGACGGTGGCACCCTGAACACCAACGATCAGGTCGGAGAGTTTACCGGCGGGCAGATAGCTCTTCACCTCATATGAAAGTGTATTCAAGGTCATATCTGCAGCGGTGAAAAAGGGACTTGCAGGCGTAGTCTTTAACTGACGGGAATTACTTTGATAGGCTCCGTTCACATCCACTTTTACCGGCCCGAAGAATAAAGTATTTCGGGTAGAGAGCAGATGACTATTCAGGTTTTGATACCAGACTTCATTTTCACGGCTGTTAGCTGTGATCAGTGGAACGGCGGCATCTACCAGAAGGCCGTATTTGGGTTGATTGTAGTCGTAATACAAGCGGAATAAACCAAGCTTTGAATTCAATCCCAGCTGGGTTTTTAAGCTGTATTCATTAAACCGGGTATTGGGGGCAACAGTACCGTTTCCCTGTGTGTAATCCATATTTGATTTCAATCCACCTCTTATCCCCCAGAAAAAAAGATTCTCCCCGGCCTTTTATCCCAAGATTTGTAACTATGCCCTGCGTATTACTGTGATATTGAGCAGCATAATCGGCCTGAATGGTATGCACTTCTGCCGGACGTTCTTTTAAAATGTTTAATACTCCTCCCACTGCATCAGAACCATACAAAAGCGAGGCAGGACCTTTGATCACTTCGATCCGGTGAGCTCCGAATTCGTCCACCAGAAAAGGGTGATTCTCTGAAAACTGATAATTCTCCATTTTTACCCCGTTATTGAGAACCAGGATATTGGTCATGGAAAGTCCGCGGATCACCGGTTTGGAAATTCCGGGTCCTTTAGCGATCACATCCACACCGGGGATGGTTGCCAGAGCTTCCATAAATGAAGGAGTTCCTGCGTTAGCCACATCTGTAGCATTTACCGACTCGATCTTTACTGCATTTTCGTGCTGAGTGGAATAGGAACCACCGGAAACAACGACTTCCTGTGTCATTAATACCGAGGGTTCGAGTTGGATGCGTACATTGGTCAGATCATCGTCGGGATGCAGGGTTCGGATCTGTGTTTTATAACCGATATACGAAAACTGGATTTTCAGAGATACCGCATGTGGTTCTTTCAGTTGAAAATAACCGTTTATATCGGTTTGGGTTCCTTTAGAATGTTCCGGCAGATAAACATTCACAAATTCAAGAGGTTCGCCGGTTTTTTTATCGGTGACATAGCCTGAAATAATATTCTGAGCGGTTACAGGATATACGATCAGTGTAAATAATAGAGATAGAATAGCTTTCATAATAACAGATGCTTTTTTTCTGGTTCAGAGAATCAGTGTGTAAAATATATGGGCTTATAATGCCCGTTGGGGGATGGTTACACTAAAGCAGGGGGAGCGCGAAGCTGAAAAAGGGAGAAACTGCCGTTGTTGAAAGTCTCCGTTAACGGCATGCTGTCCATATCGAACAGAACAACCAGCGATACAGGTTGTGAGGTCTGTACATCATTGAGAATAGGCAGAAATTCACTGCTGCAGATCAAACAGTGATGATGACTTTCTTCCAGCGTAGTACCATGATCGGTATGTATAATATCATAGGTATCCTCATCAACAATCAGAAAATGCCCGGCACGGATCACCATCGGGGTGATGAGCAAAAAGAGCAGGAATGCACTTAATGATCTTTGATATGTGGCTAATTTCGTCAAGTTCTGAAAATAATATTGAACCCGAATATGCTGAGTAAATATGAATAAATAATGATGTTGGTTTAAGGTAATCAGAATTCTGAACCGGGATGTAATTCTTAGTTGATGCAGAGTATCAATTTTCTCTATGGCTGAGGGCTGTGAATAAAAAAGCGGTTCCACTTGCTTCCTTCCATTCAAAGATGCATACTCAACCTGTTAAAAAATTACCGGAGGTGTTTTGTATGTCAGACCGTGACTTGAAGGGGTATTGGAAAGCAAATCTACGCTATTTAAGTATTCTTTTAACCATTTGGTTTATTGTTTCTTATGGGTTTGGAATCCTGTTGGCTCCCACATTAAATGAAATTAAAATGGGAGGCTTTAAGCTGGGTTTCTGGTTTGCTCAACAAGGTTCTATCTATGTATTTGTGATTCTCATTTTTGTGTATGTGTATCTGATGAACAGGCTGGACCATAAGTTCGGTGTAAGTGAGGAGGACGCGTAATGGATGTACAGATCTGGACCTACATATTGGTGGGAATCACCTTCGCTTTATACATCGGGATCGCCCTCTGGTCGAAAGCAGCCTCAACCTCAGAATTTTATGTAGCGGAAGGGGGTGTAAATCCCTTAATGAACGGAATGGCCACGGCCGCCGACTGGATGTCTGCCGCAAGTTTTCTTTCCATGGCCGGCCTGATCTCTTTCATGGGATATGATGGCTCGGTGTATTTAATGGGTTGGACCGGTGGATATGTGTTGCTGGCTTTGTTACTGGCCCCATACCTTCGCAAATTCGGCAAATTTACCGTTCCTGATTTTATTGGTGACCGTTATTATTCTCAGATCGCCCGAACCATTGCTGTTCTATGCGCTTTGATCGTCTCTTTTACTTATGTAGCCGGTCAGATGCGGGGGGTAGGACTGGTATTCTCCAAGTTTCTGGAAGTGGATATTTTCTGGGGAGTGATCATCGGGATGACCATTGTATTCTTTTATGCGGTTTTGGGAGGAATGAAAGGTATCACGTATACGCAGGTGGCGCAATATTGCGTATTGATCTTCGCATTCATGGTACCGGCATTTTTCATCTCTCTGCAATTAACCGGAAGCCCGATTCCACAAATTGGATTCGGTTCTACGTTAAGCGATGGTTCAGGCACTTTTCTGTTAGATAAACTGGATCAACTGCACACTGATCTGGGATTCGCCGAATATACTTCGGGGACAAAGAGCATGCAGGATGTGTTTTTCATCACCATAGCTTTGATGGTGGGAACTGCTGGATTGCCTCATGTAATCGTTCGGTTCTTTACGGTTCCAAAAGTAAAAGACGCCCGGATTTCGGTAGGCTACGCTTTGATCTTTATTGCTATTCTTTACACGACTGCTCCTGCTATCGCGGTTTTTTCACGAACCAATCTCATTGAAACCGTGAGTGAGCAGCCCTATACTGAGATGCCCGAGTGGTTCAACACCTGGGAGGAAACGGCCTTACTGAATTGGGTGGATAAGAACGGAGATGGAAATATCAATTACCTGCCCGGCGCTGCAATTGTTGGTACCCCGGATATTAAACGAGAAGGGTTAGATCCGGTAAGAGGAGTACATAACGAAGTGTTGCTCAATAATGAACTGGCCGACGGTCCTAACGAATTATACGTGGATCGGGATATCATGGTGCTGGCTAATCCTGAAATTGCCGGACTTCCGGCATGGGTGGCCGCTCTGGTTGCTGCGGGTGGACTTGCAGCGGCTCTATCCACGGCAGCGGGACTGCTATTGGTGATCTCCACTTCGGTTTCACATGACCTGATCAAAAAACAAATAAACCCGGATATTTCTGATAAAGCTGAATTGCGTTACGCCCGAATTGCAGCGGCTGTAGCCGTTGTTGTAGCGGGTTATTTCGGTATCAATCCGCCGGGCTTTGTGGCGCAAGTGGTAGCGATAGCATTTGGTTTGGCGGCAGCTTCATTTTTCCCGGCTATCATTCTGGGTATTTTTTACAAGAAGATGAACCGTGAAGGAGCTGTGGCCGGAATGGTTGCCGGTTTGCTGTTCACTCTGACCTACATTGTATTCTTTAAGATCATGTTTCCGGAACTGAATACACCCGAAAACTGGTGGTTTGGTATATCGCCGGAAGGGATCGGTACCTTAGGAATGCTGGTAAATCTGGGAGTTTCTCTGGCCATTAGTATGGTATTCCCGGATCCGCCTGAAGAAGTTCAGGAAATGGTGGAAAATATCCGCTATCCGAGGTAAGTACGGTATGGTAAAAGGGAGGTTGATCCTGTCATAAATATCAACCTCACGAAGGTATTTTGTCGTTAATCAGTAAAACCTTTTGCTGCGGTATTACGGGTTTGGATGTAGCTTTTCAGACTGTTGATATCCCCGGAAAAATTGGAGTTTTCTTTTCCGGCATAACTCTGTATCACATTCTGATAGTTGGTCAACCGCGTGGTGATCGTGTTGATATCGAATGTGGAATTGGTAAAAGTTTCTACATGGGACAAGTAGGTTTCATAATATTCATCAATATCCATCAGGTAACGAATGAGTGGCCAGTTATCCGATACTTCATTCATTTCCAGGCTCAATGCGCCTCCTTGTTTACCTTCCTGAAAGGATTCGTTGTTGTCCCATGGAATCCAGGTCAGAACCCCACCATCGTTATATAGAAAATAGTTGTGTGTCATGATGCCATAGGTATCCCAATTCTGTATCACATTATTTACAGCCAGATATTTCAGGAATCCATCTACATTAAAGATCTGTTCAAAGGCAGTTTTCCAGCTTTCAGTATTTTCGGTTCTCAGGTCATTATGAAGCAGATCATATAAAGCTCTTATATCACTGTAATCGGCCTCATCTTCGTTGGTTTTCAGATCAAATTCAGTCTCGTTATACGATCCGAATGCAAACGAGGCTGCATCACCGTCTGGTTTATAAAGATTACCTTTTCCATCCCCAAATTGTGAATCGGGTATTGTATCATCGACTTCTTCAACCAGCGTGTAAAGCCCGATATATTCTGATCCGTTTCCTCGGTTCAGATACACGGCATAGAATGCTGTACGTGCAGAAGGTACTCCGAAATCCCGAAACAGATCAGCAGCTAGTTTTTCTCGTAAAAAAGAACCGTCGGAATCGTTATTGCTCAGGTTCAGCTGTTTAAAGCCATAGAAACGTTGATTCCTGATGATCGGGAAATCATCTTCGAATTCATCAAAATCCAGTTTAAAGGGATATTTGTCGGTTGAACTGTTATATGCGTTTCTTAACGTGGAGTTACCTTTGTAACGGATCCCAACTTTGTACCAGTCTTTCCCTTCAAAAGTAAGAGTAGCGGGAACCCAAACCGGATCGAAGTCAACCTCGGCACCGGGCATCGTTGAGCTTAGGTTCTGATCCAGATCGGCCTGCATGGCATTCCAATTCGTTTCACTTATCTCGATATATAATTCCTTCACCGACGCATCATCAAAAACCACCTCGTAATCGGGATCTGCCTCATTACTGTGCGACTCCGTGGTCCAGTCCGGAATAGTAAGTTCTTCATCTCCAAGATCAATATCGGTTCCGGAGTTTGTGGGCGAAGAACAACTTATAAGTAATGGTAAGATGATAAGGATCGAAATCCGGATACTTTTGAACATACGTACGTTTTGTGAAGTTGGGTTTCTACTAGTACACGCGTTTTAACGATCTCCCCTAATGTACGGACATAAAAAAAGCCGATACTGAAATTCAGTACCGGCTCTTGGAGTATAAATGACTAAACTAATTCCTTAATTTGGAACTGCTACGCCAAATTTGTCGCGAATTACTTCCTGGAAGGTATTCTTTGGAAGTGCACCCATTGCCATCTGTGGCTTATCATCCATTGGTACAAACAGGATAGACGGAATGCTTCGAATACCGAAAACGGCTGCAAGTTCCTGCTCGGCTTCAGTGTCAATTTTGTAGATATCCACTTCACCGGCATATTCTTCAGAGAGTTCTTCCATTACAGGAGCAACCATTTTACATGGACCACACCAATCGGCGTAGAAATCGATGATACATGGTTTATCCCCTTGAAATTTCCATTCAGTGTTATTTTCGTAGTCAAAAACTTTTTCTAAAAAAGTAGCTTTTGTTAAATGTTCAGTTGCCATAGTTCAAACCTAATTTTGTAATACCATCTCGTGTAGTATTGTTTAAAATAATTTTACCAAATATAAGCATATCATCAGACAGATGAGGGCGCCGGGCAATAGATAGTGCTTATACATTGTATAAGTGAGTTGTGTAACATTTATCACAAACTATTGGAGTTAAATGATTTACAGAATATGCATTAATTCGGGTTAAATTCTATACCTTCTTTGAAACCAATCGGGGGTTCGGACGTCCTTTTACCGGATCACAACACTAACGTTATCATCAATTATGAAAAATAAGTTATTCGCTGTACTGTTTTTACTTAGTTCTGTGCCTTTATTTGCGCAGGTAACGCCGGAGTGGATGAGATATCCTTCCATATCACCGGATGGAAATACCATCGCTTTTACCTACAAAGGGGATATCTATTCAGTTCCGGCTAATGGTGGTGAAGCTACACGCCTGACCTTTCATACCGGACAGGATTATATGCCGGTGTGGAGTCCTGATGGAAAGACCATTGCGTTTGCATCAGAGCGTTATGGTAATTTTGATATTTACAAAATGGATGCAAAAGGCGGAGCTGCTACCCGCTTAACTTTTCATAGTGCGGATGAGGAACCCTACACTTTTTCCTCAGATGGAAAAGAGGTCTACTTTAAAGCTCATCGTCAGGATCTGGCAACACATCGACAATATCCGACGAGCAGGCAGGCAGAATTGTATGCAGTGCCGGTAACCGGAGGAAGAGTGGATCAGGTATTCACCGTGCCGGCAGAGTACGTTCAGGTGAATAAAGCCGGTAACACTTTGCTATATCACGACAACAAAGGGTACGAAGATCAGTGGAGAAAACACCATCAGTCAGCGATCGCCCGTGATATCTGGAGTTATGATGTAAAGAGCGGGAAGCATACCAAACTAACCGAATTTTACGGGGAGGACAGAAATCCGGTATTTAGTCCGGATGAGAAATGGATGTATTACCTTAGTGAGGAGTCCGGTACGTTCAATGTATGGAAAGCAGAATTGTCAGATCCATCAAACAAAACGCAACTAACCGACTTTGATCTGCATCCTGTACGCTTCTTAAGTGAAGAAAATGGAACACTCGCTTTCGGGTATCATGGTGAGCTGTTTACCATGAAAGATGGCAGCGAACCGACTAAAGTAAAAGTAACCATCCGTACACAGGATGTTGCAAATTCAGACGAAGTGGTATCAGTGAACGGCGGTGTATCTGAAATGGCCGTTTCTCCTGACGGTAAAGAGATCGCCTTCATTTCAAGAGGGGAAGTATTTGTAACTTCGGTTGATGGTTCTCTTACCAAGCGAATTACCGAAACCGCCGAGCCGGAGCGTTTCCTCAGTTTCACCCCCGATGGGAAAGCGTTGATCTATGCCGGTGAAAGGGATGCTAAATGGAGTATCTACAAGGCGGAGATCGTACGGGATGAGGAGCCATTTTTCTATGCTTCTACTCTGATAAAAGAAACACCGGTGATCGAAAATAAAATGGATAATTATCTCCCTAAAGTATCCCCGGATGGTAAAAAACTGGCCTTTGTGGAAGACCGCCGTACGTTGAAAGTAATGGATCTTGAATCTAAAAAGTCTGTCACTCTGTTAACGCCGAATGAATTATTTCATATGAGTGATGGTGATAAGAATTTTGTCTGGAGTCCCGACAGTAAATGGCTGTTGATGGATTATGGAAAGCTCCTGAACAACAGCGATATCATTCTTCTGGATGTAAGCGGGAAAGAACCCATGAAGACCCTGGTACCAAGTGGATATTATGATTATAACCCGAAGTGGGTGAATGGCGGTAAGCAGATGATCTGGTTCAGTAACCGGGATGGTTTGAAAAGTTACGCAACCAGTGGCAGTTTTCAGTCGGATGTGTATAGCATGTTCTTCACAAAGGATGCCTGGGATAAATTCAACATGAGTGAGGAAGATTACAAACTCATGAAGGAACTTGAGAAAGCGGCTGAGGAAAAGAAAAAGGATGCTGAAGATGAAAAAGACAAAGAGAAGGAAGAAAAGAAATCCGAAGACCTCACTTTCGATTGGGATGGAATGAGTGACCGGGTGGCAAAACTTACCATCCATTCTTCCAGATTAGGTGATGCTGTACTAAATAAAGATGCCGACAAATTGTATTATCTGAGTCGCTTCGAAGAGGGGTATGACCTCTGGATGACCGATCTTCGTACCAAAGATACGAAAAAAGCGATCTCTTTAGGTGCCAGGTCAGGTAGCCTGATGTGGGACGATAAGATGGAAAATCTGTACCTGTTATCAGGTGGAAGGATCTCAAAAGTAGATCCGGATGGCGGAAGTCAGAAACCGGTGAAGATCAGTTCTGAAATGACCGTAGATTCCGATGCTGAGCGTGCTTACATGTTCGATCATGTTTGGTTGCGTACCAGTAAGATCTTTTATGAGCCGACGTTCCATGGTATTGACTGGACATTGATGCGCAAAGAGTATCAACCTAAAGTCGCTCATATCGGGAATGGGTATGAGTTTGCCGAGCTATTGAGTGAGATGTTAGGTGAGCTGAATGTATCCCATGCTGGTGGTCGGTTCAATGCAAGTATGCCGAATGGTGATGCTACTGCAAGTCTAGGTGTTTTCATGGATTATGATCATAAAGGCGATGGTATCAAGATCGTGGAAGTGATCGATGGCGGTCCGCTGGATAAGGCCGCATTTGATATCAAACCAGGAATGATCATTCAAAAGATCGATGGTCAGGTGGTATCTGCCAACGAGGATGTCGCTGTTTATCTGAACAGGAAAGCAGGAAAATATACGTTATTAGAGATCACGGACTCTAAAGGAAAGAATGCTCAGCAGATCACGATGAAACCCATTACTATGGGAGAAGAGAACGGCTTGCTGTACGATAGGTTTGTGAAGATCAACGAAGCAGAGGTAGCCGAGAAAAGTAAAGGTCGTCTTGGATATGTTCATATTCCGGGAATGAGTGACGGGCCCTACCGTGATATCTATGAAGATATGCTGGGTAAGTATTACGATAAAGAAGCGATCGTTGTAGACACCCGTTTTAACGGCGGTGGTGATCTGGTAGCCGATCTGGCGATGTTCTTTACGGGTGAGCGATTCCTAACCTATGCAACAGAAGATAAAGTGGTGGGTGGTGAGCCAACCTCACGATGGACCAAGCCGGTGATCGGACTGTTCAATGAATCGATGTATAGCGACGGACATTGTTATGCCAGTGGTTATACAGATCTGGATCTGGGAACCTCGATCGGGATGCCGGTACCGGGTACCTGTAGCTTTGCCGGCTGGGAAGGCTTACCCAATGGGGGCGTTTGGGGCGTTGTGCCTGTGAGCGCCAAAAATAAAGCAGGGGAATGGTTAGAGAATAATGAGACCAAACCGGATATCATCCTGAAGAACATGCCGGGCGTTATTGACTTCGGTACGGATCAACAGCTTGATCGGGCAATAAAGGAAATGCTGAAAGAGCTGGATGAGAGGTAAGAGGTAAATCAATTTATATATTGATCTTTTAAGGGATGCCTTTGGTATCCCTTTTTTTACGCTCAAGATTTTTGAATAAGAGAGAAATTTTTTGTTCGTATTTCGTATAAAGTCAAAAAATTGAATAGAAATCGAATTGTGAGAATTTTAAAATATCGTGAATATTTTCAATGTGTCAAATGTACATACTATTGTTCCTTATAGCTATGGGTTTAAATTAACGTTGAATTGAGTGAAATTTTCTAACAATCCGTGTACCAATAAGTTACAAAGATCTGCAGGATAGAGAGGTTATTTGTTCATGTGAAATGAGAGCTAAGGCTAGTCTATACATAACTAAAAAGCAGACAGAATAATAAGAGAGGGTAACAGTATAAATGTTACAAAATAAATAAAAGGTGATTTAAGCTAATAATTATAGTTGCTTAGGGGTTAAAAATTTGCAAAAAAAAATGTGGCTCCGTACAATGACGAAGCCACATTATCAATGTGTCATACAAATCGCAACAAAATGTATAACAATGGAACATACGAATAACCTTCAAATAAATAAATGGAGTGTTTCGGGCTATTTACTAGTTTTAATGATTCTGGTATCAACTGCTTGTGAAGCTCCGACTAATCAATCACTAAATCAGCTCACTGATACAAAAGAGATCAGCTTATACGATAACAATCCGATTGTAGAAATAAAGGCTGTCGATTTTATCAGGAACTCTGAGATTGAAAGCTTTAAAAGTAAGATTGCAAAACAATTCGGGCCCATCCTTATCGACGAATTCAATAAGCAACTTGATAAAGCAAAAATGGTATCCAATCCAGCACTTAGGAGCGATCTTTTTCTGCTCAATGAGTTAGATATCAAAGCTAAATCTAATGAGTCATTATCTACGCACTACCGGATAGTGGGAGATTCAGGAAAAAGTGAAGACTTCCTTTTTGGAATTCGAAAGTTCATTTCGTCGCCGGAAAAGCTGAAAACAAAAGACGACCCAGTTTCAGCTGATACATGGTTGGCACTTGATCCGGATAAATTCTATCTGGAAGATGTAGATGATGAAGAGCTATGGCCCATCGAAATAGAAGCAATTCATTTAACGGATCCGGACAGGAAGCTGAAGTTAACTTTTGACAGAACAGGATTAATATCAGCCGTTGAAGATTCCAGATTTAAATCGGAAAGCATTTCTGATCCAAACATCTTAATGCTGGATGCTGTACCTGTGCTGGATGCATGTACAGAGGCATTGGATGAAGGCTGTAATAATCCGGGTACCGGAGGTGGTACAGGATCATCTCCAACCAACAGGATTAATGATTGGTCAAGGGGAGAAATCACTGGAGTAGGTACACCGGATGTTAGTACATACTTTGTGTTGAAAGGAATTCAGCTTGTTGAAACTGGGGATGCAGGTACCGCAGAACTCCAGTTATTTGCCAAAAAGAGTAACAATGACCTCCATAATCTACCTGTAAGTTATCGTTACCGCTTCGATCGGGTGGTTAGAATAAACCCTTATTACAACGGGGTAGCAAATTCAGTAATTCAGGGTGCTGACTGGGGAGGAACAAGAAATGCCTATTATCATGTCCCGGATATAGAAAATAAAGGTCAATACTATGATTTTGATAATATAATCAGGTATGAAACCTACCCAAACGGATTCCCACAAACCCGGTCAGTGGATTACTTCCCTCTGTTTAATCTGACCCTTACAGATGGTCCATGGAGATTCGTTTTAGTCGATGATGATAAGGATTATGCAGATTTCTCATCCAGAAGAATGAATAAAAGAGTTAAGAACATTCATACCTATGATATGGGTTCCGGTACATGGGGTATCGCTGAAACCGGATTTACGACCCGGAATCATAGATATGGAAGTAGTGATGATCCGATCACACAATCTGGTGTGAGAAATATAACTTTACCAAATGCAATGACACGAATGGGGACTGATCAAAGTATGACGATAAGTAAATGGCATGGAACTGATATTTTTACTTACAGCTTTGGACTTGAATCCTATAATATCTATTAAAAACTATCACATAACGACCCACAGTTAATACTGTGGGTCCATTAATTCTATGAAAAAATTAACTCAGAGTTTAATGATCTTTATGGCTTCAATATTAGGGTGTCAAAACATATCTAATAATAAGCCACTTGGTACAGATAGAATAATTCCGGATAAAACCCCTTTTATAACCGGTATTATTGAGGCTTCTAATGATACGGTATTTTACTACCCGCAGGTAACGGTTGGATATGCGACTGATGCACAATTTGCCACTCCGTATTTTAATGTTCACCATATTCCTGGATTATTCAGCCCTACACAATGGACTCAGGTAGTGCGCACCATTGAGCGCTTCGAGCTTTCCTATGAGTTCGAAGATGAAGCGGAAGTGTGGATAAAAGGCCCCTTGAGTCATAAAAATGAAAAAACTGTCCATCTGAAAAATGAGGGATTCGGTGTTTATGGCGATGTAAGCAATGAACTGCAATTGATACCGGGTAAATTATATCTGTTAAATGTGAGCTTGCCTGATGGAAGGAGTTATGTGGAAGACACCATAATTCCGGATAGCATCAGAATTGACGTACCTGATTCAATTGGTTTAAATGTAGTGTATTCTCCTTATCAGAATGGAACACCTTTTGAAAGGAGTATATCTGAGAAAAAAATCACGATAAATCCGCCTAGACAGACCTTTTTAAAAGAATACCAGAATAATACAGATGCTGATCGGGAATATTTATTAATGGAACCCGAAGACAAATTCCTTTTTGAGGATAGAGGCGATTTCTTCAGAACAGGTATAATCTATAGTATTCGAGTTAACAAAAATAATACAGATACAATAAGTAAAGGTTGGTGGAGAGATATTTATCTAAAATGGGCTCGGGAAAAATCTTATGAAATAAACTGGATGCGTTTCGCTTTCTATAATGATGGTATGTGGAAAGCTCATCAAAATCTAGACGAATATGTAGTTCATAGAGAAGATGGATGGTTTGATATGTACTCTAGGATGAGTAGTGCTACCCGCAATAGAGATAGCACATATTTATTCGAAGTTTCCACCATTCATAAAGCAGGGGAAAATGGAAATATACTTCCGAAGAAAGATCTGGATGCCATTGGGTTCTTTACTGGTAATTTTTCTGTGTATAAAAAGACGGTACTGTATCCCATCAGAAATTATGACATAGACTCAGTATTAACAGCAAATGGAATAAACTATGATGAATAAAGTCTACACAATTCTACTACTTCTGGTAGGTATAGGTATTATACCTTTACATGCTCAGGAACTGTTCAGATCTGAACTAAATATTCAACCAAAGAATATAATATGGACCGGTACGGGAAATATATCCATTGATAAAGCCTATCAGATTGGGAATAACTTTGAAGCGAACAGGACTACAAATATTGATATGACATTTAAGAGAATAAATGTCGTGAACCAATATTTAGGAATCGGGTTAAATGGCTTCACAGACATATTGATCGCAGATAATTTCTCAGGAATTGAAATTGGAGCTGTTGCACTTGGTCCCGTTTTCAGAGGGTTCCTGTACGAACATAATGCAGTGAATATTTATACTGATCTTCAGCTTCTGATGGGTTACGACCTGTCTTTAGGCGATGCTCTGAATATAAATACTAATGACAGTTGGAATATGAGACCGGGATTAAGAGCCGGAATCAGTTATGCCATAAATAAAAGAACGGGTATTTATGCCGAACTTGGTCCGGATTGGGAAAGCGAGTTAAGAGCCCCATTTAATTTCGGAGCAAAGGCTTTACAGTTCAATATTGGAATTCAATTTATAAAGTAACAGAGGGAAATCATGAAGATATCTATCACATTAAGTATAAGCATTGTAACGCTTTTAGCTGTATTGGTTTTCTTACCAAAACATATCTTCGCTCAGGGGGAAGAATCTGATCTCAGAGCCGGAGCGTGGATAGCTAATGTAAATCTAAGCTATACAGGTGCTGAAAGAGATTTGAGTAATTTCGAACTTGAAAAGTCATTCAAAAGAATAAATACATCACTTCAGACTACCTATTTTCTAACAAATACTATTGGATTAGGTTTTGAGGCAGGGACAAGTAATCTAGTTCAGACTTTTGATGACACGAATAATTGGTATGAAGATAAGGATGAGTTTCAAAATGTAATCCATGAGTTTAAATATGGTTTTTATCCTGCCTATTTCATTTCAATTCCATCATTACCGGATAACTATAAAACCTATATTGAAGCAGGTGTATTTCAGATCCGTTCCAGATATCGATTTGAGGGTAGTGGTACTATCGTTGATTATAATAACGGTTACCGAATAGGGGCTGGACTTATGATTCCTTTAGCAAAAAAAGTATTTCTAAATGCTAAGTTAACAAGGGATTCTTTTAAAGCAGAAACGTTATATGGAGAACAAGTCGGCAATACTACAGAATACAAAACTATAACCAGATGGCCAGCTAGTACCAGGCTGGGTCTAGGTATTTCATTCAAATTTTAGGGTAGTTTCGATTAGTAAATCAAGAAACATTAAAAACCCCTGACCGGTTTCAAACGATCAGGGGTTCTTTTTTTCATTGATCAGTTATAGATAGAATTTATTCTGGTTCAAAGTTCACCTTTCCGGATCTCCTCCAGGTCATTGAACTCTTTGTCGGTAAACAATCTTGACTTGATCACAAATCGCTTACCTAAAGGGATCTCCAACGAAAAACTGGAACCTCGTCCGGTAGTAATATCAATAGTGAGTTGGGTGTGTTTCCAGTAGTTGAATTGATCTTCAGACATATAAAAATCACAATCATGGATGTTACCCAACCAAACATCGTTCTGGTCGATCATTAATTCCCCTTTGGGGAAACACATCGGGGATGAGCCATCACAGCATCCACCACTCTGATGAAACATCAAAGGGCCGTGAACTGTGCGGAGTTCATCAACCACTTTTGATGCTTCTTCAGATATCAACACTCTGGGTGTAGGCATACGATCTCCTAGAAAAATCCTAAGGCATTCTTATCGTAAGAGATGAGCATGTTTTTGGTTTGTCGGTAATGATTGAGCATCATCTTATGAGTTTCACGACCAATACCTGATTTTTTATATCCACCAAAAGGAGCATGTGCAGGATAGGCATGATAGCAGTTTACCCAAACACGTCCGGCTTCAACCGCCCGAGAGATCTGATAAGCCTGATGAGTATCACGTGTCCAGACGCCGGCGCCTAGTCCGTATAAGGTGTCGTTGGCGATCTCGATGGCTTCTGCCTCATCTTTGAACGTAGTAACACACACAACCGGGCCAAAGATCTCTTCCTGAAATACGCGCATCTTATTGTGACCTTCAAGGATGGTTGGTTGAATATAGAAACCACCTTCCAGTCCTTCATTGTACGCAGCTTTGCCTCCAGCCAGTACTTTACATCCTTCCTCTTTTCCAATATTGATGTAGTTGAGGATCTTTTCATACTGATCGTTTGAAGCCTGAGCTCCCATCATGGTTTCAGGATCCAGCGGATGCCCTAACTTGATGGCATTGGTACGTTCAACCACACGCTCCATGAATTTCTCGTAGATGCTTTCCTGAACCAGCATTCTTGATGGGCAGGTACATACTTCACCCTGATTCAGGGCGAACATAACCGCTCCTTCGATCGCTTTGTCGAAGAATTCATCGTCGGCATCCATCACACTTTCAAAGAAGATATTCGGGGATTTTCCACCTAATTCCAGCGTTACCGGAGTGATGTTCTTGGAAGCATATTGCATGATGAGCTGCCCGGTAGTGGTCTCTCCGGTAAATGCCACTTTGTTGATCCGTGGGCTCGATGCCAATGGCTTACCGGCTTCCACGCCAAATCCATTTACAATATTAAGTACTCCGGCAGGTAAGATATCTTCGATCAGTTCAGCGAGAATCAAAATGCCAACCGGTGTTTGTTCTGCAGGCTTTAGTACTACGCAGTTTCCAGCGGCCAGGGCAGGGGCTACTTTCCATGCAGCCATCAGAAGAGGAAAATTCCATGGAATGATCTGGCCGACAACCCCAAGAGGTTCGGGTACATTCATAGAAACAGTATTGGCGTCCAGTTCACTTACCGATCCCTCTTCGGCCCGGATAACACCTGCAAAATACCGGAAATGGTCTACAGCAAGCGGAAGGTCGGCTGCCAGTGTTTCACGAACTGCTTTACCATTATCCCAGGTTTCAACCCGGGCAAGGGCTTCGAGGTTCTGTTCCATTACATCAGCGATCTTTAACAGCATATTGCTTCGTTCTGTAGCTGATGAATGGTTCCAGCTTTTTGCTGCTTCCCATGCGGCATCGATGGCCAGTTCAATATCTTCTGCGGTTGATCTCGGGATCCGGGTAAAACTGTTTCCATCCACCGGAGAAGTATTTTCAAAATATTGACCTTTTACGGGGGCTACCCATTTTCCTCCGATAAAATTTTCGTACTGATCTTTGAATGAGGGCTTTTCGACAAGATTGTCGGTTAGTGATTGTACTTCGCTCATAGTTATAGAATTTGGTTAGTATTAGTGATCGTTAAGTGCAGCCTTTTTTTGTGGCTGAAGCTTTCAGAAAAGCGCTTCCTTAAAAAAGGGTGGAGAAATGACATTGTCTATGACGGATACTTGCAAACGTGTGACGAATTCTTGCAAACCACTTAAATTAGTGATTTAGGAAAGGCAGGATGGTTTGCTGTTTACATAGAAATACTGTTTTTTTATGAAAACGCTTTTTAATCTATCAATCGCTATATGTTGTTACCTGATCAGTTCTATTCCGGCAGAAAGCTGGAATCTTTGGTGGAGAACCAGACTTCTTACGCTGTAAGTAATGCGGAACTGCATATCTTTGAAACTCATCAGTTAGCGGAAAAAGTGGTGCTACAGTTCGATCAGCCTGTGCTCGCAAGTATGATTCAGGGTAAAAAGATCATGCATTTGCAGGATCATCAGGCTTTTGACTTCTTACCGGGTGAATCCCTGATCCTTCCTTCTGATGAGATCATGTGTATTGATTTCCCTGAAGCCACAATGAATAATCCTACCCGCTGTTCCGCAATGTCCATTTCCGAGGATATGATTCAGGAGGTGATCAATGTGCTGAATGAAACAGTGCCGCGGGCCGATGGAGCAGACTGGAAACTGATGGATTACAATTTCCGGTTTACCAACGATGTGGGAATCTATCAGATCATTCAGCGATTGTTTTTCCTATTCACGGAGAATCATCCGAACAAGGATATGTTTGTGGATTTTATGTTGAAGGAACTCATCATTCGGGTGTTACGGGCTAACTATCACGAGATATATACCAAAGATACCTTAAGTCTGGAGAAAGATAACAGGATCACCGGCGTGATCAATTACATCAGAGAGAATCTGAGCAAATCACTTACAATCGCCGACCTGAGTAAGCGTGCATTCATGAGTGAATCAAACTTTCACCGGGTTTTCAAGAACGAAACAGGAATGAGTCCGATCGACTTTATTAACAACGAGCGCATCAAATTAGCTACGAGTTTATTGCAAAATCCTGATATCAAGATCAAAGAAGTATTTGCTCTATGCGGATTTGATAACCGGTCGTATTTCAACCGGTTGTTTAAAAAGAAAAAGAATATCTCTCCCGGTCAGTATCAGATGAAAGTGAATCGGGAGAGCTTGAGACAGGCTATATAAACAGAGGATTTTAACCTCCGTTGGCAGCCATTACTTTTGAGGTAAATTTCACTTCTTTCTTTTTTGAACCGGCCGTGTAATCCCCGTCGAGGTATAAACCGCCATCGTTGGTACCTCCTGAAATACTTCCACCCGTATTAAAAGTATATGTCTTATCACCTTCAAAATCAGGGCTGGAAACAACAACTGCCTGATAGTTTTTGGCCGGTTTAAAAGTGAACAGAGTCTCACCATCCGCGTTCTGTACGTTAAATAAAGTTCCTCCGGAGATCGTAGAGTTATAGTAAATAGCCGCCGAATACTGCTCAGAAGAATTTCCCGGTGCCTGTAACATTCCGGAGCTTCCGGCAGCAATGAGCAGACCACCGGATATTTCAAAAGACTGGTCGAAATCCAGAGCTCCATTATTTCTTTCTGTGGGACCATGCACCAGAACGGTGCCACCGGTCATAATTATTGATCCGTTAGCATCCAGTCCGTCTCCGCTGGCATTAACAGAAATAAACCCGCCATTGATGATCAGGTAATAATCTCCTGAAGATACGGTTCCCCAACCGCCCGGATGATTACTGGCAGAGCCATCATTTCCGCCTGCAACATTAAGTCCGTCATCGCTTGATACGCTGGTAATATAGCCGTCATTGATGACGATGATCCGGGATTCAATTCCTTCATAAGATTTTGTAATGGTGATGGTTCCCCCATTGATGCCGATGGTAGAATCTGCATGAATTCCATCATCACCTGATGAAATCGTAAAGGTACCGTCATTCAGAACGAGATTGGCGTTACTATGTAAGGCGTCATCTGCACTTGAGATCACAAAATCCCCATTATCAATAATGATCTGAGATGTGGCTTTCAGAGCTTTCATGGAGGTACTACTACTATAACTGTTACTACTGCCTCCGCCGGTAACAAGAGTGAAATCACCTCCCGTTATAAGCAGGTCTGTTTCTGCAGTGATTCCATCACCCGATGCGGTTATATCAAATGTGCCATTTTCAATTGAAATATATCCGCGGTCAGAATCTTCATCATTATCGGATTTAAGACCATCTCCATCCGCTTCAATTATCACGACCGCGTCATGTATGATCAGATAATCTTTTCCTCTGATGCCGTCATCCACTGTGGTAATATCAAACGTGCCTGATCTTATGACCAGGCCATCTTTACTGGTAATTGCATCATTGTAGTTGGCATCAATGACCAGTTTTCCATCTCCGAAAATGGAAAGATCGCTTTTACTGTACAGTGTGGCATTAGGCTCATCGTCATCCTCATCGAATACATAGGAATCTGAATCAGCTAATGTATTGGTAGTTCCGTCAGCCAGATTAACGATCACTTTTTCAGCATTCATAACGGAGAATGGGGAATTCTCTGAGGAATAAATATCTATGCCGTTGAAAATGACGATCACCGGATCTTCACTTTCCGTATCAATGAGTACGCGCCCATCCGCCATAGTTCCAGTAAGTCGATAGATACCGGAAGCAGTGATTGTGAGTGTATTGGCTGAAATGGAAATTCCGGAATTGTTAATGGAGGAGAGGTCGTTGCTGATGGAAATATCAATGATGTCCGATTCTGACCATTGATAATCCGATTCGAGTTCATGACTTCCGTCATTTTCTGTAATTACATCGTCTGTTGAGCTTGTGGTGTTTTCGATGTCTTCATCATCTATTTCATCAGCTACTGAGCTTACAGGGTCTTCTCCCGGGATACAACTGATGGTAATAGAAAGAACAAACAGAGGAAGGAATAGTATTTTTCGCATTTTGTAGTGAGTGAGGTGCTGATTATTTATGTAATCTCTTGAGATCGTAACTCAGAAGATCCTACCTCACAAATAGTTTTGAGAATGCAAAATTTTATACAAAAAAAGCCCGGTTAAGACCGGGCTTCAGATGCTTGATATGATGAAAAGTTCAGTTATTCACCACCGTCCAGATTTGAGACGCCGTCTTGTTCAGTTGCGTCGCCCTTGGCCAGAGCATTTAGGCGGTCAACCGCATCCCAGAGTGTCATTGCTTCTTTAAGTGTGGTATCGAACACATCATTTACAACCGGATAGAAATACTGCATTCCCCAAACCTGGCGGGCTAATTCAGCCTTCATTCTGCCTTCGGCCATCCAGGATACTTCTTCGAAATAACCATTAGGAACGAACAGAGAGTCATTTCTGAATTTTGGGGTAGAAACGGTATCAGTGATGACCATGCCTTCTTTGATCAGATTGTTCTTGAAGCTTTCAATATCCTCTTTATCCCAGGTGAAATCAGTTCTGAATTTTTCGAAATTATCTTCCCAGGCTGCTCTGAAATCGTCTCCGTTTGTGTCAAGGAATTCACGTACAAAATCAAAGGAAGCACGCTTTCTAAGGGCAAAATTGATCATATAACCGGAACGGGTGGTATCCGGTTGAATAATATAATCGGGTACGATACCGCCACCGCCATAAACAGTTCTTCCGGCATCGGTATTGAATTTCAATGAATCTGGAACATGATCAACAAATTCGATAGCGTCTTTCATGGCATCATCATCCCGGTGTAGGAACTCATAGGCGTATTCTTCACCGCCACCTTCGGTAAAAGGTTTTTGAATGAGTCGGCCGGAAGGAGTGAGGTACCTGGAAATTGTAACACGAACCATACTGTTGTCAACAAGCTCATACTGTTGCTGAACCAACCCTTTTCCAAACGTTCGGCGTCCAACGATCAGCGCACGATCATGATCCTGAATGGCTCCGCTAACGATCTCACTTGCCGATGCGGACCCTTCATCTACTAATAATATTACCGGTTTGTCTCTGAACACTCCATTCTTTCTGGAATAATATTCCTGATTGAACCGTGCATGCCGACTTCTGGTTGAAACCAATTCCGTTCCTCTTGGGAAAAATTCTTCTGCAATGGCTACGGCCTGACCGAGATACCCGCCGGGATTTCCCCGAAGGTCAACCACCAGACGTTGCATTCCTTCATCCTGCAGTTTCTCCATGGCTTCCATGAATTCGTCATGGGTGGTGGCTGCAAAACGATTGATCTTAATATATCCGGTCATGGCATCGAGCATATAACTGGTATCGATGGTGTAGAGCGGGATGTCATCGCGGGTAATGGTAAAGTAAAGAATATCCGGTACGCCGGGACGTACAATGCCAACCCGTACTTTCGTGCCTTTCTCACCGCGCAGGTGTTTCATTACCATCTCATTTTCGAAACCAACTGCCGAAGTATCACCTATCTGTACAATACGGTCACCGGAACGTATTCCCAACTGATCACTTGGTCCACCAGCGATAGCTGTTACTACGGTAATGGTATCATTTAAAACATTGAACTGAACTCCGATTCCCTGAAACTTTCCGGCGAAGTTTTCCTGATCTACTTCACTGTCTTCGGGTTCTATATAAACGGAATGAGGATCAAGGGTGGAGAACATACCACGGATGGCAAATTCTGTAAGCTTGGTCATATCTTCATCCGGAGCATTATTTGCTATGTAGAGATAGGCGGCTTCAAAATTGGTGTAAGAATCACGAAGTGAAGAGACCTCAACTCCCGGAAAGGTAGTATCGATCGGTGAGTCAGCGATCTGCAGCGTTGAGTCCTGAATGCCTTTAACCATGAATTTGATACTGGTCTTATACATTTCGTTAAGATCAGGTTCCCCGAAATAATTACTCAGAATATTGCGCTGTGCCTGCACATATTTGGTGAGATTGGTCGTATCATCGTTATCGGGTTTAAGTATAGAATCGACACCGGTCAGGTTCAGTGTCAGTAATACAAAAATGATGATGATATTGGGAATCAGGAATCGTTTTAAAGACATATGTACTTTATTTCGCTTTCTTACTATTAGCTTATACAGCCAGGAATGTTCATTAACCTAACGATTGTAACAAATATATCGTTACGAACCAACGGTTAAAGGATGTAATGACTGAGGTCTTTGTCGGTAACCAGACCTTTAAGTTGTTTTTCAACATAAGCAGGATCAATTGTGATCTCGCCACTGTTTATGTCGTCCGGTACTGCAAATAATAACTCATCAAACAACGAAGACATGATGGTGTGTAGTCTGCGGGCACCAATATTTTCTACCTGTGCATTTACTTCAGCTGCGATTCTGGCTAATTCCCTAATGGCTTCATCCGTAAAGTCGATGGTAACTCCTTCAGTTTTTAGCATAGCCTGATATTGCTTAGTAAGCGCGTTCTTTGGCTTGGTCAGGATATCGAAGAAGTCATTCTCGGTAAGTGAATTCAGTTCCACTCGGATCGGGAACCGTCCCTGTAATTCAGGGATCAGATCACTTGGTTTAGAAACATGGAAGGCTCCGGAGCCGATGAACAGAATATGATCGGTTTTTACGATCCCGTGTTTAGTATTGACGGTAGATCCCTCAACGATAGGGAGCAGGTCGCGCTGAACCCCCTGGCGACTTACATCCGGCCCACTTTTTCCGGCACCGGTCGATGGTTCAGCGATCTTGTCGATCTCATCTATAAATACGATGCCTTGCTTTTGAACTCTTTCCAACGCTTCCTGTACAGCAGATTCGTGATCGATCAGTTTTTCTGCCTCTTCTTCAATCAGTATCTCACGGGCTTCCGAAACCGTAACCTTACGCTTCGATTTCTGATTTTTCTTACCCATGTTTCCGAGCATATCCTGCAGGTTTATCCCCATCTCTTCCATTCCTCCGGGGCCAAATACCTGCATCATCGGACTTTTGTTGGTTTTAACTTCGATCTCGATCTTCCGTTCGTCAAGTTCTCCGTTCTTTAACTTCCCACGGAATTTCTCCCGGGTACGCTCATTTAATTCCTCATCGCTGGCGTTTTCAGGATTGAATCCGGCTTTATTACTACCAAAGCCAACCCCGTTCTTTTTAACAGGGGGGATGAGGATATCCAGAATACGCTCTTCAGCATGTTCGGCGGCCTTTCCTTTAACCCGTTCCTGCATTTCATCCTTTACCATGGTAACGGCAAAATCAGTTAGGTCACGGATCATTGATTCCACATCCCGACCAACATAACCGACTTCAGTAAATTTAGAGGCTTCAACTTTTACAAAGGGAGCCATAGCCAGTTTTGCCAGTCGGCGGGCGATCTCGGTCTTACCAACCCCGGTTGGTCCGATCATTAAAATATTATTCGGGATGATCTCTTCCCGGATGTCTTCATCTGAATTGAGTCTTCGCCAGCGGTTTCGAAGGGCAATTGCGACCGATCTTTTGGCTTCTTTTTGCCCGATGATGTATATATCCAGTTCACGGACAATTTGCTGAGGTGTTAAATTCTTTTCTTCAATCATGTTATCTCTCTATGTGTAACAATGTGCGGTTATGATTGGTGTAGATGTCGATGTCTGCGGCAATTCTGAGAGCCTCTTCTACAATGTCTATGGCTTTCATCTCCGGACTGTGTTTCACCATTGCTCTTGCTGCTGCCAACGCGTAAGATCCGCCACTACCGATCGTAACGATATTATCGTCAGGTTCGATCACATCTCCCTGACCTGAAATAACCAGTGCATGGTCCCGATCCATCACAATAAGAAGTGCTTCCAGCTTTTGAAGGTATTTGTCTTTTCTCCAGTCTTTAGCTAATTCAACAGCTGCACGTTGCATACTGCCGTTATATTCATTCAGTTTCTCTTCGTATCTCTCAAATAAGGTGAAAGCATCAGCAGTAGAGCCGGCAAATCCGGCCAGGATCTTTCCATCATGTAACGTTCTTACTTTTTTTACGGTCGCTTTCATCACCGTTTTATCCATGGTAGCCTGCCCGTCACTTCCAATGGCAGCTTCACCATTATGGATAATACCCACCACCGTTGTGGCGTGTAGATCAAAAATACTCATAATAATGTCTTAGGTTAACAATTGCCCGTAAATGGGCAATAACCGAGCCAACTCAATTACGAATGGCTGTTGCGGTTATTTCGTTGTCTGTTTCCGTTCGAATTGGCAGATCGACCTGACGATCTGTTATCCCGGGAATTGTTATTCCTGCCGCCTCGCTGTTCCTTTTTGGAAATATCGAGATTCGACGGATCATGTTTACCGCTCTGCAGCTCTTCGAGTTCCTGTCGGTTCAGCATTTCATCGATACTTTCACCACGCATTACGGCATCAGTGATATCGATATCAGAACCGGCAAGGGTAACGGAAAACTCATTAAGTGAGATCTTTTCATCGGCAATGATGGAGATCTTAAGATGATATTTGGTCATCCATTTCCAGCGGGTGCTTAATAATCCTTTTGTGAGATAAGACTTCAGGTAAGGATTCACATAAAGATCGATGGCACGGTATTTCGTATTGTGCTTGAATTTACTCAGCCAGCTTTCAATATCCGTAACAATAGTATCCTGACTCACCACACTGCCAGAGCCACCACACATCGGGCAAACTTTAGATACAGAATTTACCACACTTGGTCGAATTCGCTGACGGGTGATCTGTACCAGGCCAAAATCACTCATTCCAATGATGTTGGTCTTGGCAGGATCTTTTCTGAATTCTTTTTTGAGCTCGTCGTAGATCTTTTTGCGGTTTCGGTCGTCTTTCAGGTCGATGAAATCAACGACAATAATACCCCCGATGTCCCGCAATCTAAGTTGTTTCGCGATCTCACGGGCTGCCTCGAGATTGGTTTTAAGAGAGTTGTCTTCCTGCTTTTGTTTAGCAGCATAAGGACCGGAGTTCACATCCACCACATACATGGCTTCGGTTTGTTCAAAGATCAGGTAACCACCCATTTTCATTCGTACACGAGGGCTGAAGATAGAATTCACATCCTCAGAGATCTTCATGAAGTCAAAAATATGCTCCTTACGTTTGTAAAGCTCCACATTCGGTACCATTTGCGGGGCGATCTGACTCACATAGGATTTGATCTGACGATACATTTTTGGATCATCGATCAACACCCGGTCGTAATTCTTGGCAAATAGATCACGGATCAGACTCTCGGTCATATCCAGATCTTTGTAGAGTAATGATGGTGGTTTTGCCTTCTCTAATTTATCAACGAGATGTTCCCACTTCTTCAGGATCGTACGCAGATCTTCCTCGATCGCCTCCTGATCCTGATTCTGTGCTACCGTACGAACGATCACCCCGAAGCCGTCAGGCAACATTCCATTCAGAATGCCTTTCAGCCGGCGACGTTCTTTGTAATTATTGATCCGCTTTGATACGGCGATATAATCCCCCATAGGGATCAACACCAGGAAGCGACCGGCGATGGTAATATCGGTAGAAACACGCGGACCTTTAGAGCCGATAGGTTCTTTAACGATCTGAACAAGCAGCTTTTGGCCATTTTTAAGCACCTTACCGGCCAGCATCTGCTTTTCTACATTCGAAAGATTTTCTTTATTTGCGATCTCTTTATGAACATGAGACGGAATGGCATTTTTACCATTCAACATAGCTACATATTCGTCGAGATGGTCACCGGCATCTGAGAAGTGAAGGAAGGCATCCTTTGGGGTGCCCATATCGATGAAGGCGGCACGAATACCGCTCATTACTTTATGAACCCGGGCTACATATATATTGCCAACGGTGCGTTGGTTTTCTTCGGATTCTATGAATAACTGAGCAAGCTCTCCATGCTCGATCAGTGCGATCCGGGTCTGATTTCCGGACGAATGAATGATGATTTGATTCTTCATTAAATTTCTTTTTTTCCCCGCGCCCGTGTCCCATACATGCTATCCATCGTCGTAATTTTCGAACATTTGCTGACAGATAGGTTTCCGGGTATTCGGCTCTGTAAAGAGGAGTAGCTACGAGCGCTATGGTATTATTACCAGTTAAATTTGTCGGATGTGAATTCGGTTCGGTTTGTGAACCATCCATCTTCTGTACTACTAGTTTTTTCAATATGATACAGAAGGATAATAAATCGATATAAAAATCAGCGAGAACGTCCTTAACAGTTGATTCCGCTATAAGTTGGTTATATGTATTCTGTGCGTAATGCAATTAGAAAATCGTTATAAAAAGTCTTGTGTCTCGATTTATTCCACCTCGCAATATACTGTGCAGAACGCACTAATGTAAATGGCTTTTATCGGGATGGCTAAAATTTATTTTTGTTTAGACAAAAGACTATTTCAGCAGCTCTTTCACCATGGTGATGAATGTACCGTTCTCAAAATAGGCATAGAGATCTTCACCCGGACACACTGTTTCGTCAGAGTAGTCCTTATGAGTGGCTATTTTTGTAACGGGTACTTCATATTCCTCAGCCAGCCAGGCGGTTAACTGAGCAAGAGATTCGAGTTGAGAAGGTTTGATCTTCTGATTTTCATAATTCCCGATCACACAGATCAGAGCATGTCCTTCCGGATCATACTCGGTATTGGTATCTCCGGCATATTCGAGAGGGCGGGCTTCATAAATGTTTCCGTCCAGATCGATCATGTAGTGGTAGGGATTGTCGATCCAGTGTTTGTCTTCTTTGCTGAAGCGTTCCAGATTTTTCAGATACTCAATAGGATCTTTGTCTTCCGGTACATCCACACCACTATGATGAATGGTAATGTATTCTATCTGTTGGATCTCTTTAGTGCCGGAGGGAGGAGTTCCACCCCATTCTTTTTTTGTGATGATAGTGGGAGCTTCAACCTGAGCCTGAGCACAAGCAGTTAGTAAGAACGCCAGACCAAAGACAGACAGAAATATAGTTCGCTTCATAACATGTGATTTACCAATTATCCGGCCAATGTAGAATAAAAAAGGGAAGATTACAGAATCAGCGGATGTAAATTGTCATCAAAATAATACGCTGCTTATTGGTCATCTGCCCGTTTGATCTTTGCTCCTACTCCGTTGAGTTTGTCTTCCAGCGATTCATATCCGCGGTCCAGATGATAAATACGCAATACTTCGGTGGTCTTTTCAGCAACCATGGCAGCCATCACCAGGCTTACACTAGCCCGAAGGTCTGTACTCATTACAGATGCTCCTGTAAGCATTGTTTTTCCGGAGATATGTACAGTGTTTTTATCTACATGCATTTTTGCTCCCAAACGGGATAACTCAGGTACATAACTGAAACGGTCGTAGTACACGGTATCAGTAACAGAACTACTTCCCTCAGCCTGGGTGAGCATTGTAGCCCATTGCGCCTGAAGATCGGTAGGGAATCCGGGATAGATATCTGTGGTAATAGATACAGGTTTAAGCACATCCGGAGCTTTCAGAGTGATAACATCACCTTCAATACTCACAGAGGCTCCGGTTTCACGAAGGAGTTCCGGAAAATTGCCTAGCTGCTCAGGATCGCACCCCGTAAGTTCCAGTTCATTGCCGGGTTTCATTGCACCGGCAATCATAAAAGTACCTAACTCGATTCGGTCAGGATCATTATGGATCTGAATGCCTTTCAGGGAATCTACTTTTCTTACCACGAGCGTGTCGGTGCCAATTCCGGAAATATCAGCTCCCATTTGAACAAGTGCTTCACATAATTGAACCACATCAGGTTCTTTGGCCGCATTTTTGAGTGTGAACTCTTCGGAACGTAACACGGAAGCCAGCAATAAGTTCACGGTTGCACCCACACTACTCGGGCTTAATTCGTATGATGCCGGAGGGAGTGTATCATCCGCTTTGGCGATCACATATCCTCCGTCCAGTTCCACATCAATACCCATGGCTTCCATACCTTTCAGGTGAAGATCCACCGGACGAGGCCCCCAGGCACAGCCGCCCGGCAGGGAAACTTTGGCGTATTTATGCTTTCCAACCAATGCCCCTAACATGTAGAAAGAAGCCCGCATCTTACGAACCAGATCGTAAGGAGCTTCAAGATGGGAAACATGGGTTGGATCAATGACCATTTTGTTATTCTGATCGTCGAAATCAACCCGGGCGCCCACTACCCGGATCACATTATTAAAGGTGTAAATATCCTGTAAGCGAGGGATGTTGGTTATCGTGGTCTCGCTGTCGCCGAGCAATGCTCCGGCCATGATAGGTAGGGCTGCATTCTTTGAGCCACTGATCGCAATGGTGCCTTTCAGTGGGGTGCCGCCTTCAATAATAAATTTATCCAACTTACTTTATTTCTAGAATTGGGGTTCTTTTTTCTACAGATTGCCCGATTTCCACGCTGATCTTAGCGATGGTTCCATTAACAGGAGCTTTGATCTCATTTTCCATTTTCATGGCTTCGAGGATCGCAACGGCCTGTCCTTTTACCACCAGGTCACCTTCATCTACCATGAGATCAAGGATCTTACCCGGCATAGGTGAGTTTACCTGACCCTCGGCAGAAGAACCGGCTGTTTTAAATCCAAGCCGGTCGAGTAAAAGGTCCTGCTCATCTTTTACAGATACTTTGAACCATTTGCCATCCATCGAAAATTCGATATCGGAGCCGTCATAGTTTACATTATCAATTTTGTGCAGTTTTGTTCCGATGCGCAAAAAATAACGACCGTTATCAAGAGTGAATTCAAATTCGTCAGCGGTGGACCCGGCAGTGAATGTTGAGGATTCTTTATTCAGTTCAACGTCGATTACCCGGTCATTCCAGGTTGCCTGATATTTCATTTTGCCTCCCTGATTTTTTTTAATCCCGTTTTAGTGGCTCTGAATGTGAATTGCTGAAGATTATCGGAATCATAAGAAAATGCCGATGAATGAGCATCTCCATCCGTATTCATTACCTCAATAAGTCGGTAATTGATGAGATTGATCAGATCGTCTCTGAGTGCTCCGCTGGCAAAGCCGGTTTCGTCTTGAATAACCTCGTACGGTTCAGGAAAGATCAACCGGTCGAGTATTTGTTTTTCCGATGGGTTCAGTTTTCTCATTACCAGAAGATATAGGGTGCCTGTAACTATAACAACCTTAGTCTATCTGAATATCACCGTATGTAACCAGGCGTTGACCGCCATCAAAAAGGAGCAGGCGATGCAATCCCCGGGCAAGTTCTGCATTGGAACCGAAGATGCGGGAATCGATCACAAATGTAAGTACATCAAAATCGGAGGTAACGTCCTGCTGCTGAATGGGCGTCCACTGATCCTGATAATTTAAAAAGCCGAGTTGCATGAACGAACTGATGGGTGCACCGTTCAACGTTACCTCGAGATAGGCCACACTGCCATAAAGCAGCGGATTCGGGAAAACAGGTTCAATATCGATCAGACCGGCATAGATGGGAGAAATTCTCCAGTCGTCGTCATCTTTACTGATAATGTTTTGCTGATTGTCTGTTTCCGTAAAGCCTGTGACAGGTCCGTAAGCTTCGGCCTCGAACTTTCTTTGGGCATCATTATTATTGCAGGAACTGCCGATCAGTAAAATAATCGCGAAGCTCAGGAACCGAAGTACATTATTCATTTGTTAAACAACGTGTTTATCATTCAAAATTGCCAAGGCAAACCTTATCTTGCCGTAAATATAAAACTATTAACAAAAACCTATGTTACATATTATTGGAATTCCCAACTGCAACAAGATCAAGAATACCAAAGACTGGATGGAAGCAAAGGGAGTGGATTACGAATTCATCAATGTAAAAAAAGAGCCACTAACTGTTGATGAAATAAAGGATCTGGAGTTCAAAGTCGGGATGGATGTACTCATAAATAACAGGGGTACCACCTATCGAAAACTAGGTTTAAAAGATAAGGATCTGAGTGATGCAGAATTGATCGAAGTGGTTTCTGAGAATCAAAGCATACTCAAACGTCCTATACTTGTACACGAAAACTCGGTGCTGGTGGGTTATGATGAAGAAGCCTTTGAGAATTTCCTCAAAGAAAATGAGTTGATCGCTGAATAACCCTCTATCAATGAAAAAGATCTTATTTACAGGAATACTTTGCGTGCTGATGGCTGCAGGGCTTAAAGCTCAGGAGGGACCACCTAAAGCGCTGGATTCCCTGTTCACCGTAAAAGAAACCTTCCGCTACGAAGTAAAATACGGCTTCTTTAAGCTCGGATGGGTCGATGTAATGTTACTGCCGGATACGCTATACAATGGTAAAATGCATAAACACCTGTTCACAAAAATCACTTCAAATCCCAAGATCCCGTTTGTTGGAACCGAAGAAGATCATTTCCACAGTTTCTTTTACGAAGATGAGAACGGATATCCGGTAACAACCAAATACTGGAAGGATAATATGGACGAGGGATTGCTGGAGGAGATCGTCTATACCTTCGACCGGGAAGCCGGTAAGGTGTATTATAAAGAAGAAGATAATACCCGCGATACTCTGGATCTGGTTGAACCCGCCACTGCGGGTCATGTCATCTTTCTTTTTTCCAGGCTGTATGCGGGTACCGATGTAAATTCCAGATTACCCGTTTTTGTTACAAAAAAAGGAGGATTTGTGAACATGAAAAACCCTCCCAAACTGGAGAAACGGGACTATGCTGCGTTCGATGAACCGGTTAATGCATATCTCTCAACCGGAACGACTGAAGATATCGAAGGTCCGTTCGGATTTAGCGGCGATTTCCGGGCATGGTTTCTGGATGACGACCTGCGAGTACCACTCGAAGCCAGAGTAAAAGTATTTTTAGGAAACGCGATCATCCGACTGATCGAGTACAAGAAAGAAGAATTATGAGCACCATTCAGTTTTTAAAATTGCCTCATGCGGCTGACCTGCCACTCCCATCCTATGAAAGTACATCGGCGGCTGGAATGGATATTCGCGCAGCTCTGGAAGAACCGTTAAGCCTGAAACCCGGTGAACGCACCCTGATACCAACCGGATTAAAAATGGCCATCCCTGTGGGGTACGAAGCTCAAATACGACCACGGAGCGGACTGGCGATCAGAAACGGGATCACCATGCTGAATAGTCCGGGAACCATCGATGCAGATTATCGGGGTGAAGTTAAAGTGATCGCCATTAACCATGGTCAGGAAACATTTACCGTAAATCACGGAGATCGTATTGCCCAGATGGTGATCGCTCCTGTCACCCAATTCGAAATTTCAGAAATGGATGAATTAGACGATACTGAACGAGGGGAGGGAGGCTTCGGAAGCACCGGAGTGCAATGATCAATATTCAGTAAACAGGAACACGGGTTTGTTGAATATTAGCGATTCCTTGATCACTATTGAATGTTGAAAGTAAACACTGTGAAGAGTCTTTCACCATATCTTACACTGCTCCGCGATAATGCAAACTACCGGAGACTCTGGCTGGCACAATCCGTTTCCAATTTCGGAGATTGGTTTGGTATGCTCGCCTTGTACGCTGTAATTGCGCGGTACTCAGATTCTGAATTTCTGATCGGGTTGATCATAGTGGTGAAGATGCTAAGTCTGGCTTCTTTTTCTCCATTGGCAGGATATATCACGGATAGGTTCAACCGGCGTCGGCTGATGATCTTTTGTGATGTGGCAAGAGCCCTTTCCATTGCCGGACTCCTGCTGGTAAGAAGTGCCGAACTATTGTGGTTAGCCTATGCACTCACAGCGGTTCAAATGATGCTTTCTGCGGTATTTGAACCGGCAAAGACCTCTTCAATACCTAATGTAACCTCAGAAAGTGAGCTGGTGAATGCAAATGTGCTGTCCACGGCAACCTGGAGTATCATCTTTACCAGCGGGATGGCTATTGGAGGTTTTGCTACAGAATGGCTGGGAACGGATACCGTCTTTGTGCTAGATGCGTTCAGCTATCTGATTTCCGCCCTATTCATCTACAGAGCTGTGATCCCTCAGCAGACAATGAGTGAGGAAGAAAAAGCCAATACCAGGAATCCGCTCACAGGAATAAAAGAAGGATTGAACTACCTGACGGGAAACCGGCATATTTTACGTCCCGGAATTGCCAAAGGCGTGGCCAGTTCTTTTTTAGGCGGACTAGTGTATCTGCTCATTATAGTGAGTGAAGACATACTTATGATGGGAAGTATCGGATTGGGATTATTATACGCAGCCAGAGGAATAGGTACGGGAATCGGTCCGATCATCGGGCGAAGAGTATTTAAAGATGAACGGGATTGGGTAATGCTGATGGGATTGAGTATCGGGATAGCAGGAGCTATGTATATGGTGGTAGGGTGGACCAATACGATCTGGCTGATGATCCTGTTTGTGTTATTTGCCCATGCAGCATCGGGAGCGAATTGGGTTTCAAGTACGGTATTACTTCAAAAGAGGACCAAAGATACTTTTCGCGGAAGGATATTCAGTACCGAATGGCTGCTGTTCACGCTTGCAAATTCATTATCAGTCATCGTTGCTTCTCTCATTCTTGAATTCGAACTGGTCACAGTTAAACAGCTTATTCTCATATACGGAGCACTGATGGGGCTGGCCGGACTGATCTGGACATTGACGATCACCCGAAAGGAAAAGATCTATCAGTTAACATTGACAGAATAAGACCGGTTCATTTGATCAGGGCCATTTTCCTGGTTTGAATGAAAGAACCGGCTTCAAGCCGGTAAAGATATAAGCCGCTTGCTAACCCCATAGCATCGAAATTTATACTGTGAATACCTGCGGGTTTGACCTCATTTATCAAGGTTTCGATCAGTTGTCCGGTGATACTGTATATAGAAAGTTTCACCATACTGCTTTTAGCCAGGTGATAGTTAATGCTGGTGGACGGATTAAACGGATTCGGGTAATTTTGTTCCAGTTTAAAACCCGATGGAATCATGTTTTCATCTTCATTCCTGTTAGCGGTGATCATTTGGTTATTTACCACAGCGGGTACTAATCCTTCACTCATCGCAGAAATGGAAAACAAAGTTCCGCCCTCCGGATGAGGTGTATATTGGATGGTAGCAACACCATTGGTGGTAACAACCTCTGATTGTGATATTTCCCCATTACCGCTAAGGGTAAAAGAAACGGTGACTGATTGTTCAACCAGCCTGCCACTTTCGTCTGTAATGAAAACGGTGACCGGATATGTGGTTTGGTCCTCAGTTACTTTAATATCATCGGGCACGATCAGATTCAAGCCATAAGCATCGGTCCCATTTGATATAGATTTGATCTTAAATGCGATATCCCTTTTCGCACCGGATAGTGTCGGAGTTACGATATTCATCAAAGAAGTAACAGAAGTACTTGTATCTTTTTTGATGTACTCCCCGGACCATGTTTCATACCAGTTGATCTCGAATGATCCAGTTTCAAGGTCAGTTACCGAAAATTCTGTTTCTGATATATCCAAAGAATCTACCTTCCAGGCCCAGCCAAAAGCAGACGTATCGTTTTGCATTGAATAGAGATAAGCATCGTCACGCTCGATAGAATAGGCTGCGAAATCGGTGACAGACAGATCCAGATCTTCGACAAAAGAACCCAGATGAACATAGGTATTCATTACCTCATCGGTAAAGATGGATTTGGTGGTATAGTCCCACCAGAAAGGAGTGGAGGCCATTCCGGTTGCTAAACCTGACCAAAGTGCATTATGGAACTCCGTGTTATATCCTTCCGAACCGGTGGGGAAATACATAGCCGTATGACCCGCCTCACCGAACATGGCAGGCCGTTTACCGGATTCCTTCAATCCCTGATACGTATTTACCAGATTAAAAATGTTGTTATGGTAAGCATCTTCATAGGGTTGAGGGTAGTAGTAGGTCTGAGTTTCGTAATAATGGCGATTGGCAATATCCACCGGTATGTCTTTTTCTTTGAAGATCGAAACACTGCCAAAAGAAGCCGTGGTCGGGCGTTTATAAGGATCATGTTCTTTCAGATAGGCATCCATTTTATCGATCCATTCCAGGGCACCATTCTGATCTTTGATAAAGCCGGTAGTACCGTGCATTTCATTGATGATCTCCCAGATACCCAAAGCACGATGGTGGGCAAAGCGTGCGATCAGATACCGGTATTGTTTCAGCTGATATTCCCAGGCCAGACTATCGGAATAAAATTCAGTGGCATTAACTATCTCTTTGTAAGGATTGTAGATTTCGAAGTGAATGGGATCCCAGCCGGGTTCACCGTCACGCAGAAATGGATGTGCCCAGATCGAATACATCAGCATCATATTGCGATCTTCGAGCCAGCCCAGAATTTGTTCCAACCGACCCATTTTACGCTGATCGTATCGGCCAAGCCCGGAATCGATAGATTCAAATAAATACCGGCCTCCTCCATTTCCATAACCATCATAGGTGCCGTTCCAATAACCGATCATATTCAGATCATACGATCTGAGCACTTCAAGATCATTTTCCACTACATTCCATGGATAATACACCGCCAATCCGTAGAAGGGGGTTCCATCAGCGTGAATCAGATAATCCGGGTTCTCAGTGGAAACACGTAGTGGTCCGTGATGAGGAGATTCCACCGCGTCGAATGTCTGCATGGTAGTCGAATCTGATCCGGCAATATTATGCATAAAGATCTGATAGGACCAGGAGCCGGTTTCCATGGGTGCAAAATAGATCCTCCAGATACCATCGGTCTGATATTCATCATAAAAACCGTTAATGCGAAGCGTGTCTCCGGTTGGTGAAAAAAAACGGGCATAGAGATCCAGATCATCCGGGTCGTAAGGATTGTATATGGATACATGTTCGAGGTCCAATTCCAGTTCAAATGCCTCGAATAACCCGATATCGCCTTGTGTTGATTGTGAAATGTTTAGTACAGGTTGAACCGTTTCATCAAAGGTTTGGATCATCCTAGACTCGGAAGGGAGATATCTGATACCGGAGGTATCTACCGGAATAATCCGGTAAAAATAGGTTGAATAAACTGCGAGATCGGATTGAGTGAATGTAGTAGCCTCTGATTCGGTCACCAGCGTCTCATCAGACGGTTCAAAATCAGATTCATTACCGCGATGCACTTCAAAACCTGAAGTTCCGGCCATGTCATTCACTGTCCAGGTCAATTCAGCTTCATTCCCGTTTTTAGTTTCTGCATTGAATTGATCGATGGTCAGTCTGAAACCCGCTATTCTCAGATCATCAAACAGGACATCACCAAAACGGTTTGTGCCGGAGTTTTTATCAAAATAGAAATACAGATAATTCAACTGTTCGTTTTGTATCAGCCCTGAATCGAACTCAACCAGATAATCTTCCCAGGTGTTATTACCCGAAACATTCAGAGTGAAATCCTGATTTATCCCTCCAAGAAATCCAAAAACAGCCCGAAGTGTGATCGTGGTATATACACTGGATCTGATCTTTAGCCGGATGGTTGGATTTTCTGAAACATCCAGGTTTTCCGGAGAGGTAAACCGGATAAAATCATTTTCGGTGCTCGAAGAACTTCTATTGTAATCCACATTCAACACCCCGTTTGACTCATCCAGTCCGTAGGTTCCTTCCGCATTGGTCCACCATAAGGTTTTGGTGGTACCATTCCACAAGGTATCGGGCGAACCGTCCTCAAAGTCATCATGAAAACCCGTGATCTGGGCCGAAAGTGGGACAGTGAAAACGATCAAAAGACCAAAAAGTAAAATTAGAGGTGTTTTTTTCATGACAAGTTCCGAATTACTCCAATATTTTTATAAAAATAAAAAAGAGTTATTAAAGCGGATAGGTAACTCTTTTCAGTAATTTATATAAAATGACGGCTGTAGAAAAATAATTAATAAAATAAATTGAGTAAACTACCGGCTGATCTGTGGTTCGATCACACCGATAGCATCGAATTATTTAAATAATTGAGACATTATTCCTATATTTGAACTCAATTTTTCAATAAAGAATCACAGTCTTGAAATTCTGGAAATATGTGATCGCGCTCTGGATGACGCTTGTTATAATTGGAGGTTTTTTAATCCAGATCCCCGAGATCCCCATTCTTGAGCAATCCGCCCGAAATCTGTTCTTTCATGTGCCTATGTGGATGGCCATGTTCTCCATGTTCACCACCAGTCTGGTATTTAGTATCCGATATCTGAACTCACCCGACATTGAACTCGACATAAAAGCGGAAGCAGCAGCCAGGGTAGGGATGGTATTCGGTATTTGCGGACTCCTGACCGGATCGTTGTGGGCTAGATTTACCTGGGGTTCGTGGTGGACCTTTGCCGAACCGAAAATGAATCTGGCGGCCTTATCAATGATGATCTACGTAGCCTACTTCGTACTGCGTTCCGCGTTCGATGATGAGGATAAAAGAGCGAAGATCTCAGCTGTTTATAACATCTTTGCAATCACCACTATTCCGTTCTTACTATATGTAGTACCCCGGCAGTTAACCAGTTTGCATCCCGGCGCTGATGGTAATCCCGCGTTCAGTGAAATTACAGCTCCTGAACTCCGATACATCCTGTACCCGGCCATGCTTGGATTTATTGCGTTGGCATTCTGGGTTTTCAACATCACCTACAGGTATAAAAAGGTAAAAACGAGACTCGATAATTTGTAATTTCAAGCTATTAATCTAATTTGATGCAAGAAGATTCACTCGCCGTCGTTGACACGCTTACTCAGGTTTATTCTCAGAAATGGGCCGGACCCGAGATGATGGATCAAACCAATGCATTTATTGCTTTTATGTATTCAAACAATCTGATTTTTGTAGTACTCGGGGTTACCCTCATCATTTGGGCGGTACTCCTGTTCTTCCTGTTCAGGGTAGACAAAAAAATCACAACACTAGAAGAAAAGATCAAAAACGACTGATATGAAGCCAAAGTTAATTCTGGGAATTGTAGCCATCGTTGGATTTACCTCACTGTTGATGTATAACTTCGGTGAAAGCATCAGCACTTATACAGATTTTGAGACGGCAGAAAATATGAAGACGGCCCATGTGCCCGGTACCTGGGATAACACGCAGGATTACGGCTTCTCAAAAGAAAGCATGCAGTTTACCTTCTTTATGAAAGACGAAGCCGGTAATACCCGAAAGGTGATCTATCCCCGGCCGAAGCCTAATAATTTTGAACAAGCGGATCGTCTGGTGGTTATTGGTGAACTCCGTGATGATGTTTTTTATGCCGACGAAATGCTGATGAAGTGTCCGTCGAAGTATAATGCCACCAATCCGGACGAATATACCGCCACCTCATCTACACAGAGCCTCTAAGTACTATGCCCGGATTTATCGGAAAAATTCTCATCTCGCTGTCGTTCTTTATTACCACGCTCAGCCTGATGTTCTATTTCGTTGCAGCTCAGAAAGACAGTGAACGCCACCTTAAAGTAGGAAACTGGCTGTTTGCCATTAAAGGAGTGCTGATACTGGTCGCCTCCGGAATTTTACTGGATCTGCTGATCACCCATCAGTTTCAGTATTACTATGTATTCAACTACACGAGTCTGGATCTGGATCTTAAATACCTGATCTCTGCCTTTTACGGAGGGCAGGAGGGAAGCTTTTTACTTTGGATCCTGTTCTCCTGGCTGGCCGGATTCTCATTGATGAAGTGGACCCGGGCGCCCTACAAAGCTCCCGTAATGTTCTTTCTGGCACTCACACAGTTCTTTTTATTGACGATGGTGCTGGGTTGGAAGTTAGACGGTATCAGTATTGGTGCCTCGCCGTTCCGCACCATTGCTGAGGAGATGCCGAATGCACCGTTTATTCAAGCCAATCCCGATTTTGTCCCTGCCGACGGCTCCGGATTGAATGATCTGTTGAAAAGTCCGTGGATGATGATCCACCCACCGATCCTTTTTCTTGGTTTTGCAAGCATGACCATTCCCTATGCCTTTGCGATGGCTGCACTCTGGAAACAGAAATACAATGAATGGGTAGCTCCTGCATTACCATGGACCCTTGCGGCTAATCTCGCTTTACTGATCGCGATCTTTCTGGGAGCGTATTGGGCATATGTGACATTATCCTTCGGTGGTTACTGGGCATGGGACCCTGTGGAAAATGCTTCGCTGGTTCCATGGTTAATCGGAACCGCCGGTATTCATGCCATGGCGATACAGCGGAAGAGTTCAGTGGCGCAGAAGTCGTCGCTATTGTTTGCCATACTTGCTTATGTGGCCATTGTTTATGAGACATTTCTGACCCGTTCAGGAATCCTGTCCGATTCTTCCGTGCACAGTTTTGTAGATCTGGGACTTTACAATCAGCTGTTACTATTCATGGTTATAATTACCGGTGTTGGACTTGGATTCTTTGCCTGGAGATATAAAGAACTTCCATCAAAGCCACTGGAACCAAGTATATTGAATCGCGAATTTATGACCTTCTCCGGAGCACTGTTACTCTTTATTCTTGGGGTGGTGATCATTTTAGGGACCAGTTCTCCCATCATCGGATTGCTTTTCCATGAGAATCCGACTCCCCCTGAGATCAGTTTTTATAACGACTGGAGTATGCCGATCGCCATTGTGATGGCACTGATCACCGTGATCGGTCAGTTTGTATACTGGAAGAAACAAAATTCAGAATCGCTTTCATCCTCACTCACCCTGCCTTTACTGGTTACTTCCGTACTAACCGTAGGTTCTATAATGTGGATGAATGTTCGTGACATCTATTACATGATCTACCTGTTCTCCGGATATTTCGCAATAATCGGTAACGGATGGATGATGGTTAAACTCGCGATCAAAAACCCAAAGGTGATCGGTGGCTCGCTCACCCACGTTGGTTTTGGGATGTTGCTGGTTGGGATACTCTATTCATCCGCCTATAACGAACCGGTTCTTGATCAGAATACGGTAAATTACAACAATGCCGTACTTCGGGGGGAAGTGAATGACGAGCAGGGCTTCAAAGTCTCACAGACGGTAGAAATGATGGAATTGAAGCTCGACGAACCTAAACTGGTGAATGGTAGGTACGAGATCACTTATGAAGGGTATGATCTTATGAATCAGAACCGGCCCGGACAGCAGACTTACACCATCAAATTCAACGATCTGAAAACCGGTCGCGAATTCTACATGTATCCTGAAGTGTACCCGATGCTTTCAGGATCAAGTGCAGAAAATATACAATGGTCCGTGGATCCGGATGTTAAAGCCGGGTTATTAAAAGATATCTATTTGTACGTAGCAGGAAGTTCATTCATAGATCAGACGAATAAGCAGAAAGCTAAAGAGCAGGAAGCAACAACCGAAGCGGTAGCCGATACCGAAGAACCCCTGGAGCAAACCATTAGGATGCGAAAAGGGGAGACCATAGAAGTAGGAGGATTTGAATTTACCTTTACCAACTTCATCATGGCGGATTCTACCTCAATGCCGGATAATCAGGGGGTTGGTGTTCGTGCAAGAGTAGAAGTATTGCACACTGCGAGCCAGCGTAAGCATATCATTGAGCCGTTATTTGCCGTGTATGTGGAAGATGAAGTGAGCTACACCAAATCTTATCCGGTAACCATTCCTGATTACGATATCAGTTTCAGATTCTCTAATCTTAATCCCGATGACAGCACCGTAGAACTGACCATTGTTGGATTGGATGAGAAATTTGAAGATGACTGGATCCTTATTGTAGGAGAGAATAAACCCTTTATCTCGGTCGTTTGGCTGGGTACTTTTCTGTTGATGGGAGGATTTAGTATTTCGATATTCCGTCACTGGGGAAGAGAAAGGGCCAAAGCCTGAGTCACTACACAAATTTGAGTAATTAAGGAATAGATATGATAAACCTGCGATCTGAATTAACTCTTAATAAAGGGATGTATCCTTTACTGGTAATTCTGATCATATTCATTTCTTTCGCTCAGGCAACAGCTCAAACCAATGAAGATCTCTCTGATCAGAACCTTCCGTCGCCGCACGGGGCACTACTCAGATCTTTTGTACTACCCGGTTGGGGACATCAGTATATCGATAAGCATAACTGGACCCGCGGTCAGTATCACATGGCGGCGGATGTTGCGATGATCCTTACCTATGTTGGTATTACCACCAGAACTACGCATCTGGAGAGTAACCTTGAAACATTTGCAATGAGCAAGGCTCATACTGATCTGAGTTCCAGAGGGAGGGAATACAGACTTGCTGTGGCAGGCTTCAACACACTTACCGAATACAATGATTATCAGCTGAGATCCAGAAACTGGGATAATCTCATTGCCGATACTCCTGACAATCAGTGGAACTGGGAGAGTACCTCTGAGCGGTTGCAGTATCAGGACATGCGGGAACGCATTGATCGTAATAATAATCAGTTGCCGGGTATTCTAACGCTGATGGTAGCTAACCGGGTGCTTAGTGGACTGAATTCTTTTGTCCGGGCCCGTAATCTGATGGATAATCCTCCTGCCGCCAGCTTCTCGTATTTGAATGAATCCGGTCAGCGGGGTGTGACTGCCAATATCCGCTTCAATTTTTAATCCCCCGAAGAGGGGCTCCTCATCCCACTCAAAACTCAACATTCAAAACTATTCCCCATTCACGAGGAGCGAATACGACGAAGTGATCTCAGGATTGTGATTTAGTTACCTCATTCCTAAACCCAAAAACCATTCACGAGCAAAGCGAAGTGATCTCTGGATCTCGGGCAAGAATACAGATACAGAGACTGCTTCGCTCCACTCGCAGATGGTAGGTATTTGTGGCATGTATCAGGAACTGTCTCCCATTCACGAGGAGTGCATACGACGAAGTGATCTCAGGATTTTGATTTTGTTACCTTATTCCTGAACCCTGAACCATTCACGAGCAAAACGAAGTGATCTCAGGATTTCGAGCAAGAATACAGATACAGAGACTGCTTCGCTCCACTCGCAGATGGATGTTATAATAAATCCCAACCTATACTTAAATCCAACCATTCAGGATTAGTCTTCTCAATCAACTCAATCTTTTTTTGCCTACTTCCGGATTTTATTTGTTGCTCTCTCAATCTTGCTTCTTCATTAGTTTCAAAACCTTCAAAATAGACAAGCTTATCAACATTATAACGAGCTGTAAAACTCTTAGGGGAGACCTTCTTTTTATGTTCCGTTACTCTTTTTAGTAAATCGGTACTTTTACCGGTGTAGATTACGGTCCTTCTTTTGTTTGCCATTAGATACACATAGTATACTTTGTCTAAATCCATGGTAGTACTGATTTAATCTGCTAATGATAATAGGATATTCTATATATATCCATTCACGAGGAGCGAATGCGACGAAGTGATCTCAGGATTGTGATTTTGTTACCTTATTCCTGAACCCAGAACCATTCACGAGCAAAGCGAAGTGATCTAAGGATCTCGGGCAAGAATACAGATACAGAGACTGCTTCGCTCCACTCGCAGATGGTCGGGAATCGCGGATTAGTTGGATTTAAGGATGATCTTGGATTAATATTTCTGCGAAATCTAATCATCCGTTTAACACGTGAATCAATAGCCATTTACAGTGACTGGTTTCATAGCCACTAATTGTTATTTATACGCGCAGGGTTAAAACCCATGCTTGTTTATGTCCTTGGTCGTTGTCCTATCGAATTCGAGCTAAATATTTGTCTTGAACATAAGTGAGCATGGACTTCAGTCCTGTGATGTCGGGTAAGAAGACTTGTCAGTATTGTGCAGATCCTTCGGTCGTCACATTCGCTCTTCCCTCTGGATGACACCGGCTTATCAGATACTAAGCGCTCAACTAATAACTAATCACTAAAAACTAAACCCTGCGAAGCTTAAGCGAAGTGATCTCAGGATTGTGATTCAGGAATACAGAGACTGCTTCGCTCCGCTCGCAGATGGTTCAGCCTGATACAAAGAAGTAAAGCATACTATTTTCCGTTATCTTAGTTCTGTAAAAACGATCAAACAAGTATGCCCCGATATAAATTAACCATAGAATATAATGGAGCCGCATTTAACGGTTGGCAGATTCAACCCGATGTGGTTACGGTTGAAGGGGAAATAGAAAAAGCCTTACAGAGAATACTTCAATCCCCGGTCGATGTGGTAGGTCAGGGCAGGACCGATGCCGGTGTCCATGCAAGAGGGCAGACAGCTCACGTGGATCTACCCGGATCCATAGATCTACAGAAATTATTCCACGGAGTCAACGGACTTGTTGGTGCCGATATTCAGATCGTGAATTGGGAAGAAGTCTCCGATGACTTTCATGCCCGTTTTGATGCAGTGTATCGTGAATATGAATACTGTGTGCTGAAATATGACGCGCCGTTGATGAACAATATGGGATGGTGGTCCGGTAAAGTTCCGGATATCGAGGTACTAAATGAGGCGGCGGCTCTGATACAGGGAGAACACGATTTTGACGGCTTCTCTAAATTCAATCCGGAGAACTATACCACTTTGTGTGAGGTCCTGTTATCAGTTTGGGAAGAGCAGGAGGGTTGTTTGGTGTACAGAGTACGGGCTAACCGGTTTTTGAGGAATATGGTGCGGCGTCTGGTAGGCACGATGATGGAAGTAGCTACGGGAAAGATGAGTTTGAGGGAATTTGAAGGAATGTTGAAGGGGGAGAAAGCTTCAGTCAGCGCCTATACAGCACCGGCAAAAGGATTGGTGCTTCAGAAAGTTTTTTATGAAAAAAATGAAAATTAATGTTGACTGTGGGAGCCTTATCTCTTTATATTTGTCGCCTCTTCAGAAATGAAGAGTGATTCATTCCTCGGTAGCTCAGTGGCAGAGCAAGGGATGTTATCCGCCGGCTGGCGGACGTTGGTTCACCAACGACATTTATTGAAAAGTCACAAAATATCTTCCTCGGTAGCTCAGTGGCAGAGCAATCGGCTGTTAACCGATCGGTCGTTGGTTCGAATCCAACCCGGGGAGCTTCAAAGCCTCATCCGCATAGCGAGTGAGGTTTTTTTTATGTATTTAAATTGAGCAATCGGCTGTTATCCGTCAGCTGACGGACGTGGTCGATCCAACCCGGGGAGCTTTGAAGCCTCATCCGCTGAGCGAATGCGAAGCAAGTACCCAATCTTTAATTCTTAATTTTGAATTTTTAATCCCTCGAAGAGGGGAAACTCAACACTCAAAACTATTCCCCATTCACGAGGAGCGCATGCGACGAAGTGATCTCAGGATTAGTATTCAGGAATAAGATCCGGAGACTGCTTCTCCGTCAGCCGACGGATCGCAGATGGAAGTATAGACTGTATTTCATAGCTATACCTAATCCCTAATTCCTAATCCCTAATTCTTAATTCTTAATTCTTAATTACGCTGAGCGAAAGCGAAGCAAGTACCCAATTTTTAATTCTTAATTTTGAATTTTTAATCTTTAATCCCCGAAAAGGGGCTCCTCATCACTCAACGCCTTCCCACCATTTGGGATAGGATTCGCTAAGTGCGTCTAGCTCTACCGGTTTGCCAATAATCGGAGTAACTAATTGAACAGATGCTTGCTCAGCAAGAGCAGATATACGCATAAGGGGTTCATCCCACGCATGTACAGCAAGAGTGAATTTAGACGAGTGGACAGGAAATAATCGTTCTGCACGCAGATCTTTGGTTGCCTGTATGACCTCTTCCGGGTGAAGATGGATTTCTCTCCATGCGTCGTTGTATTGACCATTATCTAGAAACGCGAGGTCGATCGGACCATGTAACTCCCCGATCTCCTTAAAATGAGGACCGTAGCCGGAATCTCCTCCGATATAGATCTTCTGATCCGGGGTCTCTATCAGATAGGAAGCCCAAAGCGTGTTCTTGGCACTTATCCCTCTGCCGGAAAAATGTCGGGCCGGTAAGATGTGAATCATGAGGGAGTCCAAAATGGTGACCTTTTGATACCAGTCCCTCTCCTTTATCTGTTGTTCCGTGTATCCCCATTTCTCAAAATGCGCGCCGACTCCGAGTCCACAGAGTACCGTCTTAGTTTTTTCCTGCAACTTCAGAATAGTGGAATGATCTAAATGATCGTAGTGATCATGACTTATCATCAGTACATCGATGTCGGGCAGATCCTCAACGGTGTATCTGTCGGTACCGGGATAGGCTTTTACGGTGCCCGGAACCGGAGAGGCGTTTCCACTGAATACCGGATCCACTAATATCCGGATTCCATCCAATTGCAAGAAAAACGAAGAATGACCAAACCAGACCAGGATATGTTGGTCTGGGTTTAAGTTGGATAATTCAGTTTTAGAGGACGGGATCAAATCTTGAGGCCTGGTGCGCGGGTGTGACTTAAAAAACTGATTATAAATTACTCCCCACATGGAGTAACCTTCGGTCAGATCCGGAGTGGGAATTTGATTGATAAACTTCCCGTCGTCAAAATTATCGGAGGAACTCATCCTCTCAAGCCGTGCTCCGGTTGGCTTCGCACCGAACTTATCCTGTTTCATGTATAAAAAAGTGGCGCCAACCAAGAATACAATCACGCTCAAAAGTATAGTTCCTGACACTTTAAGTACTTTCAAAACCTCTGATTAATTTTTACTCAAAATAAGGATACCAAGATGGAAATCACCAGTTAAATCTTAGTACAGCTTTTAACGCAATGATGCGGTACACGGTGCAAGCTCATAATCGAGTCCGGTCATTTAATAACGCTTTTATCCCAAATGCAGGAAAGGTGATTCCCTGCTTTAATTCAAGATCCTCCCAAAAGAAGTAACCGGCCATAAAGCGGAATTAGCGAATTTGAATAATATCACTTATTGTCAGCCACATCGAAGAAATAATCTATAAGGTCTTGGTTATGTACAGGGTATGTATTGTTTTATTCATTTTCGGGGCATTATTACAATCGGTTTCTGCACAGGAAAGTCCGGAGTTAAATATAACGGGCAGTAGTCCCTCCGTAAGTAAAGGTACGATCGACACGGAGTTGCTTTCTTCCATTATTCAGGAAAAGCAAAAAGATCTGCGCGACCGGGTTCTGAAGAATACCATCATCAAAGAATTTACCAGAGATAAGGCAGGCTATCAGAAAAAACTGAATAATTTCACCTCCTTTAAATATGTGTATGATCTGGTGAATATTATCATAAGCGGAAAGAATAAGACGGCCATGACCAAACAGGCTATTGTGAAGACGGCAGAGTTTGGTTTTGTATTCGGACTGGCGTTGTATGCAGATGATGAATTGGTAAAGAAAGCCGGCGTAACCTATGATAACGGACTGATCGGGACGAATTCGGAAGGGATCGAAGATCTTAATGTACTGATCGATCTGTGTCTGAAAATTGTATTGGAGAACCCGGATGTGTATCAGGAACTCTTCAGCCTGAATGATGCCTTTACGGATCAACAGTTTAAACGGTGGTACGAATCGGATAATGTGTTTGAGCTGGAGTATCAGAAGGCGGATTCTGCGGGGAAGATCGCTCTGTTAAATAAACAACAGGAAGTAAAAGAACGGGTTGAGCCACTGCTTAAATTCGCCTCCGGTCTGCAGGGGCTTTTTAAAGAGATCAGAAAAATAGAGGATATGTCCTTTAAACAGGATCTGACAAACCTGAAGAATGGACTTTTCGAGTTAAGTGATTCGGAGATCTCAGAATCTCTGGATTCTATGAAGGTGAAGTACGGCACTATTATGACCAAAGAACAGCGAGGCTACATCAATAAGCTGACAGAGTTACTAAACCAACATGTGTATTTCAAGGATTTCAGAGATCTTTATAGGTTCTACATCGGCCTTTCAAAATCAGACCTGAGTGACTTTTCCCTGACACAACAACAGTTTCAGGGACTTAAACATGTGCTGTTCAGGTTTATTGATGTCTCTCGGAATCATTATCCGAGTGATGTAGTGGCCACGGTCATCGAATTAGTACTGGAAAATACTTTTCTTGAATATAATGACGATGCCGGACGATTGGTGGGAGCCGCTCAAGGCAACGGTAAGTACGGATATTTGTACATAGATTTTGAGTCGCTGATCGCTCAGATGGATGATACGTTTTCTTCTGCAGGCAGGAGAGGTATAACCAAATATGTAACTCCTTATGTAACCATCGGAACCAATTACGGGGTGTTTACCGACGATAACTCCTTGTTACCTGCAGACGGTCAAACCGGTTCGCTGGATAACATTTATTTTGCCAGCGAAAAGATCGGTATTAAGTGGAAGATCTGGAACTGGAAATACACGCGGTCTTTTTCGCCGGGTGAAAACTACCGGTATTACGGGCAACAGTATTACTGGTATCGTCCACAGAAAGAGCCGCTGGTGAGTGATCTTCATGTGGTATTATTCGGCTCAGGATTGCTCTATAATCTGGTTGATCTGAAATCGGAGGAGTCGTTCAGTTATACTCTGTTTGGCAGCGGTCTGGGCGTCACTTTTTATAACGGACTATCTGCCGGTATAGGATATTCTGTCCCCATCGTTAATAATGAATTATCCAGGGAAAACGGATTCATTAATTTCGGTATCGATATACCTATCATAGAATATATTACGGCGGCAACTAATCGGTAACTACCGGAGAATAATTGATTGTTCATATTAGCTTCATATCAAGTGCTTTTAATATTGAAGTTATGAATATTTAAATAAGGGCGGGATCATGTTACATTTAATCATTGTGCTGGTAATTATTGCGATCGTAGCTTTATTGCACTATCTGTTGTTTACAAAAATGGCTGAACAGGCAATTGATAAGAAAAAATCAGCTTCGACGATCGAACTAGACGATTGAATTCCCGGGTTGGATTCTGTGCTGTTCAGCATGTCTGGAAAATCTCTCAGAATGTGCACTTACAACCATTTCAAATTTCTTCATTATCCCCGTACTTTCTGCAAAAAACCGGAGATAGCTTATGAAGATCTTTAAGTGGGGGGTATTCTTAATTTTATTTAGCTCAGGCTATCTCACCAATGCGCATGCACAACAATCAGTACCAACCGTTTTTGAGGATGCTCCGGCTGCCTATTGGCTGTTTCCGCCGGACATATCGGGTCAGGAATACGGAGTTTATCACTTTCGTAAGGTATTTACTCTTGATGAGATCCCGGATGAATTTATTATTCACATCTCTGCGGATAACCGGTACCGGTTATATATTAATGAGGTGTCGGTTTCAACAGGACCCCAACGCTCGGATCTGATGCATTGGCGTTACGAAACCGTCGATCTTGCCCCATATCTGAAAAAAGAGAATGTGCTTGCTGCTGTTGTATGGAACTGGGGGGTACATAAACCGGCCGCACAATTCAGTTACCGAACGGCATTTCTTCTACAGGGAAATAGTGAAACGGAAGCCCGGTATGTGAATTCTGATAAAAGCTGGAAAGTATTTTCAAATGCTGCCTACCAACCAGATCCGGTCGAATGGGGACAGGTTGATGGATATTACGTTTCCCCGCCCGGTGAAATGATCGATGGCAGTATATATCCGTGGGGATGGAAAGATGTAGACTATAGGGATGCGCATTGGCAGCAACCGGATACTAATGAAGGATGGGGGGCGGATATCTTTGGAGTTCGGGGAGACCGACCAACAGGAGAAGGGAATAAATGGCAGCTGGTTCCAAGAACGATCCCGCAAATGGAAGAACGGGAGATCCGCTTTTCCACAGTGCGAAGATCGGAGGGAATAACCACAAATAATGAATTTCTGAAAGCTTCAGGAGATCTGCTAATTCCCGCGAATACATCGGCGACGATACTCATTGATCAATCTTATCTCACCAATGCCTATCCGGTCATAACATTGAGTAAAGGCCGGGGAAGTAAAATTACCTTTACTTATGCCGAATCTCTGAAGGACTCTACAGGATTTAAGGGGAACAGAAATGAGATCGAAGGTAAAAGTATAAAAGGTCTGCAGGATGTGATCCTTCCCGGAGGGGGGGTATTCAGAACCTATCAAACTTTATGGTTCAGAACGTATCGGTTTGTACAGGTAGAGGTACAAACAGGCATCGAAGATCTTGTAATCCATGATCTGCATGGAATATTCACCGGATATCCGTTTGAATTAAAGGCCTCATTTGATAGCGATGCCGGCTGGATCGCTGATATGTGGGAAATGAACTGGCGCGGAGCCAGAGTGTGCGCCTGGGAAACCTATTTCGATACACCGTATTACGAACAGCTTCAGTATATCGGTGATACCCGCATTCAGGCTTTGATCACTTTGCACATGAGTGATGATGACCGGCTGGTTCGTCAGGCGATCTCTCATTTCAATGATTCCAGAATTCCTGAAGGCATCACAGCAAGTCGTTATCCATCAGAGTTACCACAGTATATTCCTACTTTTTCGCTTATCTGGGTATCCATGGTCCATGATTATTGGATGTATAGGGAGGATGATTCATTCGTAGCTTCGATGTTGCCCGGAATAAGAGCGGTTCTGAATTGGTTCGAAGAAAAAGTTGATGAAACCGGATTAACGGGCCCGATCGATTGGTGGCCGTATATCGACTGGGCTCCGGGGTGGGAATTGGGCCGACCACCTTCAGCCAAAGATGGTCATTCGGTGATGATTTCCTTGCAATTTGTGTATGCACTGCAACGAGCCGCCGAACTGGAGGCTGATCTGGGAAATGAATTGAATGCTGAGCATTACCGGGAACTGGCTGAACAGATCAGCCGTTCAGTTAAAAAGCTGGCCTGGAATCAGGACCGTCAAATGTTCAAAGATGCTTTGGAATCTGATGAATATAGCCAGCATACGAATACTATGGCCATTTTAACCAATACCATCAAACAGGAAAAGGAAGTATTGTTAGAACGAATACTGGCCGATACCACCATCACACAGGCAACCTATTACTACGGATTTTATGTGTTTGAAGCATTATATGAAGCCGGGTTAGCCGATCAGTATATCGACAGACTGGGACCCTGGAAGAACATGCTGGCAATGGGTTTAACGACCACCCCTGAAGAGCCCGAACCTACGCGATCTGATTCCCATGCCTGGAGTGCTCATCCAAATTACGGATTGCTGGCAACCGTACTTGGAATCCGCCCTAATGAACCGGGTTTTAAAACGGTACTCATCCGGCCACAACTTGGAGAACTTGAGTTTGCAGAAGGTACTATGCCCCATCAGAATGGTATCATCACCGTTAAATTAGAAAGGGTTGGGGAAACAGGAGTGGAAGCTACGATCACATTACCATCCGGACTACGTGGAATATTTGAATGGCAAGGGAGACAGATTGAATTGACTTCAGGTATTCAGAATTTCCGGATCTGATTGCACAACCAGGTGTTTTCAAAAAAGAAGATGCAGATTTCAACACGGGATCTGCATTTTTTTAATAATGTTGTATAAGTTTGAATTTATTAACTTATAACTATGGAAACACAAGTAAAACGAATAGTATCGGAGTTCAATCAGGAATTAAAACTGAAGGGTTTCAATGTGTTTCGCATTGAAGATGACAGTGAATCCACACGCACTTACAGCCGTAAAGATTTCTACAAAATTTGCCTGACTACCGGCAAAAGTGTAATCCACTATGCCGACCGCAGTTTCGAGGCAGATGACACCGTTCTGTTTCTTGGAAATCCAAATATCCCATACTCATGGGAGACAAAATCAACCCGATACGTGGGATATACCTGCTTATTTTCTGAGGAGTTTTTTCAGCATTCCGATCGTTCTGAAAGCCTGTTGAAATCTCCTTTATTTAAAATAGGAGGAACTCCGCTTCTCAAAGTATCTCAGGAACAGAGGGAATACCTGAATTCCATTTTTCAGCGCATGATCGAAGAGCAGGATTCTGATTATATCTATAAAGATGAACTGATCAGAAATCACATCAATACCTTGCTTCATGAGGCGTTAAAGTTGCAACCTTCCGAAAATTTTGATACGCACAACAACGCAGCTTCCCGTATCACAAGAGTGTTTCTGGAATTGCTTGAACGACAGTTTCCTATCGAAAAAAAGGACACTCCACTTCAGCTGAAAACTGCCGGTGATTTCGCTGCTAATCTCAATATACACACCAATTATCTCAACCGGTCCGTAAAAGAGATAACGGGTAGGTCTACTTCCGATCATATCAGTGAACGGATTGCTAACGAAGCTAAAGCTCTTCTTCAACATACAGATTGGAATATTTCAGAAATCGCTTATTCATTGGGATTCGAATATCCCACCTACTTTAACAACTTCTTCAGGAAACAAACCAATTCAACACCGTCCGCTTTTCGTGAAAAAGTTTGAATTGTATAAGTTATGGTTTGAATAGTATTAGTACGAGGCAGGAGAGATTGAGTACCTTATTGTTGAACCAGACAATGAGGGAGTATGAAACGATTACTAATTTTTATCAGTGCCGCTCTGGTACTGTCGCTATCAACTCAGATAAGTAAGGCTCAGAATAAGCATGAAGCATCAGTGAATGTTTCAGAAGGAATTTTCCCGAAAGGCACCAAAGGTCCAGCGCAGTTCTTTACCGGTAATGCCTACAATACCGGGTTGGTTGGTATGGATTCAACCTATACGACTTTAGTTGGTAATGTCTATTTCGAAGCCGGAGCAAGAAGTAACTGGCACTCACATCCTGCCGGACAAATTCTGATCATCACTGCAGGGGTGGGATACCATCAGATAGAAGGTGAACCCATTCAGGTGATGAGAAAGGGCGATGTAGTAAAATGTCCGCCAAATGCGAAACACTGGCACGGTGCGAGTCATGATACCGGGCTTCAGCAAATGTACATCATTCCGAATATCGAAAAAGGGGTGGTGGAATGGATGGAAGCCGTAACCGACGAACAATACGATCAGGCAAACCAATAAAAAAACGATTATGAAAGAGGATAAACATCATCAAAAATCGACACAGAGCAGAAAACAGTTTTTGCAACGTTCTGCTCTTGCAGGTGCCGGATTATCACTGGCAGCACCTTTCCAATTATTTGCTGAAACAAGTTCAGATCTGAACGGAATAGCAAAAACAAACATCAAGACAAAAGGATATGCAGCGAAGGATACTTCTGGAGTGTTGTCGCCATGGGAATTTGAAAGACGACCTGTGGGGGATGATGATGTTCTGATTGATGTGAAATTTGCCAGCATTTGTCATTCTGATATTCACCAAATGAAGGGACACTGGGGGCCGCAACAATATCCTCAGGTTCCGGGACATGAAATCGTAGGAATTGTAACCGCAGTTGGTAAAAACGTAACTAAATTTAAAGTGGGTGACCGTGCCGGTGTTGGCTGTATGGTTGACAGTTGCATGGAATGTGATAGCTGTAAACATGGCGACGAACATTATTGCGAACGAGGTGAAACTCTTTTCACATACGGTTATCCGTCTGAAGAATCACCAACCGGAATTACTCAAGGTGGGTATTCCGATAAAATTGTTGTTCGCGACCATTTTGCCGTTCATATTCCGGAACATATCAGTTTTGAGGAAGCAGCTCCTTTGCTGTGTGCCGGAATCACCACGTATTCCCCACTTATAACAGCGGATTTTAACATTGGTGATAAAGTAGGAGTAGCGGGAATTGGAGGCTTAGGTCACCTTGCCGTTAAACTGGCGGTGTCTAAAGGTGCAGAGGTATATGCATTTACCACTACAGCTGACAAAGTTAAAGACATTGAAAAATGGGGTGTTAAAGAAGTTATTGTGGTAGATGACAAGCAGAGTAATCTGGTTGGTTACCGTCAATTACTCGACTATATGATCTGTACCATTCCGTATGAATTTAATTCTGCCCCTTACATATCATGCGTGAAGCCATATGGTACGTTTACCTATGTGGGTATGCCGGAAGGTTTCTCCCTCAATATGAATAACATTGCATTAGCATCATCACGAGTGAATTTTAATGCTTCACTGATTGGTGGAATTCCGGAAACACAAGAAGTAGTGCATTACTGTGCAGACAATGGGATACGTCCCGAAATCCAAATTATAAATGCCGATCAGATAAATCAGGCATGGAAAGATGTGGAAGACAAAAAAGCGAGATACCGATATGTGATCGATGCTGCCACATTTGGTTAAGAATTTTAATTACAAATAAAACAAAAGAGAAAATGATTTTACAGGAAACATATTCACTATCAAACGGAGTAGAAATACCAAAGATCGGACTGGGAACCTGGTTTAGTAATGGGGATGAAGCCATCAACATCGTTAAGAAATCGGTAGAAGCCGGTTACCGTCATATCGACTCAGCTCAGGCTTATCAAAATGAGAAAGAGATGGGCGAAGCTATCAAAAACAGTGGTGTAGCTCGTGATGAGATCTTCATTACCACCAAGTTGGCTGCTGAAATCAAATCGTATGATGAAGCCGTTAAATCTATTGATGAATCACTCGAAAAAATGGGATTGGAATACATCGACCTGATGATCATTCACAGCCCAAAACCATGGCAAAATTTTTTGGAAGACGAACGATACTTCGAAGGAAACCTGGAAGCATGGAAAGCCTTGGAAGAAGCCTATGAAGCCGGAAAACTGAAAGCGATCGGGGTCTCTAACTTCGAAATTGAAGATCTGAAAAACATCATAGACAATTGCAAAATCAAGCCAATGGTTAATCAGATTCTCGCTCACATCAGTAATACACCCTTTGAAGTGATCGAATTCTGTAAAGAAAATGACATCGTGGTAGAAGCGTATTCTCCGATCGGTCATGGTGCTTTGCTTGATGAGGAAGATTTAAAAGAAATGGCGGCTAAATACAATGTTTCTGTAGCTCAGTTAGCCATCCGCTACTGTCTACAATTAGGATTACTTCCGCTTCCAAAAACTACCAATGAAGATCGCATGAAAAGTAATGCAGCCGTTGATTTCGAAATCTCTGACGAAGATATGGAAACTCTGAAAAACAGAGATAAGATCGAAGATTACGGCGAAGCAAGTAAATTTCCGGTATTTGCAAAGTGAAATAAGGAGAACTGACGATTATGAAAATCACAAAAAACGGACAAATCCCATCCATGAAAGGACCGGAAGACTGGTTCACGGGATCGGTAATAGTTGACGGATTATATCAACAGGAAGAGAAAACAAAAGGTGCCGGAGCTCTGGTGACTTTTTCACCGGGTGCACGAACGGCGTGGCATACACACCCTGCCGGCCAAACTCTGATTATTCAATCAGGTTTAGGTTGGGTTCAGAAAGAAGGCGGCCCGATTGAAGAAGTCCGACCCGGAGATATCGTATATTTTGAACCTGATGAAAAACACTGGCACGGCGCTTCTGCAAACAAGGGAATGAGTCACATTGCCATTCAGGAAGCTGTTGATGGAGAAGTAGTTACCTGGATGGAGCATGTAACCGACGAACAGTATTCTAAAGAAGACTAACCATCTGACAGAGATTCCCTGTCAATCCTTGCGACTACCTTTCAACAACAAGTTTTGCAAGGATTTCATATATCCCCGGACCGCTGAGTTTAAACTACTCAGCGGCTCTTTTAATTAGAACAAAAGAGGTTATTATGAGCGATCTATCAACCACATTGACCGATAAAGAAATACAGCAAATAGCAGAAAAGGATGACTTTCACATTGCTCCTTATCGGGCTGATGGTGAGACTTTCGGCACACCAACCTGGATATGGGTCGTAGAAACAGACGGCGAACTGTTTGTGAGGGCCTACAACGGAATATCCTCCCGCTGGTATCAGTCTGCAAAAGAACAAAAAGCCGGTAAAATTGAAGCGGCCGGTATGAAAAAGAAAGTTCGGTTTGAGCTAATTTCAGACCATAAATTGAACGAAAAGATTGATGAAGCCTACCGCAAAAAGTACAGTAGTAGTCCATATCTGAATTCAATGATCAGAAGCCGGGCAAAAGCGGCAACCGTTAGAATTTTACCCGGAGAGTAGAGTTTACTATTTACAGATTCAGTCAGGCACCTGCTACGGTTTAAGATGTGTGATCAGAAAATCAATTACCTCTTTCCGAACATGATCCGCATCAAACATTTCTCCAAAATGAGGTGCGTCTTCAACGATGATCAGCTCATTTTCTACATCATAAATATCGAGCCACGAGCTTAGTAATTTTGACTGCTTGTTAGAAACGATGTCATCTTTTTCACCATGTATAATAATGAAAGGTGGGTCGTTCTCATCAATATACGTAAGTGGGCTTGCTGCTTTAGCTAAATCCGGACGGGAAAGGGGAGTAGCTCCAATCAGAATGGCTTCTGGTGATTCCGGATTATCATTTCCCGGGAATAGCATTAAATCTATCGGGCCGTAGAAATCAACCACGCCTTTATATTCAAAAGGCCGGTACGAATCGTCTGTATAAAATTGGGAGATCGCATTGTTCTGTGAGGTCCCCATTAAAGTGGCAAGATGACCACCGGCTGAGAAGCCCATCAAGGCTACATTATCAAAATCGAGATCATACGTATCGGCATTATCAAACAGGTATGAGACGGCCTGATTACAATCCTGAAGAATCAGCGGAAATACAGCATCAAATGCAAAACGGTAGTCAATGGAAGCGATCGCAAAGCCATTATTCAGCATATCAGCCATAGTTTTTGTCATGTACCCCATGTCGGCGTATTTGTCGTTGCTGATCCAGCCGCCACCATGAACAAAGACAACCAAGGGAATTTCGCTATCAGCATCTGCAGGAAGGTAGATGTCTAATAAATGTTGGTCCAGATCATCATCAGCGTAAGGGATATTTTCATGAACAACGGTTCCCTCAGGAAGAATGGAACGAATATGGTCGGGCATTTCCGGCTGAGCCTGAACAGAGAGGCAGATCATGGTGAACAAGAGGGAGAGAAGCAGACTTTTCATTAGAGTAATAATTGGTTCACTAATAGTCGATCATATTAAATAATCGAAATATCTATAAGGTCTGACCAGAATCTACTTATTAAGAACCGTTAAATCACTATTTAAATAATGGAACTAAAGAATATGAATTTTATTCTTTCAGGAGCTCAAGCATCAGTTTTATTTTATTCTGATAGTGTTCGGTCAATTCATTGGGATCCCGAAGTATGGCTTCCTGCTTATTCACCGGTATTGAATACGGCAGCACAGATGCCCGTAATGTATGAGCGATAGATATCATCGTATTTATGCCTTGCACCCCGAAAGATCCTTCCGCAGTACTGATCAATCCAACGGTTTTTCCGGAGAGATATGGAGCATCATTTCTGCTGGTTAATTCCAGCCAGTCGAGGGCATTCTTCATTACACCGGTAATGGTACCATGATATAACGGGCTGATCCAGATCTGTTTCTCTTCTTCCGTAAAGGTTTTCAAAAACTCATCAACGGCCTCATTTTTCTCAATGTTGAAGGGATCGAGAAAGGGGAGATTTGTTTGTGACAGATCTACCTGAGTTACCGGTATTCCAAGTTCCTCGCACTGATCAAGAACGGCATGATATACTTTTGCATAAAAAGAACCTGAACGATCAGTTACCGGGTGTAGTGAGCCATTGAATAAAAGCATAGGTGCTGTTTTTGAATTGAGTTAAATGAAATAGTATTTGTAAGAAAATAAAAAAAGAGATGCCAACACGAAGGCTGACATCTCTCTCTTAATATCGTGCTTGTGTAGTTACAAACCTGAATTATTTAGCGGCTGAATATCTTTCAGCTACTTTACTCCAGTCAACTACATTCCAGAATGCTGAAATATAATCCGGACGTTTGTTTTGGTAATTCAGATAATAGGCATGCTCCCAAACATCAAGACCCAGGATCGGAGTTCCTTTTACTTCGGCAACATCCATGAGCGGGTTATCCTGATTTGGAGTAGAGGTCACTTCGAGTTCACCATTTCCGTTCACGATCAACCAGGCCCAACCTGAACCGAATTGAGTAGCAGCTGCATTTGCAAAAGCATCTTTGAAGGCATCAAAAGAACCGAACGCTTTATCGATAGCCTCTGCAAGTTCACCGGTAGGTGCTCCGCCGGCATTTGGTCCCAGAATACTCCAGAATAAGGAGTGGTTATAGAATCCTCCGCCATTATTTCTTACACCGGCTGAATGTTCAGACACAGAGCTGAAGATCTCTTCAAGAGATTTGTTCTCCAGTTCGGTTCCTTCAATCGCACTGTTAAATTTATTGGTATACCCCTGATGGTGCTTGGTGTGGTGGATCTCCATTGTTTTAGCATCAATGGATGGTTCTAAGGCATCGTACGCAAATGTTAATTCTGGTAGTTCGTAACTCATAATTATATTCTTTTAGATTAATATTACGCCATTAAACTAATGAAGATTTTTAATAAACAAAATAATCACTTTGTTTATTCTGTTAAATAGTATTTATTACTCCTATAGGTGTTTTTGATATGGTTTCAATTTGCTGATGGATGCATTTTGATTACTTTAATCCCTTTAACCAAAAGACCACTTTGTTAAATATGCAGTTTGAACTCGCAGAAAATGAAAAAGCTCTGGAGATCCTTAAGAAGGAAGGACCAAAGTCTGTTTCTGAGATCGCTGAGTTTTTACAGGTTACAACAGAGGGGGCCCGATTCCACGTTTTAAAACTGGAAAAAGAGGGTTTGGTCGGTTCAAGATCGGTGGCTGAAGGCAGAGGTCGACCAAAACAGATCTGGTTTCTCACAGATAAAGGGAACGATCGTTTTCCAGATACACATGCCACACTCTCCGCTAATCTGATACAGATGATGAGGGAAACACTCGGGGAAGATGCTGTAGATAAAGTGATTGACCGCCATCAGCAGACTTTGATGAGCAGATATGCTGCAGAGATCGATCCGGAGAGTGATCTGGAGCAAAAGATCGGAAAGCTAGCTGAGATCCGCTCCCGCGAGGGATACATGGCGGATTATACGCGTGAAGAAGGTCATTACTTATTTATGGAGAATCATTGTCCTATTTGTTCAGCGGCTTCGGTGTGTCAGGGTTTTTGTAAAGCAGAACTGACGACTTTTGAGAAAGTACTGGGTGATAACGTAAAAGTGGAAAGGGTAGAGCACATCATCGAAGGTGCTAGACGCTGTTGCTATCAGATCTCAAAGAATTGATTGCAGGTATCTTCGAATTCCTTTAACGCTTTTTCTCAATGTGGAATCAAAAGTGAATCAACATGAATTCACCTCATTCTCGAGGGATGTATATGATGAAGTGAACCCGGTATTCATGCCATGAATTCTAAGATCGCTTTTTCGTAATTCGTCCGAACCAATTACTCGAAAACAGGCCGGTAGTTGAATTCCTTGAAATGAACGGTCCCGTTTCCCAACGAAACCAATCCAATTCTCAGGCTCATAAATCCGCTCAATACATTATGATGGAAACCGGAAACTTCCAGTGAGTTTTCAATTTTAAGCCATTCCTCACCATCGTGACTGTAAAACATATCCACAGTATTGTTGATGTTCTTAAGTCGTAACCAGACTTTTCTGTTGATCACATCTTCTTCGGTAGTAAATTGCCATCCACGCAGGTTTGCCAGAATATTTTTCTGATCTGCTAAAATTCCTGAATATGCATCCTCATTGTAGAAAAGCACCAATCCGGCGGTGGCATCTCCTTCAATTTCAATTTCTACATCGGCGGTATAGGAATGATGAGAAGGAGCGGTGAGTAATGGCGCACTCGCAGGAAGCCAGTCACCTTTTCCTTTCAAACTCAGTATCCCGTCTTTAAGTTCGAATCGTTTCGGTTCATATTCTTTGAAGAATTTCCAGTTCGGCCGTAATACATCCCCGTCAAAACTATCACTCAGGGTAAACGGGTTTTCAGGAAAGGTGATATTTTTCTTGTGAACCGGATCTTCCGGATCAAATCCATCGGCAAGTTTATACCAACCGTCTTCCGTCCATTCGATTGGAGCCAGCAAAGTCTGGCGCCCCATATTGTAGTGATTTTTTTCGTAACCGTGATAGATCATCCACCAGTTGCCCTCGGTGTCGTCGAAGATCGTTCCATGGCCAACCGACCACCATCGTTCATCGGAAGATGATGTTCTTGTAATAGGATTATGAGGGGAATTTTCCCAGGGACCCAATGCCGATTTTGACCGGGCAGCAATTACCATATGACTGGTTGCCGGACCTGCGGTACCACCTTCTGCGGTAGTCATATAGTAATAATCACCACGTTTAACCAGTTTTGGACCTTCCATACAAAAACACTCGATGGTCCATTCTCGGGGAATCGGCCAGCCATCGTACACATGCTGAAATTCACCGGTTACAGATAAGCCATCTTTTGAAAGCGGTACATAGCCGCCACTGCTGAAATAGAGGTAACGGTTTCCTTCATCATCCACCACATGACCCGGATCAATATTCCCGATTTCAAGATCAATGGGTTCGCTCCACGGTCCGGTAATATCATTTGCCCAAACCACATAATTGGTGTTATTTACGGGGAAATAAATGTAATAACGGTCACTGTACTTCACCAGATCAGGTGCCCAGACAGAACCCACGTAAGTATTAAGTGCATTTGCCACCGGTTTCCAGTTGATGAGGTCTTTGGAATGCCAGATCAGTAAGCCAGGATAATATTCAAATGAAGAATGAACCACGTAATAATCATCCCCATCCCGAATTATACTCGGATCCGGATAATCACCACCAAATACAGGATTTAAATAACTTAGATCATCGATTTTATCAGGTTGTGTCTGGTACTGTGCATAGATACTGCTGCTGAGAATCAAAAGAAGGAGCAGCGACAGAACTTTATTCATGGTATTCTAGAACGTGATTTTGTATGGTGATTTATTCCTTAGTCGTTTCAACATATTCAAACCAGTCGAAATCTGCAGGAGCTTTTGATGGTGATCCGTTTCCGGTTGCGTAAAGTCCCACATAAGTTCCGGTGAACCCACCGATGGTTTCTGAACTTAGATATCGTGCTCCGACTTGCTGTAATTCCTGAAAATCATCTCCATCCTGAGAAAATGAGAAGGTGAAATAAGACTGATATCCCTCAACTTTTAGGGTAACCGGTCCACTTTCGAGAAAAAATTTTTCCGATTCATGGATCACATTTTCGAATTGTAGCCGGGCAAACACCATGCGATCATCTCCATCCTGTTGTACGACCAGATCGAAATGAGTTCCGTTATTCAGCAAGGTCATCCCTGCTTCTTCATTTTTACTTTCTGGATCGAACTCCAGAACAGCGGTTGAACTGAAATAGGTATGCTGAACTCGTCGTCCAACAAAAGTAGAGGTTGTATAATTATCGCCAAGTGATGTTGCAGACCCTTTCAGACGAAAAAATCCTTGTCGTTCCTCTAATGAATAATTACTCATTTCCGGATTTTGTACGTAATTCCATTCGTGCCTGAGTGGTTCATCAAAATCAATGCGCGATGGTTGTTCCGGCCATGGTTTTAGTGGAAGGGTAGGAGTCCGCATTTCCACATCAATGGTTCCGTTTCCATTCACCTGAGGCCATCCGTTCTTTGGCCAGGAAACCGGAGCCAGACACGTTTCTCGTCCCAGCGTGTGATGAATTCCTCCTTGTGCCACGGTACGGTATCCATGAAACACCATCCACCACGATCCGTCCGAAGCCTGAACCATGTCGCCGTGCCCCAATCCCTGAATGGGTTTTTGCTGACCGGCGGCATTCACATGCGTTAAGATCGGATTGGCCGGATTACTGTAATACGGTCCGGCAATGTTATGACTTCTGGCAATGGTTTCTGAATGAGCTTCTTCGGTTCCGCCTTCAGCTGCCATCAGATAATACCAGCCATCTTTCTTGTAAATGTGGGGAGCTTCGGCATACCGTCCACCGGTCGTAGCCCAAACCTGACCATGATCTTCCAAAATTTCACCGGTTTTGTGATCAATTTCAAACAATTCAAAAGATGAACCGATTGTGTACACTTTGCCGTCATCATCAAAAAAAAGATCAGGATCGATGCCCGGAACATTTACCCAAATGGGATCTGACCATGGTCCGGCGGGATCTTCAGCCGTGACAAAGAAATTGCCTTTTCCCCCAATATTGGTTGTGATCATGTAAAACAAACCATCGTTGTAGCGGAGAGTCGCAGCAAAAATATTCAATCCGTCGGGTAGCTGATCCGTCCGGTGAATGGCATGTCCGATCTGTTTCCAGTTCACCAGATCTTTGCTGTGAAATACCGGAACTCCCGGAAAATATTCGAACGTGCTGGTGATGAGATAATAGTCGTCGCCCACACGAATAACACTGGGATCAGAATAAAAACCGGGGATAACCGGATTTGTATATGTGATCTCTGCATGCTTATCGACAGCCGCCTTAAAAGGATTTGGAGGTGTGGTCTGTGCATTCAGATCAAAAAAAGAAGTAACAGAAAGAGCAGGTAGAAATATTTCATAGTAGTTATAGGCTGGTATTACTCCGGATAATAGTAAGTAAAGACAGACAGATAAACTCCTGAAAAAAAGATTCAGAGCAGAAAGCAGAAGAAAGAAAAGTCATTAAAAAAGCTCAGGAATTGGAATGAGAGCCACGCTCTGTTTGCCTGAAGGTAAATGTGATCCCGAACCCTTGGTCTGTATGTACTATATAATTGGCACTTAATTGTTCAAGCTGACTCTTAACTAAGGTAAACCCAAGACTACCGGAAGAATTAAAGTCAATTTGTTCAGGGAGTCCGATCCCATTATCCCTGTATTGCATCTGCAATTCATCTTCGATGAGAGATAATTCAATGCTAATCTCCGGATCAGATATACCATCGAAGGCATATTTGAATGAATTAGTGATCAGTTCATTAAGGATCAACCCGATTGGAACAGCCTGATTTATGTTAATTTCATGGTCACAGGCTTTGATCTGTATAGCAGGTTTCAGGTTTTTATCAGCATAGGTGGTTTCCAGTGTTGGGATCACCTTCTCTATATATTTATTGATATTTATCGAGTTCAGATGCGATGACTGATAGAGCAATTCATGGACCATCGCGATCGATTTAATTCTTGTGGTACTCTGTTTTAGTTTTTCATCCAGTTCTTCCGATTTGGTATACATCCCCTGTAACTGGAAAAGTCCCGATATCAGGGCAAGGTTATTTTTCACCCGGTGATGAACTTCCGACAGGAGGGTTAGTTTTTCAGATAGTGTACGCTCCAGTTCCTGCTTGTTATTTTCATATACGGTGATATCCTGATTAGCCCCGAATAATCGAATTAATTCGCCATTTTTATCTTTGATCGGTATTGATCGAACGGCCACAGTTCCGATCTCACCATTACCAAACCTTACTTTGTGTTTCAATAAAAGATCTTACTGCTGTGTCTTTTTTGAGAACATATCAAGTAATTGCTCCCGAAGGTGCGGCATTTCAGGATCATCGATGAAAAAAGTATCGAAATACTTGCGATAGCTCATTTCATACCCGCCCATTTCTTCCGCCGAAGTTTTGTACAGGGTATAGAACATGTCCGAGAAGGTGAATTTCTCCTGTCTAAAATTATACTCCCAAGGAGCTACTTTGGCCAGTTCTGCTGTGATCTCCAGTTTTCGGGCTTCGTTAGATTTCCTGATCTCTTCTTTTTTCCTTTCGTCAATATCCTGGTAGACACCGATCAGGGAATCCGGATTACCATGCTCATCATATACATTCAGTCTGCTGGCATGTAACCATTTATATCCTTTCCTGGTTTTTATCCTGTGTTCGGAATAGGATTCATTGGTTTCATTGATCTCATCCGGTAGTTTGAGCATCTTTTCCAGATCGTCGGGGTGGAGCATATCCAGAAAATCCTGCATGTTTTTGGGGATCTCATTTTCTTTCAGCTCCGCAACTTTTATCGCCTCGTCTGACAGACTTAATTTATCCTCTTTGATGGAATACTTATAAGACCCGATCTTTGCAATTTCAAAAGCTTTCTGCAGGCTAATTTTGCTTTCATTAAGTGCATTCAATGCCCGAACCCGGTCATTTACATTTTGCAGGGTACCTTCAATTCTGATGATATCGGATCCATTATCCGCAACACCAATAAACTTTGCTTCTACATGATCGATGGAATTTTCATCATTCTGAGGAACACGCAATTCTACGACCTGAAGATGTTCAGCATCGGTTCTCGCTTTTTGCAGGGCTGATTTGAGTTTGGGGATGTCATCCTCCAGAATATGACGAAAGAAGATCTCCTCATTGAATGATGGTGTGGATGAATGCATATTCAGCAAATCACAGATCTCTTCAGAATAAAAATGCTGGTCGCTGATCAGACTCAATTCCCAATATCCGATCTTGGCAATCTGCTGGGCACGGCGTAGTCTACGGGCAAGATCATGGATCTTACATTGCCCCGGCTGCGGATATACTCCACCCGATTTGTGTCCAACATTTTTCAATAACGTAAATCCCTACTTAGTTGACCTAAGGTTGTCCGTATTTCATTATTGCCACCTGTAAATAAAACGCTACAGAAGTTATCAAACAAGTAGTTTTGGCGCTTAATTATAAAAATTAAATCACTTTTTTTTAAAATGGACCCAATGACCGGAAATCAATAGGGATACGGGAGTGTGATCACATTTCCATCAGCATCTAAAGCCTGCTTCTTAATGAGCCGGATACCATGACTGTAGTCGAAATACTCTCTTCGGTGAACGGTACTAAATGGTTGTATAAAGGTGGAATCGGATAAGTGCCAACCATAAATACCCACTTTGGATGAAGTCCGATCAATGGCGATCACATCTTTTTTATGACCGGCGATCAGTTTTCCTGATATGGAAGTAAAGCCTGAGTCTGCAATTTGCTCATCGATCAGTGAATCATGACGGACATAATAGGCGCGGGTAGTCATTTCTTCGGTGGGAGGCATGGGTATGGGGGCCAATTTAATATCGGCCTGTTGATAGATCGCATTCACCATTTCAACGGCAGGTAACCACATATCCAAACTATCAGCGAGATGTAGAGCATCAGAATAGCCAAGAGGGGTTCTCACGCCGTTTACCGAATAATAATCGGGTGCCACACAGATGGTTAATCCTTCATAATGAACCGGAAGAAAATCTCCGCAGAAACCGGAAGTACCTGTACTAAGTGTGCGGGTATGATTTTTAGTGCATCCTGAGATGAGCAGAAAGAGTAACAAGTAACTGAAAGATAAACCTTTCATTTCGTGTGTCCCGGGGTTAATGTTTGAGTGTTAGTATAAATGATGAATATCCAAAATGGAAACAGAATGAATAAGAATCAGTTACTCTGAGGTCGGGGAATTTGTGAATAGCTGTCTTTGGAGGTTAATCTAAGGATAAAAGCGCTTTTCTAATTTGTATATATAATGTTAAGGTTGACCTTTTACTCCTGCACAGGTATTCTTACACATCCTTATTACGGGTGAAACGTTGTGAGTCGTTAAATGATAATTCTAACCACCGGACTTTTGAAGAACTTCATTCTTTTATTGTCACTCCTGTTCTGTATCAATTACTCTTCTTTTGCACAGGATGTTGTTTCCACCACCAAGACTACTGAAGGCTGGTATTTAATGGTAGATGGCGAACCACTTATCGTAAACGGCATCAATTGGGACTATTATCCGGTGGGAACCAATTACGAATATGATCTGTGGGAGCAATCCCCCGATTTCATAAAACAAGCGCTGGATCACGAAATGGGATTCCTTCAGGATGCGGGGATCAATGCCATCAGAGTGTATGCAGGAATTCCGAAAGAATGGATCACCTACATTTATAAGAATTTCGGAATCTATACGATGCTGAACCACACCTTTGGCCGGTACGGCATGGAAGTAGAAGGAGAGTGGATCCCAAATACGGATTACGGAGATGAGCGGGTAAAGAAACTCTTGCTTGATGAGGTTCGGGCTCTGGTCGGGGAGTTTAAGGATACCGAAGGGCTGTTGTTGTATCTGTTAGGTAATGAGAATAATTACGGTCTTTTCTGGGAAGGAGCTGAAACGGAGGATATTCCGATTGATGAATGGAGATCCGCGAAACGTGCCCGACCTATGTATGAATTATTCAACGAAGCTATACTTGAAATAAAGGCTGTTGATAAGAATCGGCCGGTTGCATTCTGTAATGGGGATGATCTGTTTCTTGATCAGATCGCGGAGGAAGTGCCCGATGCTGATATTTTCGGCGTAAACGCGTACCGGGGAAGTTCCTTTACAGATCTGTTTGAACACATTGCCGCAGAATATGATAAGCCGGTTCTGCTTACCGAATTCGGAGCAGATGCTTTTAATGAAATTAAAAAAGAGGAAGATCAGAAAAGTCAGGCCGAATTTGTACTTGCTAACTGGAAAGAGGTCTATGCGAATGCAGCCGGTATGGGTGGACAAGGTAACCTGATCGGCGGTTTTACTTTCCAGTTCAGTGATGGTTGGTGGAAATACGGGCAGACATGGAATTTAGATATTCATGACACGCATGCTTCATGGTCGAATGGCGGGTATGCCTTCGATTATACCGAAGGGGTAAATAACATGAACGAAGAATGGTTCGGCGTAATGGGGAAAGGAATTACCAAAGAGGATGGAACCATGCCATTATATCCACGGGCAGCATATTACGTGCTTAAAGAGATCCACCGGTTCAATCCTTATGCGGATTCTGTAACTGCCGCAGATCTTAATACACATTTTAACTCTATATCGATTGAAGTCGCTGCAGAACAGGCAGCCTCATTCACTTCATCCAATCAATAACAAATCAATTAGTTGTTTTGCTTACAGTAGAAGAATTTAGAAACGAAGAATGGTTTAAAATATCCAACTCCGACTCACTGCGTCCGTTTTTTATGAGTATTGTCAGTGATTCCAACCACTGGATGTTCATTTCCAGTAACGGAGGAGTTTCGGCCGGAAGAAAAAATGCAGAATATGCACTATTTCCATATTACACCGATGACAAGATCACAGAATCGGCAGATATCACCGGATGTAAGACCATTGTTCAGGTAAAGAAAGAAGATGAAATTTCAATTTGGGAGCCATTCTCAAATCGTTTTACCGGTAAATACTCCATCACCAGAAATCTCTACAAGAACCGCTGGGGTAACAAGGTCCGTTTTGAAGAGATCAATCATGACCTTGAACTAACATTCAGTTATGAGTGGAATTCAAGTAACGAATTTGGATTTGTAAGACGATCCACCTTGATCAATAACGCTGAATCTGCTGTGGATGTGAGCGTACTTGATGGGATTCAGAACCTCATTCCATATGGAGTAAACAGTGATCTGCAAACCCGGGTGAGTAATCTGGTAGATGCCTACAAACGCAATGAGCTGGCAGAAGAGACCGGACTGGGTATGTATGCGTTGAGTGCCATTATTGTGGATAAAGCTGAACCAAGTGAAGCATTAAAAGCCAATGTGGCGTGGTCTTATGGATTGAAAGATCCTAAATATCTGGTTTCATCTCTTCAGGTAGATACTTTCAGAAATGGTGGCAGTGTTACGACCGAAACAGATGTAAAGGGAGAAAAAGGCGCGTATTTTATTAATCAGGATCTTTCATTATCAGCTGGAGAAAGTGTGAAATGGAATATCGTTGGGAATGTGAATCTGGATCATCCCGGTGTGATCGCCTTAAATGAACAGATCAAAGACGGAGATATCGCAACGAAAATTGATCTGGATATTGAGCAGGGTACTAAAAACCTGATCAGGCTTATAGCCAGTGCTGATGGTTTACAGAAAACGGCGGATAGTTTTAAAGACGCCCGGCATTACTCGAATGTGATGTACAATATCATGCGTGGTGGCATCTTTGATCACCATTATGATATTGAAAAAGGTGATTTCTCAGCCTATCTGAAAAAAGCGAATAAGGCTGTGTTTGAAGCCCATCAGTCATTGTTAGAGTCGCTTCCGGAGGTATTTGACCGCCATGAACTTACCACCCGGTTAAATGAAACAAAGGATAAGGATTTCATCAGGTTGGCAAAGGAATACCTGCCACTAAAATTCAGTCGAAGACATGGTGATCCGAGTCGCCCGTGGAACAGATTCTCCATAAATACCCGTAGCGAAGTGGATGGTTCCAAGATCCTGGACTATGAGGGTAACTGGAGAGATATTTTTCAGAACTGGGAAGCCTTAGCGCATTCATATCCGGATTTCATGGAAGGCATGATCTTCAAATTTCTGAATGCTTCCACTTTCGACGGCTACAATCCATACAGAGTTACCAAAGGCGGCTTTGATTGGGAAACCATCGAACCGGATGATCCCTGGTCTTACATCGGTTACTGGGGAGATCATCAGATCATATATCTGCTCAAATTTTTAGAATTCTATCAGGATCATAAACCGGGGGCATTCCAAAGTTTACTGAACGATGATGTGTTTGTATATGCCAATGTTCCTTACAAGATCAAAGCGTATGATGAGATCGTTTCCAATCCAAAGGATACGATCGATTTCGACCATTCGCTTGACCAGCAGATACGCGAAAAAGTAAGCGAGATGGGGGCAGACGGAGCACTGATCAACGGCCGAAATAATGACATTCATCGCGTTAATTTTCTTGAGAAGATCCTGGCCACCGTGCTGTCTAAAGTGTCCAACTTTATACCCGAAGGTGGGATCTGGCTCAATACGCAGCGGCCTGAATGGAATGATGCCAACAATGCACTCGTAGGCAACGGGGTGTCTATGGTCACGCTTTATTACCTGCGAAGATTCCTCACATTCTTTGAGTCCATGCTTGCAGATAATACCAGCGATAAGATCGCTCTATCTGAAGAAGTAGCCGATTTTCTTTCGGATATTTCTGTGGTGCTTGAAGAGAATGCTGCTGCTTTATCATCCGGAATTGATGATTCTATTCGTAAGACGATCACGGACGGATTGGGTCGGGCAGGTAGTAAATTCAGGAACCGAATTTATAGCGACAGCTTTAGCGGAAGAAAGAAAGAAGTAGAGATTCAGGTGGTAAAAAGCATGTTTACTCTTACCAACCGCTATCTCGAACAATCGATCGATGCCAACCGAAGAGAGGATGAGCTGTTCCATGCTTATAATCTGATGAGTGTAACAGAAGAAGGCATTGAGATCTCCTATCTGTCTGAGATGCTGGAAGGTCAGGTGGCGGTGCTGAGTTCAGGATATCTGAATGCAGAAGAATCATTAAAAGTGCTGGATGCATTACGAAACAGTAAGTTATACAGAGAAGATCAATCCAGCTACATTCTGTATCCGAATAAGCAATTGCCGGGATTCCTTCAGCGAAACAACATTCCGGTAGAATTAGCTGAAGGTTCAGAGCTGATCAAAGATCTGATTGCAAAAGGAGACCGGCAGATCGTAACGAAAGATGTGAATGGTGGATACCATTTCAATGGAAATTTCAAGAATGCCGGAGATCTGTCAGCAGCGATGGATGAACTTCAGGAAAATTCAGACATCACCATCTCTGAAACCGACCGGAAGGATCTGCTTGGAATCTTTGAAAAAGTATTCAATCACAAAGCCTTCACCGGTCGCTCAGGTACTTTTTACGGGTACGAAGGATTGGGATCCATTTACTGGCACATGGTTTCGAAACTCTATCTTGCCGCCTATGAGATCTGTGAACGAGCAGACAAAGATGGAGTTGATGATGAACTTTTTGCCCGGTTGAGTAAGCACTTTCATGAGATCGGGGAAGGGATCGGGATCCATAAATCTCCAAAAGTATATGGAGCATTCCCAACCGATCCGTATTCGCACACTCCCGGACATCGGGGCGCTCAGCAACCCGGAATGACCGGTCAGGTGAAAGAAGATATAATCACCCGGTTTGGCGAGCTTGGCGTAAGTACTTCAAACGGAGTGCTTTCTTTCAGACCAATTGTACTCTCTGCCTCTGAATTTAACAGCACGGAAGAGGTACTGAAATTTATTGACCTGGAAGGGAAAGAGGTAGAGCTGGCACTGCCGGTTCAGTCTCTGGGCTTTACGGTTTGTCAGGTTCCGGTGATCTATCAGATCAAAGAAGATTCCGGTGTGGAAGTACAATTCACGAATGGAGAGGCCAGATTATTCCTCGGACCGGATCTGGATATCAAGACCAGTGAAGACATATTTGGCAGAACGGGATCGGTGGCCAAAATTGTGGTATCCGTGACAGCCGATCAATTAGTTAAGGTAAATTAGATACACTCTAACCAATAAATCATGAACAAACTACGATTGTTACCGCTGGTGATCGCAGCTTCGGTAATATTCATCAACTGTGGTAACAGATCAGATCAAATGAATAAAAATAATTCCGGCATCACGGCAGAAGCGATATTGGGAAATCCGGATTATCTGGCAATTTCCTATGGTGGATATCGACAGAACTCCCGCGATATACAACCAACCATCACTCAGCTTAAAGATGACATGTTGATCCTGCATGCTATGGGAGTGAGGATCATCAGAACATACAATGTGCATCTGGCACAGGCAACAAACATCCTGAAAGCTATTCACGAGCTGAAACAGGAAGATCGAGAGTTTGAAATGTATGTGATGTTAGGGGCATGGATAGATGCCAAAAATGCATGGACCGCTGAGCCGGATCGTATCAGAGACGAAGAAAGTGAACGAAATGCCGTAGAAATTGAAAAAGCGGTAGAGTTAGCTAATCAATATCCCGATATCGTTAAGATCCTGGCTGTAGGAAACGAAGCCATGGTTCACTGGGCGTGGGATTATTACGTCGAGCCCGGCATTATCTTAAAGTGGGTTACCTACCTGCAGGACTTAAAGAAAAAGGGGAAACTCCCTGCTACGCTTTGGATTACCAGTTCCGATAACTTCGCATCCTGGGGCGGTGGAGGTGAAGAATATCACAAAGAAGACCTGAATAAACTTATTAAAGCAGTTGACTACATTTCTATGCATACCTACCCGATGCATGATACGCATTACAATCCTGCATTCTGGGGCGTACCGGAGTCGGAGTCAGGACTGTCAGACAAGGAAAAAGTGGATGCTGCCATGGAGCGATCGATGCAGTACGCTATTGCTCAGTACAACAGTGTGGTAAGTTATATGCATAGTCTTGGAGTGGATAAACCGGTGCATATCGGGGAATCCGGCTGGGCAACGGTATCGAATGAATTCTACGGGAAAGATGGTGCCCGTTCTATCGATGAGTATAAGGCTGCATCGTATTATTCAAAGATCAGATCATGGTCGAAGGAGAAGGGAATCTCTGTATTCTATTTTGAAGCATTTGATGAACCCTGGAAAGACTCGGCCAATCCGGATGGATCAGAAAATCACTTTGGGCTTTTTACGGTTGATGGTCAGGCTAAATATGCGATCTGGGATCTGGTAGATGAGGGCACCTTTAACGGATTGACCAGAGATGGAAATGTGATCACAAAGACCTTTGACGGAGACTATGACAAAATGATGGAAACGGTACTCCCTCCACCTGCGCTGAAAGAAATTATGGAAAATCAATAATCAGGAGACCATGAGAAACCTAACCGCTTACCTTCTAGTTTCATTATTAATATTCGGCTGTACAAACCCTGAAAATATGAAAGTTGAAGTGATAGAAACCTCCGCCAGTGGTAATAAACTGGCAAGTTTAGAAACATTCCCGGATGCTCAGGAAACCGTAACTATCGCGTTAAAACCATCCGAACAATTTCAAACGATCACGGGATTCGGAGGTTCTTTTACTGAATCAACGGCATATCTCTTAAATCAATTAAGTGCGGAAAACCGTGCAAAGGTGATCGAAGCCTATTTCGGCGATTCCGGTTCGCGGTATTCACTTACCAGAACTCATATGAATTCCAGTGATTTTTCGCTGAGTAATTACTCCTATGCTCCGGTAGAAGGGGATACCGACTTAGAGCATTTTTCTATTGAAGAGGATATGGATGATATTATTCCACTCATTAAAGATGCAATGGCTGTTTCCACAGATGGGTTCAGGATCATTTCTTCCCCCTGGACGGCACCCGTTTGGATGAAAGACAACAAAGCATGGAAAGGCGGGAAACTACTCCCCGAATATTATGATACCTGGGCGTTGTTCTTTTCAAAATATCTGACGGCCTACGCTGAGGAAGGAATAGATATCTGGGGTATTACCGTGGAGAATGAGCCGATGGGAAATGGGTGCCAATGGGAAAGTATGGAATACAGTCCCGAAGAGATGAACGAGTTCGTGAAGAATCATCTTGGCCCTCAACTGGAAAAAACACACCCGGATGTTGTATTGCTTGGATACGATCAGAATCGTGACCACCTGAACGAATGGGTAGACGCAATGTACGGCGACGAAGAAGCAGCGAAGTATTTTGATGGAACTGCTGTTCACTGGTATGCGAGCACCTATCACATATTTGAAGATGAATTACAGCATGCTCACGAAATGGCCCCGGATAAATATTTGATCCAGACGGAAGCCACAGCTGATGCTGATGTGCCGGTTTGGAAAGATGATGAATGGTACTGGAGCAAAGAAGCCACTGATTGGGGCTACGAATGGGCCGTTGAGGAAGACAAATATCTGCACCCTAAATATGTACCGGTGTATCGGTATGCACGGGATATCATCGGAACGCTAAACAACTGGGTAGATGGCTGGGTGGACTGGAATATGGTTCTGGATCGGCAGGGCGGACCAAACTGGGCCAATAACTGGTGTCTGGCACCTGTGATCGTAGACCCGGATGCAGACGAAGTTTACTTCACACCGATGTATTATGCACTGGCACATTTCAGTAAATATCTACGTCCCGGCGCTAAGAGAATCGGTTTTGAACACGATAGTGAAGATGTGCTGGTTACTGCCGTTCAGAATCCTGACGGAACCATCGCTGTTGTGGTATTGAATCAAATGGACGAAGCTAAGAAATTACAGATCAGTGTAGAGGGGGAGAAGATAGAGGCTGCCATTCAGGGAAGGGCATTACAAACTATCTTAATCTCGAAATAAATCTAACTTAAACTAACCATGTGGAGATCGGAGTAAAATAATGAGCCAAGCTGTAACAAAACGGACTGTCCCATATTCAAATAAAATTGCCTTCGGGGTTGGTATGCTTGCCAATCAGATGTTCCCGGCCGTGCTAAGTATCTTTATGGTGGTACTGGTACAAGACCTGGGTTTCCCGGGATGGATGTGGGGTATCATCTTTTTCTTTCCCCGTGTATTTGATGCATTCACAGATCCTATTATGGGATTTATCTCCGATAACACCCGATCTAAATGGGGACGAAGACGTCAGTACGTTTTCATAGGAGCTATCATTATGGGGCTCAGTTTTATGATCATGTGGCAATTGTACCGTGACAATGGCATATCCTATAACTTCACGTACTTTATGGCCTGGTCGCTGGCCTTCTTTCTGGGATTGACCATTTTCAGTGTGCCTTACGTAGCGATGGGTTACGAAATGAGTGATGATTTCCACGAGCGTACCGAGATCATGGCCATTGCACAGTGGATCGGACAGTGGGCGTGGGTGATCGCTCCCTGGTTTTGGGTAATTATGTACGATCCGGAATGGTTCCCGTCAGCCGAAGAAGCAACGAGAACTCTGGCTGTATACGTCGGGTTCTTATTTATGGTCTGTGCTATGGTTCCGGCTATTTTTATCAAAGGAGAATCCACGGTTGATAAAGATTATACTCCGCTCACTGTAAAAAATATCGGAAGGGGATTCAAAGAGATCATTTCCGGCTTTAAAGAAGCTTTTCAATCCGTGCCATTCAGGAAATTGTGTGTTGCAACTTTCTTTATCTATAATGCTTTTAATACCGTTGCGGCTTTTACTTTTTTCATCATCGTATATCATTTGTTTGGTGGTGATTCGGCTGCTGCAGGTGTCTGGCCAACGTTATTTGGTAGTCTCGGCGCCGTGGTCACTACGTTTGTGGTCATCCCGATCGTAGCCCGGATGTCTAAATTGATGGGTAAGCGAAGAGCATTCATGTGGTCGCAGTCTATCTCCATTCTTGGGTACATCTTGTTCTGGTTCCTGATGATCCCCGGAAAACCTTACATGTTCATCTTTGCATTACCATTTTTCTCTTTCGGGATCGGGAGTCTGTTCACCTTGATGATGTCGATGACCGCTGATGTGATCGACCTGGATGAACTGGAAAACGGTGTTCGACGTGAAGGGATCTTTGGTGCCATTTACTGGTGGATGGTAAAATTCGGCTTTGCCATAGCAGGTGGATTAAGCGGAATTATTTTGAGTGTGGTTGGATTCGATCCGGAAGCTTTTGCAGCACCGATCGCCATCGGAGAAGTCTGGCCCGGAATGACCGGCTTGAGATTATTCTTCTCCGGATTACCCATACTCGGTACTACCATTGCTATTTTGGTAATGCGTACCTACAGCATTGACGAAGAACGGGCTAACGAGATAAGAGCGCAATTGGAAGCCCGAAAAGCCGGGGCCTGATCCATCAAAAAATCAATCAATCACAATTTATAAGTTATTGTTATGTCTTTCAGAGAGGAGACCTTTCTACAATTCAAAAAATCTGAACTTATCCCGGTACTAAGCTACCTGGATGAGATTGGTGAAGATGACGTCCGGGATCTGTTTTATGAGATCCTGAATGGCGGTATACACGGTTTCTGCTACAGCATGTATGAAGAGGGTCAGCAGCCCGGACTGGTGATCTCTAAACCACAGATACAGAAACGGGTTGATATACTTTCAAAGCACTCATCCTGGGTGCGATCATTTTCGTGTACCGAAGGAAATGAATTGGTGCCTGAGGTAGCCAAAGAGAACGGCATGCAAACACTGGTCGGAGCCTGGCTGAGTGATGATCCGGAGAAGAACGAAGAAGAGATCGAAGGACTCATCGAATTAGGTAAAAAAGGAATGGTCGATATTGCGGCTGTTGGTAACGAAGTGCTTTACCGCGAAGAACTTAACGTAGAACAGCTCGCAGAATACATACAAAGAGTGAAAGAAGCCTTACCGGAGATCCCGGTAGGTTATGTAGATGCATACTATGAATTCACCGATCACCCGACGATCACGGAACTGTGTGATGTGATTCTGTGCAATTGTTATCCATTCTGGGAGGGGACTTCTTTCCAGGATTCATTGCAGCATATGCGACAGATGTACTATCAGGCAAAGGCAGCAGGAAATGGGAAACGTGTGATCATTACAGAAACCGGATGGCCGAGTCATGGCGAATCGTTGGGTGGTGCACATCCATCCCGTGATTATGCGATCAAATATTTTATCAATTCCATGCTTTGGGCCAAGGATGAAGATGTGGAAATATTCTATTTCTCCTCCTTCGACGAATCCTGGAAGAAAAGTGCAGAAGGAGAGGTAGGTGCATTCTGGGGAATTTGGGATGCCTCCAACAAGCTGAAGTACTAAGCCGGTATCAGATCCGATTTTTTTTGTTAACGGTTCTCAATTAACTTCCCGTTGATTACATGAACCCCGTTCATTTCTAACCTTCGAAAATGGAAGACAAACAGGAGTCGGAAACGCAGCGATTACAGGAACAACTACGGCAAAAGACCGTGGAGCTGGCTAAGATTTCCAAAAAGCTGGACGATACAACCCGATTGATCGGATCCATTCGTGAACAGATCAGAAGGATCAAAGAAAAGCCGGAAAGCATGCCCTGGCGACTCGAAGAGATGAACCGGATTCTGAGTGATGCAGAGCAGGTGACCGGCAGGACCTTTGAACTGCAAATGGATGAATTGAATCAGCAGTTCTACAAAGTTATGATGGAACAGTTCCCCGAGCTAACCTCACACGATCTTCGATTATGCGCTTATATCAGAACGGGGATGGATTCGAAAGAGATCGCAGACCTGATGGAGATCAAACCCTCCAGCATATACATCACCCGATCCAGATTACGTAAGAAACTGGGACTGCAACCCGAAGATGACCTGTACGGCTTTTTAACTGCGCTGCATTAGGAAGGGGTTAGTCACTCAGCAATTTCCTTCATTTTCCGGATCTCGCACTTTCTGCTTAACACGGAGTTGTATCGAAGGAGAGTAAAACGAGCCCCAAAGGAGGTACAAGGGATCTGCCTTTCAGAAATGGGGTGTTCCGGACCGGTGTTTTTGAAAAGTTTTTAACATCGCTGGTGGAATAACTATTCAATCACTCAATTCAAAATGTATACTTGGCAGCCAGTTGCATTCGGTACATATGTGCCAGTTCGGTATCGATCACATTGCCAAAGCTATCCGGCGTGCCATAATTTGCTGCACTCCAGGTAAATTCAAATCCCCACAACAGCGGACCGTTTTTAAAGGTGATGCGGGGAGCAACACGGTAGAGGGAGGCAATATCCGTTCCGCGTCCGTAGATATTTGCAGTTAATGTCCCATCGGTCAGGGCGAGTTCCTCAGAAGCACCATGATTCACTGATACGCCGGCAAACAACGCTGCCTGAACTGTTTCTCCATTGGTGCTGATCTCCGTCCAGTACGACGATGTGAGCAGGTTAGTATATGTTATCATGTCCGGTTCCACGGTACGTTCTGCATAGCCACCGATCATAAGCAGATTGGTAAGATTCTGACCGTAGATACCCACTACTTTTGCAGTGATCAGACTGGTATTCAGCTTTACATAAACATTGGATTGCCAGCTCTGCAGGGTCTCATTCAGCATATTTCCGGATGGCGTTGAGATGCAGGGCTTGATGGACTTGGTGCCGATAGTAAAACCACCGGTTACATTGGGTAATGAATACTGCATCTGCAGATTAAGCTCAGGTAACCCACTGTTACGGATGTATTTTGAGGAGTATCCGTCCGGACCGTTACTGGTGAAATCACGGTGTGAAAGGGCTGAAATATTTGCCGAAAACCGCGAGTTAAAGTCATAAGTAAACCGTACCTGTGGATTTCGGGATAAAACATTCACCGGTGCCGCGCCTCCCCAGCCCAATACCTCCGGGTAACTGCTGGTGATGAACATCGGGTGCCAGTACTGTCCCATCAACACCGTACTTTTTTCCCATTTCAGTTTTACAAAAGCATGGCGCATTCTGATCATGTTCACATAGTTTTCTCCGGTTCCCAGAAAATCGATCTCTATGACGGCTGAACTGGTTGCACCGAATGCTTCAAAATCACTTGCTTTAGCCTGTAACCTGCTGTTGAAGGATACCATGTGAAAAGAGCGGATATCGGTCTGATCGTTATTCAGATTATCAAAAACGGGACGTTTGGGATATAAAAGCACATCCGCTTCGCGTGAAGCCACGGCCTCTTTACTGTCAAAATAACTCTCGCTGGAAACAAAACCTTTCCACGTTACCTCCTGCGCGAGTATTGATGTTGATTCAGGTAGTAATAAAAAGACTAGTAAAAATAAGGTGTGGATAGGTTTATTAAATGTGTACATGACAGGAGCCCGTTCTTCGAACAATTGCAAGTGGACTGATAGATCAAGAGAGCAATACCATGTTACCTGAACCTTCTCAAGAGAACGGCATCAGGGCATGAAATATGCGATCATTTATCAGTTAGAATTAACGATTCTATTATCGGTTCAATGGGCCATACACTTAATGGATGCTAAATATCAGCACTGAAATTTGGTATAGAGCGCAGGCGATGAACTCTTAGATCAACCTATATCAGAAAAGTATATTGGTATACAGGTAAAAAAGTCCCGATGCTGAATCGGGACTTTAGTTCAATCGAGTAATTTTAATACGAACGAGTACGAATAGGTTTGATCTGTTAATCTATAAGGCTCGTGTGGCAAAGCTCCCCAACTGTTATCTCCGCCAACACCCCGTTGTTTCAGATCAACGTGGAGGAAGATCTCATCTTGTGGTTCAAGGTCGGTGGGGTGACGCTGATCTTTGGTCAAGCCGGGATCTAGTTGTTCCGTCGGGATATTCAAAGCACTGAAACTGATCGGTTGATCACCGAAAATTCTGATGCCATCATTTTGATCGTTACTTAGTGTGATCCAGCGGGTATCCGTTTTGTACCCTGATTCCTGCGGACGAATATATTCCCAGGTAAACTGATCACTCACTACATCATCATAGATGCCCACAAAGGCTGCTGTATTTCTATCCTGATAATTCTCCCATGGTCCACGGCCATAATAACTGAGCTGATCAAACCCTTTATTCAGGATCATTCGCATGCCAAAGCGGGGAATCTCAGGTAAGTTTTTACCATTCAGATCAAGAGTTGCAGTAACCTTGATACTTCCATCCGGTCTGATCAGATATCGCACCTGATAGCTGAAATCTGTAGTATCTGAAAGGGTGTAGAATACGTTGACCGGTAAACCAAGATCACTCCATGTTCCAACTTCTGCATGATCCACACGAGCATCATAGGTCGCATCTTTCCAGAATTTCAGTTTTTGAGGCATCCCGTTTCCGAAATCATTATCAATGGGAGCCCTCCAGAAGAATGGAGCCGGAAATTGTTTAACGACAGATTTGTCAGATCCTTTATGCAGATAACGCTCAATGGAACCTTTTTTCAGGTTAAAGGTTCCCGTGATCTTATTAGAACTGAATGTGACTTTATCCCCGGATACCGAGTAACTAAATCCATCTTTTTCTGCCAACAATGGAAGTTCATTAAACCAGGTAGTGGAACCCAATTGAAATTGTTCACGGGCCAGTTCGTGTCCGGCCGGGATCAATTCAGAAGAATTTTTTTCGTAAGCAAAGACATTCAGGAAATACTCTTTCTGTGGATCCAGTTGCGGGATATCCAGATGAATGAATTTGGAATGATCCGCTTTCAGATTCACCTTGAAAGGGGCACTTTTCAGCAGTTCACCATCCTCATACAGCTTCCATTCAAAATCGAAATGACTCAGATCAATAAATTGGTAGTTGTTGGTGATCTTCAGGATCTCGCCGTAGGACAGTTCAAAGTCGATATTCTGATACACTTTCTTTACTTCATATAAACCGGGATGGGGTTTCCGGTCAGCCGTGACCAACCCGTTAGCATTGAAGTTTTCGTCGTTTTGAAGGTCCTCACCACCCAGATCACCGCCGTATGCCCAGAAAAATTCACCGTCATCAGTATAAGCTTCCAGTCCCTGATCTACCCAGTCCCAGATAAATCCACCCTGCATATGATCGGAGCTGTTGATGATATCCCAATATTCCTGAAAGTTACCATTGCTGTTTCCCATGGCATGTGAATATTCACACATGATGAATGGCCGGGTCTGTGAATCATCAGCCGCATACTCTTTCATGTAATTCATTCCCGGATACATCGGGGCTACAATATCGGTATTGCGATTTTGACCGGCTTGCTCGAACTGTACAGGGCGCGTTTCATCCTGTGCTTTCAGCCAATCGTAGGCTTCATAGAACACCGGGCCATTTCCACTTTCATTACCCATCGACCAGATGATGATGGAACTGTGATTTTTGGTTCGCTCGTACATCCGGTGGATACGATCCATTAATCCGGGCGCCCATTCTTCCAGATAGGCCGGATGCACACTTTCATCAAATGGTCCCTGAAGAGCGGCTCCCATGGCATGGATCTCGATATTAGCTTCTTCCACAATGTACATTCCAAACTCATCTGCGAGCTCGTATAATTCAATTCCATGCGGATAATGACTCATCCGCACTGCATTGATATTATTCTGTTTCATCAGTTTGAAATCCTGAAGAGTGGTTTCCCTGTCCGGAACATGACCTAGTGTTCCATGGTGTTCGTGTAAGTTCACACCCTTTACGGTGATGGGCTTCCCGTTCACCATTAATTGTGCATTTTTGATCTCTACTTCCCGGAATCCGAACTTTCCCGAAACAGCCTGACTCCCCGGTATCTTTATGGTATAGCGGTAAAGTGTGGGTGTTTCTCCACTCCATTTTTCAACATTTTTAAAGGTATGGCTGAAAGTCATCGGAGAATTGGTATCACTGTGATGTTTTGTTAAGGAAAGGATCCCGTTTCCGTCCGGGCCAAATATCTCCAGGTTTACGGTAGTTCTATCTGATGAGGCTCCATCAAAATTCCGAAGCATCACATTCATCGAAAACTCTCCATCGGTGTAGCTCTCATCTAATCCGGCAGTGAGGGAATAATCCCAGATCGCTGTTTTTGGCATTACCTGCAGGTACACATCCCGCTCGATCCCGGATAATCTCCAGAAATCCTGATCTTCCACATAGCGGCCGTCATGCCAGCGATAAACCTGAACGGCAAGCAGATTCTTACCGCTGTTCAGGTATGAAGTGATATCAAATTCTGCCGGTGTTTTGGCCGCCTTCGTCATTCCCACTTCGTTACCGTTCACAAAAACGCGAGCATATCCTGAAATGGATCCAAAATGAAGGATCACTTCTTTGTTGTCCCAGGTTTCCGGCACGGTAAATTCCTTGCGATAACTGCCTACGGGATTATACTCCTGATCGATGTACGGAGGGTTTTTGGGAAATGGATAGATGATGTTGGTATAAATAGGGATGTCGTACCCTTCAACTTCCCAGTTGGATGGCACTCTTATCAGCGACCAATCGCTGTCATCCAGATCGGTCTTGTAAAAATCCCGGGGGCGGTCGGATGGAGTTTTTACAAGATGGAATTTCCAGTCCCCGTTCAGACTTTTATAGTAGGCGGATTCTGTTGCCTCACCGGTCATTGCTTTTTCAGCCGTGTCATATAGAATAAACTGACTACGAGCTGCTTCTTTATTTCGGTCAATGATCGTTGGATCTTCCCATTCATTTGATGGTGGTTGTGCAGTAAGTGAAGTACACAAAAGGGAGCTTAACAGTATAAAGGAGAGCGTTTTCATAAAATTATAAAGGTTAAGGCTGAATTATTCGACAATTTTTATGCTGAATGATACTGAATATTAATGAAGAAGAAATGAGTATAAGTGACAATGATACACTTAATCGATCGGAATGTATTCTTTAAAAACCGCCGCTAGTACATCAACTGTTTATCATGGAGGGAGTTTTACAAATCATTAAAAAATTTAAGAAACGGGTTTTCGTATTGTTGTGGTTTCAGAGTACCAACCATAAATAAAAAGTCAGTTAAGAAATGAATAAACGTCTAATCTTAGGAGTAGCGGTACTATTGGTATTTGGAACTCAGAGTTTTGCACAAAACGAAAGAGTTCTAGGGCCGCTTGGGAAAAATTTCGTTACAACCGTTTTTGAAGAAGAGATCTATAAAACTAACTCAATTAATCAGATGGAAATCAAAGGAGCACCGGGAAGGTCGATCAATAACTGGTTAAGGGTCAGGACGATAGAAACCGCCACTGTTTTGCCTGAAGGACCAATGAGTAAAGGATATATCACTTCTGCTGTGATTAATCTAACCTCCGCAAAGAGACCACAGGGTCCAATGGTTAGGAAGAGGTATTAAAAAGTACTTTACAAAAGATCTGTGACTAAACCGACATTGAATTACTCTTAAACAGAGAAATTCAGGTCGGTTTTTTTATTACTAACTGCATAATGGCATCTAAAAGCTGAGGTTGGTAATAAATGAATTTAATATTAAACTGATTGAGCGCTCAGATAAATATGGGTTTGTGTTAACATCTGAGTTCGGTCTTTCTTCGTAGTTATTTAAAACAATTCATATTTCAACCAATCAATCACTATGAAAAACTACATTCAGTTTGTTCTGATCTGTGGACTACTATGTTCTTTAGCCTGCATTAATAACACAGAGGATGTGACCGGGCCATTACCTGACGACGAAGTTATCGAAAATGTGAGCTACTCAGCCAGTGTGCAACCAATCTTTAACAACGCTTGTGTGAGTTGTCACGGAAGCAGCGGAGGAGTGAATCTTTCTTCCTATGCCCAACTGATGAACAGTGTTGGGAATAATTACGGTAGCAATCTTGTAGTTGCCGGAAATGCCGATGCCAGTGGGTTGGTAGACAAAATTGAACCTGATCCACAGATAGGTGGTCGTATGCCGGTGGGCGGTTCACTCACCAATACCCAAATTGAGACTATACGCGTATGGATCGATGAAGGCGCCCAAAATAATTAGGAGTTCATTATGAAAAGATTCATTCTTACAGCCTTTCTGTTCACATGTTTAGCGATGCCAGCTATCGCTCAGAAATTCTACACGGAGACAGGGAAAGCTGTTTTTACCTCAAAAGTACCCCTGCATACCTTTTCAGGTACTTCAGAGAATTTAACAGGGATGATCGATCTTGATAAAAATACCGTCGACTTTTACATCGATCTGGCTACGCTGGATACCGGTAACGGGAAACGGGATAAAGACATGCGACTTACATTGGAAACAGAGGAATATCCGTTTGGTGAATTTTTTGGAACTCTGAACTCTGATTTTGATCCGGGATCGAAAACAGAACAGGAAGTCACTACAAAAGGGAAGTTCAGGATTCATGGAAAGGAAAAAGAGATCGAAGTAAAAGGGACATTAACTCCGGTCGACGGCGCTCTAATACTGAAGGCTTCATGGATCCTGAAACTGGAGGATTATGATATCGTGCCGCCCCAGTTACTTTTCATGAAAGTGGATCAGGAGCAGGAAATTGAAATTGAAGCACGTTTGGAAAAAGTGGAGGGGAATGATGAATAAATGCATATTGATCTTATTGGTCTCTGTATTCTCATATCAGGCGGTGCAAGCCCAGATGGAACGGAAAAGAACAGTGAAAGATGAGCCTGAAGAGGTTTTCCTGACCATGTCGCTTATTACCATGGCAACTTCTTCCACTCTGGAGAAAAGAAATATGAACAGCACCATCATGCATAATTTCGGGTTTGTTTCCGGTGGTGTGGAAGATTTCTGGGGATTGGATAACGGAGCTGCGGTACGACTTGGCATAGATTACGGTATCACCGATAAATTAACGTTGGGTATTGGCCGAACCAGTCGCGAAGACAATGTGGATCTACGGTTCAAATACACCCTTATGAATCAGATGAGATCCGGAAAGACACCCTTTGAGATAGCTTTAAAAGGTGATCTTGGCATCAATACGCAGAAAGAGAATCGATTCGATCTTACGTTTCAGGAACGATTGAATATGCTGGGCTCTGTGATTGTAGCCAGAAAATTCAGTGATCAATTCAGCTTTCAGATATCACCTATGATCTCTCATTTTAATACGGTGGTAAAAGAAGTGGAGAATCAGAAGCTGGTACACACACAATACGCAGCCGGATTCGGAGGCGAATACCGTTTAAATGCACATCACTCATTTTCCTTCGAATATTTTTTGGTGATGGGGGATAGAAATAGCGGCACGTATAATCCGGCAGCCATTTCGTGGCAAATCGATACCGGAGGGCATGTGTTCCAGATGTTTTTTATGAGCGGTACCTGGTTTACCGAACAACACCTGATCGCCCGGACTACAACGAATTTCTTTGCTCCTGATTTCAGATTCGGGTTTAATGTGAACCGCGTGTTTGGTTTGTGATCTTAAAAGAAATGATCTGATTAAGCTAAGGTTTTCGGGAACCAAACGGCTTGCAATAAAGTAAAGGATCCAGAAGGGTACCGGTGGTAATTATAGGTAAGTCCCCGTATAATTCTGCTGAAATACAGTTTATCGGATCATGATCTTTCATTCGGCATCAAAATTTAATCAACGTCTGTTAAAACAGGATGCCCGGAATTCGAAAATGCTTTTCTTTGCTCTTGTCACCGGTATACTCTGTGGTTTGATGGGAGCCATATTCCGACAGACTCTGGACTGGATCGGTGAATTCAGGGTTTTCCTGTCCGGTTTTCTTTCCGGTTTTGGATTGTTTGAACAGGTGATCAGTGTATTTCTAACCATGCTTTTTGTATTTATCGCAGTGTATCTGGTGCGCAGGTTTGCTCCGGAAGCATCGGGAAGTGGTATTCATGAGATCGAAGGAGCACTTGATGAAGTGCGTCCCATGCGTTGGAAAAGAGTGCTGCCGGTAAAATTTCTGGCCTCCTTATTTTCGCTAGGTAGCGGGCTTTTACTGGGTCGCGAAGGTCCGACGATTCAGCTTGGAGCCAATATCGGTAAAATGGTGAAAGATGTATTCCATCAACCGGATGAGGAAAATAATCCATTGGTATCGACGGGTGCCGGTGCAGGGTTGGCAAGTGCGTTCAATGCCCCGTTATCAGGTATTATTTTTGTGATCGAGGAAATGAACGGTCATTTCAAATTCAATTTTTTCTCTGTGGCCGCGATCATGATCGGGGTGGGAATATCAGATATCGTCGTGAGATTATTGGTGGGTTCAGAATCGATCATCCATATGAAAGTATTTACGTTCGATGACGAGACATTACTGATCTACTTTGCACTGCTGGGCTTTATTTTTGGGATCATTGGTGCTTTTTATAACTCTTTGTTGCTTAAAGTGGTGGATGTTTTCAAAAGAATGGAACTGAGTACAATACTCATAGCGATCGTATTTGGCGGTCTGATTTCAGTGATCGGGCTTTACTCCCCGGACATGACCGGAGCCGGATATCAGACTATTTTTAATGTGTTAGGCAATTCGATCTCGTTACAATTTTTGATCCTTCTCTTCCTCGTTCGTTTTTTCTTTTCTATTCTAAGTTATGGCTCCGGAGCTCCCGGTGGCATCTTTGCGCCGCTATTAACTTTAGGTGTGATCATGGGGATGATCTTTGGGATCTCGATCAATGACCTGTTCCCCGGTAGTGTTACCGATCCGGGAATATTCGCCGTTGCTGGAATGGCTGCGATCTTTGCCTCCACGGTTAGGGCACCGTTGACAGGTTTGGCCTTATCGGTAGAAATGACTTCTAACTTCGAGCTGATCCTTCCTCTGATCATTACGGTTGCTGTAGCTTCAGTAACTACCGCTATGCTCGGTAATGAACCGGTGTACACCTCTCTGCTTAAACGAACGTTGGAGAATAGTAAGATCGATCCTGTTGCTCGATCCGATTGATATAAAATCTCGATCGCCTCTGTATCATTGGTGTCTGTAAGAGTCATCAAACAATGGTATCTTAAAGCAATCATACATTCATCAAAAAGACGCTGTTTTATCCATGATCTTTATTGACAACGAAGGCATTAACGACCCGAGCATCAACCTTGCGATCGAAGAGCATGCACTCCGAAATTTTGACTACGAGCATAACTACCTGCTGTTCTATATCAATGAGCCTTCGATCATTATAGGGCGGAATCAGAATACGCTGGAAGAGATCAATCACGAATATGTGAAAGAACATGATATTCATGTGGTACGGCGACTTTCAGGTGGGGGAGCGGTGTATCATGATCTTGGAAATCTAAATTTCAGCTTTATCACCAATTACGATACTAAGAGTCTCCATAACTTTAAGAAGTTCACAGATCCTGTGGCCCATGTGTTACAGGGATTGGGCGTGAATGCAGAGTTAAGCGGTAGAAATGACCTGCAGGTTGATGGGAGAAAGATCTCCGGTAATGCACAGTATTCAACGGTTAAAAGGATGTTCAGCCACGGTACATTATTATTTGACAGCGACCTGAGTGAAGTGTCGAATGCACTGAATGTGAAGATGAGTAAAATCCAGTCGAAGGGGCATAAATCGGTACGAAGCCGGGTAGCAAATATCAGTGAGTTTTTAGATTCCCCGATGACTATTGGTGAATTCAGAGAGACGGTTCTTAAAGGACTAACGGCTGAATTACCGGAGTTCAAAACCATTCACCTTACGGATGATGACTGGGAAGCCGTGTACAAACTCAGAGAAGAGCGGTACGGCAACTGGGACTGGAATTTTGGCCGCTCACCGAAGTTTAATCTGCAACGGACCCGTCGGTTCCCGATCGGGGAAATTGACCTGCGTCTGGATGTGGAAAAAGGAAGAATCGAAAGTATTAAGATCTTTGGGGATTTCTTCGGTTTTGCTCCGGTCGCAGAGATCGAGGAGAAATTAACCGGTGTTCGGTATGAACCGGCAGATCTGCAAAAGGCCTTACAGGATGTAGATGTACAACGGTATTTCGGCTCACTTCCAAAAGAAGAATTCATGGAATTACTTTACGGGGCCGATGAAGGAGAGGGTATTCGAATCCCTGAGTGATCATTAATTGAATAATGAGCTCAATGTATCGGGCTCTATCATAAATGTAGGTTCGAATTCATCCGAACGCATGTAATTCAGGATGGACGCGTAGAACTGCTTTGCTTCCGGTCGATCAGAGATCGTTCGCAGATCGGCCATACTTATCAGGAGTTTTCCTTTTCCTACTCTGAATTCAAAAACCAAGCCCAATTTATGGTTTCGTTGAAGATTATCGATCACCTGAATCACAGGTCGGTATTCCGGCAGGGTCTCATCCAGGATCATCGGGTGACTTGCCTTTACGATAGAAAACCACTGCCAGTTGGTATGGAAATCGGTAGGGAAATTCTTAAAAATCGGATGGTCCGGATCCATAAGTAAACCTAAAGTCCCGGGAGAATAAGGACGGTCATTCGACTCACTGATCCCTTTGAACATTTCATAGTTCCAGAAATTCGGAGGGAATAAACCGCCAACGGTTCTGTCTTGCATCTTACTGCCATCCGGAAAGAACAAAACGGTCGACCCCTTTTCTAAAGAGCTTAGAATGGTTTCATTGAGTGAATCTGTGATCAGGATTTCCCCTTTATTCAACTCAATTTCAGATTCAGAAGGATAAACCCAGATCGGATATTGATTAACATATTCAGTATCCGGAATTCTGAGATTCAGAGTGAGTTGCTGAGGTGCTTTAATATCTTTCAGAACTAATTCAATCACTCCGGCATGACCAACTCCACCAATAGCGAATTCTGACCGGAAATCTCCAGAGGCCAGTCGTGTACCTGCCGAATTGGATACCGACCAACTCAGAGATTGATGATCCTGATTTGAATAATTGGCTACTTCAATGGTCGCAGAATAAGTTTCATCAGTAGCCCAGGCGTATTTATTGAATTCAGCCAGTAGTACCACATCATTACAGGATTGTCTCCAGATATTTCTTTCTACTACTCTTTTGTCGTCCATAAAAGCATCCAGTACTCCCACAAGTGCCGTTCCCTGTCCAGGAAAATCCTGAAGATCAAGCAGCTGAAATCCGGCCATACCCGGTGTTCGGATTGCAGCCTCCATCTCAGCTTTGTAAGCAATGGCCGCCCATGCACCTGAAGCTTTCTGAAACAGACTGTCCTGATCCGACATCCCGTGATCCTGTAGAGATTCCCGGAATTTCTCCAGATTCCAGGCTCTTACGGGGCCGGTATATTTTTCAATTTCATCATAATCCGGGTAGATCTGATATTGTCCGATCTCATGAGAGATCATTGGAATGTTTACTTCAGAAACAGGAAAACTGAAATCAAACCGGGTAGAAGGGATTTGTGTATTCAGAATTCCTCCATCATCCGAATCTACAAATGCGTGGGTTAAACGAAGGTGCGTTTTCTGGTGATCTCCGTTGGATGGAGTCCTCGAACTTACCCTGAAATCCTCGACTTCACGCGGCCATACATAGCCGATATTATTGTTGGAACCCATGGCATAAAGGGGACGAGGATCATGTTTTTTCAACGCCCGAATATTTTCCTCAACATTATCATGGCCACTCCATATTTCATTGCCATGCGATACCATCACCAACGAGGGATGATTACCATATTCGTCCAGCAGAGCCAATCCTTCGTCTAAAAGCATGGTCTTTGCGGTGTAATTTTCCAATCCACCCCAAAAAGGTAATTCCGTTTGTAGATAGATCCCGGTTCGGTCAGCTGCTTCGAAAGCGGCCTCTGGCGGGGTATAAGAATGGAAGCGATAGTGATTGATTCCCCATGACTTCGCTATTTCAAATACCCGCATCCAGCTATCAACATCGGTAGGTGTGTGTCCTGTCTCCGGAAATACTGCGGCGTCGTGTTTACCACGGAGAAAAGTTGTTCGATCATTGATGGTAAACTGAGTTTGATTGGTGTTGAACTCCCTCATCCCGAAAGTTACCGTCTGGAAATCTTCAAAACTTTCATTTTTTAAAACAGCCGTAAGTGTATATAAAGGTTGATCGTATTCATCCCATAAACGCGTTTGCTCACCGGTTTGGTAAGGAATAGAAAGTACCTCGGCTAATTTTACTTTGGTAGAAACCAGGGGTAACTCAATGGTACGTCCACGATGCCTGAGCTCAGCCTTAAGATCCACAAAGGCTGAATCTGAATGTGAGCCATTTTCGATATTTATCTCAACCAGAACCTGTTGGTTCTTTATATCGGGAAAAGTCCTTAACCGACGAATAAAGGTTTTTGGACGGGCTTCCAGATACATTTCACCAATTACGCCATTCCAGTTAGTTTGAGTCTCATCCGAAAAAATATGAGTCTCTCTGTAAGGAGTGAGGTCCTGCGAGTTATCGATCTTTAAAGTGATGGTATGTTCACCGGGAGTGATCAGATCACTAACATCATACCTGTGCGGAGACTGCAGAAGATGTGAATTCCCAGCGAAGGTGGAATCGATCCATACCCAGGTAGATTTAGTTCGTTCCAGGAATAATTCAACATGCATTCCCGCAAAAGATTCCGGAATGGTCACTGTTTTCTGATACCATGCAGGGCCGGTATATTTGTAGATCCTGTTTAGGTGAAGGGTTGTAGTATCGCTATTCAGGTTTCCTTTATGATTCAGATCCATTGTTCCGGGAAGAGAAATGGTATCATTCAGATCTGTAGCCGGATCCGTATCCCGGCCAAAAGAAAACTTCCACTGTCCGCTTAAAGAGAGCCGGTTTTGCTGTCGTTCCATCCTGGTGGATGAAGTACAACTGGTAAGAAAGAAAACAAGAATTAGAATGGGAAAGACAGTTGTTCGCATAATTAAACGATCAAAAGGCAGCAGGATCTTCAGGGAGGATCACTGAATTAATAAATTTAATGGAGTAATTAATCTAAGCTTAGTTGATCATTTAATAAACTGAAAAATGTAGTCAGTTTACCCATGGTCAAAAAGCCCTTTTATTTATTTAGCGGGGAGTAATGCTAAAAACCTTTTGTGGTTAATCATATCTAACCGTACCATTGAATCGCTAAAAATACTAGGTGAAGTATGCGATTTCCCTACAGATGGAAGACGAAATGGTTGGAACTACTCATCAAACTGAGAAGGTTCAGAAAGAAAACGAATCTTCGTCTCCAGTTTATTCAGGACGACCTGTTCGACATAGATGAAGTACTTCGTCCCTATTTCAGGGCCTTTTCTGCCTTATTGATGGTATTTGCCACCTTCAGTCTGCTTATCCCGGTATCTTTTCATCTCTCAGAAGAACATTTACGTCTCAATAATAAGATCGAAGTTGGATTACTGATCGGTTTTTTAGCCAGCTCAGTTGTAAAATTGATCATAACCAGTGATCGCAAGAATTATCTCAGAAAAAGATGGTTCGAGATGGTCTTTTCGGTCTTTTCCTTTTTCTTCCTGATCGATAATGCTATTTCCAAAGTACCGGTCTTCGAATTTTTGTTTTCGGTTAGTGGGAGCACTGAATCGCATTTTCTGAGGATCCTTAAGGGATATCTCATCCTTATAGTCATTATAAAAGCTGTTCAGTATTTACCGGAATTATTGAGCCGGCAGTCGAATTCGGCCCGGTTCATGGTAAACAGCTTCTTATTTCTTATCACGGCCGGAACCATCCTGCTCATGTTACCCGGTACTACAGTGGATAATCAGGGGCTGGATTTTATCGATGCTTTATTTACAGCTACGAGTGCAGTCTGTGTGACGGGCCTGATCGTGGTTGATACAGCAACTCATTTCACCTTATATGGGCAGGTCATCATTCTCTCGCTGATCCAGTTAGGAGGTTTAGGGATCATTACTTTTGCCACATTCATTTTGCTTTTTATAAGTGGCGGGCTGGGAGTTCGGCAGCTGAGCACATTAAAGGATCTGGTTTCGGAGGACAATACAAGCCTGGCTGTAAATACATTAAAACGTATCGTTGGGTTTACGCTTTTCGCAGAGATCATTGGAATGGGGCTGTATTACATATTCTGGACCACTGAGTTTCCGGATAATGGTCAACGTTTGTTGTTTTCTGTTTTTCATTCAATTTCAGCATTCTGTAATGCCGGGTTTTCATTGTTCACAAACAGCCTTGCTGATTCACAAAATGCGCTGAATCCGGGTATCAATCTAACCACAGTGGTGTTGATCGTGCTGGGTGGATTAGGTTTTACAGTAGAATGGGAGTTGATCCACCGATATACCAATAAGAAATACCGGCGTCGAAAACTGTCGGTGCATAGTAAACTGGTATTGGTGACTACAGCTAGTCTGATCGCTTTTGGAATGGGCTCGTATCTGATTCTCGAATGGAATAATACGCTGCAAGGGATGTCGGTAATTGATAAGCTGATGGTGTCTTTATTTCAGAGTGTGACCACCAGAACGGCCGGCTTTAATTCGGTGGATATTGGAAGTATCGGCATTCCGGCAACCCTGGTCATTATTAGCCTGATGGTAATTGGCGGTTCCCCGGCTTCTACAGCCGGCGGGGTTAAGACCACTACCTTTGCCATACTATTCAGATCGATCATAATGACCATTCGTGGAAATGACAGAATGGAGATCTACAAACGAACCATACCGAATACTATCATTTTCAGAGCAATAACGGTGTTGTTATTGGCGGGGAGTTTTATTGCGGTTAGTACCATACTGTTATCCATTTTTGAGGATCAGTCTTTCATCGATCTGCTTTTTGAAGAAGTATCGGCGATCGCAACGGTCGGGTTATCCCGGGGTATTACTTCTGAACTGAGCAGTTGGGGAAAGGCGATCATCACTCTTTCAATGTTCATGGGGAGAGTAGGGGTGCTTACCTTTATGGTGGCGTTTGCCAAACGTGTGGATATTCAGAAATATCAGTATCCGGAAGAGAATATCATGGTATCTTAATCAATTAAATCAAAGAAACAGATCATGAAGAAAAGAACAGATCTTCACTTTGCAGTAATCGGAATCGGCGCTTTTGGGAGCGCTCTGGCTAATAAATTATCAGAAGAGGGAGCCTATGTGATTGCTGTTGATAGCAGTATGGATCGGCTGAATGAAGTTAAATCGGTAGTTTCTGATGCGATTTGTTTCGATGCCACCGACCCTGAATTATTGGAGAGTCATGGTATCTGTGATGTGGATGTGGCGGTAATCGCAATCGGGGAGTCATTCGAGCCGGTAGTATTGATCGCTATGCAATTACTGAACGCCGGAGTGAAAGAAGTTTACGGACGTGCGAGTACAAAAACTCAGGTACAGATCCTGAAGCAGATCGGTATCACGGATGTGATCCATCCTGAACGACAGGTTGCGGAGCGGATGGGAGTGATGTTGGTGCGGAGCGGACTTTCCGACATTTTTGATCTGGGCGAAGGTCTGGCATTATTCGAAGTTGAAGCCCCGAAAGAAATGATCGGATACACACTGGCCGATCTTGAATTGCGGAGCCGGTATGAGCTCAACCTGATCACCATCAAAAGATATATTGAAGATGTGGATTCGGATGATATTAAAGATCACTACAAACCCATCGGTATTTTAACCGGAAAGACCACTGTTCACGAAAAGGATCGGTTCCTATTGGTTGGTTCGAAAGATAATTGTGATCGTTTGCTAAGAAATTCCTGACACCGGAAAACCTTCGGTTCTTTAGTTCGGCTTTACTTACATTCTCTTCACCTGAAGCGGAAGAAATAAAAATATTTCAAAGATGGTAAAAGTAGTGAGACACATATTTCTGGTAGGATTTATCGCCCTTCTGACCATACAATCCGGATATGCTCAAAAACAAAAAAATATCATTTTTATTCTGAGTGATGACCATCGCTATGATTATATGGGCTTTCATGAGAATGCACCTGATTTTCTGCAAACTCCGGGGATGGATAAAATGGCCGAAGAAGGGGCTCATATTTCCAATGCATTTGTAACAACGTCTCTTTGTTCTCCAAGCCGCGCGTCTATTCTAACCGGCCAATACGCCTTTCGCCATGGTGCAGTCGACAATTCGAATCCAATCAAAGAAGGAACAGTATATTTCCCTGAATTTTTACAGGAAGCGGGCTATCAGACTTCTTTTTTTGGAAAATGGCACATCGGGGAAGATGATGATATGCCCAAGCCCGGGTTTGACCGATGGGTAAGTTTTCGCGGTCAGGGAGTGTATAACGATCCGTTGTTGAACTTTGATGGAGAACGAAAAAAAATTGAAGGTTATACAACAGACCTATTAACCGATTACGCCATCGACTTCATCGAAAACCGGGATAAGAAAAAACCATTTTTTGTATATCTGTCGCATAAAGCGGTCCATGCTGAATTCTATCCCGCAGAGCGGCATGATGATATGTACGAAGATGCCGAGTTGGAAATACCCGCATCCATGAATTATACCGAGCAGAATTATGAAGGCAAGCCGGACTGGGTGAAAGAGCAACGGTTCAGCTGGCATGGCGTGGATTTCATGTATCACAACCGCCCGGATCATCCACAGACACTGGAAGAGATCATCACCGAATACAGTGAAACGCTGATGGGTGTGGATGAGAGTGTTGCGCGGGTTCTGGATTATCTGAAAGCTAATGATCTGGATGACAATACCTTAGTTATCTATATGGGCGACAATGGGTTTATGCTTGGTGAACATGGTCTGATCGACAAACGTCAGGCGTACGAAGAGTCGATGCGGGTTCCGATGATCGCCTGGGCACCCGGATACATCGAAGCTGGATCAACAATTGACGAAAACATCCTGAATATTGATCTGGCCCCGACTTTTCTGGACCTGGCCGGGGGAAAGATGCCGGCAGATCACGTTGTGGACGGAACTTCTTTTTTGAATATTCTGGAAGATGGAGAAGCTAAAGAATGGAGAGATACCTTTACTTACCAATACTTCTGGGAACATGCCTTTCCTCATACCCCAACTACTTATGCTATTCGTGGTGATCGCTTTAAATACATCTATTATCATGGCGTTTGGGACAAGAATGAATTATATGATCTGAAAAACGATCCGATGGAGATGCATAATCTGATCAATATTCCTGAATATCGGCCGGTGGTACTACGATTGGAGAAGCAGCTATTTGATATGCTGGAAGAAAATGAAGCAACCAATGTACGCTTCCGACGTCCGCCAAATTTCAGCGCTGATCAGAAAAAGATCCATTAAAAGAGTTCCGGTTTGAATTCTTTCAGATCCAGAAATTCCTACCTGAAACTGATTGCACTTGTTGTAGGATTTAGCGGATTTGCTTTGATCTATAGTTGTGTTGAGGATTCTGATCTGCCGGAGTCAACGAAGGTGGAGGTTGGTTTTGTCGGAGGGGAAACGTGTCAAAACTGCCACACCACGGAGACCAATGCCTGGCTGGGATCACATCACGACTACGCTATGAAAGCAGCAGACTCGCTTTCGGTCAGGGGAGATTTTAATCACGTTAGGCTCACGCATAATGAGGAAGAATTTCATTTTTATACAGAAGGTGATGAATATTTTGTGGAAGTGAACGGAAAACCGTACTCCATTCCCTATACGTTTGGCTGGGAACCTCTCCAGCAATATCTCATCGATTTCGGACAGGGAAAACTTCAGGCGTTAAACATTGCCTGGGATACCGAAAAAAAGCAATGGTTTGCGCTAAATCCGAAAGAAGATCTGAAACATGGGGACTGGCTGCATTGGACCGGTGGCGCCATGAACTGGAATACCATGTGTGCCGATTGCCATTCCACCAACCTGAAGCAGAATTACTTTGCGGAAGCTGATTCATTCAACACAACCTGGTCAGCAATCAATGTGAGTTGCGAATCCTGTCACGGTCCCGGCGCCGCTCATGTTGAATTCATGGAGTCCGACTCAGCATTGATCGCAGGTATTGAGAGAATTCGAAGTGATTTAAGTCTGACAGCAGGAACTTCTCAAAAAGTACAGATCAATCAATGTGCCCAATGTCATGCCCGAAGACAAGAGATGGATGCGGATTATGATCACACCGGAGATTTTCTGAATCATTTCAGTCCGGATTTTATACATCCGGAATTATATTTTGAAGATGGTCAGATCAAAGACGAAGTCTATGTGTATGGTTCTTTTCTTCAGAGCAAAATGTATGCAAACGGGGTGAAATGCAGTGATTGTCATGATCCTCATAGTTTAAAACTAAAGGCTTCCATCACAGATAACACCTTATGCATGAGTTGTCATGTTCCCGCATATAACTCTCCGTCTCATACTTTTCATAAGGCAAATACCGAAGCTTCCCAATGCGTAAGCTGTCACATGACCGGGCAAACCTATATGGAAGTGGATTTTCGACGAGATCACAGCTTTCGTGTTCCAAGACCGGATCTGAGTGCCGAATTTGGAACTCCCAATGCATGTAATTCTTGTCATGAGGATCAGACTACCGAATGGGCAGCCAATGCAATTATCGGGTGGTACGGACCAGAAAGAGAAACCAGCACAGCCGATTGGTTGACAGAAGTGAATGCGCTGGATGATGAATTTCCCACTTCTCTTAAAAAGGTGATCGCTGATTCACTTCAACCAGAAATGCTCAGAGCCACATTGATCTGGTTTATGCGGGAATTTCCGGATTCAGAAAATAGTGGATTTCTTAACGAGTTGATCAGAAATGAATCGGAATTGATCCGGCTCAGCGCTGCTCAAACACTAGCCACTTATCCCGAAATTTTTGACCGAAGCGGATTGATCTCCGCAAAAAATGATGAATTGAAAACGGTGCGAATTGCAGCTTTTTCAGGATTGAATGGGCAAAATCCTGAATATGAAGAATATCTGGAGCATAATCGTTATTTCACCGAAGGAGAGATGAATCGCGGTATCTATTATCAGAAAAATGGCGAGTATCAGAAAGCGATGACGGCTTATAAATCGGCGATAGAAAAAAATCCGGAATTCAGTGCAGCACGAATTAATCTGGCTCAGCTGTACAATCGGATCGGGAATAATCGTGAAGCAGAAAATCAGCTCAGGCAGGTGATTGAACGGGAACCGGAATACGGTCCGGCTTATTACTCGCTGGCTTTGCTCCTGGCCGAAGAACATCGATTGAAAGAATCTGTATCCTTTTTTGAAAAAGGGGCTGTGTTATTGCCCGAAAATCATCGGCTGAGATATAATTTGGCGATCACATATCAGACGCTTAACGAACCGGAAAATGCAGAACGATCTTACCAGAAGTCCATTCAGCTGGCACCTGATCAGCCTGATTATTTATATGGTATCTGTACGTTATATCTACAGAATAATCAACCGGAAAAAGCTCTCCAATATGCCGAAAAACTAGTTGAATTGGATTCACAGAATCAGCGTTTCAGGCAGCTGTATGACTATATCAAGGATCAGCTGTAAATCTTAATTATATGTTCAGTAAACTTTATTAAGATTACTTTGATTCAACTCACCCTAGTGCAGATAACCATGAGCAGAACTTCCCATTATTCTAAGAAACAAAGATCATTATTAGCCGGTTGGTTTTTTCCGCTTTTGCTGATCTTAATCAACTGTGTAAATGTTTCTGCTCAAGTCTGCATTACTGATCTGGTAACTGAATACCAAACCGCTCCAATCGGTTTAGACGAAGCTCATCCCCGATTCAGCTGGAAAATGGCTGCCGCAGATCATGCTCGTGGAATCTATCAGACCGCCTATCAGATTTCGGTTGAGGATGAAAACGGCGAAGAAGTCTGGAACAGTGGCAGGGTAGAACGTAGTACCTCATTGAACATCGGGTACGCCGGAAAAAGCCTTGAACCACGAACAACCTACTCGTGGAAGGTGGAGGTTTGGGATCAGGATGGAACAGTACATGAACAGGAATCTACCTTCGAAACAGGGTTAATGGATGCATCCACGAAAGCATGGAACGGGGCAGAGTGGATTGGTGGCGGAGAGGATGACCTGGTGTTCTATTCTCATGCCATCAGTGTGTTCAAAGGCGGTTTCAGGATTCAGTTGGAGGAAGAATCTTCATCAACAAAAGCGGCGTTTGTGTTGGGAGCTAATGATGTCCGCCTGATGACTCCACATCTTAATATTCTGGGTGTGAATAACGACATGGACGAGAGTTATTATAGCTTGGAGCTGGACATCTCGGGATTAGAAACCGAATCTGGAATCGCTCATTTTAATATCTATCGGGTTGGATATACGCCGGAGGATTCGAACGAAGAGCCGATGTATTCGCTCGAAATTCCAACCGAAATCATCCATAACGAAAACAAGTATGACGAACAGCAGATTTGGTTCGATGTGATTTTCGGTCAGCTTAATGTGTACATAAATGGAATGGATGAGGCTCACCGACTCAATGCCGATCCGGCCGGATTACCAATAAATCCTCATGGCACCTTAGTGGCCGATCAGATAGCCTATCCAATGATCGCAGATATCGGTTTTGCGACTTCTGCCGGACAAAAAGCCCGCTTCTCTGATGTGCACTTTAAGAATTACCGTGCTCCTTCCAACGTCATATTCGACGAACATCTATCGGGAATTTCTGCAAGTATTTTTGATGGTTTGGATGGCGTTCAGATTAATGACGGAAGCTATCTGATCGGAGGAGAAGGTGATGTGCTCGCCATTGCTGATCCCGGCAGGAATTCCGTTCCCATGCTACGGACGGAGTTCAACGTACAGAAAGCAATCCAAAAAGCGAGATTGTATGTGACAGCTCGTGGTATCTACGAAATGTATGTGAATGGGGAGCGAGTGGGCGAGGATTATTTTAATCCCGGACTTACGCAGTACAACAAAACTCATATGTACCAAACCTACGACGTGACTGAGTTGGTGAATGAAGGGCAAAACGCTATAGGAGCCAGGTTGAGTGAAGGCTGGTGGAGTGGAAATACTACTTTTCGTGGCAACCACTGGAATTATTTTGGAGACCGGCAATCACTTTTGACTCAGTTGATCATCACCTACGAAGATGGAAGTGAGGAAATTATTACATCCAATCCGGATGAATGGAAGTTCTATAATGATGGTCCTGTGCTTTCGGGGAGTTTCTTTCAGGGAGAGATCTATGATGCCACAAAAGAAGCGTCAATTGATGGGTGGAGTGAACCGGGTTTTGATGATTCAGATTGGAAACCCGCTCAGATGGTAGCACTGGATGGAACCACGTATTCAGGTTCTGTTCAGGAGACAGATTTCCCGGGGTGGGATACAAAACTCATAGGTCAGATGGGCAACAACGCCGGTATCGTAAAAGAGCTGACACCGGTCAGTGTTACCGAAATACGACCGGGAGTGTTTATATACGACATGGGTCAAAATATGGTCGGCTTTCCAAGAATTAAAATCTCCGGCAAAGCAGGACAAACAGTAACGCTCCGCTATGCCGAAATGCTCTATCCCGATCTGCCGGAGCATGAAGGTCTGGCAGGAACCATGATGATGGAGAATATTCGTGCAGCGCTAACTCTGGATCAATGGACGCTGAAAGGTGGAGAGGAAATCATTCAACCCCGTTTCACTTTTCATGGATTCCGATATCTGGAGATCAGCGGTATTGAAGAAGCTGTTCCGATCGAAGATGTGCAAGGATTAGTGGTCAGCTCTGTGGATGAACTTACCTCTTCTTACGAAACCTCCAATGAACTGGTAAATCGATTGTGGCAAAATATCAGCTGGTCGATGCGATCGAATTTCCTGTCTATTCCAACTGATACCCCGGCGCGAAACGAACGTATGGGCTGGAATGGGGATATCAATGTGTTTTCAAGAACGTCGATGTATCTAGGGGATGTGCACCAGTTTTTGAGGCGACATATGCTGGCGAATCGTGATTTGCAGCAGCCTTCCGGTCGGTTTGAGGATATCGCACCCATTGGTAAAGGCTTTGGTGGAACTCTTTGGGGAAGTGCGGGCATCACCATTCCGTGGGAGTTGTATCTGCACTATGGAGATAAGCGCGTACTCGAAGAGAATTACGAAGCCATGAAAGCCTACGTCGATTATCTGGAAACCCGTAGGCGGGAGGATGGGATTTTGGATGAAGGTCCGCTGGGAGACTGGCTGAGTCCGGTTGGCTACAAAAATGATAATTCTTTGTTCTGGGAAGCCTATCAGGTGCGCAATTTGGATATCGTAGCTAAATCGGCGTTACTGCTGGAGAATGTGTCAGATTTTAAGAAATACATCGATCTGATGATTCAACAGAACAAATTTTTCAATGCTACTTATGTGGATGCCAACACCGGTAAAACTATTCAATCCGGCTACCCCATTAACCATTGGGGACCAAGTCCGATTCCCCGGGATTCTCTTCAAAAAGGTGATTGGATGGATACCCAAGCTTCGTACGCCATTCCATTAGCTTTTGGTGTTTTTGATGATGAGAATGAACCCAAAGCAGTAGAACATCTGGTATCGGCGATCGAGCGAAGTAATCTGGATGAACTGGGAGTTTGTCGACCGGAACTCAGTCTGATGACAGGATTTATCGGCACGGCTTCCCTGGGAGAAGCACTATCCGAGCATGGCGAAAGTGAATTGATGTACCGTATACTTCAGCAAACCAGTTATCCATCGTGGTTATATCCGGTTACGAATGGAGCGACTACGATCTGGGAGCGCTTGAACAGCTACACCATCGAGAATGGGTTTGGTGGGAATAACAACATGAATTCCTTTAATCATTATTCGTTTGGGGCGGTGGGTGCCTGGATGATGAACTATTCGCTGGGTATTCTACGAAACGAGGCCGGCTTTCATGGGTTTAGATTGCAACCAACGCCCGATGAATCAGGGGAGATGACTTGGGCAAGCGGACATTATGAATCGCCTTATGGTCGGATAGAAAGTACCTGGAAAGTGGAAGGAGGCAAATTGATATATACGGCTATGGTTCCGCCCAATACCTCGGCAGGATTGTATTTACCTACTTCGGATGTGGAATCTGTGATGGAATCATCCCAACCAGCGGAGGATTCGGAAGGCATTCAATTTCTGAAATACGAAAACGGAAGAGCGGTATATCTGTTGAGTTCCGGTACCTATTCATTTGAGGCTGACTGGGAGTGAAAGTCACTCGAAATGGTATCAACATAACGTTGCGAACTTGGTGTAACGAAGCACTAAACATGAGATTCGCTGGTTGTTCGTCAGGTAGATCCTTCACCATATGCCTATGAATCAGTATAAATTGATTCCGGGTAACGATTGGTTCTGCAATTTTTTGGTCTTGATAAGATTAGGTTTCCCGGCTCATCTTTTAGAACAATATTTGCGCAATAGCCTGAATAGTGTTGATATTAATATCCTAAAAGTGTATTTAATACACTAAACTAACCTGATATTTAATCGCATGTTCAAGAAGATGTTCAAGTCACTAATATTGTTGTGTATAATAGTGATCTCAGGATGTACTTCATCCACAGAAAGTGATGGATACAAAGCCTACTTATTTACGTATTTCACGGGTAACGGTCCCGGAGAAGAAGCAATTCATTATGCGTTAAGCTGGGATGGCTATCACTATAAAGCGTTAAATAATAATCAACCTATTCTGAATTCAGATAGCATCAGTACTACGGGAGGAGTTCGGGATCCGCATCTGCTGCGAGGCGAGGACGGTAGTTTTTACATGGTAGTTACCGATCTGTACGTGCCTGAAATGGGTTGGCAGAACTATGCCATGGTGATGTTGAAATCCGATGATCTGATCAACTGGACACATTCTGTGGTGAATATTCCCGAAACCTATGAGCAATTTTCGGATGTTTACCGTGTTTGGGCTCCGCAAACTTTTTATGATGAAGAAACCGGTAAATACATGATCTATTTTTCCATGCTTCAACCAGGAGGGTCAGATATCATTTATTATGCTTATGCCAACGAGGATTTTACCGGACTTGAGGCAGCGCCAAAGCAGTTATTCTATAATCCGGGTGAATTTGCAGCCATTGATGGCGACATCATCAAAAAAGATGGTAAGTATCACTTATTCTATAAAACGGAAGGTGAATACAAAGGCATTGCGAAGGCGATTTCTGATTCGTTAACCAGCGGCTACAAAAAAGTAGCGGATAATGTAGATCTTTCTGACGATCAGGTGGAAGGTTCCGGTATTTTCAAACTAAACAACAGCGATGAGTACATTCTGATGTACGATGTCTATGTTGCCGGAAAGTATCAATTCACCAAAAGTAAAGACCTTGAAAATTTCGAAATTGTAGACGAAGACATCAGCATGGATTTCCATCCGCGTCATGGTTCCGTATTGCCAATTACTTTAGAGGAAGCAAACCGATTGCTAGATAAATGGGGTAACTGATGCTGAAAGCACCGCTGATACTCGTAGTCCTGATCTCATGCACTAGCGCACTTTTCGGTCAGAATACTCAAACGTATTCCTTCACAATAAAACCGGAAAAGACGCATCAGATCATTCATAATTTCGGAGCTTCAGATGCGTGGAGCATTCAATATTTTGGAAAGAACTGGCCGGCAGAAAAACGAAATCAGGCAGCTGATTATCTGTTCAGTACAGAAGTAGATGAAGACGGAAATCCGTTGGGTATCGGGTTAACTCTTTGGCGATTTAATATCGGTGGGGGTACCGCGGAGTTGGGTGAGAAAAGTGAAATTCCCTTGCTATGGAGACGGGCAGAATCTTTCATAGATGAAAACGGTAACTATGATTGGAGTAAACAAGCAGGTCAACAGTGGTTTATGAACGCAGCCATGGAGCGGGGTGTAGATCAATTTGTTGCCTTTTCGAATACGCCTCCTGTGCATTTTACGCTAAATGGGAAAGGATTTTCAGAACCCGGTGACCATGCAAATCTGAAGCCGGATGCTTACGATGATTTTGCTGAATTTCTCGCTACGGTTGCCCTTCATTTCGATAGTCTGGGAATGCCATTCGATTACATTAGTCCGGTAAATGAACCACAATGGAACTGGGACAATAATAAACAGGAAGGGTCTTCCTGGAGAAATGAGCAGATCTATAAGCTTGTTAATCATTTAAATGAAGCTCTTGTCGCAAATGGATCAGATACGAAAATTGAAATTCCGGAAGCAGCCCGTCAAATTGATCTCTACAGTGCCGGAGGGATCAAAAACAGGGATCGACAGCTTTACAGGTTCTTTGATCCGGCAAGCGAGTATTATATCGGAGACCTGAAACATGTTGCTCTGAAGGTAGCAGCACATAGTTATTTCACGACGTATCCGCCGGAAAATTTGATAGAAGTCAGAGATTCTTTACGTATTCATATCGATCAGCTTAATCCTGATATAGAATTCTGGATGAGCGAGTATTGTCTGTTAGAGGATAACGAAGAAGTTAAAGGACCCGGAAGGGATCTTGGTATTGATCCCGCTTTGTATCTGGCAAAAGTAATTCATCATGATCTGGTGTATGCACAGTCAAATTCCTGGCAATGGTGGTTAGGGGTGAGTCCTTTTAACTATAAAGATGGATTGGTCTACATCACCGATAATATAACCGATGGGGATGTGTATGATTCCAAAATGCTGTGGGCATTGGGAAATTACAGTCGTTTTGTACGACCCGGTATGCATATGATCGAAGTTGAAGGAGAAGCCCCTGGAATCTATCTATCTGCTTTTAAAGGAAACGGGGAAATTATTGTGGTAGCGATCAATGAGAATAAGGTTGAACAAAAGATAGGCCTGAAAGGTATTTCCGGTTCAGTAAAGAAATATGTAACTGCGGCCGGCGATCAGTTTGATCTGAAATATGTAGGTGAATTCGAGAGGTCGGACTCAGTAAACTTAACATCCCGATCAGTTACTACTTTTGTAATAAAATAGAATATTTGCATAATCCATAGATTTAAAATGACCACACAATCAACAATGAAAAATCTGTTATTACTGGTAGTTACGGTACTGATAGTGAGTAGCTGCTCAAAACCACCTGAATTTGAAACACCGTTTATTTACGAACGGGCTGATCCATGGGTGTATCTTCATACCGATGGCTATTATTACTTCACGGCAACTGTTCCTGAAAATGACAAACTGATCTTGAGAAGGGCAGAAACGCTGGAAGGACTGCAAACAACCGAAGAGAAAACGATCTGGACCAAACATGAAACAGGAATTATGGGCTCGCACATCTGGGCACCTGAAATTCATTATGTAGATGGAAAATGGTACATCTATTTTGCGGCAGGCGGTGCAGAAGATATATGGGCAATACGTATGTATGTACTCGAGAATGATTCCCCAAATCCATTGGATGGCGAATGGGTGGAAAAAGGACAGATCAAAACGGATTGGGAAACTTTCTCGCTCGATGCCACCACCTTCGAGCATCAGGGCAAAAACTATCTGGTTTGGGCTCAGCATCCACCAACGATGGAAGGGAATACAGCGCTTTATATTGCAGAAATGGAAAATCCATGGACGATAAAACAGCCAATGGTTGAGATCACCCGACCGGACTACGAGTGGGAGAAACAACTGTTTAAGGTGAACGAAGGAGCTGCGGTGATCAAAAAGAACGGAAAGATATTTATTGCTTACTCAGCAAGCGGAACCGATTATAACTACGCTGTTGGTTTGTTAACAGCTGATGAAAATGCCGACCTGCTGAATGCTGACTCATGGTCTAAATCTCCTGTACCGGTGTTTAAAACCTCTGAAGAAAATAAGATCTATGGTCCGGGGCATAACAGCTTCACCACCACAAAAGACGGGAAATATGACCTTATGATCTATCATGCGAGGAGTTATAAAGAGATCGATGGAGATCCATTGGATGATCATAACCGACACATGCGGATCAAAGTGCTGGAATGGGATGAGGATGGTAATCCTGTGTTCGGTGTCCCACAACCTGATACTCGTCACAGAGAGGAATAGCGAATAGTTTATTAGTGTCCCGTCCTAAAATAAGTTGACGGTTTTTGTTTAAGAATAGTTAGAATGGCTGGGCGTTAGCTCAGCCATTTTTGCGTGAACCTGTTGAGGTGT